>Ga0228703_1000099_pt1 | contig 78483 bp, 79 predicted proteins | sample McNCre217_Aug_MG_3_FD_178020 | JGI IMG/M metagenome (GOLD analysis project Ga0228703, IMG submission 178020) | Freshwater microbial communities from McNutts Creek, Athens, Georgia, United States - 29-17_Aug_MG | ecosystem: Environmental > Aquatic > Freshwater > Creek | place: USA: Georgia...
CGAGCTGGGCCAGTTCAGCGGTGGATGTAGGCACGCCCCGTTCTTGTCGGCGAGCATCAATCGCCTTTGCAATCTGTAAAGCAAACCGTTCTTCGCCGTATTCACGTATCACCTCCGCCATGTGTTGGACTTCTGCCTCGGCCAGCCACTCGGACACACTCTGGCCACGGGTGGTGTCCATGCGCATGTCCAAAGGACCGTCGTTTCGAAAAGAAAAACCGCGTGCTGGGTTGTCGATCTGGGGTGAGCTCACCCCCAAATCCATCAGCACACCATCGACCGAATTCGCCTCCAACTCGCCCAAGTGCGTGAAGCCTTGGTGGCGAATCGAAAAGCGTGGGTCTTGAATTTGTTCGGCCGCTGCAATCGCATCGAGGTCTTTGTCGAATGCAATCAAACGACCTTGTGGCGAGAGCTTTGACAAGATGAGACGGGAGTGCCCCCCACGACCAAAGGTCGCGTCTACGTAGGTACCGTCCGGCTTGATGTCGAGAGCGTCGACAGCTTCGCTGAGTAGGACGGTGGTGTGCTGCCATGGCGTGTCCACCGTCATCCTTTAAAAAGAAAATTCCTTGAACACATCGGGCATGTCGCCCTGCATGGCTTGGGCCTCTTGCGCTTCGTAGGTCGCCTTGTCCCAAAGTTCAAAGTGGTTACCCATGCCAAGCAGCATGGTGTCCTTGCTGATACCCGCTGCGGTGCGCAGCTCGGGCGAGATGAGGACACGACCCGTGCCATCCATCTCAACATCCATCGCATTACCCAAGAAGATGCGTTTCCACCATTGCGCACTCATGGGCAAAGAGGCAATGCGTTCACGGAACTTCTCCCACTCGGTGCGCGGAAAGACCATCAAACAGCCGTGGGGGTGACGCGTGATGGTGAGCTGCCCAGCCGCAGTCGCGCTCAAGACGTCGCGATGCCTGGTTGGCACCGACAGACGACCTTTGGCGTCGAGACTCAGCGATGAAGCGCCCTGAAACACGTTGGCAACCCTTTTTCCACGGACAAATAAACAAAACAAACAGCGGCAAAAGCACTAAAGGCACTTTTCACCACTTAATTGCACTTATTTGCACTGTAGCAGGAAAACGAGTTCTGAACGCTTAGATTTGGAATTTTTTCAATGAAATCAACAACTTACAGCGATTTTAACATCCGAACTGGGAGTTAAAAATCGTTATAAATGAAGCACTTAGCAGGGGCACTAAAAGTGGCTTATGAAGATAAAAAGTCATAAAAAAAAGCAGGCTGGGCAGCCTGCTTTTTGATGATTTTTGGCATTTAGACCATCAATCTCCGAACATGCGCTGCTTAATTTCGCGTCGTTCTTGCGCTTCAAGCGACAAACTGGCGGTGGGACGGGCCAATAAACGGCCCACACCGATGGCTTCACCGGTTTCGTCACAGTAACCGTAGTCACCACTGTCGATGCGCTGGATGGACTGCTCGATCTTCTTGAGCAACTTGCGCTCACGGTCACGTGTGCGCAATTCCAAGGCATGCTCTTCTTCAATGGTGGCGCGATCGGCTGGATCAGGTACCACCACCGTGTCTTCGCGCAGATGCTCAGTGGTTTCGCTGGCATTGCTCAAAACTTCATTTTTCAACTGCACAAGCTTGAGTCGGAAGAATGCCATTTGAATGTCATTCATGTACTCGCTGTCGGGCATGGCGATGATTTCTGCATCGGTCAGTTGGTCGGCCGTTTTGGTCTTCCAGTTATTAGCGAGCTTGGCGTCTTTTTTAGGTATCACAGGAACAATGGTTGGAGCGGAGGGTGCCGTCATCGGCATAAAGCTGTTCTTGGCTGCGTTGGACGCAACCACTTGAGCTGGCGGGGGTGGAACCAAAGCCGCCATCTTGGCGGCTCTGGAGTTTTTCTTGTGCACCACAGGGGTGTAGCCAGGAATGATGGGCGTCACGTGCACGATGGGTGCAGGCGCGGCCACCACTTTGACTTTGGGTTCTTTGGCAGGCTTGGCGGCTTTGACCACAGGCGCTTTCGCAGGTGTGGGTTTAACCGCTGGGGCTTTCTTGGCGGGAGCGGCCTTCACTGCCGGTTTAGCAGCTACTTTTGGCGCGGCTTTAACAACAGCTTTTGGCGACGCCTTGGTTGCTACTTTGGTCACCGGCTTGGCTGCGATCTTCTTTGCAACGGGCTTGACAGCTGTTTTGACAGCCTTGACTGGGGCTTTGACTGCTTTCGCAGGGGCCTTCACCACTTTGGCAGGCGCTTTCTTAGCCACTGGTTTTTTAGCAGGCGCCGCGACCTTCTTCGCGACCACCTTTTTAGGTGCAGCCTTAGGGGCAACAGGCTTTTTAGCCGGTGCCTTTTTCGCAACTACCTTCTTGGCTGCTGCTTTCGCAGGTGAAGCCTTTTTCGCCACAGGCTTAACGGCGGACTTCGCAGCAGGCTTGGCAGACTTTGCGGGGGTCTTCACCGCCACAGGTTTTTTCACAACTTTCTTCGCAACCGCTTTGGGCGTTGCCGCTGTTTTAGCCGCTTTTTTAGCGGGAACAGGCTTCTTAGAAGCGGTTTTCTTGGATTTAGCGTTCACTGTGGGTCTCCTGGCTGCCCCAGACAGCACGGGTGTGCTGGCAGGGTCTGGCGCGCGGGATTGTAGCCACAAACCCCAAGGCTTCATTAATTTAGAAAAATTTAACAAAATTCATCAAACCAAGGATTGATCTAGACCTTGGATCAAGATGTCTTTGGGCAAGTCAATGCCAATGAACACCATCTTGCTGATGCGCTCTTCGCCCTCGGCCCAATCAGGACCCAAATCACTGCCCATCAACTGATGCACGCCTTGGAAGATCACCTTTTTGTCGGTGCCCTTCATATTCAGAACACCTTTATAGCGCAGCATCTTGGGGCCATAGATGTTGACAATGGCACCCAAGAAGTCTTCCAGCTTGGCGGGATCGAACTGACGCTTGGACTTGTAGACAAAGCTCTTCACATCGTCATCATGGTGGTGATGGTGACCGTGGTTGCAGTGTTCGTCGTGCACATGGTCATGGTCGCAATGGGCGTGATCGTGTGAATGGCCGTGACCATGATCGTTGTCATGCTTGTGCGAGGGATGGTCGCAGTGCTCACCATCGTGATGATGATGGTGGTCATCGTCCGACAAAAAGTCAGGATCGATGTCGAGCTTGGCGTTGAGGTTAAAGCCGCGCAAGTCAAACACTTCGCTCAATGACACTTCACCGAAGTGCGCCACTTTTTGTGGGGCGCGTGGGTTCATGTGCTTCAGGCGGTGTTGCAAAGCATCTAATTCAGCAGGCGTCACGAGGTCGGCCTTGCTGATGAAGATCTGGTCAGCAAAACCCACTTGGCGGCGCGCTTCTTGGCGATCGTTCAACTGCTGAGCGGCGTGTTTGGCGTCCACCAAGGTCAAGATGGAGTCGAGCAAAAAACTCTCTGCGATCTCGTCGTCCATGAAGAAGGTTTGCGCCACGGGGCCGGGGTCGGCCAAGCCAGTGGTTTCAATCACCACGCGCTCAAAGTCAAGTAAGCCTTTGCGTTTTTTGGCGGCCAACAGTTGTAAGGTGGTGCGCAAGTCTTCGCGGATGGAGCAACACACGCAGCCGTTGTTCATCTGGATGATTTGCTCGTTGGTGTCAGACACCAAGATTTCGTTGTCGATGTTTTCTTCGCCAAACTCGTTTTCGATGATGGCAATTTTTTGGCCGTGGGCCTCGGTCAGCACACGCTTGAGCAAGGTGGTTTTGCCCGAGCCCAAAAAGCCGGTCAGGATGGTGGCGGGGATCAACATAGAAGAGAAGCCTTATTTCTGAACGTTTCAATCAACCCGATATTGTGGCCGACTTGGGTTTTTCAACCAGGTCCGCCGCTTTAACAACCACCAAACCCTTGAGGTATTCGCCCTCGGGAAAGGTCAAGGTCATCGGGTGGTCGGGTGCGCCTTGCATGCGCTCGCTGATGTAGCCATCGCATGGCGCATCAATGCCCGCCGAGGCAATGATTTTGTGGAACAAATCCGCGCTAATGCCACCCGAGCAACTGTAGGTGAACAGCACGCCACCGGGCTCTAGCAGCTTGAACGCCAAGCGGTTGATGTCTTTGTAGGCGCGTGCCGCACGGTCGGCATGCGCGGCAGACGGCGCAAACTTAGGTGGGTCGAGCACGATGGCATCAAACGTGCGCCCTTCTTGAATGAACTGCCGTAAAGAGGCGTTCACATCCGCATCCATCATCGTGGTGCGTGCAGCGTCAAAGCCATTCAGCGCCACGTTGGCCTTGGCCAATTCAATCGCGGGGCCAGATGAATCGATGGATGTCACGTGCGCCGCACCACCCGCTAAAGCAGCCACGGTGAAGCCGCCTGTGTAGCAATAGCAATTGAGCACGCGCTGGAACTGCAAGCGGCGGGCGTAATCGGCAAACTTCTTGCGGCTGTCGCGTTGGTCCAAATAAAACCCAGTCTTGTGCCCCTCGGCCACATCGAGCGACAACTGCCAATCGTGCTCGCGCAGCACCACGCCCGTGGCGCCCTCGCCGCGTAACCAGCCTGTGACTTCGGCTAAACCTTCGAGCTTGCGCACGTTGGAGTCTGAGCGTTCGTAGAGCTTGCTGAGGCCGGTTTGCGCCAGCAGCTCGTCCGCAATCACAGCCTTCCAACGTTCGGTGCCGCACGACAAAAACGACGCCACCAAAATGTCGTCATAGCGATCCACGATGAGGCCGGGCAAACCATCGGACTCGCCATGCATCAGACGCATGCCATTGCTTTGGATGTCAAAGCGGCTGCGGGCTGCGATGGCTCGGGAGATGGAAGCTTTGAAGAACGAGGCATCAATGCGCTGGCCTTCGTCAAAACTCCAAATGCGCGCGCGAATTTTGGAGGCAGGGCTGAACGAGGCCCAGCCGAGAAACTTGCCATCGCTGGCTTCCACGCGCACGGTTTCGCCAGCATCGCCACTGCCTTTGGCAATGGCACTGTCAAAAATCCATGGGTGGCGGCGCAGGGCAGAACGCTCCTTGCCTTCTCTTAGCTTGATTGTTTTCATTGACTCAATTGTCGTTTGAGTCGTTGACCGTTTGCTGCGTGCGTGGCTGTTTATTTCTTTGGCGTTCGTTGCTACGTCTTGCGCTTCGCCACGTCGTGTACCGGAGCCCGCTGCGGCTCATGCGTCGCTGCGCGCCAAAATCGCCGCATCGGGCTCCGGTACACGCCATGGCTACGAGGGTTGGTAGAGATAGTCTTTTAGAAGACCGCGAAGCATGACGCGGGCCAATGTTGGCAAGCCAACAAGGCCCAAGTCAGGGGCGGGGTAGGCGTTGAGGCGATTTTGGCGCGCAGCGACGCATGAGCCGATGCGCCTGCCCCACCCCTGACTTGGGCCGGACTGAGCAACGAACAAAAACTATTTCTTACGCGCCCGAGGATGCGCAGAGTCATAAGCCTGCGCCAAGTGCTGAAAGTCCAAGCGCGTGTACACCTGCGTGGTGGTGATGTTGGCGTGCCCCAACAACTCTTGCACCCCGCGTAAATCTTGACTGGACTGCAACACATGGCTGGCGAACGAGTGGCGCAGCATGTGTGGGTGCACGGGCGTGGACAAGCCTGCTTTCAAGCTGCGCTGACGCAAGCGCTGCCACACGGCTTGCGCGGTCAGGCGTGTGCCGTTGCGGCCAATGAACATGGCGGTTTGCTCAGCTGTGACGGGGGTGAGGCTTTGGTCACGCACTGCCACCCACGCTTGCATGGCCTCCAGCGCTTTGCCGCCCACGGGCACGCTGCGGCGTTTGCTGCCTTTGCCCAGCACATGGGCTTCGCCACCTTCAAAGTCAATCCAGCCTTTGGCTTGTGCGCCGGCTTGCACATCTAGGCCCACCAGCTCACCCACGCGCAAACCACAGCCGTACAGCAGCTCCACAAGGGCGGCGTCACGGCACTCTAGCCACGGGTCTGCAGTGTCGGGGGCTTCTTGGTATTCAGCCAGTTGCACGGCATCGTCCACGCTCAAGGCTTTGGGCAAGGGCTTGGGGGCTTTGGGGGCGCGCACGTCTTGCACGGGGTTGCTGGTGACCAAGCCTTCGCGACCCAGCCACACATAAAACCCGCGCCAACCCGAAAGAATGAGCGCAATGCCGCGTCCGCTGCGGCCACCGCTGTGCATCTGCGCCACCCAGCGGCGAATGTGGGTGCTTTGCACTGCCGCTAGCGCCACGTTGGCCTGGGCCGCATAGTCGGTGAGCTTTTCGAGGTCTAGGGTGTAGAGCGTGACGGTGCGCTCGGCCAAGCGCTTTTCAAAGCGAACGTGGTCGAGGTAGCGGGCGACCAAGTCCATATGCTTTGAATGCTTGTTTTTAACGAAGGTGAGAGAGGGCCGCGCTGGCCAAGTCGCCCATGCGTTCGATGATGGTGGTACCCATGCCTTCGTAGTAGCGCTGTGGGTCGGGCGAGGCCAAGACCAACAAACCAATCACGGGCTGCTCAGCCGCTGTTTGTGGCGTGTCTTCGGAACGCGTGGCGCGCAAGGCGATGAAGGCTACTGACTGCGCAGCGGCTGGGTCAGCCAACCACTGCACGGCGTCGAAGTTGTTGTTGATGCCGACGTAGGGCTTGGTCAATGAAGCCGCGAAGTCTTTGATGGGGTCAATCACGCTTTGGGCGAAGGGTTCAATTTTGAAATCTTCGTGCACGCCCCACACCTTGATGGCCACTTGCGGCACCATGAAGTCGTGTTGGATGTGGTCAGCGATGGTGTGCGGCAAATCACGCGCGTTGTTGGTCATCAACAAGGTTTTGACCCAGCGCTGCATGCGCTCAATCAACACCTCGTTTTCGGTGCCGTGACGCATCATGTCCATCATGCGCAGTTCCAGCGCACGAATTTTCTCGCGCATCATTTCGGCTTGACGCTCTTGCAGACTCACGGCGCGGTGGCTGTGGGGGCTGGTCAGTTTGACGGCTGACAACAGCTCGGCATGACGCTCAAAAAAATCAGGCGTGTTCACCAAAAAATTGGCAATGTCGTCTTCGGTGATGGGGTTCATGGCTGCGTTGTTCATAGGGTGTCTGGAATGGTGATGTCGCCTTGGAAGACGGTGGTGGCTGGGCCGGTCATGCGCACAGGTGTGTCGCCTCCCTGCCATTCAATGGTGAGTGTGCCGCCGTGGGTTTGCACGGTCACGCGTGAATCCAGCAAGCCCCAGCGAATGCCGGTGACCACTGCCGCGCAAGCGCCGGTGCCGCACGCCAAGGTTTCGCCCGAACCACGCTCGAACACACGCAGGCGCACGGCATTGCGGCTGAGCACTTGCATGAAGCCTGCGTTCACGCGCTTAGGAAAAGCGGCGTGGTTTTCAATCAAGGGGCCTTGCGCCTGCACGGGGGCTGTGTCTACATCGGCCACCACTTGTACCGCGTGCGGGTTGCCCATGGACACAACGCCCACCTTCACGGCGTCGCCATTGCTCAGCGCAAGTTGCCAGGTGGTGTCATTGACGGCCGTCGCGTGCGCTGCGGCAAACGGCACTTGGGGCAAATCAAAGACAGGCGCGCCCATGTCGACCGTCACTTGGCCATCTGGCATTTCTTGGAGGGTGATGACGCCACCATGCACTTTGACGCGCACCGTGGTTTTGTCAGTCAGGCCCTGTTCGCGCACAAAGCGCACAAAGCAGCGCGAGCCATTGCCGCACTGCTCCACCTCGCCGCCGTCGGCGTTGTGGATGACGTATTCAAAGTCCACGTCAGGCTGCGGCGCAGGGCGCACGGTCAGAATTTGGTCTGCGCCTACGCCAAAGTGGCGGTCGGCCAGGAAACGGTAGTGGGCGGGCGTGAGGTGCAAACGCTGTGTGGTCTCGTCCAAGACCACGAAGTCGTTGCCTGCGCCCTGCATTTTGGTGAAGCGAATTCGCATACGTGGATTATCGGGCACAGCGATGTCGCTGATTGGTCAGGACTTTCAGGCGCTTGCGCTTATGCTCGCGATCTACTTTCAACTCAATCAACACGCACATGCGCATTCCTGCTTGGACCCCCGAACAAAAACACCAACCCCAAGACTTGGTGGACGCCATCCTCGCCCGTCGCGGCGGTGAACTGATGAACCTCGACCGCGCGCTGCTGTGGAGCGAACCCGTGGCCCGCGGCTGGAACGTGTATCTGAAAAACGTACGCACTGGCCTATCCACCAGCCGTAAGTTGTGCGAGCTGGGCATTTGCACCGTGGCCTTGTTGACCGGCGCCAAGTACGAGTACCACCACCACGCACCCGACTTCCTCACCGCAGGCGGCACACAAGACCAGCTAGACGCTTTGAACCGGGTGGTGCAAGGCGATGCTTGCCAAGCCATCACCGATGCCGCGTTGAGCGACATCGAACGCTTGGTGGTGCAATACGCCGCACAAATGACGCGCAATGTCAAAGTGGACGATGCGCTATTTGCAGCACTGCAAGAGCGCTTCACCACCACCGAGTTGGTGGAGCTGACCACCGCGATTGCCACTTACAACATGGTGGCGCGCTTTTTGGTGGCTTTGCAAATCACGCCCGACGGCGAAGCGCCGCGCTAAGAAAAATTAATCGGCCTTGATGCCGTTGTCTTTCACAACCTTGGCCCAAATGTTCATTTGCTTGTCGATGAAAGCGCCAGCTTGCGCTGGACTGCCGCCCATGATGTCAATGCCTTGCGCGTCGAGCTTCTTGGCGACTTCAGGGTTTTTCAACACTTTGTTGAGCTCTTCGTTCATGCGCTTGACGATCTCGGGTGGCGTCTTGGCTGGGGCTAACACGGCCCACCATGCGGGCGCTTCAAAGCCGGGGTAACCGTTTTCAGCGATGGTGGGCACATTGGGCAAATCAGCAGCGCGCTTGCTGGTGGTCACAGCCAAGGGGCGCATGCGGCCGCTGTCGATGTGCGGTTTGGTCACAAACACAGAGCCAATGGACAAAGGCACATGGCCTGAGATGGCATCACTCATCAAAGGACCGCCGCCTTTGTAGGGCACATGTGTCCATTCCACGTTGGCATCTTTGCCCAACAAGGTCATGGCCAAATGGCCCAAGCTGCCGTTGCCGATAGTGCCGAAGCTCACGTTTTTCTTGGCTTTGGCGGCATCCAACACGTCTTTGAAGGTTTTGTATTCAGAGTTGACGTGCGTGGCCAGCACCATGGGTGATGTCCCCACCAACACCAACGGTGTCAGGTCTTTTTTGGTGTCATAAGGCAAGTTGGGGTTGAGCGCGGGGTTCACGCCATGCGTGTCAAACACCACCGCAAAGGTGTAACCATCGGGGGCCGACTGCGCCACCGCTGCGGTGCCAATGGCGCCTGATGCGCCACCACGGTTTTCCACAATCACGCTTTGACCCAGTTGCTGAGACAAAGGCTGACCAATGATGCGCGCCACTTGGTCGACAGAACCACCGGGCGGGAACACAGCCACCAGTTTGATGGGTTGCTTGCTTGGCCACGCTTGGGCGGTGGCGAGTTGGGGCACGCTGAGTGCGGCCAAAGTGAGTGCAAAACCCAGTGCGGTTTTGAATGTGCGTCGTTGCATGCAGGTAACTCCTAGAAAACTGTCTTAGGCAAATTGTTATGGCAAGTACATGTCAAATCGATGCGGCTTTTACGCAAGGGTAAACACGCAGATTCGCACGAGACAACGAACGCCCACGCAGTTTCCTCATAATGTGTCTATGGTCCGCTCTACCCAACTCCCCCACCCCCGCCAAGAACCCGCGCGCGTGTTGCCCGCCGCCACCGTGCTGTTGCTGCGCGATGGCCCGCAAGGTCTAGAAGTGCTGATGACACGTCGCGCGATGACTGCCAGTTTTGCACCAGGCGCCTATGTGTTTCCGGGCGGCGGCATTGATGCCGCTGATGCGCAGGCCCACGGCCATGCCAAACGTCGCACCACGCAAAGCGACTTGCACCTGACACAAGCCATTGCAGCCATTCGTGAAAGCTTTGAAGAGCTGGGGCTTTTGCTGGCTCGTCACGCCAACGGACAAATGGCCAACGCCGCAGACATCGCCGCCCTTGACCGCAAAGCCTCGGGCGGCGACTTTGCACAGCAATGCGCCGCACGCGGCCTGACACTCGCGGCTGACGAGGTGTTTGTGTTGGCCCACTGGATCACAGACCGCGACTTGCCGCGCCGCTTTGATGTGCCCTTCCTCGTCGCCCGCATGCCCGATGCGCAAACGCCCGTGGCTGACGAAAAAGAACAGTTCGAGCCCGTGTGGGTGCGCCCTGCTGATGCTTTGAGTCGCCACGCACTAGGCAACTTTTTCATCATCTTTCCCACCATCAAAACCCTGGAGCGTTTGCAAAGCTACGCCACGGTCGACCACGTGTTGGCCGATTGCGCCACCGAGCAACCTTGGTTTACCAGCTGCCCACGTGCGGGCTGGCTAGAGGGCAAAGAAGCGCGCTACATGGAGCACGAAGCGCCGTTTGGCGAATTGGCCCTCACCTGCCCCGATGGGCAAATGCTGCACCACCTCGATTGGGTGACCGACCAACCCGTGCTGTTACTGAAAAACGTACAGCGCCTAACAGCACCCAACCCCGGCGTGATGACGGGCCCTGGCACCAACAGCTATTTGGTAGGTGACCCCGACACCGGCTACGCCGCCATCGACCCCGGCCCTGCCGACACCGAGCACCTCGACCGTTTGTGGCGTGCCGCAGGCGGCAACATCCGCTACATCGTGTGCACCCATTCGCACCCTGATCACTCGCCGGGAGCGGCACCGTTGCAAGCCATGTGCACTCAGCATGGGCACACACCGCCGATTCTTGGCTTGGCTTCACACCCCAGCGCACGCGCCGCCAGCGCCTTCACACCCGACCGCGAACTTGAAGATGGGGAACGTTTGGTGTTGCAAGGCAACGGTGTCATGAACGGGGCAATGCACACCCTGCGCGTCATCCACACACCGGGCCATGCCGCCAACCACCTGTGTTTGGTGCTCGAAGAAGACGGCTTGTTGTTCAGCGGTGACCATGTGCTCAACGGCAGCACCACCGTCATCGATCCACCCGATGGCAACATGAACGACTACTTGAACTCACTGGACAAACTGCTGACCGCTTGTGAGCAAGACCGCATCGATTTCATCTTGCCGGCGCACGGCTATGTGTTGGGCAATTTGTGGGATGAGCCGCACGATGCCCGTGCCTGCATCCGTCACCTCAAAGCGCACCGCCTCAAACGCGAAGCCAAAATTTTGAAGGTCATGCAACAGCACCCCGATGGCAGCATGGACGACTGGGTGAAACTGGCCTATGACGATGTGCCGCCGCGTTTGTGGCCAGTGGCCATGCGCTCGTTACTGGCGCATGTGGAGCGCATTCGTAGCCTCTCGTAAAACGGCACTAAACAAGCGCTGTGTTCTGTGTGGCCAAAAACACCCGGGCCACACTGGGTGAAATTTGCGCCCACGCCTCATCGCTCATGTGCAAAGGCTTGTGTTTGCTGAAAGTGATTTTTCTGGCTTTAGAAAAATCATGCACCGCAAACACCACGCAGTTGGTCGTGCCCGGTGCATTGACCACCCACAGCGCACCATCAAACGCTGCTTCGATGCGGTCCACATACACATCACGGTAAGCGCTGAACCGGTGCAAGTTGGCCACCATCACGCCACCGGCGTTCAACACGCGGCGACAGTCTGAGTAAAACTGCGGCGAACACAACTGCTCGGGCATGCCATGTTGGTCAAAGCCATCGACAAACACCACGTCAAAGGTTTGCTCGGTCTGCGCCATGAAATGCGCGGCATCCATCTGCACCACTTGAAAACGCGCATCGTCATCGGGAATGCAAAAACTTTGACGCAAGGCAATGACATGCGGGTTGATTTCCACCACCGTGATGTGCGCGTCAGGCAAATGCTTGTAACAAAACTTGGCCAACGAACCGCCTCCCAAGCCCACCATCAACACGCGCTTGGGTTGGGGTTGCAACAGCAGCACACCCATCATCAAACGTGTGTATTCAAACTGCAGTTCATCGGGCCGCGCCACGCTCATACGACTTTGGATGTCGATGTCTGAAAACACCATTGATTTGCTGAGCGCAGTTTCTTGGATGATGGGATGCTCAAAGCCGTCGGTGGGCATGGGGTCTGACATCTGCGGCCTTGGTAAAGAAAAAAGTGTGAAGCTCGCCGATACGCCGGATTCTGTGCACCGTGGTTGCCCACGGCGTGACCGTCATTAATCTGGGCCGAGGGTCGCCCACTCGGCTCGGTGCTACCTACCCGCCAACCATTCCTGCGGACCACAAGATCAAGAAGCGCGGCGAACCGCGCCGCTCGGGGCTGGCCTACTTGGTATTGCTGCGCGTAGAGATTGCCCGTTTCACCCGCACTTAAGCGGCTCGTCTCTGTTGCTCTGATCCTCACCTCACGGTGGAGAGGTGTTACCTCTTACGCTGTCCTTCGCAGTCCGGACGTTCCTCCAGTGCCTGGTTTCCCAGATTGCACCAGCGACGGCCTAGCGAGCTTCACGTCTTAATTATCGACGGATAATCAAGTCCCTCGACATAACTTGCCCGATCACCACGGGCCACACGCTTGTGATTCGACTCTCAGAACTCAAACTTCCGTTATCTGCACTCCCGGTTGAAGAGCGGCGCGCCGCCGATGCGCCCGCCGAAACCGAGGCAGACCGCCAGCTTCCACCGCACCCCGTTGATGCCCTGCGCGCTCTAGCTGCTGAAGCTTTGGGCGTATCCACAGACGCCATCGCCGCGCTGGAGGTGTTCAAGCGCAGCTTTGATGCACGCAAACAAAACTTGCTAGTGGTCTACATCGTGGACATCACCTTGGTCGACGCATCACAAGAAGTTGCGTTGTTAACCAAGTACGAAAAAAACTCACACATCCAACCCACGCCCGACATGACATGGCACGCGCCTGCACATGCACCCGGCGACTGGGGCATGAATGCGGGCGAGCGCCCCGTGGTCGTGGGCTTTGGGCCTTGCGGCATTTTTGCGGCGCTGGTGTTGGCCCAAATGGGTTTCAAGCCCATCGTGATTGAGCGCGGCACCACCGTGCGTCAACGCACCAAAGACACCTGGGGTTTGTGGCGTAAAAAGATTTTGAACGTCGAGAGCAATGTGCAATTCGGCGAAGGCGGTGCAGGCACGTTTTCGGACGGCAAGCTGTACAGCCAAATCAAGGACCCGCGCCACTTGGGCCGCAAGGTGATGAACGAGTTTGTGCGCTTTGGTGCGCCCGAAGAAATTTTGTTCACCGCGCACCCGCACATCGGCACCTTCAAGCTGGTGAAAGTGGTGGAAGGCCTGCGTGAAGAAATCATCCGCTTAGGCGGTGAAGTGCGCTTTGAGCAACGTGTGGTGGATGTGGAGTACGACAACCAACGGGAATTGCAAGCCCTGCGCATTCACAACCACGCCACGGGCGAAAACTACACCCTGCCCACCCACCATGTGGTGATGGCACTGGGCCACAGTTCACGCGACACCTTCACCATGCTGCACCGCCATGCGGTGGCGATGGAAGCCAAACCGTTTTCTGTCGGCGTGCGCATTGAGCACCCGCAGGGCGTGATTGACCGCGCACGTTGGGGCCAACACGCCGGTCACCCACTGCTGGGCGCCGCCGACTACAAGTTGGTGCACCACGCCGAGAATGGCCGCGCCGTTTATAGCTTTTGCATGTGCCCTGGCGGCACCGTGGTGGCCGCCACCAGCGAGGCAGGCCGCGTGGTGACCAACGGCATGAGCCAATACTCACGCGCCGAGCGCAACGCCAACGCCGGCATCGTGGTGGGCATTGATCCCAGCGATTACCCCACCGATCCCGCCGCTTTTGAAGCCGAGCTGGGCCAAGAGCTCGGTAACGCTGTGCGCCACACCACACACGATGCACCCGGCGGCTACCACCCCCTCGCAGGCTTGGTGTTGCAACGCCAACTCGAAGCCCATGCCTACACACTAGGCGGCAGCAACTACGAAGCGCCCGCTCAACTGGTGGGCGACTTTGTGGCTGACCGCGCATCCACGGCACTGGGCAGTGTGGAGCCCTCGTACAAACCGGGCGTGAAGATGGTCAGCCTCAACAGCGCCTTACCCAGCTACGCCATCACCGCCATGCGAGAAGCCCTGCCCGTGTTTGGTCGCAAGATCAAAGGCTTTGACATGCACGACGCCGTGATGACCGGTGTAGAGACACGCACCTCATCACCCCTGCGCATCGCCCGCGAAGACGACACATTGCAAAGCCCCAACCTTGCAGGCTTGTACCCCGCCGGTGAGGGCGCGGGTTATGCGGGCGGCATTTTGTCGGCGGGCGTGGATGGCATTAAAGTAGGCGAAGCTGTCGCACGACACATCATTTCTTCTAGGAGCCACTCATGAAAGCCAACAGCGTTTTAGACACCATCGGCCACACACCTCACATTCGCATCAACCGTTTGTTTGGCAACACACATCAGGTGTGGGTCAAGTCCGAGCGTACGAATCCTGGTGGCTCTATCAAAGACCGCATTGCCTTGGCCATGGTGGAAGCCGCTGAAAAGTCTGGTGCACTCAAAGCAGGTGGCACCATCATCGAACCCACATCAGGCAACACAGGCGTGGGCTTGGCCATGGTGGCTGCTGTCAAAGGCTACAAGCTCATCTTGGTCATGCCAGACAGCATGAGCATCGAGCGCCGCCGCTTGATGCTGGCCTACGGCGCATCGTTTGATTTGACGCCCCGCGAAAAAGGCATGAAGGGCGCCATCGCCCGCGCCGAAGAACTGGCCGCGCAAACACCTGGCGCATGGATTCCGCAACAGTTTGAAAACCCCGCCAACATCGAAGTGCACACACGCACCACCGCACAGGAAATCATTGCGGATTTTCCAGACGGCGTGGACGTGCTCATCACCGGCGTGGGCACCGGTGGCCACTTAACAGGCACGGCCAAAGTGCTCAAAGCCAAATGGCCCAACTTGAAGGTGTATGCGGTGGAGCCCACCGCTTCGCCCGTCATCTCAGGCGGCGCACCGGCACCCCACCCCATTCAAGGCATTGGCGCGGGCTTCATTCCTAAGAATTTGGACACTACATTGCTCGATGGTGTGATTCAAGTTGAAGCCGATGCTGCCCGCGAAATGGGCCGCCGCAGTGCGACAGAAGAAGGTTTGCTGGTCGGCATTTCGTCGGGCGCGACACTGGCCGCGATTGCGCAGAAGCTGACAGAAATTCCAGCGGGCGCGACCGTGCTGGGCTTTAACTACGACACGGGCGAGCGCTACTTGTCGGTAGACGGCTACTTGCCGGTTTAAGGCTTGCAACGCTGAAAGCCGTTGGCATTTTTTCAAGGAGTCCGCCATGTCCAGTCGAAGTGTTCAACTTCACCGCGTTTTGAAAGCGTCGCCCGACAAGGTCTATCGCGCTTTTCTTGAGGGCAGTGCTTTGGCTAAGTGGCTGCCACCTTTCGGCTTCACTTGCACCGTGCATCACCTCGACGCAAAAGTAGGCGGCACGTTTCGCATGACGTTTCATAACTTCGGCACTGGCAACAGCCACTCATTTGGTGGCGAGTACCTTCAGCTGGTGCCCAGCCAACGCATCCGCTACAACGACAAGTTTGACGATGCCAACTTACCAGACACCATGGAAGTCACTGTTGCGTTGACGCCCGTCATTTGCGGCACTGAGCTGAACGTCACCCAAGCAGGCATTCCAGACCTCATTCCATTGGAGATGTGCTACCTCGGGTGGCAAGAGTCGCTGGAACAATTGGCCAAACTGGTTGAGCCTGACATTGCGGGCTGATTTTTTATCGGTACAGCAAACGGTCTAAATCGGTCAGTTCAGCCCGTGCTTCTTTGGCCAACTGCGCTTGCTCTTTGAGCCAACGCTTCAGCTCCGCTTCGTTTTGAATGCGACGTAGGTCACGCTCTAGCGTGTCGACCTCATGCGCTTTGTCCCGCAGCTGAATGGCCAGTGCGCGGGCCAAACTCTCGGCGCTGATGTGGTCGAGTTCGTTCACGCCAAGATAGTGACGAATTTCAAACTGAGCTTGTGCTTCGTCCTCTTCCAATGCCTCCACTTGCTCTTTGAGCAGCAGGCACATGGCGTTGAGTTTGTCATCGGCCATGCGGCTCAAGGCCGCGCTGTCGATTTGTGCAATGTGCAATTGCAGCTTGAGCAATTCCGATAAATTCTTGCGGTCATACGCAGCGTTGACTTCGCTCATCAGCGCGGTCTTGCGCAAACGCTCGACCTCGTCGGGTTCGCGGTCAGGGTGCAAGGCGCTGGCGAGTTGGCGATACACGGTGCGCAGCGCGGTGTTGGCATCCATTTTTTGCTGCGCGTCTTTGAGCTGACGTGCAGCAGGTTTCTTCTTTGCCTTCTTGGCTTGGCGTTTATTTTCTAAGCGTTGTTGCTGTTCGCGGTATTGGCGCAGGCCTGCTTCAAACACGGCCTCTGCTGTATGCAAATCATCCGCGCCATGCAAGGGCTTGCCGAACAAATCTTCAAACACGGCTTTGGCATGCTCGGCGCCTGCACGGGCTTCTTCGGCCAGGGCTTGCGCGTCTTCTTCGCTGTGGTTCTGGTTGAACACCGCTTGCACTTGCACATCGTTCTTATGCTCAAGAGCTTCACACAGCGCCAAGATGATTTGCGTGGCGCTGCGTCGGTGTGTGGCGGTGAGCTCGGCGTTGTGCAAACACCCGTCTAAAAAAAGCAAGAGGTTTTTACGCGCCGCGTCTTCTTGCCGCTTCAACGCACTCATCGCATTCAAGTGACTGCTGCGATGCTGTGTGGACAAGGCCTCTAGCGTGGCGATGGAATCCGACAACGCCGACACACGCGCGAGCAACGTATTGAAACGTTTTTGCGCAGGTGTGAGTTCAGCGTCTGGCTGAATGGCAACGGTCGCCACTGCTTGCGCAGGAGCGACCGTCCAAGGAGATTCAGGGCGGGTCAAAAATCAGCGCGCCGCTTGCAGGGCAGCGATGCGCTCTTCCAGCGGGGGATGTGACGCAAACAATTTACCCAAGCCACCCGTGATGCCCATGGCGGCCACGCTGGCAGGCAGCTCGCCCGCTTGCATGCTGTTCAAACGCGCCAAGGCATTGATCATGGGTTGCTTGTTGCCCAAGAGCTGCGCCGAGCCTTCGTCCGCACGGAACTCGCGCTGGCGACTGAACCACGCCACGATCATGCTGGCCACAAAACCCAACACGATGTCCAGCACAAAGCTGGTGATGTAGTAACCCATGCCAGGGCCGGTGGACTCGTCGTCTTTGCTGCGCAACATGTTGTCGACAAAGTAGCCAATGACGCGGCTCAAGAACACCACAAAGGTATTGAGCACACCTTGGATGAGCGTGAGCGTCACCATGTCGCCGTTGGCCACGTGGGCAATCTCGTGACCCAACACGGCTTCAATTTCTTCTTTGGTCATGCCTTGCAACAAGCCGGTAGACACGGCCACCAAGGCTGAGTTTTTAAAGGCACCGGTGGCAAAGGCGTTGGGCTCACCTTCGTAGATGGCCACTTCAGGCATGGCAATACCCGCACGCTCAGACAAGCGTTGCACCACACTGACCAACCAAGCTTCATCTTGGTTGCTGGGTTGGTTGATGACATGCGCGCCCGTGCTCCACTTGGCCATGGGCTTGCTCATCAACAGTGAAATGATGGCGCCGCCAAAACCCATGATGAGCGAAAAGCCCAACAAAGCAGAGAGGTTCAAGCCATTGGCGGTGAGGTAACGATTGACGCCGAGCAAACTGGCGACGACCCCCAGCACCACCATGACGGCGAGGTTGGTGAGGACGAACAGAAGAATGCGTTTCATGATTTCCTTTTCAGCGGGTCGTACAAAGGTCCGCTGTTATGAATGGTAGGGGCGAATGCTTGCAATTCAATGCAAGGGCTTTAAAAAACCACATGGAAACTAGGCAAAGCCGTGCGGCTTTGGAGCGACTTCGCGCTTGGGGCGAAACACATTCGCGTCCTCGTAAAAAGCACGCTCAGCATTCGCAGCCCACCAGCCTGGCACACCTAACACGGGCAGTGGTTCATACGGTTTGGTGGCAAGCTTGGCGGGTTGCAAGTCTTGCACCAACCACGCATCCAGCATGGCTTCGTCGTGCGTATTGACGTGGCTATCCACGCGATACACATGACCGGTGATGGACTTGTACGGCGTGACAAGTTTTTCAAGCAAGGCGTGGCCAAACAACACCAGATGCACTTGCTGCCATTGCTCACGCAAATCCACAAAGAGCTTGAGCCAATCGCGCGCTTGCAGTGCAACCCATACCTCGTCAGGCGCATGCATGAGCACCACGTTTTCATCAAACAGCGTGAGCGCATCGCGCACGGGGCCGCGTGTGGCACGAATGCCTTGGGTTTCGATTTCAGCGGCTTGCAGTTGGTTCAAACGGCGTTTGGCCAGCGGGAAACGTTGCCAACACAGGCCATTGAAGAAATCGTGCAGGCCATCGCGCGTCGGCACTTGCGCGGTTTTGAAGATGAAGTCTTCGTAGGCTTGGGCTTCGGGCAAGGCGGCCTGAGGGACGAACTTCACTTCGTTGGCATCGCCAAGAGCGAGGCCAGTGCCGTTCGTGCTCATACTCGCTACGCTCGCCAAATCGCCCGAGCCGGCGCTGACCTCACTCTTGGCTGAAGTTGACAACACGTTGAGCGCGACAGCGACGCTTTGCTGTTGCAGCGCCAAGCGTGCCGTTGGCTCACCCAGTTCACACCAAGGCGCAAACCACGGTTGAGACCAATCAATCTCGGCTAAAACAGCGCCTGAAAAGCCCTCAATATTCGGACTTAAAGCACGCGCCAAGGCAAGGCCTCGCCAGAACGCAGAGGTTTCAAATCAGCTTCACCGAATGCAAAGCTCTCGGGCGGCGTCCAGCTTTCTTTACGCAGCGTGAGCGTGCCGGTGTTGCGCGGCAAGCCGTAAAAGTCTGCGCCGTGGAAGCTGGCAAAGCCTTCTAGTTTGTCGAGCGCACCTGCGTTGTCAAACGCTTCGGCATACATGGGCATGGCCGCGTGTGCGGTGTAGCAACCCGCGCAACCGGTGGCGTGTTCTTTGAGCTGTGCAGGATGTGGCGCGCTGTCGGTGCCCAAGAAGAATTTGGGTGAGCCACTGGTGGCGGCTTTGACCAAGGCTTGGCGATGTGTCTCGCGTTTCAACACGGGCAAGCAGTAGTAGTGTGGGCGAATGCCGCCGGTGAAGATGGCGTTGCGGTTGTACAGCAAATGGTGCGCGGTGATGGTGGCACCGGTGTACTTGTCGCTAGCCGCCACGTATTGCGCCGCTTCGGCGGTGGTGATGTGCTCAAACACAATTTTGAGTTCGGGAAAGTCTTTGCGCAGCGGAATCAGCTGGGTGTCGATGAACACAGCTTCGCGGTCAAACAAGTCGATGTCGGGGCTGGTGACTTCGCCGTGCACCAACAGCAACATACCTGCTTTTTGCATAGCTTCGAGTGTTTTGTAGGTCTTGCGCATGTCGGTCACACCGGCATCGCTGTTGGTGGTGGCGCCTGCTGGGTAGAGCTTGGCGGCAACTACGCCTGCGTCTTTGGCGCGAGCGATTTCGTCGGCGGGAAGGTTATCGGTGAGGTAGAGCGTCATCAAAGGCTCGAAGCTCACACCTTTTGGTACAGCGGCCAAGATGCGTTGTTTGTAATCAAGCGCTTGCGCCGACGTGGTGACGGGTGGCTTGAGGTTGGGCATGATGATGGCGCGGCCAAATTCGGCAGCGGTGTGGGGCACCACGGTGTTCAGGGCAGCGCCATCGCGCACGTGCAGGTGCCAGTCGTCGGGTCTTGTGATGGTGATTTCTTGCGTCATGTTGGTTATTGTCTTCGGTTTTTGTTTTGTCTCTGGGCTCGCTGCGGGCGGAGGCAGTGGGCAGGTTCCTCATGCTGGGGTACCAGAAATCGTCACCTGCCCACTGCCTCCACCCACAGACTGCGACATACAGAAGTTTGATTAGAGTAATCGATACACAAACACTGCAGCGACTACTGAGTCAAACGGCTCACCTGCAGCTAGCGCCAATCAACGCAAAAACACTCGCCTGAAATATTCCGACCTCACACAGTTGCGCGGCTTGGGTACGGTGGCTGACGATTTCTGGTACTCCAGCATGAGGAAGCCGCCGTACCCAAGCCGCGCAACCTTCTCCGGCGCAAAACCTTCACGAATGCAAACGTCAAGACAAACAAAAAGGCGCCCCATAAAGAGACGCCTTTTGAATACCAACTAAGCGGAGTTAATTAGGATCTGACCCCGATTAGCGATCAGTGTGCCAAGATCTTGTTCAAGAACTCTTTGGTCCGTGGCTGACGGTTCTCTGGGTGGTTGAAGAACTCGTCCTTCGAGCAGTCTTCCAACACCTTGCCACCCACATCCATGAAGATCACGCGGCTACCCACTTTGCGTGCAAAGCCCATTTCGTGCGTCACGCACATCATGGTCATGCCCTCATTCGCCAAGTCCACCATCACGTCCAACACCTCGCCCACCATCTCGGGGTCGAGTGCCGAGGTGGGTTCGTCAAACAGCATCACGATGGGGTCCATGCTCAAGGCACGCGCAATGGCCACGCGTTGCTGCTGACCGCCTGAGAGTTGGCCTGGGAACTTGTCTTTGTGCGCCATCAGGCCGACACGTTCCAAATACTTCAAGCCATGCGCGCGTGCTTCTTCTTCGCTGCGGCCCAAGACCTTTTGCTGGGCGATGGTCAAGTTCTCCGTCACCGACAAGTGCGGGAACAGCTCGAAGTGCTGAAACACCATGCCCACGCGGCTGCGCAGCTTGGGCAGGTTCGTGTCTTTGCCATGCACGGCGATGCCGTCTACAAAAATCTCGCCTTGTTGGAAAGGCTCCAAGGCGTTGATGGTTTTGATGAGGGTGGATTTGCCTGAGCCCGAGGGGCCGCAAACCACCACCACTTCACCCTTTTGGATGTTGGTGGAACAGTTGTTCAGCACCTGTACGGGGCCGTACCACTTAGAAACATTTTTTAATTCAATCACGATGAACTCCAGCTCGAATTTTGAACGCGCATTCTTCGCGACGCTTAACGAATGATGGCAATGCGCGCTTGCAAGCGACGCACGAGGGCCGAGAGGCCAAAACAAATCACGAAATACACAAGAGCGGCCAAGATGTACACCTCTTCCACGCGGCCATAAATCTTGCCTGCGGTGACAAAGCCCTTGAGCAAGTCATAGGCGCCAATGGCATAGACCAACGAGGTGTCTTGGAACAAGATGATGGTTTGCGTGAGCAACACAGGAATCATGTTGCGAAAAGCTTGTGGCAACACGATCAGGCGCATGTTCTGGCTGTAGCTCATGCCCAAGGCTTGACCTGCCATCACTTGGCCACGCGGAATGGACTGAATGCCTGCCCGCATGATTTCGCTGAAGTACGCGGCTTCAAACGCCACAAAGGTGATGGTGGCTGACAGCTCAGCGCCGATGGATCGACCAATCAAGAACGGAATCAACAAGAAGAACCACAGAATCACCATCACCAAGGGGATGGAGCGCATGCCGTTCACGTACACAACGGCCGGGAGTTCTAGAAACTTATTGCCCGACAAACGCATCAGCGCCAAGATGGTGCCAAACACAATGCCGCCCACGGTGGCGATGATGGTCAGCTCAATGCTGAACAACATGCCCTTCAGCACAAACTTGTTGAAGATGTCCCATTCGACAAAAGAAAAATCGAGTGCGCTCATGCTCAGTGCCCCCCGCCGACATTCCCTGCCACCACAAGGCCAGGGATTTGCATGCGGCGCTCAACGAGCGCCATCACACGATTTACAGCAAAGGCTGACAAGGTGTACAACGCCGTGACGGCCAAGTACACCTCAATGCCACGCGAGGTTTCTTCTTGCACTTGCATGGCGTACATGGTGAGCTCGGCGATCGACACGGCAAAGGCCACCGATGAGTTTTTGAGCAAATTCATTGACTCGCTGGTGAGCGGTGGCCAAATGGTGCGAAACGCAATGGGCAACAGCACATAGCGGTACGTCTGCCACGTGGTGAAGCCCATGGCCATGGCCGCATAGCGCTGGCCGCGTGGCATGGCTTGGATACCGGCGCGCAGCATCTCGGCCACGCGTGAGGAAGTGAAGAAGCCTAAGCCCAACACCACCAACACAAAGCCCGGCACTTGTTGCATGGCAGGAAAGACCTTGGGCAACACAAAGTACCAGAGAAAAATTTGGACCAACACGGGGATGTTGCGAAACAGCTCCACCCACGCATTGGCGAGTCTGGCTAACCAAACATTCAAACGCGTATCTTGTGGCAAGGTGCGCAGAATGCCCATCAGGCACCCCGACACCATGGCCACCACCCAAGCACTGCCCGCAACTGAAAGCGTCCAGCCCCAAGCCTCAAACATCCACTCGAGGTAGGTTCGTCCCCCACCGTCGTCCTGAAGAAAAACCTGCCAATCGAGTGTCATGTATGTCGTGCGTCTTTAGGTTTTCTGAAATTACTTCTTAGCGTAGGCTTCGACAGGCTTGTCGTTCAGGTTTTTCCAAGCGTCCTTGTTGGCATCGCTGGCAGGCATACCGAGCTTGATGTTCTTTGGAGGAATGGCTTGCACGAACCACTTGTCGTACAGCTTGGCGAGTTCGCCAGACTTGGCCAAACCAGCAATGGTGTCGTCAGCCAACTTCTTGAACGCTGGGTCATCCTTGCGGAACATGATGGCGATGGGCTCAACGTTCAACACTTCGCCGACGATTTTGAAATCGGCTGGAGCTTTGGAGTTGGCGATGTTGCCAGCCAAGATTTGGCCGTCCATCACGAACGCATCGGCGCGACCAGACTCGAGCAGCAAGAAGCTGTCTGCGTGGTCTTTGCCGAACACTTCTTTGAAGTCAACGCCCGTGGCACGCTCGTTCTTGCGCAACAGTTGCACAGAGGTGGTGCCGGTGGTGGTAGCCACGTTTTTGCCATTCAACTGAGCAATCGAAGTGATGCCAGAGTTAGCACGCACCGCGATGCGCACTTCTTCCACGTAAGTGGTGAAAGCGAAAGCCACTTGCTTTTGGCGGGCTTCGTTGTTGGTGGTCGAGCCGCACTCGATGTCCACGGTGCCGTTCTCAACCAAAGGAATGCGGTTTTGTGAAGTCACAGGTGTGTACTTCACTTCCAGTTTTTTGCCAGCGGCCTTTTCGAGGTTGGCAATGATACGTTGGCAAATCTCAACGTGGTAGCCCACATACTTGCCGTCACCCAAGGTGTATGACAACGCACCCGACGAGTCACGTACACCCATGGTGATGCTGCCAGCGGCTTTGACTTTGGCGAGGGTGTCATTGGCTTGCGCAAAGGCGGTGCCAGCCAACAGGGTGGCAACGGCCAAGGTAACGAACTGCTTTTTCATGTGAAGCTCCAGTTGTGATCAGAGAAAGTAAGAACCTACATTCTAGAGACTGCCTCACAAGGGAAACTCCTAAGAGAAAACACGTACGTTTAGATTTTTAGCTCCGTTTTAGTGCATTGCGTTTCCACATTTCCCACGGCCTATCTAGGTGCAAGTCATTCATATCCGACGTGGCTTGTGCCTCTGCGTCGGTGAGGAAGCTGATTTCACCCAAGCGTGAGGCTTCGCTTTGCAGGCGCGCATTGCTTTCGGTATAGATGGCACGAAACACGGTTTGCTTGATGGAGTTGCCTACCGTCACGCTGCCATGCCCGCGCATGAGCGCCACGTTGGACTGCCCCAGTACTTGGGCCAATGATTCACCCAAAGCTTGATTGCTGATCAACAAATCCGTGTTTTCACCTGCGCTGTGACGAATTTCATATACAGGGGTCACAGCGCCCAGAAAGCCACTCATGTGACAAATTGGGCGCAAACGCGCACCCGTCACACCAAACGGAATCACAGCAGGTGAGTGACTGTGAACCACCGACATCACATCTGGGCGTGCTTTATAAATGGCGCTGTGGATGAACCGCTCGACATAGGTACGGCGACCTTGTACATCGTGCACGTTGCCATCTAAATCGACCTCCACGACATCTGTCACCTCCACCAAAGCAGGGGCCATGCTGCGGGCAATGAAAAATCGATCTGGGTCATTCGGGTTGCGAACACTGACATGACCAAAGCCATCGAGCACGCCTTCATTGACCAAAATGTGGTTGGCCAAAGCCAAGTCTTCTAAGAGTTGTGTTGTCATGGTGTTCTCGTTATTCCGCTTTGATGCCTGCGTAGGCAGCGACACGCGCCCAGCGAACCAACTCGGCTCGCATAAAGTCTGTGCCGTTTTCTGATGTCGTGAAAAATGGTTCGAAGCCGAGTTTTTCAAATTTGGTTTTCATTTCAGGCGTGTTACCGACTTGCACAAATGCCGCGTTAAGTTTTTTCACAACAGCAGTCGGGGTACCTGCAGGCGCGTAGACAGCAAACCAATTCGCCAAGTCGACGCCTTTGTAACCGCCTTCTGCCAGCGAGGGGACATTAGGCAAGTGAGGGTTACGCTGAGAAGCTGCCATCGCAATGGCGCGAATACGCCCCTGTTGGATATAAGGCAGTGCGTTTTGTACAGGGCTAAACATATAAGCCAGCTGGCCGCCGACCAAATCTGTCATCGCTTGTGATTGGCCTTTGTAGGGAATGTGGTTGGTCTTGGTGCCTGCAAGCTGATTGAAAAACTCGGCGTGTAAATGCTGTGGACTACCCATGCCTGCAGTGCCGTAGTTCAACTCACCAGGGCTGGCTTTGGCTAACTCCACAAACTCGCGCAAGTTGTTGGCATTGACTGAGGGATGGACCACAAGCACCGAACCTGTCTGTCCGACCAAGGTGATGGTTTGCAAATCTTTCAATAAGTCATAGGGAAGCTTGCGATACACCGCCACATTGGTGGCGATGGTGCCCGGCGACAACAACAAGGTGTAACCATCGGGCTTGGCTTTGACCACGGCCTCTACACCAATATTGCCGCCTGCGCCCAGTTTGTTTTCAATGACCACCGGCTGCTCCAATATCTCGCTGACTTTTTGCCCTAGCGTGCGCGCCAACAAATCTGTGCCACCACCAGCAGCCACGGGGACGATGATCTGAATCGGTTTGTTTGGAAAGCTTTGCGCAAAACCATGGTTGACCACGCAAAAAAAGCCCAATGTCACAATGACCATGCGTTGAATAAAAAGGAACATAACGACTCCTAGCGGCAGGATTTAAATTTTGAAAGCCTCAAGCGATTCAGGAGCGAAGAGCTCTGACACACCCAACTTGCGAGGCGATAAACCTTGTTCGTGGTGGTAGCGCGTGAAGGTCTCGAGCGTCTTACGGTTTTTTTCTAAGCCGTAAGACCACCAATCGTCGCCAAACTCACGACGCGCATCCTCTACGTGTGCGGTCAGCCAAGGCAACATTGCCTTAAGTGCGGCCGTTTCGTACAAATCTTCATACGTTTTGCGCTGTGCTGCTATGAACGCCTTGGTCAACGACTGAGCAATCCAGCGGTTGGCCTCATAGACCTCACGGCGAATCACAACGGTATGCATGATGGGGAAAATACCAGTTTCGCGGTAATAAGCACGCTCGACATCCACATAGTTTTCAAACAAGCGCTTGACCTTGCCATCGCCCTTTAAAAAGCTAGACGGCATGCGCGCGGTGTACAACGCATCCAATTCACCATCGTGCAACATTTTTGACAAAGTTTGTGTCGGGCCAATGGGGTTGACTTGAATGTTGGGTGGCAACTGCAGTTTCATTTTTTCGATGCGCCCAGCCTCCTCCTCGCCGCCAAACAAATACGGTTGTGCGTCGACAGGGACACCATAGTGGTCGGACAAAATGCCACGAATCCACACTGGCGCTGTCATTTGGTATTCTGGACTGGCAATGCGTTTGCCAATCAAGTCCTTGGGCTCGTTGATGCCACTGTTGGCATTGACGTAAATGGATGAGTGACGGAAAAACCGTGAAGGAAAAATCGGCAAGGCGACAAACGGACGTTCTGGTTTAGAAAGCGCCACGCAATAAGAAGACAGCGACATTTCTGCCACATCAAACTCTTGGAATCGAGCCATGCGGAAAAAGGTTTCTTCCACAGGCAAGTTCAAATAATTCAGATCAATGCCATCTACAGGCACCGTGCCATCCATCAAGGCACGGGTGCGGTCATAGTTCCAGCATGCAAAGCTCAGTTTCAATCGACTCACACATTACTCCTGTTGTTTAATTCCGGCGGTTTGAACAGCCTTGCCCAATCGCTCATTTTCATCGGCTATGGCGCGCGCATAGTCGCTGGCACTACCGCCAACGGCTTCGATGCCAGCATTACTCAGAATTTGAATAGTCTCAGGCTGCTTAGCAACCCACGTCATTTCTGCCGTGATGCGGTCCATCGCTGCTTGCGGCGTTCCCATCGAAGCCAACACGCCAATGATGGGCGCGAAATCAAAGCCAGGAATCACTTCTGCCAAGGTTGGCACATTCGGCTCTTGGCTAGAGCGGCGCCCTGCATTGTTACCAATCAAACGCACCTGACCTGCTTTGACAAACCCAGATAGAGATGGCAAAGCCGAAAACAGCATGTCCACTTGACCACCAATCAACGCCGGCACGGATTGCCCCGTACCTTTGAATGGAATGTGCGTGATATCCAAAGACAACGCCGCTTTGAACGCCTCCATACTTAAGTGGTGCGTGCTGCCAATGCCTGATGAGCCATAGGTCAACATCCCCGGTTTGGATTTGGCCAAAGCAATCAACTCACGCAGATTGTTGGCTGGTATTTTTGGATGTACGGCCAAATACAAAGGCGCGCGCGCAGCCAAAGAAACTGGCACAAAGTCACGCTTGTAGTCATAGCTGATGGTCTTGTACAACGATGGATTGATGGAAAACATCGACCCGTCGGTCACCAAAAATGTGTAGCCATCTTTGGGGGAGGCTGCCATCGCCTGCGCAGCAACAACACCGTTGGCTCCGGGTTTGTTGTCCACCACTACAGGTTGGCCTAAGCGGTCTCCCAAGCGTTGCGCATAAATACGTGCCACGGTGTCAGGCAAACCACCTGCCGAGTACGGCACGATGAATCTGATGGATCGGTTTGGATAGGTCTGCGCCAAAGCGGAGGATGCACCAAGGGCAAGCAAGAGGGCCCCAACCGCTGTTTTACTGATCCAATTTCTTCGACTGTTTTGTGTCATGAATGTCTCCGTTATAGATAGAAAGAAAATTTATGCTGCATCAGGTGATTGAAGTAACGACACGGGATCACCATACGCTTCAGCCGCTTGCATCACCTCTAGATCAAGTAAGGCACATAGAAAACCATCTTTAATCACTAGTTGGTCGCCCGCCGTGACTGTGCTGTCCAACGTCACCAAGTCTTGGTGGATTGGTGGCTCCTCCCAATCGGGCATATTGCGACGAATCCAATCAGAAGGTTTCACTAAATCGATTCCAAAATGCAAAGCCCCCGGAGCATTTGATCCTGCTGGATAAATCGTATGTCGTGGCGCTTTGGGATTAAATCCACAACCACCACCTTCGATTAATTTTCCGCCTAGCAACATCTCACGCAGCAAAGATGCTTCGCGTGATTCGCCCCGTACTTCAGTGACGAAGCGATTCTTGAAAACAACGCCAATTTTTTCAGCGAACGGCTCATTGAAACCAATCGCCGTTTGAGGGTAAAGAATGCCGTCGATTGCAATCTTGGCATCGGTGTCATTCTTCATTGCAGTGCTGTCCCAAAAGTTGGGGCCGTGCGTTGGCAAATAGTGGACGTAACAACCGGGCTCATCTGCTTTCATTTTTCCTCGCCAACGATTGCCAGAAAACATGACATCACGCATCGCTGCGGTGTACGGAATTTTTAAATCTGAACCACGTGTGTCAGTGAAGCGAAGCGTGAAGTCCTCGCCTTTTGGAAATCTCTTTTCTGTCGCGCGGATGATGGCGCCAACTAAATCAACAGGGAAAGCGGCCTGATCCGTGTGGAGCAAATCAAGATCACGGAAATAGGTAATCTTGACCCAACGCTGCCCTGCCTTACGCTGCGCGATGTTAAAGGGATCCTCAATCGAACAAAACCAGGTCGAGACAATGAATTGCGCTGCATTGATCAGTGGCTTGACCTCTTCGGGAACACCAGGCAAACGCGTATTCGGCGCCATGTACATTTGAAAAATTGCACCACGCGACTGACACAGCCCTTGGATCGCTTGAATCACGCCAATATCCAACAACGGATCTGTCAGCATCAATACTCTTTCGCCTGGACGTATTGCAAATACTTGAAAGAAATTTTCTAGCGCCTGAAAGTGCTTACTCGTCGCAATGAGCTTTGCAGGCAAAGCAGGTGGGGTTCCAATAAATTTCATCGATGCATCCTCTTGTTAATCTACTTTTGCGCCGACATCTTTAACCAAGCGTGTCCAAACGGGAAATTCACGAGTGATGTGCGCCAAGTGTTCCTGCGGCGTTCCTCGAATAGGCTCGGCTCCACGTGAGCGCAAACGCTCAACGATTTCTGAGTCGCCCAACGCACGGTTCAACGCTTGATTGAATTTTTCGATGATGGGTTGCGGCGTCCCCGATGGGGCATAGATACCATCGCTTGCAACCAAATCAAATCCTTTAAGCCCAATCTCATCAAGCGTAGGCAAATCACTCCGTGATGCAAGACGCTGGCGTGATGTGACGGCCAATGCTTTTAGCTTTCCTGCGCGCACTTGTGGCATCAAATTTGCCGCAAGATCTATCATCATCTGGACCTCACCAGCGATCAATCCTGTCAAAGCTGCGCCACCACCTTTGTAGGGAATGTGTTGGATATCCACGTTAGCTTGTCTCTTAAATGCTTCACCAGCCATGTGGGACGTTGTCCCGTTTCCGGCTGATGCGTAGGAAACTTTGTCTGGATTCGCTTTCAAATACGCTAGAAATTGAGGAACCGAATCAACTGGCACAGAAGGATTAACGACGAGGACCGCAGGAATAAAGCTGACGCGGCCGACAGTTGAAAAATCACGCAATTCAAAACCTGTACGGCTATAGAGCGCATGGTTAATGCCATGCGTGCCATTTGTGCCGTAGAGCAAGGTGTAACCATCTGCTGTGGCACGCGCAGCTTGCTCACTTCCCACATTTCCACCCGCACCAGGTTTGTTATCGATGATGATGGGTTGCCCGAGTATTTCTGCGACTTTGGGCATCACGATTCGAGCTAGATTATCAGCACCGCCACCAGGAGGAAACGGCACAATCAGGCGTATCGGACGCGATGGGTATGTAGTTTGAGCCAGACTCAAAGCAGGGAACACCCCCATAGAGATCATTGCAAGATTTAAATCACGGCGCTTCATGGTTTGTCTCCTCGTTCTTTTTAGTTAAACAGGTTTGGCGTCGTACACCCGCCAGTCCACCTCTTTTGACACCACGGCTTGATAGGAACACATGGTGCTTGGAATGCGCAGCGGGCCAACCCCAATAGGGGGCTCGCCCTTCATGAAACTTTGAACGGCATCCACCATCTGGCGACGGAATTCCACAATCGCCAAATCGCTAGCGCCCAAACGGTCATGGGTACGGTCTGCAATCGGCCCCATCGTGACCCACATTGCCATGTCTTGATTCGGGATGCCAGGGATACCGGTAAAGTTGCCAGCCTTCATGGCTTGACGGTCTTGCATGAAGTCGTTATCTAAAGTACGCACAGGCTTGAACTGCGCGTCCACATCGACGCCTACCTGTGCACATAAAAATTGACGCCATGTTGCCGTCTCAGGCGTGGCGGCGGGGTCACCCCAGGCAATGAAATGAAATGCTGTATGCGTATCGTCAATGGCCGTATTGATGTTGGCGACGTTGTACAAATTGTTGGGTGGAATCAACGCCGATGCGGGAGCGACAAACACAGTCGAACGTACATAGTCATGCGTGGTTGCGTTATGGATTGGACGGCGAATCGCTGCGTAACGAAAGCCATAGGCATCACGCTGAGTTTGCATGCGCGGCGCCTTGTCCGTTGAAGGACGCAACCAGTTTTTGTCGGTGGCTTTGGCACCATCGACACGCGCAGGCACCATGTCTGACGAATGCAAACTTGAGCTGTGGGCAGAATCAATTTGTCCTTCCAGAATTTGAGCCCAGTTGCAAGGGATGATGATTTTTGCGATCGACACACGCACATCATCAGTGGGCGCCCAAGGCGGCGGCGTAAATTCGGTCATGGTGTCTGCCGGTCCCATATAGGCCCAAACAAAGCCGCCCCACTCCTTGGTGGGATAAGCCGTGTGCTTGACCTTGCCTGCCATACCACTGGCAACAGGCTCCGAACTCATCTCGGTCACATTACCTGCCACGTCCATCTTCCAGCCGTGGTACAGACAACGTAACCCACAGTTTTCGTTCCGGCCATACACCAAGGATGCGCGGCGATGTGGGCAATATTCATCCATCACACCCACCCGCCCTTCGGTGTCACGAAACACCACCAAGTCCTCACCCAGGACGCGGGCGCGGATGGGTTTGCCATCGGGCTCGCTCACCTCTTCGAGCAAGCAGATGGCTTGCCAATGACGACGCATCAGTTGCCCCATCGGGGCCTTGCCCTCAACGCGGCATAACAAGTCGTTTTCTTCTGTCGTCAACATAAATTTCCTTTTTGAGCTTGCAAAAAAATAGTTAGATGACTAAGATTATTGAAATTCTTGATCTATGTCAACGTCATCCCTGTCACACAAAGCACAACACGTATATGAACGACCCTTTCATTTCACTGCGCGTCACACGCAAACAACTGCTGACCAAAGACATCACTTGGTTTGAACTTGCAGATCCGCAAGGTCAAGCCCTGCCTTCATTCACGCCCGGCGCACACATCACCATACAAACCCCAAGCGGTGTGCGACGCAGCTACTCTTTGTGCGGCGAACCTGAGCAACATGCAACCTGGCAAATTGCCGTCAAACGTGATATCAAAGGTCGTGGTGGCTCGCAAAACTTAGTGGACGAAGTGCAAGTGGGCGACCTGCTGCCCACCTTACCGTGGGCTAATTTGTTTGAACTCAACGAGGCTGCGCCTGCCTACATCTTTGTGGCGGGTGGCATTGGCATCACGCCGATCTTGTCCATGATTCGTCACTTGCGCAGTCAAGGACGCACAGACTTCAAGTTGTATTACTGCACCCAAAACGCTGAAGGCACGGCGTTTCTGGATGAACTCAATTCACCCGAGCTCGCGGACCACGTCACCATTCATCATGACCATGGCGATCCTGCCCAAGCGCTAGATTTATGGCCCATCTTTGAACGCCCGACCAGCGCCCATGTGTATTGCTGCGGCCCACAAGGCCTCATGGACAGCGTGCATGATATGACTGGACATTGGCCCACCGAGCGAATTCATTTCGAAAGCTTTGGCGCGGCTCAAACGGGCTTCGCAGAGAACCAAGCTTTTGACGTGGTGTTGCAAAAGTCTGGCAAACGCGTGTCGGTGCCCGCACATCAAAGCATATTGGACACGCTTCGCGGATGTGGTCATCTGATCCCCAGCTCGTGCGAAAGTGGCTCTTGTGGCTGCTGCCGAACCACTTTAATTTCAGGTGAGGTTGAGCACCGAGATATGGTGCTGCGTCCAGATGAACGAGCCTCACACATCATGGTGTGCGTCTCGCGTGCGGCATCAAAAGAGTTGGTGCTGGACCTATGAATGCGCCCAAACTTCAACTCGGCATTGCAGGCTTGGGGCGCGCTTTTACCTTGATGCTGCCAACGTTGGCGAACGACCCACGTCTTCAACTCGTGTCAGCTACGGACCCACAAGCCTTAGCTTGCGCACAGTTTGAACGCGACTTTGGCGTCACCTGCGATACCAATTTTGAAGTCCTTTGCGCCAATCCAAAAGTACAAGCCATCTATATCGCCACGCCTCACCAACTGCACGCAGAGCAAGTCGAAATGGCCGCAGCGCATGGCAAACATGTGATGGTAGAAAAGCCCATGGCCCTCACCCTGAATGAGTGCACACGCATGATAGAAGCTTGCACACGAGCTAATGTCGTGCTCATGGTGGGCCATAGCCACAGCTTCAACGCCCCCATTCTCAAGGCACATCAACTGATTGCAAGTGGCGCATTCGGCCAAGTACGCATGATCCATGCGCTGAACTACACCGACTTTTTGTATCGACCTCGTCGCCCTGAAGAACTCGACACACAAATGGGTGGTGGCGTGATATTTAGCCAAGCGGCGCATCAAATTGACATCGTGCGTTTACTGGGCGATGGTTTAGTCAACAGCGTGATCGCACACACGGGCGCTTGGGATCCCTCACGTCCCACCGAGGGTGCTTACAGCGCCTTGCTCGGTTTTAAAAATGGTGCTTTTGCCAGTGTCAGCTACAGCGGCTACGGCCATTTCGACAGTGACCGTTGGATGGATGGCATTGGAGAACTGGGGCAAACCAAAAACTGGACAGACCACGGCATAGCTCGCCGACGTTTAGCCCTTGCCAGAACAGTCAATGAAGAAACTCAACTCAAAGCTGCACGCAATTACGGCGCAGCACAGTGGTCAGGCAGTACCGCCTTACCGACTCATGCACAACACCAACATTTCGGCCCAATGATCATCAGTTGCGATCATGCAGACTTAAGACCCACGCCACATGGCGTTTGGATAGACGGGCATATGGATGTCAAACTCGAAGTTCTACACCTCCCCGTACGACCCCGCATCGAAGTGATTGATGAGTTTTACAACGCCATCGTGCACGGCAAGCCCGTGCTGCACAGCGGCGCTTGGGCGCGTGCCACCACCGCCGTCGGCTTGGCCATCTTGGCATCTTCACAAAGTGGTCAAATTCAAACGCCCCTCCATCAAGTTGCGCCTGACTACTGAATGAAAAAAAACAAATCCGATGAAACGCGCAATATCTTGCGCCACTGGCAAGAAGCCGTTCCCAATGACCGCTTAGCCCACTTGGTACGAGATGCAGGTCGTGCTTACACGCGTGCACTGCAACTGCGTTTGGCTGACCATGGCGTACCGTTTGGGCACTGGACGTTTTTACGTATCCTTTGGGAAACCGATGGTTTGACTCAACGTGAGCTCAGCGAGCGTGCAGGCGTGATGGAACCCACCACCTTCACCGCGATGAAAAACATGGAAGCCCTAGGCTACATTGAACGTCGCCAATTGCCTGACAACAAGAAAAACATGTACGTGCATCTGACGCCAGCGGGCAGAGCCTTGAAAAAGAAGTTGGTCCCTCTTGCTGAGCAAACCAACCAAGTCAGCATTCAAGGTTTGCGAGCATCCGACATTCAAACAACGCGCCGCGTACTGCTCACCATTTTGAGCAATCTCGCACAGGACGAGTCACATTGAACAAACGCAAGAACAGCACGTCGCGCTACCGCCGCTTGCTGTGCAGCAACGCAATGTTCATTTCAGCAGACAGTGTGCTGGCGTAAAACTTATCGATCATCTCTACCGAGGTTCTGGCATTGCGTGCAAGCGTCAACAAGTCAATATTGCCGCCATAAATCAAACGAAACGTGATGGCTGTGTGCCTCAAGCTATACAAGGTACGGTCAGTACCGTGAGGCCCGACCTTGATGTCAAGTTCCTTCAATATCCAGTTAAATGCCCAACCTGCGACATCAAGCACGATACGCCTGTTGTGTTCCTCGGGGAAAAACACATAGTCATCTGGTTGACCATAACCACGTGCGGTCTGATATGACAGCACCTGCTCAAAAATGTGCACCGCAGGTGACAAACTGACTGTCGCCGATTTGTGCCGCTTCACCTCGGGCAGACTTAGCCTGAGGTAGTGATACGGGCCACGAATGATTTCGATATGCTTATTTTTAATTTGTCGAATATCACCGGGCCGGACAAAGGTGTAAACCATGAACCGTATCAACCAATTGATTTCAGTTGGCATCTGGTGATAGTCGCGCTTGATCCACGCTTGACGCGCACCCCAATCCGTATATGTGCTCTCTCGCAGCGTCTTGGATTTGCGCAAGATGGCTCTGTATTCGGTCAATGTAAATGCGCCACGCGAAGTCAATTGCGCCTTGAGCGTGGGAAAACTAGGAACTGTCTGAATGACTTCTTTGCGGTGCAGCAGCTTTAGCAACTTGTGTGTCTGCGCCATGTAACCTTGAATGGTGGAAACAGCCAACTTCTTTTCAGTCAAAAAGGTGATGAACTCACCCAGTACTTCGGCATTGATTTTGTTGAGTGCCTGATTTTTGAAAAATTCAAAAATCAGGCCTTCCAAACGAATTTTTGCCATGACATACGAGCCATGCTTGATCTCGTCACGTTGAACCTTTTCCTGCTCCGCAAACAAGACTTGATCAATCAGATCATGTAAGTACGCCTGACGATTCACCGTGATGTGATCGAAATCACTCGCCATCACCGAGCCCATTTGACCTCGCATGACATGAATGTCATAAAAATCTTTTGCACCAGCTTTTGCTTCACTCACCTCTGTCGTTTTCAAGCTCCGACCTATGTAGCGACCGTGAATGAAAATTCGGACTTGCCAATACTTGCTGCCAGAAATTCTGAATATTTTGAGCTTTTCAGGCAATCCTTCTACTTGCATGAAACTTGATTTGATAGGGGAATTTCGAGCGCGTGGTGTAAAAAAGAAATCATCATTTGCTGGTGAATAGGAGTACATGCTTTTCATTTCAATGCGTCAAATTAAAAGTTCATAGTTCATAAATTCATTGGGTTATGAACACCTTGACACTATCGAAGAAAACCCTATTGAAATACTGAAAAAGGGCAACAACCCTCGTTGCTATCGCAGCACTCGCCGCCGCTACAGGCGCAATGGCTCAATCTACTGTCACTGTGTCTGGTATCGTGAACTACGGTATGCACAATGACGTTAACAAGAACACCTACTTCGGCGGCTTGAAAGGCGACCGTAACAACCTCACATTTGGTGTGGTGGAAGACTTGGGCACTGGCTCAAACGTCACTGGCACATTGCAATTCCGTTTCAACTCAGCAACTGGTGCTGCTGGCTACGCTAGCTCTAGCTCTTCTGCTGCTGACGGCGCTGGCGCTACTCAGTTCGAGCAAGTCGCTATTGGTTACAACAATCCAATGGGTTCAGTGCGCGTGGGTCGTTTTACCAACGCGTTGGGCGTGACTGATTACTCTGTGTTCGAAGACTCCAAGTACGGCACCAACGCTTCACGCGCTGCCTATGGTCGTTTGAGCAACCAAATTCAATTCACAACACCAGCATTCAATGGCTTTCAAGCTGCTGTGATCGGTGCACAAGGTTTGGTTAACAAATATTGCCCAGGCGGCACTACTGGTGCTGGTTGCGTTGCCGGTGTTGATTACTCTGCTCAAGTTCAAGCTAATAACAACAACGGTTCCAAGGGCGTGAACGATTTCTCGTCTATTGTGTTGAACTATGCAAATGGTCCTTTGGCTTTGCAATACGCTGACATCTCTGGCGTTTACTACGAAAAAGCTACTCGCTTGAGCGGTACTTGGAATGCTGGCTGGGCTAAGTTCTATGTTGGCCAGTACAACCAAAAGCACGACATCAAAATCAGCGATACAACTCAGAAAGTTCAATCAGGTGCTGTTGGTACAACCATCGCTGCAACCTACACAGGTTCAGACACCATTGGCTTGGCTGCTCACAAATCTACAGAGTTGGGTGTTTCTATCCCAGTCGGACAATGGACTGCACGTTTGGGCCGCCAAACAAACGACAAAGACTTGGGCGTTGGCGTGAGCGATGGTTCTACTAAGGTGACAAAAACAACTATTGGCGCCGAGTACAACCTCAGCAAGCGCACACAGCTGCAATATCAACGCATGAGCGTCAAGAATGGTTTCTCTCCTTCCAGCAACAACGGCCTCGTCCAAGGAACATCAACCTCTGGTTACTTCGGTGATGCGAGCGGTTCTGGCTACTTCGTTGGTATCCAACATTCTTTCTAATCTTCACGCTGGCTTAGCCAGTTAAGGATTTAAAAGTCTAAAACCCCATCGTGGCAACACGGTGGGGTTTTTTCATGGACCGGCTCAATTGCTTTGATAATGACACGGTGAACGTTCCAGATCTATTTACCCAACGCCGCTCGGTCCGAGCTTATTTGCCTACCCCCGTTTCGGATGATCTATTGGCTCAAATCATGACCTCCGCACGTTTGGCTCCCAGCGGTGCCAATTTGCAGCCAGGTGTGTTTGTGGCAGTGCGTGGCGCTGTGCGACAGCAGTTAAGTGCGGGCTTGGTGCAAGCTTGGCGCGAAGGCCGACAGGAAGCTGAGGATTACGACTATTTCCCCAAACCTATGCCAATGACGCTGCGTCGTCGACAAGTGGCTGCTGCGCAAGCTTTGTATGGGGCGTTAGGTGTGGCGCGCGATGACCGCGCGGGGCGAGATGTGCAGTTCGAGCGCAATTTCCGATTTTTTGATGCCCCCGTGGCGCTGATCGTGGCCATGCCGCATGACTTTGGTGCTGGCGGCTATATGGATTTAGGCATGACCTTGTATGGTTTGATGCTGGCCGCACAAGCCAAGGGCTTGTCGACCTGTGCCATTGGTGCCATGGCGTCTTATCCCAGCTTAATTCGGCAGCATGTGGGCTTGGATGCCGAGACCAAAGTGGTGTGCGGCATGGCGCTCGGCTATGCCGATCCTGATGCACCTGTGAACCAAACGCAAACCACGCGTTGCGCGTTGGATGAGTATTTCAAAGTCATAGGCTAAACACTCACACCGAGTTAAAGCGTGGCGACTATGGCCGCAGCACCCAGTCCGCCAGCCCCTGCAACGGCGACCAGCCCCTTTGATCTGCTGGCCCCTTCGCGATTCAGGTCGGCCAATAAGCGGACCAACGCAATGGCAGCAGAGGCACCAATCGGATGCCCTCTGGCAAGCCCACCGCCCAGGCGATTAAGACGTTCTGGTGCAAGCGAAAGCCCTTGTGCAAAGCTCAAGCCTTGTACGGCAAATGCATCGTGCAATTCCACATGCGTCATGTCTTGTGCGTTTGCAAGCCCTGCGCGTTGCAACGCGTGCTGTGCGGCGATCTCGGCAGCAAGCAAGGGTGTTTCAGGTGCGCTGCCGACGGAGGCATGGGCTAGCCATTCGGCTCTGGGTGTGAGTTTGAATTTTTCACACGCCTGCGGACTGACCAACAACACAAATGCAGCCCCATCGGCTTGCGCCGAAATAGCGAGGGTACTGAGCGCATACGTGTCATCCGAATTTTCAGCATCGGTGCGCGCCACGACAGGCATGCGTGCGGCACGCTTGGCGTCGATATAGCGCGGGTAGACATCGTGTGCAATGCCCATGATGGGCACGATTTCTTTTTCCATAAGCGCTTGGTGCGTTGTTGCACGCACATGGCTTTGCACGGCATACGCTTCTTGCTGCGCACGTGTGTAGCCTGCGCGTGCTGCATAGCGGGCGGCAGACAGCAGCATGTCGGGGTCTTGTGCGGGGGTGGGGGCGAAGGCTGGGCGTTCGTAGGCCTCAGCTTGCATGTCTGCTGTCAATGGGCGATGCATGCGGATGGGCGACCGACTCCACGCTTCAGCCCCACCTGCCACCACCACATGGGCTTGGCCTGATGCAATCAGTGCCGCACCCATCGCCACAGCATCTAAGCCCGCGCAACACTGGGTGTCCAAAGTGAAGGCTGCGCAACGTTGGGTCAGCCCCGCGTGCAGTGCCAACATGCGGGCTGGATTGCCACCCGCACCGAGCGCGTTACCCATCACCACCGCATCAACTGCGTTGCCATTGAGCCCTGCGCGTGCTAACAAGGCATGGAGCACAGGTGCTGCAATTTCATGCGGGTGCAAGGTTTTGAAAGCGCCGTTGCGTGGCACGACAGCGCTGCGTACCCATGCGGCAATCAAAGGATGGGGTGTAGACATGGCGTTGATGATTCGTCACTCAGGTACTGTTGGAGCAGCGCCGCAAGCGCCGAGTGGTCTGTTTTGCCACTGGTCGTCAAAGGCCACTGACGACAAGCTATGAATCGCTTGGGCACCTTGTAGCTTTCTAGTTGGGATCGGCAAAAGCTGACCAATTGTTGCGCAGTCAGTGGTGACTGAGAGGCTAATCCTGATGTGTTCAACACAGCGACCACTTGTTGACCACGAATGGGATCTGGGACGCCTTGAACGGATGCGTGGGTGATGCCGGGACAGTTGACCAAAACAAACTCAACTTCTTCAGGAAAAAGATTTTTCCCTTGCGTCACGACCATGCGGTTTTCTCGACCTATCAAGCACAAGTAACCCTGTGCATCGATGTAGCCCATGTCACGTACCGAAAGCCATTCGCCCTCGCGCACCGCTGCTGTATGGTCGACTTGCGGACCTACATAGTCGGTGAACAGCATGGGGCTGCGCACAAAAATTTGTCCTGTGCCTTGCGGTGGTTGTGAGTGACGGATGTCTAGCTCGACATTCGAGAAAGGTTTTCCCACGGCTTGTGGTGGCGCTGTGGCATCTGCATCCATCCAAGCCATGAAGCTGGTTTCAGAGGCACCATAAAACTCCACAATGCGCGCGTTGGGAAACAGGGATTGAAGCGCGTGGGTGCGGTCACGCATCCAACGCGCACCGCTGATCAAAATCAAACGCACGCCGTCGATGGGCGCTATTGCTCGGCGAGCGGCCAACTCCAGCATCAGCAGCAATTGACTGGGCACAGCCACCAAACAAGGTGTGCGACCGGAGCGCAAGGTGTCCATCATGCGTGGTGCTGAAAAGCGTTCTTGCACCACCACGCCTGCGCCGCTCCATAGGCCTAACACCATGCCAAACAAGAACAAGGAATGCGAGATGCGACCCGGAGCCAATACGCAACTGGCTGCATCGGGCCCAAAGGTGTCTAGGCACACACGCAGGCTTTCAGTCCACGATTGGTGGTGACGTCGAAAGCCTTTTGGGGTGCCCGTGCTGCCAGATGTGAACCCAATGTAAAACGGCGACGTCGGCGTAGGTATGGACGGTGTCGTTGGTGCTTGTGAAAACGCATCTTGTACCGTTTGGCGCACGCTAGCGGGCCAATCGGGGTCACTCACGGCAGCACATCGACCGCTGCTGATGATCGCGAAAAAGTGCACCATTTGTGCAAGGGTGCTTTGTTGTTCATCGACAAAAACAGTGGCAGGGGCGTGCTGCTCTTGAAGTGCCGTGACTTCGTGCTGAACCTTTTCATACAGCTCTGAGAATGTGAGCTGCGTTTGCCCATCATCCAAGGCCACCTCTTTTGCGCGGGACTGTGCCCAATGCGCAAGTGGCGCATGAACCAGCGTGTCAGCCACCAAAGCGCCAATCAGGCAGACCACGCGCCACGGTGTGAACCACAGTCGCGCACAGTGCGCACTTGATCAAATCGCCCGGCACAAACACCAAGGTGCCCATGATGGCTTGTTCCCACGTCAGGTTGGCAATATGGACCAAGCCAATCACACCAAACACATGCACCACCAACAAACCGCCAATGGCTGAAGCCACAAATGCGCTGATGGCGGCACCGCGAGGTGTGGCACGTGGCAGCATGTGCATGACCCAACCCGCCACAAAAGCGCCGACTGGCCAGCCAATCAAATAGCCACTGGCAGGCGCGAAGAACACACCAATGCCACCGCGCCCACCCGACAACAAAGGCAAACCAATCGCCACTGCCGCAAGAAACAACAACAGGGCTTGTAATGCGCGCTTAGGGCCGAGCATGCAGCCTGCCAACATCACGCCCAAAGTTTGCAGTGTGATCGGCACGCCCAATGGCAGATCAATTTTTGGAATCAAACCAAAAACAGCGATCAAAGCAGCGAAGAGTGAAACCAACGCGATGGACAAAGAAGAGGTGTTCATAAAAAATAAGCGGCACTCGTCGCATTAGCGGCGAAATCGCACATGCAGTGTGTCAGCCACACGTCTAGCGGCAACCAACATTTGAATGGTGAGAGGAGCGAGTATTTTAAAACCGCCCGCCTTGCCCGTACGCAAGCGGTGTGCATCGTCCAAACGACGCCAGAGAACAAAGAAGTGCTCGGTGAAGCGCAGCATCAATGCCACTTGTAACGATAAGCGTTCGGGCTCAACGCCCAAAAATCGCAAAGGGCGGAGCAACCACGCAAACACAGCTAACAAGTCCGTGTGACGCGTGGTGAGCGTGAGCGCAATGCCCATCAATGTGGTGCTGATTAGGCGCAGCACACTGATGGTGCCCACCATTGGCTGTTGCATGTAAGCATGAAACAAACCTATCAACACACTGGCAAACAGCAGGCCCATGATCAGCGGTTTTGCGCGTGCAGCCGCGCTACCCAGCGAGGCAAAAATCACCAAACAGCAAGCCGCGCAGATTGACAAGGCAACCAGTTGGCTTGTCAGAAAAACGCTAGTACCCAGCAGCGCCAAAAAAGCCAGCTTGATAGCCGCAGGCACACCGTGCAGCCAAGTGGGGTCGTCGCTGTAAAGACTCCCCATGGCTTAGCCCATTCGTGCGGACACATCCGCTTCGTATTGCGCGCAGACGTCAGCACCCAACCCGTCGGCACGAACACAGCCTTTGTCTAACCAAATCACCCGCTCAAAATGACGCACGTGGTCCAAAACATGGGTGGAGACAATGACTTGCTGCGGTGCTGCAGCAATTTCTTTGCGCAGCACCGCTTGTCCGGGTAGGTCGAGACTGGAAAAGGGCTCGTCGAGCAGGAGCGTTTGGTGCGCGCCAATAAGTAGCGCCAACCAACACACGTGTTGGCGCTGGCCTTGGCTCAGGCTGCCAATGGCGCGCGGCGCCCAATCTGCCAAGCCCCGTGCTGTAAGCCAAGTGCGCACACGAGCTTGTGTCTCGGCGCGAGACAAGCCCAAGTGGCGCAGACTCAAACCAAGCTCTTCTTCCACGGTGGGAAAAATAATTTGTTCGTCAGGGTTTTGAAACATCATGCCCACAACTGGGGCGGCACGCTCAGCCGCGAGAGGCACATGCACTTGCCCCGATTGCGGAATTTCAAGACCGCAGATCAAACGAAACAAACTGCTTTTACCGGCACCGTTGTCACCGATTAGGCCAATGCGCGACTCATTCAGGTCTAAAGTCAAAGACTGAAACACTGTGGTGTTGCCACGCAGCAACGTCACTCCATCAAGCGCAATACGCGTGCTAGCTGGGAGTCTCGTCGGTGTATTGGAAGCTAAGGGCATGCGTGCATGTTCCAAAAAATCAGATTATCAACGCAGCCACACGACATGAAAAACCCCACCGTGTTGCCACGATGGGGTTTTAGACTTTTAAATCCTTAACTGGCTAAGCCAGCGGGAGGATTAGAAAGAGTGTTGGATACCAACGAAGTAGGCAGAACCTGTGGAGTCGCCGAAGCCACCACCGATTGCATCCCAAGCTGCTGCGTTAGCGGCTTTTGTCACACCGTTAGTCACATTAGAACGTTGGTATTGCAACTGTGTACGCTTAGACAAAGCGTATTCAGCACCAATAGTTGTTTTCTTAACTTTGGTAGAACCGTCAGTTGTACCAATTGCCAAATCTTTATCGTTGGTTTGCAAACCAGCGCGCAATGTGAACTGACCAAATGGAGCAGACACACCGTACTCAGTTGACTTGTGAGCTGCCAAGCCAGTACCAACAGCTGTTGTCACTGCGTTATAAGCAGCGGTAGTTGCTGCGCTAGTACCGATATCATGCTTTTGATTGTATTGGCTCACATAGAACTTAGCCCAGTTTGCATTCCAAGTTGCAGACAACTTAGTGGCTTTTTCGTATGCAATGCCGTTGATGTCAGCGTATTGAACAAACAATGGGCCGTTCGTGTAGTTCAACACGATAGATGAGAAATCTTGAGTGCCTTTGCTACCGTTAGCGTTAGCAAAGATTTGACCAGAGTAATCAACGCCTGACACAAAGCCAGCACCAGTCACGCCGCCTGGGTTACCCCACTTGTTTGAAGAACCTTGTGCACCGATCAAAGAAGCTTGCAAGCCGCTGAATGAAGGTGTGGTGATTTGCAATGTATTGCTCAAACGGCCATAAGCTGCGCGAGCAGCGTTGGTGCCGTACTTGGAGTCTTCGAACACGTGCACATCAGCCACGCCCATGGCGTTGGTGAAACGACCCACGCGAACGTTACCGATTGGGCTGTTGTAGCCAATCGCAACTTGTTCGAACTGAGTTGCACCAGCACCAGCTTCGGAAGAAGCACCAGTGTTGCTATAACCAGCAGCGCCAGTACCGCTGTTGAAACGGAATTGCAGAGTAGCAGTCGCATTTGAACCACCGCCCAAGTCTTCCACAACACCGAAAGTCAGGTTGTTACGGTCGCCCTTGAGGCCACCGTAAGAAGTTGTTTTAGTCACGTCATTGTGCATACCGTAGTTCACGATACCAGACACAGTAACTGTAGATTGTGCGAAAGCTGACACAGAGGCCAATGCTGCGATAGCAACGAGGGTTTTTTTCATTTCAAGGTTCTCCAAGGTTTGAACAGGGGCTCCAGACTTTCCAGAGCCAACCTCCGTTTTCGGGAAGTTGGATGTATTGAACCAGACAGCCATGCAAAGGACTATGACAAGACCTAAAAATAGGGGTTTTGCGTTGCATTCATGCAACACCTCAAACACAAACCGCTGGCAAACCCTTGGAAGTTAGCAATTCTTCGAAAAACGACAAGCCTATGGAATGGCGAGTTCCCTAGGGCACGAAACGCTTGGGCTGAAGTCTTAAACTTAAGGGATGGACGCCCTACTTATCGCCGCCGACAGCGCCTTGCGCACCGTGTTTGCCCGCCACCACGCGAATCGCCCCACACCGATGTGGGCCGCCGAGGCTCCTTCACCTGCACCGCTGACAGAGGCCGAGAAAACCGAAGCCGCCGCCTTGATGCGCGTGAACCACGTAGGCGAGGTATGTGCCCAAGCCCTGTACACCGCGCAAGCCTTGGCCACCAAGGACCACGCCCTGCGCCAACACTTGACCGCAGCGTGCGATGAAGAAACCGACCATTTGGCGTGGTGCGAGCAGCGTTTGGAAGCTTTGGGCGGGCGCCCTAGCCTGCTGAACCCACTTTGGTACGCCGGTGCGTTTGGCATTGGCTACGTCGCAGCCAAACTGGGCGGCGACCGCATGAGCCTAGGGTTTGTGGTGGAGACCGAGCGTCAGGTTGAAGCCCATTTAGAAAGCCATCTTGGACTTTTGCCCGCAAACGATGGGCCCAGCCGTGCCATCGTGGCGCAAATGAAGATGGATGAAGCGCAACACGCCAAAGAAGCGCAATTGGCAGGCGCCGCCGAGCTGCCCGCCCCCTTCAAAGCCATGATGCAAGTAGCGGCCAAGGTGATGACCACCGTGGCGCACCGCATCTAAGCCTTTGTTTTAAGCATCGACCAGCTCAAAGCTGGTGGTGATTTCAGCCGTTTTGCCCAGCATGATGCTGGCCGAGCAGTATTTGTCGTGGCTCATGGCAATGGCGCGCTCTACCGCGCTAGCAGGCACGCCTTGACCCGTGACGGTGAAGTGCATATTGATTTTGGTGAACACCTTGGGGTCTTCGGTGGCACGCTCGCTGACGATCTTCACGCTGCAACCCTGCACATTGTGACGACCGCGCTTCAAGATGAGCACCACGTCATAGGCTGTGCAGCCGCCTGCGCCCGCCAACAACAGCTCCATCGGACGTGGGGCCAAGTTTTGGCCACCGTTCTCGGGCTTGGCTGCATCGGGTGCGCCATCCATGGCCACCACATGGCCGCTGCCAGTTTCTGCAATGAAGCCCATGCCTGAGCGAGTGCCAGAGTTGCCGGTCCAGCTAACGGTGCATTCCATGTTGTTCTCCAAAAAATCAGACCTTGATTGTCTTCTAAATGTTGCAGCGCAACAAAAATTGCATACACTAGAGCCTTGTCTCCTCCACCTTCAAAAGTGGATTCATGCCCCGAGTTGCAAAACTCGGGGTTTTTTTTCGTCTTTTTTCATAAGAGACAATCACCCCATGTCTACCCGCACCTCCAAAGCGCGCGCCTTGCAGCCCGCCGATTACCTGAAAAAAATCTTGACCGCCCGTGTGTACGACGTGGCGACCGAATCTGCGCTGGAGGTGGCAAAAAACCTCAGCCGCCGAATTCACAATACCGTGCTTTTGAAGCGCGAAGATCAGCAGCCCGTGCACAGCTTCAAGCTGCGCGGCGCGTACAACAAGATGGCGCACCTCACGCCCGAGCAGCTCAAGAAAGGCGTCATTTGCGCCTCGGCGGGCAACCACGCGCAAGGCGTAGCCTTGGGCGCAAAGCGTCTGGGCACCAAAGCCATCATCGTCATGCCCACCACCACGCCCAGCGTGAAGATTGAAGCCGTCAAAGCTTTGGGCGGCGAGGTGGTGTTGGCAGGTGACAGCTACTCTGACGCCTACACCCACGCGCTCACACTGGAAAAGAAAAACGGCATGACTTTCGTCCACCCGTTTGACGACCCCGATGTGATCGCTGGCCAAGGCACGATTGCCATGGAAATGTTGCGCCAGTTGCAAGGCCTTAATCTGCACCAACTCGATGCGGTATTTGTGGCGATTGGCGGCGGCGGCCTGATTGCGGGCGTGGCCAACTACATCAAGGCCGTGCGTCCCGAAATCAAAGTGATTGGCGTGCAAATGGACGACTCGTCGGCCATGATGCAGTCCGTGCAAAAAGGCAAACGCGTCACGCTGCACGACGTGGGGTTGTTCTCTGATGGCACAGCTGTGAAGCTGGTGGGCGAAGAGACGTTCCGGGTCTCGAAAAACTTGGTGGACAGCTACATCACCGTCGACACCGACGCCGTGTGCGCCGCCATCAAAGACGTGTTTGTGGACACCCGCAGCATTGTCGAGCCCGCAGGCGCATTGGCCGTGGCCGCCATCAAGCAATACGTGGCCGAGCACAAAACCAAGGGCGAAACCTACGCTGCGATTCTTTGCGGCGCCAACATGAACTTCGACCGTTTGCGCTTTGTCGCCGAACGTGCCGAAGTGGGTGAAGAACGCGAAGCTTTGTTTGCGGTGACCATCCCTGAACAGCCCGGCAGCCTGCGCCGCTTCTGCGAACTGATCGGCAAGCTGCCTAGCTTTGGCGGCAGCAAAACCCCGCGCAATGTGACGGAGTTCAATTACCGCATGAGCGACCAAGCCAAAGCCCACGTCTTTGTGGGTTTGACCACGGGCGTGAAAGGCGAAAGCAGCAAGATGGCTGCGCACTTCACCAAAAGCGGGTTTGAAGCGATTGACCTCACGCACGACGAACTGGCCAAAGAACACATCCGTCACATGGTGGGCGGGCATTCGTCGCTCGCGCACGAAGAACGCATCTTGCGTTTTGAGTTTCCCGAGCGTCCAGGCGCGTTGATGAAGTTCTTGCTGGCCATGCGCCCAGGCTGGAACATCAGCCTGTTCCACTACCGCAACCAAGGCGCGGACTACGGTCGCATCTTGATGGGCTTGCAAGTGCCCAAGACCGACAACAAAGCGTTCACTGCTTTCTTAGATGGCTTGGGTTATCCGCATGTGGAAGAAACACACAACCCTGCTTATCGTTTGTTCTTGCAACGCTGAAGCACTGTCGCTTCAAAGCAAAAAGGGTAGCTTGGCTACCCTTTTTGTTTACTCGATTTATTTCTCAGCTGGCTTATTTTTTAGCGGGAAGTTCCAGCACCAACACTTGCGGTCCATCCAGCGCCGCGCCTAAATTCACACGACGCCCCTGAGCCGACTGCAACACCATGCCATCCGCCACCACAGCGCCCACACGATAGGGCTTGGCAGGCTTGCCATCCACAGCGATCAGGGCAACCCCCGCATCCGGCCCACCCGCCATCACACCTTGCAGCTGAAAGCGGCTGGCTAGGGTCGGTGCAGGAGCCGCTTGCACGGGCGCAGCGCCTAGGCTGCGTGCAGCAGCAGACGCATCCACCTCGGGCAAAGCCTGCGCGACAGTTGTGACGTTGCCGGTGCTTTCACCGGTAGCAGACCAACGCAAGCCCCACGTCACCGCACTGAATGCCACGGCCCCCCACACCAACAAGGATGCAGCAGGCAACACCACGCGCGAAGACGTACTGAAGGCGGTGGCAAATGAAGGGCGGTCGCGAAGCATCAGCGGATTATGATTCATCCTTGAACTGAGAACCTTTGAAATGCCTCCTATGCAAGCCCAACAAGCCACCCAACAAACCAAGCGCCAACGTGGCTTCACGTTGATTGAATTGATGGTGGTGCTCGCCATCATCGGCGTGCTCGCCGCACTCGTGGTGCCCAACGTGCTCAACCGCGCAGACGACGCACGCGTGACCGCTGCCAAAACCGATGTGGGCAACCTCATGCAAGCCCTCAAGCTCTACCGCTTGGACAACCAAAACTACCCCACCGCCGAGCAAGGTCTGAACGCCTTGGTCGTCAAGCCCACCGTTGGCCCAGCCCCGATCAACTGGAAGCCCTACATCGACAAGCTGCCCAACGACCCCTGGGGTCGCCCTTACCAATACATGAACCCCGGCGTGAAAGGCGAAGTGGATGTGCTGTCACTCGGCGCTGACGGCCAACCCGGCGGCGAAGGCAAAAACGCCGACCTCGGCAGCTGGCAATAAAGCGGCGAGCGAAGCCATTCATGCAGCGCCAGCACGGCCTCACCCTGTTGGAGCTGTTGGTGGTGCTGGCCATCATCGGCGTGGCCATGGCGGGTGTGAGCTTGTCGCTGCGCGACAGCAGCCAAACCCAACTCGAGCGCGAAGCGCAGCGCTTGATCGCCGTACTAGAAAACGCACGTGCCCAATCGCGCACCAGTGGTATGGCTTTGATTTGGCAAAGCACAGAAGATGGGTTTTCAATTCGCCCCGCGACTGGCACCTCAATGGCAACCCGTACCGAAACATGGCTAGCCGCTGGGACACACACAGTGGCCAACACGGCGATGCCATTCAACGCGGTGGTGCTCGGGCCTGACCCCATCATCGCGCCTGCTCGCATCACGTTGCGCATCACCACGACCAACAATGCCAAGCCCGCACCCACGCTGAGCCTTGGCACAGACGGGTTGCGCCCCTTTCAGGTCGTGCCATGAAACAGCGCGGCTTCACCTTGGTTGAGGTGTTGGTGGCGCTTGCCATCGTCGCCATCGCGCTGATGAGTGGGCTCAAAGTGAGCGGCGCACTCACACGCAACGCACAGCGTCAAGCCGATGTGCTGTTGGCGCAAATTTGCGCTGACAACGCCCTCAACCAACTGCGCCTCTCGCAGCAACTGCCAAGCGTGGTCGATTCACGCGTGCCCTGCCCGCAAGCCGAACGCAACTTTGAAGTGGCGTTGACCGTGCGCACCACGCCCAACCCCGCGTTTCGCCGTGTGGACGCGCAAGTGTTTGACGCAGCCACGCCCGTGCTCAACATCACCACTGTGTTGGGGCGCTACTGATGCACAAACAAAAAGGCTTCACGCTGATTGAGTTGCTCATCGCCATCACCCTCATGGCGGTGCTGGCGGGCTTGAGTTGGCGCGGGCTCGACAGCCTCATGCGCAGCCGCGACATCACGCAAGCGCAAGTGGACAAAACTGCTGTCCTGCAAACCGTGCTCGCACAATGGCAAGCCGACCTCAACGCCGTGCAACCCGTGCCAAGCATCGCCGAAGCGGGCGTGCTGTGGGATGGTCGCACGCTGCGTCTCACCCGCCGCGCCACATCTTGGCGTGCTGATGGTGCAGACGCAGGTCTGTGGGTAGTGGCATGGACACTGCGCGGCAACCAATGGCTGCGCTGGCAATCGGCCCCTGTGCAAACACGTGCCGCCTTGCAACAAGCGTGGACCCAAGCCGAGCGCTGGGGCCAAAACCCCAGCAGCGATGACGCCGCATTTGAAACCACCTTGTTGCCGCTCGACACGTGGCAGCTCACCTACTTCCGTGGCAATGCGTGGACCAACCCGCTTTCCAGCGCAGGCAACACCGACGTAACTGGCAACGCAGCCAGCACGACGGGCGGCACTGCTGCGCTGACACCACAAACCAACACCACAGGCCAAGGCGCACTGCCCGACGCCATTCGCCTGCAAATCGACTTACCCGCCAGCACGGGTGTGCGTGGACGCATCACCCTCGACTGGGTGCGCCCCAACTTCAGCAACACCAAAACATGAAGCACGGCGCACACACCCCACAACGCGGCGCAGCCTTGCTGGCCGCCATGCTCACTGTGGCCTTGGTGGCTACGTTTGCAGCAGGCGCGTTGTGGCAGCAATGGAAATCCGTCGAGGTCGAAGGCGCGGAACGCCAACGCACGCAAGCGCGCTGGCTGCTCACAGGTGCGCTGGATTGGGCGCGCGTCATCTTGCGCGAAGACACGCGTGCGGGCGATGCCAATTCACCCACCGACCACTTGGCCGAGCCTTGGGCCGTGCCACTGCAAGAAGCTCGGTTGTCTAGCTTCTTAGCCGCTTTGCCAGACGGCACGGGCAACACCGTCGAAGAAGCAAAACTGGCGCAACAGGTTTTACTCTCAGGCCAAGTCAATGACCTGCAAGGCCGCCTCAACGTGACCAACTTGCTGCAAGGTGAACAGCTTGATGGCAAAACCGTGCTCGCGTTTGAGCGCTTGTTCGACGCACTGGGCGTCCCGCCCGCGCAACTCAGCTTGCTCACCCAAGGCCTGCTGGCGGCGCAAAAGCAAAACAGCAACGCGCCGCTCATGCCCCAACGCGTGGGCCAACTCAGTTGGTTCGGCTTAACACCTCAAGCCTTGCAAACCCTGAGCCCACACATCACCGTGCTGCCCAATCGCACGACCGTCAACATCAACACCGCCAGTGTGCAGGTGCTGTACGCCAGCGTGCCGGGTCTGAGCCTGTCTGACGCGCAACGCTTGGTACAACAGCGCGAGCGGCAACACTGGGCCAGCATCGAAGCGTTTCAAAAAGCACTGGGCCGCACCGTCAACTTGAGCGACACACACAGCGTGAACACACGCTACTTTGAAGTGCTGGGCCGCCTGCGCATGCCGCAAACCACGCTGCAAGAACGCTCTTTGGTGCAGCGCGAAGGCCAAGACTTGAAGGTGCTTTGGCGCGAGTCTGGCTCTCTACAATGACAAATCCATGCTGATCATCGCGCTCCCCCACTCTGCCAACGCCAACACTGGCTATGCCCATGTTCATTCTGACGGGCATGCGGTGTTGCGCAGCGCCACAGGGGCCGCCGCCACGCTGTCTGCGCACGCAGGCGAAGTGCTGGCTGTGGTGCCACACAGTCGCTTGGCTTGGCTGCACGTGCAGCTGCCGCCTAGCAGTCATGGCCCACGCTTGCAAAGCGTGCTGCACGGATTGCTAGAAGACCGCTTGCTCGACGACCCGCAACAACTGCACATCGTGCTTGCCCCTGACGCACAAACCATCGCACGCACCGGCGGCGCCACTGTGGTGGCGGTGTGCGACAAGCAATGGCTGCGCGATGCCCTCGCCCCCTTGCAAGCCGTGGGTTTGACCGTGCAACGCATCGTCCCCGAGTTATCGCCCAGCGACACACCCGTGCTGCACGTCATGGGCGAACCCGATCAATCGCAAAGCGTGCTGTGCCATGCACACGGCGTGACATTGCTGCCCCCCAACACCGCCCAGTGGCGCGCCTTTGCCGAACTAAGCCAAGACGACTTACAAATTCAAGCCGAACCTGCCATGGTGGCGCGCGTGCAAAGCACCTTGCAGCGCCAACCCATGCTGCAAAGCGCAGCGCAGCGTTGGGTGAAGTCCAGCCAATCGGATTGGGATTTGGCGCAAGGCGAATGGGCACAAGGTCGCACGCAACGCATGCAGCGCCAAGCGCTGGCCGCATGGCAAACCGTGCTGCATGCACCCGCATGGCAACCTGTGCGGTGGGGCTTGGTGGCGCTGATCGCGTTGCAAGTGCTGGGGCTCAATGCTTTGGCATGGCGCGAACGCAGCGCCTTGGATGCACAACAAGCCTCACTGCAAAACATCTTGAAAACCACATTCCCATCTGTGACCTTGGTCATTGATGCGCCGCTGCAAATGCAACGCGAGGTGGATGTGTTGCAACAAAAATCTGGCGCCGCATCCAGCACCGACTTTGAACCGTTGCTCGCTGCCTTGGCTGGCGTTTTGCCAGCAGGACAAACCCCACAGCAAATTCACTTCGCCAACCATGCGCTGCGTGTGCAAGGCGTGACGCTCGACAGCAATGCGGCGGGCATGGCACGCCTCAAAGCTCAGGGCGTCAGCCTACGCCAAGACGGCAACGACACATGGGTGTTGCAAGCGGAGGGCGTGCAATGAAAGAACTTCGCGCACAAGCCCTCGCCCGCTGGCAAGCCTTAAGCCCGCGTGAACAACGTGGTGTCTCTGTGTTGGGTGCCTTGCTTGGTGTCTTGTTGTTCTGGTCCATCGCCCCAGCGCTCAGCACCTTGCGCGACAGCGACAACCGTCGCGCACAAATCGGCCAACAACAAGCCCACATGCTGGCCTTGCAAGCACAGGCCCAAGCGTTGAAAGCGCGCGCTCCACTCTCTCGCGACGAAGCCCTGCGCAGTTTGCAAAGCCTCACGTCTGCACAGATTCAGCTCAACGTACAAGGTGACCGCGTGACCGTGCAACTCAAGGCCGTGCCAGCCTCCACCTTGGCGAACTGGTTGACACAAGCACGCAGCCAAGCACAGGCCTTGCCTGTGGAAGCCCACCTCACACGCAACACCACCGGCACAGCAAGCACCACGCCCGTTGGCAACGCGAATGTCGTGGTGTGGGACGGCAACCTCGTGTTGAGTTTGCCCAACCGTGGCGCAACGGCCAACTAAGAGCGCACCATGCAACGCCACCCCCGCCTCACCCCCAACACCAGCCGACGCTGGGCTTGGACCGGTGCGAGTTTGGGGTTGCTACTGGCCTTCATCACCCAAGCCCCTGCGCATTGGCTGACGCATGCCATCGAGCAAGCCAGCGGTGAGCGCGTGCTGTTGCCAGACGCACAAGGCACGGTGTGGAACGGCTCGGCGCAATGGGTGCTCAACGAAGGCCCACTCAACATCGCCGCCACGCCCAACATGGCTGGCCCTGCGAGCACCACCTCATTGCCCACGCGCGTGACGTGGCAACTCAGCCCTCGCATCGACTGGGCCAATTGGCGCCCTAGTCTCAGTGCCACGGTGGCCTCTGCGTGTTGCACACCACAACCCGTGCGTGTCGATGCCTCACCCATGTGGCGCGGCGTGCGCGTGCAGGTCAGCGACCACACCTCCCACTGGCCCGCCAGCTGGCTCGTGGGCTTGGGTGCACCGTGGAACACCATTCAGCCTGAAGGTCAAATGCAACTGCACACCACGCAGCTGCAATGGTCACACCAAGCGGGCTCGGAACAATTACAAGGCCAAGCTGAGTTGCAACTGCAACAGCTGTCGACACGCTTGTCCACGTTGCGCCCCTTGGGCACCTACCGCATTCGTGTACAAGGCGGCGACACGGTGGCACTGACACTGGACACACTGGAAGGCAGCTTGCGATTGCAAGGCACAGGCCAACTACACAATGGGCGCATGCGCTTCAATGGCGAGGCATCCGCAGCGCCTGATGCAGAGGCAGCACTCTCTAATTTATTGAACATCCTTGGCCAACGCCAAGGTGCCAAGTCGATTTTGAAAATGGGTTAACGCGTATGGCTAAGCAACACACTTTTCTCCAACCCTCTGCTTTGGCGCTTGCCATTGGGCTGAGCCTAGGCTTGAACCTCGCACCTGCGTTACTCGGTGTATCACTCACACACGCCGCACCGCCTGCCAAAAAAGCCACGGCACAACAACAGCCCATCACACTCAACTTTGTGAATGCTGAGATTGAATCTGTCGCACGCACCTTGGCCACGCTGTCCAACCGCAACTTGGTGGTGGACCCACGCGTCAAAGGCACCATCAACCTCACCACCGAATTGCCAGTCTCGCCCAACGAGGCGTGGAGCCAATTCTTGGCTGCGCTGCGCTTGCAAGGCTTTGCCATGGTCGAGACCAGGGGCCTCTACAAAATCGTGCCCGAGGCCGACGCCAAGCTGCAAGGCGGCAATGTGCAAGAAATTCAAAAAGGCAATGGCGGCTCGGGCAGCGGCCAAATCGTCACGCACATCTTCAAGCTCAACTTTGAGCAAGCCAACAACTTGCTGCCCGTGTTGCGCCCGCTCATCAGCCCCAACAACACCATCAACGTCAACCCCGGCAACAACTCCATCATCATCACGGACTACGCCGACAACTTGCAACGCATGGCCCGCATCATCGCCACGCTGGATGTGTCCAACGCCAGCGATGTGGAAGTGATTCAACTCAAGCATGCCATCGCGGTGGACTTGGCGCCTTTGGTCTTGCGCTTGGTGGAGTCAGGCAGCAGCACACCACAAGCGCCTGCCACCCCTGGTCAAACAGGGGCTGAATACAAAACCACACTGCTGGCCGAACCACGTAGCAACACCCTCATCTTGCGTGCAGCCAACCCTGCACGTGTGGCCTTGGTCAAATCCTTGGTTGCCAAGCTCGACCAACCCGGTGGCACCAACCCCAGCGGCAACATCCATGTGGTGTATCTGAAAAATGCGGATGCCACCAAACTGGCCACGACTTTGCGTGCCGCGGTGAGCGGACAAGCCACCGTCAGCGCTGGCAGCTCACCACTGGTTGGCGCCACTGCTGCCGCCCCCTCAGCGGTGACGCCCGCACCTGCGACACCCAGTGGCACCGGCGCCTCGAGTGGCTCAGCCACTGGCGGTCAAATTCAAGCCGACACCGCCACCAACTCCCTCATCATCACCGCGCCCGAGCCGCAATACCGCCAACTGCGCGCTGTGATTGACATGCTCGACCAACGCCGTGCACAAGTGATGGTGGAGAGTTTGATTGCTGAAGTGAATGCGGACAAAGCGGCGCAAATGGGCATCCAGTGGCAAACCGCCACGGGACAAGCCGGCGGCAACATCGGCATCATCGGCACCAACTTCAACAACCCCATCAGCACCACCATCGGGCAAGGCAACATCATCGGGGCCTCAGGTGGTGCGGCGGCACTCAGCACATTGGGGGGTGGACTGAACGTTGGCACAGCCAGACAAATCAACGGCACCTACGTGCTGGGTAGCTTGGCCACCTTCTTGCAACAAAACGGCGATGGCAATGTGTTGTCCACGCCCACCTTGCTGACCTTGGACAACGAAGAAGCCAAAATCGTCGTCGGCCAAAACGTGCCTTTCGTCACCGGCCAATACACCAACAACAACACAACGAACGGTGCAGTCAATCCGTTCCAAACGGTGGAGCGCAAAGACGTGGGCTTGACCCTCAAGGTCAAACCACAAATCAGCGAAACCGGCACCGTCAAGCTCACCATCTTCCAAGAAGTGTCCAGCGTGGTGGCCAACTCAGTCGGCTCTTCCACTGGCTTGATCACCAACAAACGCAGCATTGAATCGAACGTGTTGGTCGACGACGGCTCCATCATCGTGTTGGGTGGTTTGCTGTCTGACGAATACGCAGGCGCAGTCAGCCAAGTCCCCGCGTTTGGCGATATTCCTGTGATTGGTTGGTTGTTCAAGAGCGAAAGCCGCACACGCACCAAGAAAAACCTGATGGTGTTCTTGCGCCCCGTTGTCATGCGCGACGCCGCCTCCTCTGATGCACTCAGCAACAACCGCTATCAGCAAATGATGGGCTTGCAACAAAATGCCCAGCCTGGCTTCAACCCCATCTTGGGCTCGGGCAATTCACCTGTGTTACCTCCTGCCCCCGTGCCTAAGCCCAAAGAAGAACCGAAGCCGGAATAAACCATGCGCCGCCCGCTGCCCTACGCTTTTGCACGCACCCACCAGCTCTTGCTGGAGGACGATGGCCACACGCTCACGCTGTGGCACAGCGATGCACCCGACCTGAGCGCGTGGAGCGAGGTGACACGCCGCCACGCCGTGCAGTCGTTTGAGTACACCGACAAAGCCACGCTGGCCAAACGCATCAGCGAGGCCTATGCGCAGGCCGACAGCAACGCCGCTGCCGTGGTGAGCGAAGTCGAGAGCGACGCCGACCTCACGCGCATGATGCAAGAACTGCCCGCGGTGGAAGACTTGCTCGAAGCCGCCGACGACGCGCCCATCATTCGCATGCTCAACGCCTTGCTCACGCAAGCAGCACGCGATGGCGCCAGCGACATTCACATCGAACCCTACGAGCGCCACAGCAGTGTGCGCTTTCGCGTCGACGGTACGCTGCGCGAGGTGGTGCAACCCAACCGTGCTTTACATGCTGCTCTGATTTCACGCTTGAAGATCATGGCTGAGCTAGACATTGCAGAAAAGCGTTTGCCACAAGACGGCCGCATTTCGCTGCGCCTCGGCCAACGTGCGATTGATGTGCGGGTGTCCACTTTGCCCAGCGCACATGGCGAACGCGCTGTGCTGCGCTTGCTCGACAAGACAGAGAGCAAGCTCACGCTGCAAGCGGTGGGCATGGAAGGCGACACCTTGCGCCGCTTTGAAGCGCTGGTGCATCAGCCCCACGGCATCATCTTGGTGACTGGCCCTACGGGCTCGGGCAAAACCACCACGCTGTATGCCGCGCTGCAAGGGTTGGACGCCACGCGCAACAACATCATGACGGTGGAAGACCCGATTGAGTACGAGCTGGCTGGCGTGGGTCAAACACAAGTCAATCCCAAGATTGATTTGGACTTTGCCAAGGCCCTGCGCGCCATCCTGCGTCAAGACCCAGACATCATCATGATTGGTGAGATTCGCGATTACGAGACCGCGCAAATCGCCATCCAAGCTTCACTCACGGGCCACTTGGTGTTGGCCACACTGCACACCAACGATGCGGCCAGCGCCATCACGCGATTGACCGACATGGGCGTGGAGCCCTTCTTGCTCAGCTCATCGCTATTGGGCGTATTGGCCCAACGCCTGCTGCGCAAAACATGCACACACTGTGCAGGCAAAGGTTGCCATGAATGCGGCCACAGCGGCTACCAAGGCCGCACCGGCATTTTTGAATTGCTCACCACCAATGACGATATCCGCGCCCTCATCCATAACCAAGCCAGCGAAGCGCAACTGCGTGAGTCTGCACTTCGCAATGGCATGACGCTGATGCGCGATGACGGCGAACGCTTGGTGCGTCACGGCATTTCCACCCGAGAGGAACTGATTCGCGTGACCCGCGATTAACAAAAACGAATCTCTATATATAACATTTACTTCCTACTGTTTGTATTATTTGAATACTTTTAATTTACTTTAAAAGTGCTGCTGTTCAGCAATTCAAACCAATCAAACAGAAGGAAGCATGATGAAAAAACACCTCAAATACCTGCTGACAGGACTCGCAGCGGCGACCTTGGTAGCGTGCGGGGGCGGCGGGGGTAATGGGACGTCCACTACGTCCTCTCTCACAGGTACTGCAGCCGTTGGCGCACCACTCGCAGGTGCGACTGTCGTCTTGAAAGACAGTACGGGAAAAACATTGACACAAACCGCAGGGGCTGATGGCACGTATACCTTTGCAGATGTGTCTGGCCTGACCGCACCCCTGATGCTGCAAGCTACAGGCACAGCAGGGGGTACCAACTACACGTTGCACAGCTTGCTAAGCGCAGCACCTGCAGCAGGTGTCAGCGGCGTCATCAACGTGTCAACCCAAACTGAAGCAGCGACAGCTCAAGCCATTGGCGCAGAACCCGCAGCGGTTTTCGCAGACGCCACAAAAATCAAAGCCATTGATGCCACCAAACTGGCAGATGCAAAAGCAAGGCTCAATGCGGCACTCGCCGATGTCTTGACGGCCCTAGGCAAAGACCCCAAAACAGTCGATGTATTCACGACCGCCTTCAAAGCCGACAACACCGGTTTAGATAAATTGCTTGATTTGGTGAGCGTCAACAACGCGGTAACAAGCAGCGGCCAATCCATGCAAGTCACCTACAAAAGTAACCCAACCATTACCACGACCATCACGCCTGAGACCAAAACTGCTGACGTGACGAAGTTGGCGGTAACGACAGAAACGCTGAAGGCGGATGCCAGCTTGGATACCTCTGGCATCAAAACAATGATCAGCAGCTTCAATGGATTGACCGACACAGCTGACCGCATCAAATCGGCAGCCATGCTTGATATGTTCGATGCTGACTACCTGGACAACGGCAAAAACCGCGCCCTCCAAATTGCCGACATTGCCGACTCCGCTGTTGGGATTCAATTAAGCAGTTATGTGTTGAATGGTTGCAGCAACACCACACCCGTTGTCTGCCAAGGCCAGGTCACACTAACAAAAACCGACAAAAGCACTGAGACTTTTCCCCTCCCCGTCAAACTAGGCACTGATGGCAAATGGCGCGCATACGGCAATCAAGCGCCCTTCGAATTTGATTTGAAGCCTGTGGCTTACCAACAAAACTATGTGGGCTCAACAGCCTCGGCACCCACTTTGCTGACCGGCTATAACTTCAACTTCACAGGCTATGTTGGCAACGGCAACACACGCAGCTACCAAAGCGCCATCTTGTACGACAGCCTTGACGATGGCGCGACGTGGACCGTCAGCACCAAACTCAAAGTCAATAGCAATTGCAGCAACAACTTTTTGCCCATTGATGTCGGCACGACCACTTCTGCATCGTGCGGCAACTTCAAAGCCGTGAGCGATGCCACCAGCATTGCCAACAACAATGCCGCGCAAGCGCAAGGTAAAAAGTGGTTCAAGATCGTGGCCTACCCCAATGCCGATTACACAGGCACACCTACCACCTATCAACACCGCTCAGGACATCAACTGTTTGACGCCACCACCGGCGCTGCAGCTTTGGCAGCCAGTGGGTTGAGCATCACCACCAGCGAGCTGGGTAGCAACAGCGTGAGCTTCGCGGGTAGCCCTGAATACGTGAACATTGCCATCCAGCCTGTTGGTGCGAGCTATGCTCAAAATTCGGCCAGTTGGAATGGCTCATCCGTAGTCAAAGCTTTGGGTGGAAAAGCTACGACTGCAGCCGCGCTGAGCCAATGTGGCAGTTCTTGCGCCACAGCCTATGGGACGGGGGCCAAGATCACGTCGATCCAGCTCACTGGCCGAGACAAAAAGAACCGTGGTGTTTGGGTTCAATACTCAACAGGCTCAACAGCTACGTCATCCACGACTGTGCAATAAAGCACACAACCACGCTTTACCCCAAAGCCGCCACGTTAAAAGCGTGGCGGCTTTTTTTTGGCAAGTCGGCTGACGTATCCATTAGCATTGCCTCATGTCCGTTTACTCCTTTGAAGCCCTAGACCCTCAAGGCCAAACCCGCCGTGGCGTGCTAGAGGCCGACACCGCTCGCACGGCACGCAGCCAATTGCGCGCGCAAGATTGGGTGCCACTCAAGGTGGAGCCCGTGCAGCGCACCCGCAGCGGCTTGAACACTGTCATTTGGGAAAGCAAAATTTTCAGCAGTACGGCGCTTGCTGTGTGGACGCGCCAACTTTCGGGCTTGGTCAACGCAGGCCTGCCGCTCGAACGTGCGCTGTCGGCCCTGAGTGACGAAGCAGAAACACCTCGCCAGCGCGACTTGGTCTCCGCCCTGCGCACGGAGGTAAATGCAGGCGCGCCGTTTGCCAAAGCGCTGAGCCAACATCCACGCGAGTTCAGCCCCATCTTCACCGCGGTGATTGGCGCGGGCGAGCAAAGCGGCCACTTAGGCTTGGTGCTTGAGCGCTTGGCCGACGACTTGCAAGAGCAACAACACTTGCGCAGCAAGTTGTTGGCTGCGGGTTTGTACCCCGCCATCGTGTGTGTGGTGGCGTTGGTCATTGTTTTGTTTTTGCTGGCCTATGTGGTGCCGCAAGTGGCACAGGTGTTTGGCAGCAACCAGCAGCAACTGCCCGCGCTCACCAGCGTCATGCTGGCCTTGAGCAGCTTTGTGCAGAACTTTTGGTTGTGGGGTTTGTTGCTGGTCGCGGCACTCACCGCCGGTGGCCATGTGGCTTTGAAGCAAACCGATGTGCGTTTGCGCTTTGATGCCGCGTGGCTGCAACTCCCTCTCATTGGTCGCTTGGCCCGTGGCTACAACGCCGCTCGTTTTGCCAGCACCTTGGCCATGCTGGCCACCGCAGGCGTGCCGATTCTGAAAGCCCTGCAAGCGGCAGCCGACACGCTGAGCAACACCGCGCTCAAGCGCGATGCGCAAGAGGCACTGGTGCTGGTGCGCGAAGGCGCACCGCTTGCATCAGCCTTGGCACAGCACGCACGCTTCCCGCGCTTGCTGGTGATGTTCTCGCGCTTGGGCGAACAAACCGGCACACTGCCCACCATGCTGCAACGCGCCGCTGCACAGCTGAGCGAAGAGGTACAACGCCGCGCTTTGCAACTGGCGACGATTCTTGAACCGCTGCTCATCGTGGCGATGGGCGCGATGGTGATGCTGATTGTTTTAGCAGTCATGCTGCCCATCATTCAACTCAATCAATGGGTGAGGTAATTCATGGGTGTTTCTCTCGACGGTAAATTGGTGGTGGCGATTTCGTCACGCGCCCTGTTCGACTTCGAAGAAGAAAACCAAGTCTTCGAACAAGGCGACGACCGCGCCTACATGAACCTGCAGCTCGACCGCCTTGAAACGCCTGCCAAGCCTGGTGTGGCGTTTTCGCTGGTGCAAAAGTTGTTGGCGTTCAACACGTCTGAGGCGCAACGTGTGGAAGTGGTCATCCTTTCGCGCAACGACCCCGTGAGCGGCATGCGTGTGTTCCGCTCAGCACAGCACTATGGTTTGCCCATCCAGCGTGGCAGTTTCACGCGCGGGCAATCGCCTTGGCGCTACTTGCGTCCGCTCAATGCCAATTTGTTTTTGTCTACGCATTTGTCTGACGTGCGTTCGGCCCTTGACGCAGGCGTGCCGGCCGCGCAGGTGTACCCGCATTCAGCCCGTGCCTCAGAAGCCAACCCACACGAAGTGCGGATCGCCTTTGACGGTGACGCGGTGCTGTTCAGCGACGAAGCAGAGCGCGTGTTCCAAGCCCAAGGCTTGGATGCATTTCAACAACACGAGAAAACCAACGCCGCCCAGCCCTTACCCGCTGGCCCATTCAAACCCTTGCTGGCCGCCCTGCAAGTGCTGCAACAAGCGGGCACGCCGCACATGCGCATTCGCACCGCATTGGTCACCGCCCGCAGCGCCCCCGCCCACGAACGCGCCATTCGCACGTTGATGAACTGGAACATTGAGGTGGACGAAGCCATGTTCTTAGGCGGGCTTGAAAAGGGCGAGTTCTTGCGCGAGTTTGAACCCGACTTTTTCTTTGACGACCAAACGGGCCACATCGAATCTGCCGCCCGCCACGTGCCCGCAGGCCATGTGGCCAGCGGCGTGCGCAACACCGAAGTTTGAAAACACATGAACGCATTTAAAACCGTCGCCAACAACGTGGCGACGAATTGGCAAAAAAGCCGCTTGCAGCTCAGCCGCGTCTGGGCTTTGTCTCTGCCCTATTTCAAGTCCGAAGAGAAATGGCGCGCCCGCTTGCTGCTGGCCGCTTGTGTGGGCTTGAACCTCGGCATGGTCTACATGATGGTCTTGCTGAATGACTGGAACCGTGTGTTCTACGACGCGCTGCAAAACCGCAATGCCGAGGTGTTTTGGAAGCAACTCGGCGTGTTCGCCTTGCTGGCCACGTGCTTCATCATCGTGGCGGTGTACCGCTTCTATCTCACGCAGTTGTTGGAAATGCGTTGGCGTGCCTGGATGACGCGCGACTACTTGCAACGCTGGCTCAAAGGCCATGTGTTCTACCAACTTGAATTGCAAAGCAAAAACGGCACAGACAACCCCGACCAACGGATTCAAGAAGACGTGCAGCAGTTCACGGCTGATACGGTGGGCTTGTCGCTCGGCTTGCTCGACGCCACCGTCACACTGCTGAGCTTTGTGGGCATCTTGTGGTCGCTCTCGGGTGGCTTTAGTTTTGACGTGATGGGCGAGACTTACAACCTCCCCGGCTTCATGGTGTGGATGGCTTTGGCTTATGCGCTGGCGGGCAGCTTGATAGGCCATTGGATTGGCCGTTCGATGGCGTCACTCAACTTCACACAGCAACGTTTGGAAGCTGACTTTCGTCACCACCTGATGCGCGTGCGCGAATACAGCGAAGCCATTGCACTGGACCGTGGTGGCCGCGTGGAGCGGATGTCGTTGCAAGAGCGGTTTGCACAAGTGCTGGACAACTTCATGCGCTTGCTGCGCGTGCAAAAGCGCTACACATGGTTCAACTCAGGTTACGGGCAAGCGGCAGTGGTGTTTCCCATGTTGGTGGCATCGCCGCGCTATTTCAGCGGTGCCATTCAACTGGGTGAATTGATGCAAATCTCCTCGGCGTTTGGCCAAGTGCAAGAGTCGCTCAGCTGGTTCATCAGCAACTACAGCCGCTTGGCCTCATGGCAAGCCACCACCCTGCGTTTGACGAGTTTTCAGGACCAAATGCTGGCGATCAAGGTCGATGAGGTGGCAGAACCTGAAACAACACCCGTCACGCACACGGGCATCAACGCCTTGCACACCACGCCCCTCACCATCTCGCTGCCCAATGGCGAGGTGCTGCTGGCCGACACCTCGCTCAACGCTGCCGCAGGCGACACCGTGTTGATTCGCGGCCCATCGGGTTGCGGCAAATCGACCTTGCTGCGCGTGTTGGCGGGCATTTGGCCGCACGTGACCTCACCCACACACGACCGCCGCGGCGAGCCCATCACCTATGGCCCCGTGGTGCTGCCCGAGGGCAGCGTGTTCATGCCGCAGCGCCCTTACTTCCCTGAAGGCACCTTGCGTCAAGCGCTGGCTTATCCAGAGAGTGCCGAGCACTACACCGACGAAGCCTTGAAGAACGCCTTGTACGACGCACTGCTGCCCCACTTGGTGGATGCGCTAGATGTGGCCGGCCAATGGACACAACAGCTCTCAGGCGGCGAACAACAACGCTTGGCCTTGGCGCGTGTGTTGCTCAAGCGCCCACGCTGGGTGTTTGCCGATGAGGCCACCAGCGCCTTGGATGAAGCGGGCGAAAAAGTGCTTTACGAAAAGTTGCTGACGATGGTGCGTGAAGAAGGCGGCGGCTTGGTGTCTATCGCCCACCGTGCCAGCGTGGCCAGTTACCACGACACGGTGTGGCAGTTTGTGTCGGCGCCAGAGGGCAGCACGGCCAAATTTATTCTTGTCGCTGAATAAAACCTGAACGAAGCTCAGGCTCAGGCCTTCCAGCGCTCCCACCCCTTGGCGCGCAAATCACACGCAGGGCAGGTGCCACAGCCGTAGCCCCACTCATGGCGATGCGTGCGGTCACCCATGTAGCAGGTGTGGGTGTGCTCCACGATGAGGTCCACCAACTGCGCTCCACCATCGACGTGTGCTTTTTGACCGAGGTCATACGCCAGTTGCCAGGTCTGCGCTTTGTCAATCCACATCAAGGGCGTTTCAATCAACAAGCGGCGGTCCATGCCCAGCGACAAAGCAATTTGCATGGCTTTCATGGTGTCATCACGGCAGTCGGGGTAGCCCGAAAAATCGGTTTCACACACGCCAGTCACGATGACATCTAAATCACGGCGATAGGCCAAAGCCGCCGCCAGCGTGAGGAACAACAGGTTGCGCCCCGGCACAAAAGTGTTGGGCAAACCAGAGGCTTCCATCTTGAACGCCATGTCGCGCGTGAGCGAGGTTTCGCTCACTTGTCCCAACACACCGAGGTCGAGCAAATGGTCTTCGCCCAGCTTGTGGCCCCACTGCGGAAACTGGGCGCGCACTTGCGCCAGCACTTGCAGGCGGGCTTCTAGCTCCACCAAATGACGTTGACGGTAATCAAACGCCAAGGTCTCCACGCGCTCGTATTGCGCCAGTGCATGGGCCAAACAGGTGGTGGAGTCTTGCCCGCCCGAGAACAAAACCAGTGCGTTGCGATGAATGGGGTGACGTGCTTGCATGGACTTGGCTCAGTGTGAAGAGGCTTGGGCGTGTGAAATTTTGTCGGTCAACGCAATGGCCAAGGCGCTGAGCAAGAAGGTGATGTGGATGATGGTTTGCCACATCAGCACTTTCTCGTCGTAGTTGGCCGCATTGATGAAGGTCTTGAGCAAATGAATGGACGAAATGCCAATGATGGCCATGCCCAGCTTGACCTTCAACACGGAGGCATTCACATGGCTCAGCCACTCGGGTTGGTCGGGGTGGTCTTCCAAATACATGCGCGACACAAAAGTTTCATAGCCCCCCACGATGACCATGATGAGCAAATTTGAAATCATCACCACATCAATGAGACCCAACACCACCAGCATGGTGATGGACTCGCTCAGGTGCGTGACGGTCATGCCGTTTTTATAGCCAATGCTGGTGACCAAGGCATCCAGTGCGGCTTGGCTACCCAACGCGGCCTCTATCAAATGCACCAGCTCCACCCAGAAATGAAACACATACACCGCCTGCGCCGCGATGAGGCCCAAATACAAGGGCAACTGCAACCAGCGACTGGCAAAAATAAAACGGGGCAATGCAGGGGTTTGTTTCATACGGAACAATCTGGAATGAATACGTAAATTTTGCCTGAGCCCGCCTAAACTCCAGCCATGTTGATACAAATTTTCTCTTTGATCCTGCACTTCGCCGTGGGCTTGGTGGCCGGCACCTGTTTGCTGCGCATGTACATGCATTTGCAGCGCATCAATTTATCGTCGAGCGGCGGCAACCCACTGGCGCCATTTGTGTTCAGCATCACCAATTGGCTTGTGTTGCCCGTGCGCCGTTTTGTGCCTGCCATTGGTCGCTTGGACACAGCAAGCTTGGTCGCCGCTTATGCGGTGCTGCTGGCCAAGCACTCGTTGCTGTGGATCATGGCCGGTGCCACAGCGCATTGGTTGGTTTTGCTCACGAACGCAGGCTTCGAGCTGGTAAGCGTGATTTTGTCGAGCTTGATGTGGATGGTCATTGGCTACGCGTTGATGTCATGGTTCAGCGCCGCATCGGATGTACGCTACTTCTTGGCGCAATTGGTGGAGCCGCTGCTGCGCCCCATTCGCCGTGTGTTGCCGCACATGAACGGCGTCGATTTGTCGCCCATTGCACTGATGCTGCTGATTCAAATCGCTGAAATCGTGCTGCGCAACGTGCAGATGCAATTGGTTTTTTAAAGCTTTGCCCCAAGGACATGCCATGACACTCAAACAGGTTTGGTTAGCTGCTTATTTGTCTGTCATCGCATGGAGCGTGACCGCGCAGACCACGGCCACACCGGCGCCACTGCCGCCCGTCAACACCATCGCCACACTGGACGTGCCACGCTACATGGGCACTTGGTATGAGATTGCCAAATTTCCAAACCGCTTTCAAACCAAATGCGTGGCCAACACCCGTGCGAGATATTTGGCGCAAACCGATGGGTCGGTGCAAGTGCTCAACAGCTGCGTCACCTCCGATGGCAGCACCATCGATGCTTTGGGCTTGGCCAAACAAGTCGGCGCAGCCACATCGCCCAAATTACAAGTGCGATTTGCACCTACGTGGCTGAGCTGGCTTCCCATGGTGTGGGGCGACTACTGGGTGATTGACCTAGATGCCGACTACCAACTGGCCGCGGTGAGCGACGCCAAACGCGAATACCTGTGGGTCTTATCGCGCACCCTACAAGTCGATGCCAAGGTTTATGGTGCGCTGATGGAACGCCTAAAAGCGCAAAACTTCGAGGTGCAAAAACTCGAACGCACAGTTCAGACCTCAGCACCACGCTAAAAATAGTCTGCCTCAGCCCTGAGTTTTTTGACGAATCTCGTACAAAGTCAGCAAGCCACCGGCAATGCCGCTCAAGGCAATCAAGCCAATGCCCAGCAGCGACCCATGGTCTGGCACATGACGAAAGACCAACCAATCGCCCAACATGGCAAATGCAATTTGCGCATACATATAAGGCATCAAGGTCCCCGCGGGTGAGCGCTCAAACGCCAAGATGAGCAAGAAATGGCCAATGCAGCCAGACACGCCCATCAAGACCAACTCCAGCAACACGAGCGTGTCGGTCACAGGCACCCAGAACCAAAAGAGCGGCACCGATGCGATCGCGGTCCCAATCCACGTGGTGTAGAACTGGGTAGTCATCGCATCTTCGGTGCGCGCCATCTTGCTGGTCAGAAGTTGGAATGCTGCGTTCACAATGACCAAGGCCAGCGGGATGAGCAAGGGCCAACCAAACACCTGGGTGCCGGGCCGCACGATGATGAGCGTGCCAATGAAACCGCCGCATACCAAGATCACGCGCTGAATGGACACATGCTCGCCCAACATGCGAGTCGCCAACAAGGTGACCAACAAAGGCACCGTCATCACAATGGCTGTGAATTCACCCACCGGCATGAACTGCAAGCTCGCAAAAGCCAAGCCAGTGACAGAGACCAACAACACACCACGCGTGATTTGTTGACGCGGGTTTTTGGTTTTAAAAACGTCCAAGCCTTTGATCGGGAACACCACGCCTGTGGTGAGCAAGGCTTGAAAAAAATAACGTGCCCACACCGCCATCAGCAGCGGCACTTGCGCGGTCACACGTTTGCTCGTGGTGTCTAGCATGGCAAAGCACATGACCGCCACCAACAACAAACAGATGCCCATCCATGCGGTGTGCTTTTTTTGATGTGGCATCAGCGTTTCGTTTTCGCGTGTCGCAAGTTGTTGCAGCGGTCGTGGCTGATGGCTAGGTTTTCTTGATGGCTGTTGCCGCCTTCACTGAGCGGCTGAATGTGTTCTAGCGTGGCGTCTGCGTGCACCACATGCTCCCCGCAGACCCAACACGGCACCACGCCATGCAATTGGCGCGATACCGTTTTGTAAATCTTGTCGCGGGTGAGCTTGAGCCGACTCAAGGTGTTACTTCACCCAAGCCGTCAAAGTTTTGGCATAGGCGTCGAAGTCTTTGATCGGACGCTTGGCCACACCCGAAGCTTCAGCCGCGCGTGCCACCGCAGGCGCGATGCGCTGGATCAGACGGGTATCAAACGGCTTAGGAATGATGTTGTCCACACCAAAGGTCAAATCTAAACTGGGATACGCGGCTTGCACTTCGGCGGTCACTTCGAGTTTGGCCAAATCTGCGATTTCGCGCACGCAAGCAATCTTCATGGCGTCGGTGATTTTGGTCGCACCGCAATCCAAAGCGCCACGGAAGATGTACGGGAAGCACAACACGTTGTTCACTTGGTTGGGGTAGTCCGAACGGCCCGTGGCGATGATGCAGTCAGGGCGCACGGCCTTGGCCAACTCGGGGCGAATCTCTGGCTCGGGGTTGGCCAAGGCCAAGATGAGTGGCTTGTCTGCCATGGTCTTGACCATGTCTTGTGTCAACACACCAGGGGCTGAGCAGCCCAAGAACACGTCTGCACCGTTGACCGCATCGGCCAAAGTGCGCAGCTCGGTCTTTTGTGCAAAGCGGGCTTTGGATTCGTCGTAGCCACCAGGGCGGCCTTCATAAATCACGCCTTTGGAATCGCATACAAAAATGTTCTCGGCCTTCACACCCAAGCCCACAAACACGCCCAAGCAAGCCAAGGCCGCAGCGCCTGCACCCGACACCGCCACTTTGATTTGGGTGATGTCTTTGCCAGCCAATTCCAAGCCGTTCAACATGGCGGCGGCCGAGATGATGGCGGTGCCGTGTTGGTCGTCGTGGAACACGGGAATGCGCATGCGCTCGCTGAGCTTTTGCTCGATGTAGAAGCACTCGGGCGCTTTGATGTCTTCGAGGTTGATGCCACCGAAGGTGGGCTCCATGGCGGCGATGATGTCCACCAGTTTGTCTGCATCGTGCTCGTCGAGTTCGATGTCGAACACGTCAATGCCAGAGAATTTTTTGAACAGGCAGCCCTTGCCTTCCATCACAGGCTTACCGGCCAAGGCGCCGATGTCGCCCAAGCCCAACACAGCGGTACCGTTGGTGATGACGCCCACCAAGTTGCCACGGCTGGTGTACTCGTAAGAGGTGAGTGGGTCTTTTTCAATTTCCAAACAAGGGTAAGCAACGCCAGGTGAATACGCCAAGCTCAGATCGTGTTGGTTATCCAGCGGATGCGTGGGTTCTACGCGAATCTTGCCCTTGGTGGGCGAGCGGTGGTATTCCAGCGCGGCGGCGCGCAATTCTTGTTCTGCTGGGGTCATGAAAGAGGGCTCCAAATTATTTTAAAAATGGTGGCTATCCTACCCATTCTTAAGACAAGCCCTCAGACGAAAAACCCTGTCTACGGCTGGTTGGACTCCAATACCACCAAGGTATCAATCATTTCATTCATCTGCGTCTCAAGATGGCGTACATGCTGTTCGTCCGCAGAACTTTTACTATGAAAAAAAGCCGTGTTTGCCGTTTCTAGCTGCACATACAACGATTTGATGGCATCCAGGAGCTGCTGTTTTTGTTCACCCATGGTCTTGGTCCCAATGAAAAATTTCACAAATTTTCTAAATAAGCAAAGTTGGCCGCAATACGCTGATTGGCGTATCTTTCATTTCGTGCGGTCCTTGCCTTAATTTAGTGCATCCAGCAAATCTTGCGTGTCGCGGATGATTGGCTGCGCCAGTTGCAGCAGCAAATGGCCATCCGTCGCTTGCTGAGCCCAACGGTTAGCAGACTCCAACACGGGGTGCGCGCGCAAATAGTCAGGCACCTCAAAATCGGGGGTCTGCTGTTTGAAAGACAGCAACATGCTGAGATAGCCCGAAAAATACAAACTGAACATCAAGGCATTGGCCGCTTCTTGCGTGATGTTGCGGCGTCCCACCAGCTGCAAAAACAAAGCCTTGGCGGTTTCTATCGTGGGTAATTCGTTGGCACTGAGTTGAAACTCTTCATCCAAGGTCTTGCACGCCTTGTCCCATTGCACGGAGGTATCTGTCATGCCAGCATTGTGCCTTTGCACTTCTTAGCCCCACAGCGGCAGGTGTATTTGCTTTTCAGTAGATCGGTCATCGGCTCATCACTCACCAAACCATAGTTGAAGGTCAGCTCTTCACCGCGCCACACTTGGCGGCGCGTTTGAATGAAGATGCGCCCATCCACCTCGACCGGCTCGCAGTTCGGACGACACGAGTGATTGATCCAACGCGATGCATTGCCGCCGTACAAGCCATCAATCACCCGCGTGTCGTCGATGTGAAAGTAAAACGTGTGCTCGGGGTTGCTGGGGTCATGCGGATGACGACGCTGCGCCTCGGCCATGGAAATGATTTCACCCACGTACTCAATGACGGTTTCGCCTGCGGCCATGTGACACAAGGCGAACACGCCTTTGCCGTGTACGCGAGATGAGAGGACTTCAATGCGAAGCTCGCTCGGTGCGCGCACGGAGCGAGCGGTCGTCTTTGTCATTCCACTGTGACCGACTTAGCCAGGTTACGCGGTTTGTCCACATCCGTCCCACGCGCACACGCGGTGTGATAGCTCAGCAACTGCAACGGCACCACATGCAAGATGGGTGAGAGCACGCCATAGTGTTCGGGCATGCGAATGACGTTCACGCCTTCGCTGCTTTCAATCTTGGTGTCGCCATCGGCCAGCACATACAACACGCCGCCGCGGGCGCGCACTTCTTGCATGTTGCTCTTGAGTTTTTCCAGCAAGGCATCGTTGGGCGCGACTGTCACCACGGGCATGGCGCTGGTCACCAGCGCCAAGGGGCCATGTTTCAACTCACCCGCAGCATAGGCCTCGGCGTGGATGTAGGTGATTTCTTTGAGCTTCAACGCACCTTCGAGTGCGATGGGGTAATGCGTGCCACGGCCCAAGAACAAGGCGTTTTCTTTGCTGGCAAATTCTTGTGACCAGGCGATGAGCTGAGGCTCAAGCGCCAGCACCGCTTGCAAAGCGGCAGGCAAGTGGCGCATGGCTTTGATGTGCGCGGCTTCTTCTTCATCGCTCAAACGGCCTTTGGTTTGTGCCAAGGCCAAGGTGAGCAAGAACAAACCTGCTAGCTGTGTGGTGAAAGCTTTGGTCGATGCCACGCCAATTTCTGCGCCAGCACGTGTGACATAGGCCAACTTGCACTCGCGCACCATGGCGCTGGTGGACACATTGCAAATGGTGAGCGTTTTGTCCATGCCCAAACCTTGCGCGTGGCGCAGCGCAGCCAAGGTGTCAGCCGTCTCGCCCGACTGGCTGATGGTGACCACCAAGGTGTTGGGGTTAGGCACCGATTCGCGGTAGCGGTACTCGCTGGCGATTTCGACTTGGCACGGAATTTTGGCAATCGCTTCAATCCAATACTTGGCCACGCAGCCGCTGTAATAGCTGGTGCCGCAAGCGAGGATGAGCACGTTGTCGATGGCTTTGAACACCGAATACGCGCCGTCGCCAAACAACTCAGGCGTGATGCCCTCAATGCCTTCGAGCGTGTCGGCAATGGCGCGCGGCTGCTCGAAGATTTCTTTTTGCATGTAGTGGCGGTAAGGCCCCAGCTCGGCTGCGCCGCTGTGCGCTTGCACGGTTTTGACTTCGCGTGTGACGGCTTTGTGGTTGCGATCTTGCACCCAGTATTTGCCGATTTGAATGTCCACCACATCGCCCTCTTCGAGGTAGACGATTTGGTCAGTCACGCCGGCCAAGGCCATGGCATCGCTGGCCAAGAAAGTTTCGCTGTGTTCTTTGCCCACGCCCAAGATGAGCGGCGAGCCCGCGCGCGCGCCAATGACGCGGTGGGGTTCGTCTTTGTGGAAGACGGCAATGGCATAAGCGCCGTGCAACTGAACAATGGCCGCTTTGACCGCTTCAAACAAATCGCCGTTGTAGAGGCTGTCCACCAAGTGGGCAATGACCTCGGTGTCGGTTTGACTCAAGAACTCATAACCCTTCGCTTGCAGCGCAGCGCGCAACTCGTCGTGGTTTTCGATGATGCCGTTGTGCACCAGCGCCACACGGCCTGCTTTCGATTCACCAGCGCCAGCCCCCGTGCCGTGGCTGAAATGCGGATGCGCGTTGTGCACCGCAGGCGCACCGTGCGTGGCCCAGCGTGTGTGCGCAATGCCTATGCCGCCTTCGATGTGGTCGGCCTTGACTTGGTCCATCAACTCAGACACACGTGCCGTGCTGCGCGCGCGCTGCAAGCCGCCCTGCTTGGCGCCCAAGCTGGCCGAGTGCACCGCCACACCGCAAGAGTCATAGCCACGGTATTCCAACCGCTGCAAGCCTTGCACGAGGATGGGAACGATGTTGCGGGTAGAAACGGCGCCGACGATGCCACACATAAAGAGCACTCCTAAATTGGGTTGCCCAGATATTAAGCACAGCAAAAAGAAATTTCTTGTTTATTTTTCTTTTTATTTGAACGAAAATTCCACCAATTACTTAATTTGGAATTTAATTTCAATTAAATTAGATTTATGAAACAAGAATTTCTAGATGAGACCGATTTGAAGCTGCTCGACGCCTTGCAGCGCGACGCCACCCTCAGCAATGTGGCCTTGGCTGAACGCCTCAAAATCTCGCCGCCCACCTGCCTGCGTCGCGTCAAGCGCCTGACCGATGAGGGCTGGATTGAACGACAAATCGCCGTGCTCAACGCTGACAAACTGGGCGAGGCCCTAGGCCACGGCCTGACCTCTTTGGTAGAAGTCACGCTAGACGCACAAGGTGCTGAACACCTAGACACCTTCGAGCAACGCGCTGTGGCCGACGACGCCGTGCAGCAATGTTGGCGCGTGTCACCGGGACCAGACTTTGTGCTGGTGGTGCAAGCGGCAGACATGCCCGACTACCTTGCCATCACGCAACGCCTGCTCACCCAAGATGCGAATGTGCGGAATGTGAAAGCGTTTTTTGCCACCAAGCGGGCGAAGTTCACCAGCACTTGGCCGGTGCTGCGAACGCGACTTAGATAATGAGAAATCAGATAAGTCGTTGTTTTATATGAATAATTTTAGATTTCAGACTTCATTATCTAGCAGCACAGATAATGAATTCGTAGCCGTTAACATCGATTACAAGTCTTCATTCGATGACAGTCTTGGCAGTAAATCGGCCCCCATCTGACTAGGCTTACGATAAACCGTGTTGCGCTTACCGCGAGTGTCATCATTGATCAAGAGCCCTTGGGACACCCATCGTTGTAAAAGTTTTGATGCTTTCAACGTATCTAGACTAGAAATTTGACAAAGCGCACTGTTGTTGATTGGGCCATTCCGGTCTATCCAATCACTCACTTGCTCCCAGACCGGGGGGCGTTCTTCATTTAGCAACGTCACCACAATCGATTCCTGCGCCTGATCTCGCCATTCTCGATACTGAGGCGGATACAAATTGCCGGCTCGCATCAGGCTGAACATCATCCGAACACCCTCGCCTGCATCCACATTAGGAGGAACTGGAAACTCGCGTAAATTGCTAGCAATAAGTGGATTACGTGCAAACGATCCCATTTTTTGCACAGTTGCCGCAGTGATACGACCAGGAAAGAGTCCAGGACTGATGACCTCAAGGCGATTGTCAAAAATCCGCACCAACACATCACGATTTAAATGGTAGTCGCGATGAATCAATGCATTCGTAATCGCCTCAGTGATGACACGGACGGGGTAGCGGTGCACCGTCTGAAAACCAGAAGCAGCCAGAGTTAATCCCTGCGCGAGTTCGTCCTGGACGTAAGCATTAACTTGAGAAATTAATTGATAGATGGGTCCAGAAAACGTCTTAGGAGGTTTCTTCAAGTTAGGTACATCACCTGCTTGCTCGACTGTTCCCTTGTAGTGAAACACGCGCACATCAGCTCGCATCCCCGATGCCGCAAGCAAAGCCCCTGGATGATCTGCAAAAAGCAAGACAGCAGCACGCAAGGGCTTAAGTGCGCCATCAACTTTTCGAGCTAAACCAATACGATAAAGTTGATCAGCCACCCCAGTAGACGCCAAGCCTCTACCTTCCATAAACTGACGCCAAACAACTGTATCCAACAAATCAAAATCGACATTGACTGGCTCACTCTCTGCACTATGCACGCCACGTCGGTAGGACAACTCGGTGATCTCGCTGGCGTTCATCTCTCGATTGCTAGCAGGCAACCTCATCCAAGTCCCCCCATCTACTATTGAGTGCACTTTATCGCTAGGCGCGACTTGAATAACGATTAACTGATCTAGCTTCCCATCACGCAATTCAGTCATCAAGAACCAAGGCGTAATCCCAGCAATTGGAGGCGCAAACTGGGTGCGCATTTTGCGCAGCAGCTCGTCAATTGCCTCTGGATTCTCTTTGATGCCATACAAACGATCACGCCCCACAGCCTTGTCGAAGTCTTCAACCCCTAGCATTAACCACCCGCCGTGCGTATTTGCGAACGAACAAATGGTCTGCAATGCCTTACTCACCATTTTTCCTGAGACACGCTTAGTTTCCAGCTGCAAAGTTTCACGACCGTGCAGCACTGCCTCAAGCAAAGAGTTTGCATGAACGTCGGACAAGACGGGCATGCCCCAACCGTTGGCAAGAGGTTCAACAGAGTCTGTCATAGATGATGTTTACTTCTTTTTCTCAGGCCGCTTCCAGTTGGCAATGCTCACTTGCTTGCCACGCGCCACACTCAACGCTCCGGGCTCGGTGCTCTTGGTGATGGTTGAGCCACCGCCCACCGTGCCACCTGCACCAATGGTGACAGGCGCCACCAACACGCAGTTGCTGCCCACATGCACATCGGCCTCGATGACGGTGCGGTGCTTGTTGGCGCCGTCGTAGTTGGCGGTGATGCTGCCTGCGCCGTAGTTGACGCGCTCGCCCACCGTGGCATCGCCCAAGTAGGCCAAATGATTGGCTTTTGCGCCCTTGGCCATGGTTGAATTTTTGACTTCCACAAAGTTGCCAATGTGCACCTCTGCCGCCAGCTGTGCGCCGGGGCGCAAGCGTGCGAAGGGGCCAATGAGTGCGCCCTCACCCACCGTCACACCCAACTTCTCGCCATCGATGTGGGTGAAGGGATGAATCACCGCACCCGCCTCGATGATGCAGTTGGCAATCACACAGTTCGCACCAATCTTCACGCCTTGACCCAATGACACCTTGCCTTGGAAGATGCAATTCACATCAATCTCCACGTCTTGCGCACAGGTCAATGTGCCGCGCACATCAAAACGTGCAGGGTCGATGATGCGCACGCCATCGGCCATGAAGGCGTGGGCTTGGCGCAGCTGAAACGCACGCTCTAGCTCGGCCAATTGTGTGGGGCTGTTGACGCCCGCCACTTGTGCGGCATCGCTGATTTTGTGAGCCACCACGGGTACACCATCGGCCTCAGCAAACTTAACAACGTCGGTCAAATAAAACTCTTGTTGTGCGTTGTTGTTGTCCAAGCGGGCCAACCAAGGTTTGAGCAACTTTGCGGGGACGGCCATGATGCCGCTGTACACCTCTTTGATGGCACGCTGTTCATCGTTGGCATCTTTGTGCTCGACGATGGCATGCACTTGACCGCCGGGGCTACGCACAATGCGGCCGTAGCCTGTGGGGTCGGCAAAGTCGATGGTGAGGAGCGCGAGTTGCTTGCCATCACACAAGTCCAGCAAGGCTTGCAGCGTATCCGCTTGAGTCAACGGCACATCGCCCGACAGCACCACCACCACGCCACCATCGGCCAGCAAAGGCACGGCTTGTTGCACCGCATGGCCCGTACCGAGCTGAGGCATTTGGCGCGCGAATTGCAACTTGTCTGCGACATTGGCGTTCGTGAGCGCAGGCTCGACTTGCTCCGCGCCGTGACCGGTGATGACAATGGTGTGGCGCGCCTTGAGCGTGCGTGCGGTGTCAATCACATGTTGCACCAAGGCCTTACCCGCCAGTCGGTGCAAAACCTTAGGCATACTGCTCTTCATTCGGGTGCCCTTGCCGGCAGCCATGATCACCACATCCAAAGCCTTCATGTCATTCATCCTTATCTTGCGCAGAATTATCCGCCATGCGTCCGTCTGGACAGCGCTCGCAGCGCTTGTGATGTTGAGCGGCTGCAGCACCATCAAAGTGGTCTACAACAACAGCGACGATTTGATTTACTGGTGGCTGGATGGCTATGCCGACTTGCAAGACGGTCAAAAACAACTCACCCGCGATGCGCTGACTGACCTGCAACGCTGGCACCGCCAGCAGCAACTGCCCGAGTACGTGGCCTTGCTCAAACGGATGCAAACCATGGCTCCGAATGACATCACCCCTGCGCAAGTGTGTGCGGTGACCGAAGACATGAAAGCCAGTTTCACGCGTGTGCTGCGCTACATCGAACCGGCATCCGCCCAACTGTCTAGCCAACTCAGCCCCGACCAACTGCGCAGTGTGCGCAAACGCTTCGACAAAACCAACAAGACTTGGAAAGAAGACTGGCTAGACCCCAACGCCGAGGAGCGCCTGCGTTACCGCACCAAACAAGCGACCAATCGACTCGAAGATTTTTATGGTCGTTTGGACAAACCCCAACGCGAGGCGCTGCATCAGTGGCTGAGCACCTCTATCTTTGACCCAACCTTCAGCTACACCGAGCGTGAGCGCCGCCAAGCCGACACGCTGCAAACTTTGCAACGCATGGCACAAGAAGGCAACGCCCCCAACAAACAAGAGCAAGCGCAAAGCTTGCTGCGCGGCTTGGTAGACCGCAGCTTTAACTCACCCAATGAACGCTACCGCGCCTACAACCGTGAACTGTGGAATGAAAACTGTGCAGGCTTTGCCAAGCTGCACAACAGCACCACGCCCGCACAGCGCCAGCGCATGGTGGAAGCGCTGCGTGGCTACGAGCAAGATTTCAAAACTTTGATGGCGCAAAAATAAGCGCCATAGCCAACGCAAGGCTTAGCCCATCGGCCAAACCACCCCGTTGTCATTGAGCAGGGCATCCAGCGGCATGTCATGCGGTTCGGGCATCAGGTCTGGCAAGAAACCTTGGGTAAAGCCCAAACCCGCCGTGAACGGCTTGGGTTGCAAAGTAGCCAAAGTGCGGTCATAAAAACCACCGCCATAGCCCAAACGAAAACCGCCAGGCCCGTAGCCCACGCAAGGCACAAACAGCAAGGTAGGCACCACCACTTCGGTGTCTTTGGGTTTGGGAATGCCGTAGGCATCCTCTTCCATCGGGCAGCCGGGGTACCACGCGTGGAAGGTGAGTGTTTTGTGGGCCTTGTCCACCACCGGCAAGCCAATGCGACGGCGTTGTGGCTCGTCCAGCAACTCGCCATCTTCTTTCCAGCGGTGCAGCACGGGCAGTGGGTCAAACTCACCTTTGATGGGCCAATAGGCGCCAATCACCGTGTCAGGTCGATCGAACAACCAAATGCGCATCACGCGTTGCAACATATCGGCCCGAGCCAGCCGGTCGGGCAAGTTCAAACGCTCTTCAATGAGCTGCTGGCGCAAGGTTTTTTTGTCCACAGATAATCAGGTCATGAAATTTCGAGTCATTGTGTCATTGTTTGCCAGCGTTTTCCTTGCGTTTGGTGCCGTTCAACCCAGCGTGGCCGCGCCCTCAGCCAACAACGCGCAAGCCGACGCCGTCATCACGGACATGGCCCAAGCCTTCAAACGTGGCGACCGCAAGCGCCTGAGCGCACTGCTGCCACAAGCCAAAGGCCATGCGCTCGAACCTTGGGCGGCCTATTGGGAATTGAAGGCCCGCCTCGACGAAGCCTCCACACAAGAGGTGCGTGCCTTCTTCAACCGCTACCCCGCCACCTACCAAGAAGACCGCCTGCGCAATGATTGGTTGCTGCTCTTGGGCCAGCGCCGCGACTGGACCACGCTCAGCGACGAACACCAACACTACCGCATGCGCGATGACCGCGAACTTCGCTGCTACTTCCTAACCATTGAGCTGTTGGAAAAAGGTCCACAAGCCAGTGCGTCGATTGCCGATGAGGTGCGCAAAAACTGGATGGGCATGAAAGAAGCCGACGACGGCTGCACCTTGGCCGCCGACCGCCTTTACTTCACCAAGCAATTCACCGCGCTCGATATTTGGCGCAAAGCCCGCTTGATGGTGGAACACAACCGCCCACGTACCGCGCGCAACGCGGTGCAAATCGTGGCGCCCGATGCCGCCAACTTGGTGCCCGACGCCATCAACAACGCCGAAAAGTTTTTGGCCAAACACATCGCCGCGCCGCAGAAAGTGCGTCAAGAGTTAGTGGTCATGGCCCTCGTCAAAGTGGCCACCACAGACCCCGACAAAGCCGACAAGCTGATGCGCAACAAGTGGCAGCCCTATCTCACCACCGAAGAGCGCCATTGGGTGTGGGGCGTGATTGGCCGTCAATCCGCCATGCGCTTGGACGACGATGCACTCACACACTTCGCCCGCGTGGCGCACGACAAAGACTTGAACGACGACATGCTGGGCTGGAAAGCACGCGCTGCTTTGCGCGCTGGCCACACCCCCAAGTGGTCTGTGGTGGAAAACGCCATCGGCCACATGAGCGCAGAAGCACGCAAAGACCCCACCTGGGTGTACTGGCACGCACGCGCTTTGCTGGCCCGTAAAAAAGTCACGCCACAAGTTCAACAAGAAGCCAATGCTATGCTCGAAGGCATTGCTGGCGTGCGCGGTTTTTACGAGCAACTCGCCCTCGAAGAACTGGGCCGCAAAGTGACTGCCCCCGCTCGCCCACCCGCACCCACCGCCGAAGAAATGGATGCGGCCCGCCGCAACCCATCGTTACAACGCGCGCTCTACGCCATCGGCATGGGCCTGCGCAGCGAAGGCGTGCGCGAATGGAACTACGCCACCAACCTGGTCAACGCCGAAGGCAAAGCTGGTCTGATGAGCGACCGCGAACTGCTGGCCGCCGCACAACTGGCGTGCGACAACCAAGTGTGGGACCGCTGCATCAACACCAGCGAACGCACGCGAACGGCCATCGACTTTGAGCAACGATTCCCCATGCCGCACAAAGATGCAGTTATTGCGCGCAGCAAAACCATCAACCTCGACCCCGCGTATGTGTACGGTTTGATTCGCCAAGAGAGCCGTTTTGTCACCGATGCACGTTCACATGTGGGTGCCTCGGGCCTCATGCAAGTCATGCCCTCCACCGCCAAATGGACAGCTCGCAAAATTGGCTTGACCAACTTCACCCCAGACCAAATCAGCGACCGCGACACCAACATCGCCATCGGCACCGGATACTTGAAATTGGTGCTCGACAGCTTTGAAGGCTCCATGCCCTTGGCTGCAGGCGCGTACAACGCAGGCCCCAGCCGCTCACGCCGCTGGCGCGCCCCCAACGATGGCACCGGCCCCGTGCTGGAAGGTGCCATCTGGGCCGAAAACGTGCCTTTCAACGAGACACGCGACTACGTGAAAAAAGTGCTGTCCAACACCACCAACTACGCCGCACTCATCACGGGGCAGCCACAGTCGCTCAAAGCCAAACTTGGCATGGTCGGGCCACGTGATGCAACGGCTCCTGCGGAAAACTTAGAACTACCCTAAGTTTTCAAAAAACCTGTCACGGCGATCAACACGTGACAGGCATTAGCCCATGCGAATGGTCGGGATTAGGGTTTACACCTATACTCAAGCCTTACTTCAGTCTGACAAAGACATTTAAGGATATTCACATGACCACATTCGTCAACCTCAGCTACACCATCAACCACCCCGGCGTCGTTCGCTTTGAGCGCGCTTACGCATCCGCCAAGGCGGTGATCCAACGCCTGCAACAAGAAAGCACCTATGCCGCAGCCCTGTTGATGTTTGGCGCCTTAAGCTTGGTGGCCTCGGTTTACGACATCGTCGACGCTTCGCAAGAAGGCCAAGAGCTGGGCGCTTGGGTCGTTTTGTGGACGGCTGTCTTGGTGGGTTTGGCAGGCTTTGGCAAATACTGCAAGCGCCAAATCGTGGCGTGGTTCAAGGCTGACCGTGAAGCCCGCATGTGGGACAGCGCCCTGACCGACTACCGCGTCATGGCAGACCTTCGTTGCGCGCAAAGCCGCAGCGAATAATCACGGCCAATGAACGGCGCTATGCGCCATACCCCCTAAAAGCACCGCACTGTCGGTGCTTTTTTCATAGGCCAAGCTCTTGAAATCTCCCCAGATGGCCTAAAATTAGCACTCAATGGAGGGGAGTGCTAACAGCAAACCTCCAGTGGCTTAACCGGCGTCCAGCGTGTCTGGGCGCTTTGCTTTCAAACCCTTAGTTCCTATTTGGAGATGCAATGAAACTTCGTCCTCTCGGCGACCGCGTGATCGTTAAACGTATCGACAGCGAAACAAAAACTGCCTCAGGCATCGTGATCCCTGACTCAGCTGCTGAAAAGCCAGATCAAGGTGAAGTCTTGGCCGTTGGCCCAGGCAAGACCAATGACAAAGGTGATCTCAAAGCCTTGACTGTCAAAGTCGGCGACCGCGTTTTGTTCGGCAAGTACAGCGGCCAAACCGTCAAGGTGGCTGGCGACGAACTGTTGGTCATGAAAGAAGAAGACCTGTTCGCCGTTGTCGAATAAGTTCACGAATTCAGAAATTTAAGGAAATATCAAAATGGCAGCAAAAGACGTAATTTTCGGCGGCGAAGCCCGCGCACGCATGGTTGAAGGCGTGAACATTTTGGCCAACGCGGTCAAAGTGACTTTGGGCCCTAAGGGTCGTAACGTGGTGTTGGAGCGTTCTTTCGGCGCCCCTACCGTGACCAAAGACGGTGTGTCTGTGGCCAAGGAAATCGAACTCAAAGACAAGTTGCAAAACATGGGCGCTCAGATGGTCAAGGAAGTTGCTTCCAAGACGTCTGACAACGCAGGTGACGGCACAACAACCGCGACTGTGTTGGCTCAAGCCATCGTGCGCGAAGGCATGAAGTACGTTGCCGCAGGCATGAACCCCATGGACTTGAAGCGCGGCATCGACAAAGCAGTTGCTGCTTTGATCGAAGAGTTGAAGAAAGCCACCAAGGCCACAACAACCAGCAAAGAAATCGCACAAGTCGGTTCTATCTCTGCCAACAGCGACCACAGCATTGGTGAAATCATCGCCAACGCCATGGAAAAAGTGGGCAAAGAAGGCGTGATCACTGTGGAAGACGGCAAGTCTTTGAACAACGAACTCGACGTGGTGGAAGGCATGCAATTCGACCGCGGCTACCTGTCGCCTTACTTCATCAACAGCCCAGAGAAGCAAGCTGCTTTGTTAGACAACCCCTTCGTGTTGTTGTTCGACAAGAAAATCAGCAACATCCGCGATTTGTTGCCCACTTTGGAAGCCGTTGCAAAAGCTGGCCGTCCATTGCTCATCATTGCTGAAGAAGTCGAAGGCGAAGCCTTGGCTACTTTGGTGGTCAACACCATCCGTGGCATCTTGAAGGTTGTGGCTGTCAAGGCTCCAGGCTTCGGCGATCGTCGCAAAGCCATGTTGGAAGACATCGCCATCTTGACCGGCGGCAAAGTGATCGCTG
>Ga0228703_1000101_pt1 | contig 77162 bp, 69 predicted proteins | sample McNCre217_Aug_MG_3_FD_178020 | JGI IMG/M metagenome (GOLD analysis project Ga0228703, IMG submission 178020) | Freshwater microbial communities from McNutts Creek, Athens, Georgia, United States - 29-17_Aug_MG | ecosystem: Environmental > Aquatic > Freshwater > Creek | place: USA: Georgia...
AGGTGGCGTTTGTTCTTGGTGGTCTTCTTGGTCAGAATGTGACGCTTGAAGGCTTGACCGCGTTTAACGGTTCCACCTGGACGAACACGGAAGCGCTTTTTAGCACTGCTTTTGGTCTTCATCTTGGGCATTTGAATGCTCCTTTATTTGTGCTCGTGAGGCGTCTGCAAAAACTTTGCAGCCTTGATGGCCCCGAGCCACTTTTACAAAAGCCGCCCGAAGGCCGCTTTTGATTCGACCCACCCGAGGGTGGATCAAACTCTTTAACCCGCCTGATCAGCCGAGGCTACAGCATCTGCAGCCTTGCCAACAGGCTTTTTGCGACCTGGCGCGATCATCATGATCATCTGACGACCTTCCAGCTTGGGAAACTGCTCAACGATGATGGAGTCGGCCAACTCGTCACGAATCCGGTTCAGCAAGGCCATGCCCAACTCTTGGTGGGTGATCTCGCGGCCACGGAAACGCAAGGTGATCTTGCATTTATCACCATCCGCCAAAAAGCGGCGAATGTTGCGCATTTTGATGTTGTAGTCACCATCGTCAGTACCAGGACGGAACTTGACTTCCTTGATGTCAATGACCGTCTGCTTGGCTTTGGCTTCTGCCGCACGCTTTTGCTCTTGATATTTGAACTTGCCGTAGTCCATCAAACGGCACACAGGCGGGTTGGCAGTGGCGGCAATTTCAACCAGATCCACGTCCAGCTCACCAGCCATGCGCAAGGCTTCTGCAAGAGACAGAATGCCCATGGGCTCGTTTTCAGGGCCGGAAACACGCACTTCAGGTGCCATGATTTCACGGTTCAAACGGTGTTTGCGCTCTTCGCGTTGGCGACGATCACGAAATTCGGTAGCGATGACTCAATCCTTCAAGGGTAAAAACTGCAAACAGCAGACTAACCGTCTTTGTGCCCGCGGGCCAAAGCTTGTGGCGAAACTCACCTTCAGGCTTTAGAAGCAATATCGGCAGCAACGAGTTCAATGAACGCATCGATCGACATCACACCGAGGTCTTTGTTGCCTCGGGCGCGCACTGCGACGGTACCTGCGGCCTTTTCTTTGTCGCCCGCGACAAGGATGTAAGGCAGCTTTTGCAACGAATGCTCGCGTATTTTATACGTTATTTTTTCGTTTCGCAGATCCAGGCCAACCCTAAGGTCTTGATTTGGCAGTGCTTTTTGCAGTTTCGCGGCTATTTCGCGACAGTAATCGGCCTGGGAATCGGTGATATTGAGCACAGAGACCTGCTCTGGAGCCAGCCAGACGGGCAAGGCACCCGCATGCTGCTCGATCAAAATGCCGATGAAACGCTCCAAGCTGCCCACGATGGCGCGGTGCAGGATCACTGGGCGCTGACGGCTGCCATCTTCGGCTGTGTATTCGGCATCCAGACGCTCGGACAGGTTGAAGTCCACCTGCATCGTGCCGCACTGCCACTCGCGACCAATGGCGTCTTTCAGGGTGTATTCGATCTTGGGGCCATAGAAAGCGCCATCGCCCTCGGAAATGACAAACTCGCAACCCGAGTGACGCAAGCTGTCCATCAGGGCTTTCTCTGCCTTGTCCCACAGCTCGTCAGAGCCAATGCGGGCGGCTGGCCGTGTTGACACCTTGTAGAGGATGTCGGTAAAGCCAAAGTCGGTATACACCTTCTTGAGGATCTGGGTGTAGGTGTTGCACTCGGGCAGGATCTGGTCTTCGGTACAGAAAATGTGGCCATCGTCCTGAGTGAAACCTCGCACACGCATGATGCCGTGCAGGCCGCCCGAAGGCTCATTGCGGTGGCACTGGCCGAATTCACCGTAGCGCAGCGGCAGGTCGCGGTAGCTCTTGATGCCCTGCTTGAAGATCAGGATGTGGCCCGGGCAGTTCATCGGCTTCAGGGCGTAATCGCGCTTCTCCGACTCGGTCGTGAACATGTTGTCACGGTACTTGTCCCAATGGCCGGTCTTTTCCCACAGGCTCTTGTCGATGATCTGCGGGCCTTTGACCTCCAGATAACCGTTGTCGCGGTAGACCTGGCGCATGTACTGCTCGACCTTCTGCCAGACGGTCCAGCCCTTGGGGTGCCAGAACACCAGACCAGGTGCATGCTCGTCGATGTGGAAGAGATCAAGTTCACGACCCAGTTTGCGGTGGTCGCGCTTTTCGGCTTCTTCCAAGCGGGTCAGGTACTGCTGCAGCTCGTCCTTGCTGGCCCAGGCAGTACCGTAGACACGCTGCAGCATTTCGTTTTTGCTGTCGCCGCGCCAGTAGGCGCCCGCCACCTTCATCAGCTTGAAGTGCTTGAGCTTGCCGGTGCTGGGCACGTGCGGGCCGCGGCACAGGTCTTCAAAGTTGCCTTCCCGGTACAAGCTGACATCCTGATCAGCCGGGATGCTGGCGATGATTTCGGCTTTGTAGTGCTCACCCAGGCTCTTGAAATAGGCCACAGCTTCGTCGCGCGGCAGCACACGGCGCACCACCGGCTCGTCCTTGTTGGCCAGTTCGGTCATGCGCTTTTCGATGCTGACCAGATCTTCCGGTGTAAACGGACGGCTGTAGGAGAAGTCGTAATAAAAGCCGTTGTCAATCACCGGACCAATGGTGACTTGCGCTTCAGGAAACAGCTCTTTGACAGCATAAGCCAACAGGTGAGCCGTGGAGTGGCGGATCAGCACCAGGCCTTCTGCATCCTTGGCGGTCACGATGGCCAATTTGGCGTTGTGCTCAATGCGGAAACTGGTGTCAACCAGCTGGCCATCGACCTTGCCGCCAAGAGCTGCTTTGGCGAGACCAGCACCAATAGAGGCGGCGACCTCAGTCACAGTGACCGGGCCAGGGTATTCACGCAGGGAGCCGTCAGGAAGAGTGATCTGTACCATGGAATTCAAAAAATAAAAAGCGCGGCAAAAACCGCGCTGGATAAGAACAAAAGCAGGCGCGAACTGCAGGCCATCAATGACCGAAGTGGAAGCTCCAAGTTCGCGGTGTCATAACCCATCTTGCCTTTCTTGCTCTTGTAAGGGGTTCGGGGCGTTGATTTTCCCACAAAAAGCGCTGCCCCCTGCGCAGCGCTTTGATCTCCATCAGTCCTTGCTTGTTCGTGGGATCAAGCCCTCCAATGGATCGCTCTTTGTCAGAAATCTGCTTGGAAGCTCGTTTAAGATTGCGGGTTCTGAAATGTCTTTTCACCACAAGAACGAGGACGCCATGGCTGCAGACAAATCCAAGATCATTTACACCCTGACCGATGAAGCGCCCTTGCTGGCCACCGCGTCGTTTTTGCCCATCATTCGCACCTTCACGGCCCCTGCCGGCATTGAAGTCACCGAGAGTGACATCTCCGTCGCCGGCCGCATCCTGGGCGAATTTGCAGACTTGCTGCCCGAGGCACAGCGCGCGCCTAACAACCTGGCTGAACTGGGCAAGCTGACCCTCAAGCCCGAAGCCAACATCATCAAGCTGCCCAACATCAGTGCCTCAGTAGGCCAGTTGACTGCCGCGATCAAGGAACTGCAGGGCAAGGGCTACGCGCTGCCCGACTACCCAGAAAACCCCACCACTGACGAAGAAAAGGCCATCAAAGCCCGCTATTCGAAGTGCACCGGCTCGGCCGTGAACCCCGTGCTGCGCGAAGGCAACTCGGACCGCCGTGCGCCGCGCGCCGTCAAAGAGTTCGCTCGCAAGAACCCACACAGCATGGCCGACTGGAGCCAGGCTTCGCGTTCGCACGTTTCACACATGCACGCCGGTGACTTCTACCACGGTGAAAAGTCCATCACACTGGACCGCGCCCGTGACGTGAAGATGGAGCTGATCACCAAGAGCGGCAAAACCATCGTCCTCAAGCCCAAAGTCGCTCTGCTCGACCGTGAAGTCATTGACAGCATGTTCATGAGCAAGAAGGCCCTGATGGACTTCTATACCAAGGAAATCGAAGATGCCCACAAGACAGGCGTGATGTTCTCGCTGCACGTCAAGGCCACCATGATGAAAGTCTCGCACCCCATCGTGTTCGGTCACTGCGTCAAGATTTTCTACAAAGAAGCCTTTGAAAAGCACGGCGCGCTGTTCAAAGAACTGGGCGTGAACGTCAACAACGGTATGGCCGATCTGTACAACAAGATCGCCACCCTGCCCCAGTCCAAGCAGGACGAGATCAAGCGTGACCTGCACGCCTGTCACGAGCACCGCCCGGAGCTGGCCATGGTGGATTCGGCCAAAGGCATCACCAACTTCCACTCGCCCAACGACGTGATCGTGGACGCCTCGATGCCCGCCATGATCCGCAACGGCGGCAAGATGTGGGGCGCTGACGGCCGACTGAAAGACGTCAAGGCCGTGATGCCCGAATCAACCTTCGCCCGCATCTATCAGGAGATGATCAACTTTTGCAAATGGCATGGCGCCTTCGATCCGAAGACCATGGGTACTGTACCCAACGTCGGCCTGATGGCCCAGCAAGCCGAAGAGTACGGCTCGCACGACAAGACTTTCGAGATCCCCGAAGACGGCGTGGCCAACATCACCGACCTGAACACCGGTGAAGTGTTGCTCAGCCAGGACGTGGAAGAAGGTGACATCTGGCGCATGTGCCAGGTCAAGGACGCCGCCATCCGCGACTGGGTCAAGCTGGCCGTCAACCGTGCCCGCAACTCCGGCATGCCTGTGGTCTTCTGGCTGGACGCCTACCGTCCGCACGAAGCCCAGCTGATCACCAAGGTCAAGATGTACCTGCACGAGCACAACACCAGCGGTCTGGACATCCAGATCATGAGCCAGGTGCGCGCCATGCGTTACACCCTGGAGCGCGTGGTGCGCGGTCTGGACACCATCAGCGCCACCGGCAACATCCTGCGCGACTACCTGACCGACCTGTTCCCCATCATGGAACTGGGCACCTCGGCCAAGATGCTGTCCATCGTGCCACTGATGGCCGGTGGCGGCATGTACGAAACCGGTGCCGGTGGCTCCGCGCCCAAGCACGTTCAGCAGCTGGTCGAAGAAAACCACCTGCGCTGGGACTCGCTGGGTGAATTTCTGGCCTTGGCCGTGTCGCTGGAAGACTTGGGTCTGAAAAACGGCAACAGCAAAGCCAAGATCCTTGCCGCCACGCTGGACGCCGCCACTGGCAAACTGCTGGACAACAACAAGAACCCCTCGCCCAAGACCGGCCAGCTCGACAACCGCGGTAGCCAGTTCTACCTGGCCATGTACTGGGCTCAGGAGTTGGCTGCACAGACCGAAGACAAGGCGCTGGCCACTCAATTTGCGCCTTTGGCCAAACAGCTGACCGACAACGAGCAGAAGATCGTGGAAGAACTCAATGCCGTGCAAGGCAAGTCCGTTGACATTGGCGGCTACTACATGCCCGACCAAGCCAAGCTGGCCGCCATCATGCGCCCCAGCGCCACCTTCAACGCGGCACTGGCCAGCGTCAAAGCCTGAGTCCACTGAGGCTCAACATAAAACCACCCTTCGGGGTGGTTTTTTTATGCTTGAACGGCCCATGCAAAAAGCCACCTGACACCGCAGCGTCAGATGGCTTGATATGAAGGCACCTCTTCAGGTGCTTTCAGCAGCAGATCAGTGGAACTGCTCTTCTTCGGTGGAACCGGTCAGGGCCTTCACGGAGGACGAACCGCCCTGGATCACGGTGGTCACGTCGTCGAAGTAACCAGCGCCAACTTCTTGCTGGTGCGACACAAAGGTGTAACCCTTGTCGCGTGCGGCGAATTCGGGCTCTTGCACCATCTCGGTGTAGTGCTTCATGCCTTCGCCGCGGGCGTAGTTGTGGGCGAACTGGAAAGTGTTGAACCAGTTGATGTGGATGCCGGCCAGCGTGATGAACTGGTACTTGTAGCCCAACGCAGACAGGTCGTCCTGGAAGGAAGCAATCTGCTTGTCGTCGAGGTTTTTCTTCCAGTTGAACGAAGGCGAGCAGTTATACGACAACAGCTTGCCGGGGCAGGCAGCGTGCACAGCTTGCGCGAATTCACGGGCAAAGCCGATGTCGGGAACGCCAGTTTCGCACCACACCAGATCCGCGTAGGGGGCGTAGGCCACACCACGGCTGATGGCTTGCTCCAGACCGTTCTTGACACGATAGAAGCCTTCTTGCGTGCGCTCGCCGGTCAGGAAAGGCTTGTCGTTGGCATCGTGGTCAGACGTGATCAGGTTGGCAGCTTCTGCGTCAGTGCGGGCCAGCACGATGGTGGACACGCCCATGACGTCGGCAGCAAAACGCGCAGCGATCAGCTTCTCGCAAGCTTCTTGCGTGGGCACCAGCACCTTGCCACCCATGTGACCGCATTTCTTCACGGCGGCCAGTTGGTCTTCAAAGTGCACGCCAGCGGCGCCGGAAGCGATCATGTTCTTCATCAACTCGAACGCGTTGAGCACGCCGCCAAAACCAGCTTCCGCATCCGCCACGATGGGCAGGAAGTAATCGATGAAGTCCTTGCTGCCTGGCTCGATGCCACGGCCCCACTGGATTTCATCGGCGCGCTTGAAGGTATTGTTGATACGGCGCACCATGGTGGGCACGGAGTCGTAGGCGTACAGCGACTGGTCGGGGTACATGGTTTCAGACGTGTTGCCATCGGCAGCGACTTGCCAGCCTGACAGGTACACGGCTTCCAGGCCGGCTTTGGCTTGCTGCATAGCCTGACCAGCGCTGATCGCACCGAAGGCGTTCACATAGCCCTTTTTGGCACCGCCGTTGATCTTGTCCCACAGCTTCTCGGCACCGCGCTTGGCCAGCGTGTGCTCGATGGGCATGCTGCCGCGCAGGCGTACGACATCAGCAGCGGAGTAACCACGCTTGACGCCTTTCCAACGGGGATTGGTGGCCCAGTCTTTTTCGAGGGCGGCGATCTGTTGTTCGCGGCTCAGTTGTTCAGTGAGGTTTTGCGGCATGTGTAACTCCAGAGGTCAAGTTGAAAAACACTGGCAACAAACTTTCTTTGCGCCATGGCCATCATCTTAACTCTTATAGAAGACTCAAATCTCATCTTCTGTCTTATATAAGACATATTTTTATTTCAATAAAATCAATATGTTGCAAATACTATTTTGCATTACGAGAACATATATCTCATATTGAGAAAATTTGCTGCAGCGCACACCAACCAGAATTCACATCAAGAAATCGAAAGACGCAGCATGAAATCAAGCCTCATGCAGGCATTGCGGGTACACCACCATGCCATCTTCATCTGCGTAAAGCCAATCACCGGGACGAACCTGCACGCCTTGAATAAGCACAGGAATGTCTGTATGACCGGGCTGCTGACGTACCGTAGGCAAAGGGTTGTTGGCCAGCGCACGGATGCCAACCTGGGCTGCGCGCAGCTCGGCCAGATCCCGCACGCACCCATCGATCACCAATCCAGCCCAGCCTTGGCGAGCTGCACTGGCAGCCAGATTGCCGCCCAGCAAAGCTCTACGCAGTGACCCACCGCCGTCCACCACCAGTACACGGCCGCGCCCTGCACTCTCTACCGCCTCTTTAACGGGCGTATTGTCTTCATGGCATTTGACCGTCACAACCTCACCGCAAAAACGAGACAGGCCACCGTAATCCTTGTACAGCGGGGCCAGCACACGAAAATTCCCGCTCAAGTCGTCTTTGTGGATATCGCAGAAATCGCAGGTCGAAAAAGCAATTTGACATACATCGGTCATGGCACGGGCCCTCTCAAGAAAAGTCCGAAGTGGAAGCTGCACAACTTACGCTGGGCATACGGCATGGCAGGCGACTGCCATCACAGCGCTGCGGTATGGCAAACGCGACACGAATACGCAACATCAATGGTGTTTTTTCATTTTTCCGCTTGGAAAGGCTGATTTTCTCCAGTAGCATGTGGACAGCCAGGAAAGACCGTTCCTCGGCTGTGAACCAACTTCCGATCAAAGGAATTTCGACATGGCAACTGCAAAAAAGACTCCGGCAAAAAAAGCGGCTCCCGCAAAGAAAGCTGCACCGGCAAAAAAGGCTGCTCCTGCTAAAAAAGCAGCTCCAGCAAAGAAAGTAGCCGCCAAGGCCCCCGCTAAAAAGGCTCCTGCCAAGAAAGCAGCCCCAGCCAAGAAGCGCACACCCAATGCGGCCTTCATGAAGGCACTGACCCCCAGCGCAGCACTGGCTGCTGTGGTAGGCGCAACACCCTTGGCCCGCACTGAAGTGGTCAGCAAGATGTGGACATACATCAAGAAGCACGGCCTGCAAGACGCCGTGAACAAGCGCAACATCAATGCCGACGACAAGCTCAAAGCGGTGTTTGGCAAAGCGCAAGTGACCATGTTTGAATTGGCTGGCCTGATCGGCAAGCACCTCAAGTAAGCGTCACAACGCCATGAAAAAAGCCACCTTGCGGTGGCTTTTTTCATTCTTGCCCCCCCGATGTCTCAGGCTTTGCCTTGCTTGCGCAAAGCAGCCTCACGGATCGCGCCCAGCGTGCCCCGTGTTGTGATCACATCAGGCAGCAACATCAACTCGATCAGCATGCCCTTGTCCGAAGTCAGCGCCTTGCGCAGCAAGGGTTCGAACTCCTCGGTCTTGTACACGCGATCAGCGTCGTAGCCATACGCTTTTGCCAAACCAACAAAATCAGGATTACTGAGCGATGAGCCACTGACATGCTCAGGATATTCGCGCTCCTGGTGCATGCGAATCGTGCCGTACATGCCATTGTTGAGCAGCACGATGATGGAGCGACCGCCATGCTGTACTGCGGTCGCCAGTTCCTGTCCGTTCATCAGGAAGTCACCGTCCCCGGCAATGGTGAATGCCACTCGGCCGGTGACCAGATTGGCCGCAATGCCTGCAGGCACGCCATAGCCCATGGAGCCCACGGTCGGTGCCAGCTGGACCTTGTGGCCTTTAACCAGGCCCGGATGGCGAAAGAACCTGTGCACCCAGCTGGCAAAATTGCCAGCACCATTGGTGAGCACGGCATCTTCTGGCAAATGTTTTTGCAGGCATGCCACGATGGTCGGCATATCGATGTCACCTGGTAAAGCTTGTGGCACCAGATTCGCCAGGTAGTCAGCATGAGCGGCCTCGGCCCATGCGGTCCATGGCAGCGTCGCCGGAGCGGTCAGGGTTTCCAGAGCACATGCCGCAGCATCCATGGTGGCGCACATGGCCAAGTCAGGCTGGTAAACCCGGTTGAGCTCTTCGGCACTGGCATGGATGTGAATCAGCTTCTGGCGCGGTCTGGGTGCTTCAATCAAGGTGTAGCCACCCGTGGTCATTTCCCCCAGGCGCGGGCCAATGGCCACAATCAGATCGCTGTCTCGAATGCGTTGCGCCAATGCCGGGTTGATGCCAATGCCCACATCACCAGCATACAAAGGGTGGTGGTTGTCAAACGTGTCCTGAAAGCGAAAAGCATTGCCCACAGGCAACTGCCAGTTTTCAGCAAAACGCTGCAAAGCCTGCGCAGACAGCGGCGTCCAGCCAGCGCCACCGGCAATCACCATAGGCTGGCGCGAGGCCAACAACATGTCTCGCAGCCGACTGAGCGCAGCAGGATCGCACCAGACAGAAACAGGCTCAACCTTGGGCAATGCCTGCAGTGCGTCCGGCACAACCTGGGTCAGCATGTCCTCGGGCAAAACCAGCACCACCGGCCCGGGTCGGCCATTCATGGCGGTGGCAAATGCGCGTGCCACATACTCCGGAATGCGTGCGGGATCGTCGATGCGCTCCACCCGCTTGGCCATGCCCTTGGTCGATGGGCCAAAGAAATGGGTGTAGTCCAACTCCTGAAAGGCCTCTCGGTCCCGGGTGTCGCTGGCCACATCGCCCACAAACAAGACCATGGGCGTCGAATCCTGGAAGGCTGTATGCACGCCAATGGAGGCATTGGTCGCGCCTGGCCCCCGGGTGACAAAACACACCCCTGGTCGGCCCGTGAGTTTGCCCTGGGCCTCGGCCATGAACGCTGCCCCGCCCTCTTGCCTGCAGGTGATGAAACGCAAACGGTCCCGGTGCAGGTGCAAACCATCGAGCACGGCCAGATAACTCTCGCCGGGCACGCCGAACGCATGGGTGACGCCTTGGGCCAGAAGGCATTCAACAAGCAGATGGCCCGCAATTCTTGATGTCATGCAGGCATTGTGCCCACTGTGCCCATGCCTGGATGTCGCGTCTGCGCAGCAAGCACGCGGCATCCTTCAGAAAACTCAGGTTGTCTGGGTCCGGCGTCCGACACCCAGTGCAGCGCCGACGCTCAAAAGCAAAATGAACGCTGCTCCCAACAAGGTGGCCGTGTACCAGCCCCGATCCATGAAAGCTCCAAACACCACGGGCGCTAATGCAAACCCCACATCGAGCCCCGAATACACCAGCCCATACACACGGCCTGTGGCACCCTTGGGTGTGGCTTTCTTGATCATCATGTCCCGGCTGGGGCCGCCCACGCCCACCGCGAAACCGGTCGCAGACAGCACCACCAAAGTGCCCATTTGGCCGAAAAGGCCGCTGGCACACAGGGCCATGCAAATGGCCGCCACCGTCAGGCAAAGTGCGACCACCCGGTCGCTATGTCCAGGGTTCCTGGCCGCCACAAAGCCGCCCACCAGCATGCCGACAGCCCCGCACAGCATGTAGGCGGTCAAGGTCATAGACGCCCTCTCCAGCGGAATGTCATGCAACGCCTTCAGAATGGGAACGGAAAAATTCTGAATCACAGCCAGCGTCATGGTTGACAGCAGAAAAAAGGCGAAACACCACCACACCACGGGCAAACGTGTGAAGGCCAGATCGGACTGTGCAGCTGGGTCAGCAAAGGCTTGCCGGTGAGGTGTGGTCAACAAATGGTCTTTTTGAAGCACCAGCAACACCAAAATGGCAGCGTACAGGCCAGCGGCAGCGAGGTAGGCCGTACGCCAATCGGCCGCCACCGCCCAGAAAGTCAGGAAAACCGGTGCAGCCGCCCAGCCCAGATTGCCGGTCAAGCCGTGGACGCTGAACGCGTAGCCCAGGCGGCCCGTCGAGACCCGCTGGTTGAGGATGGTGAAGTCCACCGGGTGGAAAGCACAATTGCCCAGTCCCGCCAACATGGCTGCCACCACCATGGTGGGGTAGCTGTTGGCATGCGCTGCAGCCAGGCACGCCAGCACGAACAAGAGAACCGAGGCCCACATCACAGGCCGGGCACCGACGCGATCCACCACAAAGCCTGCTGTGGCCTGCCCTATGCCGGAAACCACAAAAAATGCGGTAGACAGCAGGCCCAACTCCGAAAAGGACCAGCCGAACTCCTTCATGAACACTGGGAACATGACAGGCAAGAGCAGGTGAGAAAAGTGCGAGCTGGCATGGGCCAAGCCCACCAGCCCCATCACGGAGGCATCCGATTTCAAGGACTCGGAAGGGGTCACAACAGCAGTGTTCATGGGCGCCAATCAGGACGAGGAAAAGCCAGCGGTCTGGCGGGCGATCATACGATCAAAGCCGCCAGAGCGCTGGCTTGCAGCAGCTGCGCACACCGCGCACGCTGAGGCGCTCAGTCCTGAGGTGCTTGCGCAGTGAACTCGAACACACCGGGCAGGCGCACCGGATCCACCTCGACCACAATCCGGCTCTTGGGCAGGAAACGCCCTTCCAGCAATTGCCGTGACAAGGGGTTTTCCAGCCGTTGCTGGATGGCACGTTTGAGCGGCCGAGCACCAAAAACGGGATCGAAGCCCACCTTGGCCAGTTCAGCCAGCGCAGCCTCCGACACGTCCAGATCCAACTCGACCCGCGCCAGGCGCTCGCGCAGCGACTGCAACTGAATGCGGGCGATGGAAGCAATGTTGGCGGCATCCAGCCCGTGGAACACCACGGTCTCGTCAATCCGGTTAAGGAACTCGGGGCGCAAGCTCGTCTTCAACTCATCCCACACCGCATCTTTGATCTCCTCATACGGTTGCCCCACCATGGACTGAATGAGGTGTGAGCCGATGTTCGAGGTCATCACGATCACTGTGTTCTTGAAGTCAACTGTGCGGCCCTGGCCATCGGTCAGTCGGCCATCATCGAGCACCTGCAGCAAAATGTTGAACACGTCGGGATGGGCTTTTTCAATCTCATCGAGCAACACCACGCTGTAGGGCTTGCGGCGGACCGCTTCGGTCAGGTAACCGCCCTCCTCGTAGCCCACATAGCCTGGGGGTGCACCGATCAAGCGAGCCACCGAATGCTTCTCCATGAACTCGCTCATGTCGATGCGGATCAGGTGCTCGGCCGAGTCAAACAGGAAGGTGGCCAACGCCTTGCACAGCTCGGTCTTGCCCACGCCCGTCGGGCCCAGAAAAAGGAAAGAGCCGGTGGGCCGATTCGGATCGGACAAGCCTGAGCGCGAACGGCGGATGGCATTGGACACCGCAGAAATGGCTTCGTCCTGCCCCACCACACGTTCATGCAGCTTGACTTCCATCTGCAACAGTTTCTCGCGCTCGCCTTGCATCATCTTGGACACAGGGATGCCTGTGGCGCGGGACACGACCTCGGCAATTTCTTCGGCCCCCACCTGCGTGCGCAACAAGCGGTTTTGCACCGCTTGCCCTGTGGCAGACTCCTTCGCTGCGGCCTCCTTGAGGCGTTTTTCAAGCTCAGGCAATTTGCCGTACTGCAGCTCCGCCACCTTGTTGAAATCGCCCTTGCGCGTCAGGTCCTCGATCTGCTGGCGCAGCAGGTCGATTTCTTCACGCACATGCTTGCTGCCCTGGGCCTGGGCCTTTTCAGCGTGCCAGATTTCTTCCAGATCAGCCGCTTCTTTTTGCAACTTGACGATCTCTTCCTCGATCAAAGTCAGACGCTTTTGTGAGGCTTCATCGGCCTCCTTGCGGACGGCCTCGCGCTCGATCTGCAACTGGATCAGACGGCGGTCCAGTTTGTCGATGACTTCCGGCTTGGAATCGATCTCGATCTTGATCTTGGCCGCGGCTTCGTCGATCAGGTCAATCGCCTTGTCGGGCAGAAAGCGGTCGGTGATGTAGCGGTGGCTCAGTTCGGCCGCAGCCACAATGGCCGGATCGGTGATGTCCACGCCGTGATGCACTTCGTACTTTTCCTGCAAGCCCCGCAGAATGGCGATCGTGGCCTCCACAGTCGGCTCGCTGACGATGATTTTCTGGAAACGGCGTTCCAGCGCAGCATCCTTTTCAATGTACTTGCGGTACTCGTCCAGCGTGGTGGCGCCCACGCAGTGCAGCTCGCCGCGGGCCAGCGCAGGTTTTAGCATGTTGCCCGCGTCCATGGCTCCCTCGGCTTTGCCAGCCCCCACCATGGTGTGCAGCTCGTCAATGAAGACGATGGTCTGGCCTTCATCCTTGGCCAGCTCGGTGAGCACGTTTTTCAGCCGTTCCTCGAACTCACCACGGAACTTGGCACCGGCCAGCAAAGCGGCCATGTCCAGGCTCAGCACACGCTTGCCTTTAAGCGAGTCGGGTACTTCACCCGCCACGATGCGCTGGGCCAAACCTTCAACAATCGCTGTCTTGCCCACGCCGGGCTCACCGATCAGCACCGGATTGTTCTTGCTGCGGCGCTGCAGCACCTGGATGGCTCGGCGGATTTCATCATCGCGGCCAATCACCGGATCGAGCTTGCCCATGCGTGCACGCTCCGTCAGATCCAGGCAGTACTTCTTGAGTGCTTCGCGCTGGCCTTCGGCATCGGCACTGCCAACCGTCTGACCGCCGCGAACGGCTTCAATGGCCGCTTCCAGACTTTTGCGGCTGAGGCCGTGCTCCTTGGCCAAGCGACCCGCCTCGCCTTTGCTGTCCGTGACTGCCAGCAAAAACAGCTCGCTGGCAATGAAAGCATCGCCACGCTTAATGGACTCCTTCTCGGCCGCCTGCATGAGTCTGACCAGCTCAGGTCCAACCTGCACCTGATCCTGCCCACTGACTTGAGGCAAGCGCTTGATGGCCGCATCCGCCGCCATCGCCAGGGCATCAACCTGAACGCCTGCGCGTTGCAGCAAGGCTTTGGGGCCTTCGTCCTGGCGCAGCATGGCAGCCATCACATGGACAGGCTCAATGTAGGCATGATCATTGCCCAACGCCAGACTTTGGGCGTCGGCCAGGGCTTCTTGAAATTTGGTGGTCAGTTTGTCAATACGCATGAAAAATCTCCAGTTGCCCCACAACTTGGGCTGACATGCGCTATTTCAAGGTCGATGGTGACTGCAGCTTTTGCCTAAAATCAAAACATGAGCATCCACCAGCTGTCTGTCAGTCACGATGAGCGCCAGGACCGCCTGCTTTGGCGTTTGAACACCCTTGATGGCCAGGAATTCCAGTTCTGGCTGACACGCCGGATGCTGACACGCCTGCTGCCGGCACTGAACCAGACCTTGTTCAAGCTCCACGCGGCCCAACCCGGGCTGGCCGCTTCGGACACGGTTTCGCTGCAAATGCTGCGGGATTTCCAAAGGGAAAACCTGATGGCCCATGCCGACTTCAAAACCCCATTTGCTTCTGGCGCCAAAGAAAAACCGCTGGGCCTGGAGCCCTTGCTGGTGACGGACGCCCACATGTCCTTGCGCGCACAAGGTGGCCTGGGCCTGACGCTGGAGGAAAAGAATGGTGAACAGTGCAAATCCTGCCAGCTCACGCTCTCGGGTGACCTGGTGGAAGGTCTTTTGCTGTTGACACAGCAGGCCTTGCACAGTGCGGACTGGGCGCTGCCTGCGCTGGATTCGGCACCTGCCACAGACAGCTCAGGCCAAGACGCGCCCACCGTCCCAAGCTACAAGCACTGAGCCCCTCAGGCGTTGCGGGCCTGAATGCCCCAGCGCGCCAGCGCAGCATCGTCGCTGACACGGGCATCCACCCAGCGTGCCCCTTGGGGGGTTTCTTCTTTCTTCCAGAAAGGGGCCTGGGTCTTGAGGTAGTCCATGATGAACTCACAGGCTTTGAAGCTCTCGCCCCGGTGGGCCGAACTCACGGCCACCAGCACGATTTGGTCTGCAGGCAGCAAAACGCCAATGCGGTGGACGACACGGGCCTGGTAAAAATCAAAGCGCCGATGCGCCTCATCGATCATGGCCTCGATGGCTTTTTCGGTCATGCCCGGGTAATGCTCCAGCTCCATGGAACGGATTTCATCGCCTGTGGCCCCGGTGAGCGCACGTGTATCACGAACGGTACCGACGAAACTGCACAGGCCCCCCACGCGCAAATCACCCGCCCGTAACTGCACCAGCTCAGCCGACACATCAAAGTCCTCGCTCTGGATACGAACGCGCGCCATGACCTCAGCCCCCCGTGACCGGCGGAAAGAAGCCGACTTCCATACCCGCTTGCAAGGAGGTGGTGAGTTCAGCCATGACCTGGTTGACTGCCACGCGCACGGGGCGTCCCTCATCCAAGGCTTCGGCATAAGCGCCGCCACGCAAACGCAGCTCAGCCATTAGGCCCGCCACGTCCATGGCAGAGGTCTGCACCTCTTCGCTGCCCTGCCCCAAGGCCTCGCGGATGGAGGCGAAATAACGCAGCCGAATGTTCATGACAGCCACTCCGAAAATGGCAAAAACCGCACCAACTCGCCCCGCATGATGGTCTGGCCTGCAGGCATGTCCACCACGCCATCGCCCCAGACCACCGAGGTCAACACCCCCGAACTCTGGTTGGGGAACAGGTCCAGCCCGCCTTGGGCGTTGCGCCGTACGCGCAAAAACTCACGCCGCTTGTCGCCTTTGGGCCAATCGAAATGCGCGGGCAAGAGCAAGGCAGGCACAGTCAAATCAAGGGCACCTTGCAGTTTGAGAATCAGGGGACGCACCATCAAGAGGAAGGTGATGTAGCTCGACACCGGGTTGCCCGGCAAGCCCACAAAATGCGCCTGACCCGGTTGGCTGCTGCGTCGCACATGGCCATAGGCAAAAGGTTTGCCGGGCTTCATGGAAATTTGCCACAGATCGAGTTGCCCCAGAGCCTGCACCGCCGGTTTCACGTGGTCTTCCTCGCCCACTGAAACCCCGCCGCTGGTGAGGATCAGGTCGTGGTGATCGGCGGCTGTTTTGAGCGCTGCCACCGTGGCTTCACGCTGGTCGGGCACGATGCCCAGGTCACTGACCTCACAGCCCATGCGGTGCAGCAAGGCTTTGAGGAAGAAACGGTTGGAGTTGTAGATGGCCCCTGGCGGCATGGCTTCGGGCGGCACATCGCCCGGCATCACCAGTTCGTCACCTGTCGAGAACAGGGCCACGCGGGGGCGAGCCGCCACCGACAGGTGCGACAAGCCCAGGCTGGCGGCCAGCCCCAATTCGGCTGGGCTCAGGCGCGTGCCAGCGCGCAACACGGTGGCACCCTTTTGCACATCTTCCCCGCTGCGGCGAATCCATTGACCCGGCTGGGGGCTTGCCTGCACACGGACCTGGGGCACTTCGGCTCCAGAGTCCAGCAGTTCCGTGTCTTCCTGCATGACCACCGCATCGGCCCCCGGGGGCACGGGTGCTCCGGTAAAGATGCGAGCCGCCTCGCCTGCGTGCAGAGGCAGGCCCATCTGACCGGCGGGAATGCGCTGCGTCACGCGCAGCACAGCGCCAGGCTGCGCCAGATCGGCCGTGCGAACGGCATAGCCGTCCATGGACGAGTTGTCGAAAGTGGGGACCTGCAGGGCCGACACGATGTCTTCGGCCAGCACTCGGCCATCGGCATCAAAGGTGGCCAGGTTTTCGGTTTGGCTCAGCGGCTGGACCTGCGCGAGCAGTCGGGCCAACGCATCATCCAGGGGCATCAAAGGGGCGCGCGGTGCATTCATGGCGCGCTCACTTCATTGGCAATGCTGGGCAATGTAGGCCTTGACCTGCGCCACATCGGACGGCATGACCTTGACCCGCTTGGGCAGGGCCTCGATGCCATTGAACTGGGGCGGGCGCTCCGGCTCCTTGCCCAGGGCTTCGACCAATGTGGCTGCGAACTTGATCGGCAAAGCGGTCTCCAGCACCAGCATCGGAATACCAGCCTGCAGGTGTTCGCGCGCCACCTTCACGCCGTCGGCGGTGTGGGTGTCGATCATCACGCCGTACTGTTCATACACCTGGCGGATGGTGGCCAGGCGGTTGGCGTGCGTGCTCTTGCCGCTGACAAAACCGTAGCGGGTGGCTGCTTCGGCAAAGCGCGGGTCAGCAGACAAGTCGAAACGGCCCTGGGTGTTCAGCGCATCGCCAAACAGCGATTTGGTCAGGCCAGCGTCACGGCCGAGCAAGTCGAACACAAAGCGCTCGAAGTTGCTGGCCTTGGAAATGTCCATCGACGGGCTGGAGGTCTCGTGTGTATCGGCCGTGCCGCGCACGCGGTAAATGCCGGTGCGGAAAAACTCGTCGAGCACATCGTTTTCGTTGGTGGCCACCACCAGCTGCGCCACCGGCAGGCCCATCATGCGGGCCACATGGCCGGCGCAGACGTTGCCAAAGTTGCCGCTGGGCACGGTGAAGCTGACTTTCTGGCTGTTGGCCGTGGTCGCCTGGAAGTAACCGGCAAAGTAATACACCACCTGCGCCAGCAAGCGCGCCCAATTGATCGAGTTGACGGTGCCAATCTTGTACTGACGCTTGAACTCGAGGTCGTTGGACACGGCCTTGACGATGTCCTGGCAGTCGTCGAACACGCCTTCGATGGCGATGTTGTGGATGTTCTCGTCGAGCAAGCTGAACATTTGCGCCTGCTGAAAGGGGCTCATGCGGCCGTGTGGGCTGGTCATGAAGACACGCACGCCCTTCTTGCCGCGCATGGCGTATTCGGCTGCGCTGCCGGTGTCGCCCGAAGTGGCGCCCAGAATGTTCAGTTCTTCACCGCGGCGGCCCAGTTCGTATTCGAACAGGTTGCCCAGCAGCTGCATGGCCATGTCCTTGAAGGCCAGCGTCGGACCGTTGGACAGGGCCTCCAGATACAGCTCAGGGGCGGCAGCGCCCGAAGCCTGCAACGGCTTGAGAGGGACGATAGCATCGGTACCGTACACAGCGGCCGTGTAGGTTTTGTCACACAGGGCTTTCAGGTCGGCGGCCGGGATGTCATCGATGTAGAGCGACAGGATCTCGAACGCCAGCGCAGCATAGCCCTTTTGCTGCCAGACCTGGCGCAAACGCGTCAGGTCGGCATCGCCCAGATGCGGGTAAGACTCGGGCAAGTACAGGCCGCCGTCGGGCGCCAGACCTTCGAGCAGGATTTCGCAGAAATGCTTGCGGTCAGCATGGCCGCGGGTAGACAGATACAACATCAGGCCAACTCTTCCTTGCGGATACGGACGATCGGAGCCAGCACGGTCGACAGGGCCTGCATCTGGGCCAACACGTCGTTCATGGTGCCTTCACGGGTATCGTGCGTGAGGATGATCACGTCGGTCTGGTTGGCGCCGCTGACCTGGTCAGCCTCGCGCTGCAGGATGGCATCGATGCTGATGCCGGCACCGGCCAGCAATCCGGTCAGCTGGGCCAGCACGCCAGCTTCGTCGGCCACACGCAGACGCAGGTAGTAGCTGGTCACCACCTCGTCCATGGGCAGCACGGGCAGGTTGCTCATGGCGTCGTGTTGGAAAGCCAGGTGCGGCACGCGGTTTTGCGGGTCGGCAGTGTGCAGGCGGGTGATGTCCACCAGATCCGCAATCACGGCGCTGGCGGTCGGCTCGGAGCCGGCACCCTTGCCGTAGTACAGCGTGGTGCCAACAGCATCGCCCTGCACCATCACGGCGTTCATGGCACCTTCCACATTCGCAATGAGGCGCTCCGAGGGTACCAGGCTGGGGTGCACGCGCAGTTCAATGCCTTTGGCTGTGCGCTTGGTGATACCCAGCAGTTTGATGCGGTAACCCAGTTGCTCGGCGTACTTGATGTCGGCCGCCCCCAGCTGGGTGATGCCTTCCACATAAGCCTTGTCGAATTGCACCGGAATACCGTAGGCCAACGCACTCATCAGCGTGGCCTTGTGGGCCGCATCCACGCCTTCGATGTCGAAGGTCGGATCGGCCTCGGCATAACCCAGGCGCTGGGCTTCCTTCAGCACCACCTCAAAGTCGAGACCCTTGTCACGCATTTCGGACAAGATGAAGTTGGTGGTGCCGTTGATGATGCCGGCCACCCACTGGATCTGGTTGGCAGTCAAACCTTCGCGCAGCGCCTTGATGATCGGAATGCCTCCGGCCACAGCGGCCTCAAAAGCCACGATCACGCCTTTGGCCTGCGCGGCAGCAAAGATTTCGGTGCCATGCACGGCCAGCAGGGCCTTGTTGGCGGTAACAACATGCTTGCCCGCAGCAATCGCGTCCATCACCAGCGCTTTGGCGATGCCATAGCCGCCAATCAGCTCGATCACGATGTCGATTTCGGGATTAGCAATGACTTTGCGGGCGTCATCGACCACCTGCACCCCTTCGCCCACCAAAGCCTTGGCGCGCGTCACATCAAGGTCGGCCACCATGGTGATCTCGATGCCCCGACCAGCACGGCGCTGGATTTCCTGCGCATTGCGCTTAAGAACATTGAACGTGCCACTGCCGACGGTACCGATGCCGAGAAGGCCTACTTGGATGGGTTTCATGATTTTCATTCTTTGAGGTTCAACAGATCCAGCTGAGCCGGACCTTGAGCAGTAAATTCAGGCCGTCAGTTTGTCCGTGCCAAAACGTTTGCGGGCGCCTTCAAGGAAGCGCGCCACACGCGTGATGGCTTCACGCAGATCATCCAGATGCGGCAAAAACACAATGCGGAAATGATCAGGCTCTGGCCAGTTGAAACCCGAGCCCTGCACCAGCATGACCTTGGTTTCTTCCAGCATTTGCAGGAAAAACTGCTGGTCGTCCTGGATGGGATAGATCTTGGGGTCCAGCCGCGGAAACATGTACAGCGCGGCTTGAGGCTTGACGCAAGTCACACCCGGAATGGCGGTGATCAGTTCATAGGCCAGATCGCGTTGTTTGCGCAAACGCCCACCTTCGCACACCAGTTCATTGATGCTCTGATGCCCACCCAATGCGGTCTGAATCGCCCACTGGCCAGGCACGTTCGCACACAGGCGCATGTTCGAGAGCATGTTCAGGCCCTCGATGTAGTCCTTGGCGGGCTTCTTGTCGCCCGACACCACCATCCAGCCGGCGCGGTAGCCACAGGAGCGGTAGCTCTTGGACAGGGAATTGAATGTCAGCGTCAGGACGTCTTCAGACAAGCTGGCAATCGGGGTGTGCTGCACGTCTTCGTACAGAACCTTGTCATAGACCTCGTCTGCAAAGATCACCAGTCCATGCTCACGGGCCAAATCCACAATGCCCTGCAGCAGTGCCTTGGAGTACAGCGCGCCCGTCGGGTTGTTCGGGTTGATCACCACAATGCCTTTGGTGCGCGATGTGATACGGGCCTGAATGTCTGCCAAGTCTGGCATCCAGCCGTTCGACTCCTGGCACATGTAGTGCACCGGTGTGCCGCCGGACAGGCTGGCTGCGGCTGTCCACAAAGGGTAATCCGGCGCAGGCAAGAGCACCTCATCTCCATTGTCCAGCAGCGCATTGGTCGCCATGACGATCAGTTCGCTGGCACCGTTGCCCAGGTAGATGTCGTCCAGCGTGACCCCTTTGATGCCCTGCTTCTGGGTCTCGTGCATCACCGCCTTGCGAGCAGCAAAAATACCTTTGCTGTCGGAATAGCCTGCCGAATTGGGCAGATTACGGATCATGTCCTGCTGGATTTCTTCGGGCGCATCAAAACCAAAAACCGCCAGATTGCCGATGTTCAGCTTGATGATCTTTTGCCCGTCTTCTTCCATCTGGCGCGCTCGGTCCATGATGGGCCCCCGGATGTCATAACAAACGTTGGCGAGCTTGGCAGATTTCTGAATCGGTTTCAAAGTCCCTCCGGACACTGTTGGGGTCAGCGAAAACCTATAATTTGACCACAGATCAAGCCAATTTCAGGCCCACAAGTGCCTTGAAACACAAAAGTCTGGCCCCATCACCGGATCTGCCCTCCAACCCGCCTCGACACATGAAACTGCAGCCCGACAAATCCAATGCTCCCATGGTGCGTGCTTACGGCAGCGGCTGGATCAACATCGATCATGACAAGTACCTTCAATCTGTTCTGGTCAGCAGTTTGGAAAGTGTGCCCACCCAAATCTGGGCACCGCAGCGCTTTGAAGATCTTGAACCTCAGCATCTGACCCCTTTGGCCACTTGCGGTGCAGAGCTGGTGATTCTGGGCACAGGATCCAGACTGCGTTTTGCGCCTGGCAAGTGGCTCATTCCTTTTGCAGATCTCCGCGTGGGGATTGAAACCATGGACACTGCCGCCGCCTGTCGAACCTACAATATCCTGGCAAGCGAAGGACGCAAAGTCCTTGCCGCCCTGTTGATTGAATCCGATAGTACAAACAGTGCACTTTGAGGTCTGAAATTAGCGCCTTTGTGAGGCCATCAGAGCCCGTCGTTTCGCGTTAAAATAAGAGTCTTTCCAGTGCCTTACCCAGCAAACGGCCTCTCAGCCGTTTTTGTTTTTAAGCGTACATAACCTGTCTAGCGAGATCAAGTTTCCATGGCGATCGTTCTCAACAAACCCATTCCAGAATTTGAAGCGAACGCTACAGGGGGTCTGAAAGTTTCCAACACGTCGCACCTGGGTCAGGTGGTCGTTCTTTATTTCTACCCCAAAGACAACACCCCTGGCTGCACCACTGAGGCCATGCAGTTCCGCGACAAATACAAAGACTTTGTCAAAGCGGGCGCTGCCGTGTTTGGCGTGTCTCGCGACAACATGAAATCCCACGACGATTTCAAGACCAAGCTTGAGTTGCCTTTTGAGCTGGTGGCCGATACTGAAGAGAAGATGTGCCACATGTTCGGTGTAGTCAAGAACAAGATCATGTACGGCAAGAAAGTCAAAGGCATTGAGCGCAGCACCTTCCTGATTGGAGCAGACGGCACCCTCAAGGCAGAGTGGCGCGGCCTGAAAGTTCCAGGCCACGTAGAAGAAGTGCTTAAAGCCGTCAAAGCCCTGAAAAAAGCCGGTTGAGTGCCACTGCAAAGTCATTTTGCCGACTTACGGGTCGTGCATAATGAATTCATGCAATTGAAGCATAGTCCGCAACACATCCGAACAGCCGCCTGGGTTTCCTGGCGGCTTTTTCATTTTTCGGCTGCCGTTTAACTTCCCCGAGAGGCCACTCCGATGCCATTGCCACCCGCCCCGACCCAGCGCGCCAGCCGACTGAGCAGCCAGGCTTTTGAACAAGCCGAGAGCTTGACGGATGCAGAAAAACCTTCGATCAGCATGCCCTCCGACCCTCTTCCGGAAAAAGCCGCAAGCAAGAGTCGCCCACGCAAGGCCCGCCTCCAGCCCGCTGCCGTTGGGCGTGCGCCCTCTCCTCCTCCCAACGAGGCCAAAGCCAAACCAGCAAGTAAAAAACGCCACAGCGGCCCTCGCAAGCTTTTTGTGCTGGACACCAATGTGCTGATGCACGATCCGATGAGCCTGTTCCGCTTCGAGGAACACGATGTCTTCTTGCCCATGATCGTGCTCGAAGAACTTGATGGCCACAAAAAAGGCATGACCGAGGTGGCGCGCAATGCCCGTCAAACCAGCCGCTCGTTGGATGCGCTGGCGGCGGCACAAGACTTTGACATGACGCAAGGCCTGCCCCTGAACACCACGGGTTACGCCGATGCCCAGGGCAAATTGTTTTTCCAGACTCAACCCCTCGATGTGAGTTTGCCCATGGCTCTGCCGCAGGGCAAAGCAGACAACCAGATTCTGGGCGTGGTGCGTGCGCTGGAGGCCATGCACCACCCCCGCGAAGTGGTGCTGGTGTCCAAGGACATCAACATGCGAGTCAAGGCCCGTGCGCTGGGACTGCAGGCGGAGGACTACCAGAACGACAAAACCCTGGAAGACGGTGACCTTCTGTTTTCAGGCGCCCTGGCGCTGCCGCCAGACTTCTGGATCAAGAATGGAAAGACCGTAGAGAGCTGGCAGCAAGGTCCGCATACCTTCTACCGGATCAGCGGCCCCATTGTGCCGACACTGGTGATCAATCAATTTGTGTATTTCGAGGCACCCGGCGAACCCAGCCTGTATGCCCGCGTGACCGAAATCCGAGGGAAGACAGCAGTACTGCGCACTCTCAAGGATTTCAACCATCAGAAGAATGCGATCTGGGGTGTCACCACCCGCAACCGCGAGCAGAATTTCGCCATGAACCTGCTGACCGACCCGGACATCGACTTCGTCACCCTGGCGGGCACTGCAGGTACAGGCAAGACCTTGATGGCACTTGCTGCAGGACTGACCCAGGTGCTGGACGACCGCCGCTATACCGAAATCATCATGACCCGCGCCACCGTGAGCGTGGGCGAAGACATTGGCTTTCTGCCCGGCACCGAAGAAGAAAAGATGGGTCCCTGGATGGGCGCACTGGATGACAACCTGGAGTTCCTGGCCAAAGGCGATGGCGGCAATGCCGGAGAATGGGGTCGCGCTGCAACCAATGAGCTGATCAAGAGCCGCATCAAGATCAAGAGCATGAACTTCATGCGCGGCCGCACCTTCATGAACAAGTACGTCATCATCGACGAGGCGCAAAACCTGACGCCCAAACAGATGAAGACCCTGATCACACGGGCCGGTCCCGGCACCAAGATCATCTGCATGGGCAACCTGGCCCAGATCGACACCCCGTACCTGACCGAAGGCTCTTCAGGACTGACCTACGCCGTGGACCGCTTCAAGGGCTGGCAGCACGGTGGACACATCACACTGGCACGCGGCGAACGCTCACGCCTGGCCGACTTTGCCAGTGACGTGCTCTGAACCGACTCAGTAGTCGTCGCCTCCGCCACCGCCATAACCGGGGGCGAGGCTTTCAAAGCGCGTGAGCGGCTTGAGGAAGGCCAGGCGCACCGTGCCTGTTGGGCCGTTACGCTGCTTGCCGATGATGATCTCGGCAACCCCTGGGTCCTTGGAGTCCTTGTTGTAGTAGTCATCACGGTAGATGAACATGATGATGTCCGCATCCTGCTCAATGGCACCGGATTCACGCAGGTCACTCATCATGGGACGCTTGTCGGTCCGCTGCTCGACACTGCGGTTGAGCTGGGACAAAGCAATCACCGGACACTGCAATTCCTTGGCCAGCATCTTCAGGCCTCGGGAAATTTCACCCAGTTCGGTGGCTCGGTTGTCACCGCCTGAGCTCGAAGAACCACTCATCAACTGCAGGTAGTCGACAACTATCAAACCCAGCTTGCCGCACTGGCGCGCCAGCCGACGCGCATTGGCGCGCAATTCACTGGGCGTCAAACCAGGCGTCTCATCGATGTGCAGCGACACGGTACGCAAACGCTCAATTGCCTCGGTCAGGCGTGGCCACTCTTCGTCGGTCAACTTGCCTGTGCGCAGGTGGCCCTGGTCCACCCGGCCAATCGAACCCACGATACGAACAGCCAATTGCGATGCCCCCATTTCCATGGAGAACACAGCCACGGGCAGGCCTTCGTTGAGCGCCACATGTTCGGCGATGTTGATGGCAAACGCCGTCTTGCCCATGGATGGACGTGCCGCCAGCACCACCATATCGCCAGGCTGCAAGCCCGAAGTCATGCGGTCCAGGTCATGAAAGCCAGTCGGCACCCCGGTGATGTCGTTGGGGTTGTCAGCCATCTCCTGCACGCGATCGAGCAGTTCAACAACCAGGGAATCCATGGACTGGAAGCCCTGCTTCATGCGCGAGCCTTCTTCGCCGATGTTGAAGATTTTCTGCTCGGCCTCGTCCAGAATCCGGTCGATCTGCTTGCCCTTGGGATTAAACGCCTGCGTGGCGATCTCATCGCTCGCCGACACCAGCTTGCGCAAAATGGAGCGCTCACGCACGATCTCGGCATAACGGCGAATGTTGCTGGCACTGGGCACGTACTGGGCCAGCGAATTCAGATACGCCAGGCCCCCAGTGTCTTCACCATGCCCCTGGTTTTGCACATGCTCGAACACAGTGATCACGTCCGCCGGTTTGGAGGCATTGATCAAGGCACCGATGGCCGCGTAAATCAGCTGATGCTCATGGCGGTAAAAGTCCTTGTCATTGAGCAAGTCCCCCACTCGATCCCAGGCGCCATTGTCCAGCAACAGCCCCCCAAGCACGCTCGATTCGGCCTCAATGGAGTGCGGCGGCACCCGCAGCTGAGCCACCTGGCTGTCTGAGGAGAATTCGATCGGCAGATCGTAAGGGGGAGAAAAATCAGCGGACATGAGGGAGTAAGCGGTCAAAACCCGATGTTAATCCGCAGCACATCTGCCGTCATGGGACAAGTCTGTGGATAAGCTCTGGACTGGGCGTGGATCACGCGGGATAAGTGCATCCATCCCGCATGCCAAAGAAAAAGCCGCCAGCTCCGAAAAGCTGGCGGCTTGAATTGATCAAAAATTGATCAGGCGGTTTCGCCGTAAACGGTCACGTTCACGTCCACCAGCACGTCCGTGTGCAGGGCCACGGACACAGAGGAGTCGCTCACGGTCTTGATGGGGCCGTTGGGCATGCGGATCTGGGACTTGACCACAGCATAGCCTTGCTTGTTCAGCTCTTCAGCGATGTCATGGTTGGTCACGGAACCAAACAGACGGCCGTCAACGCCGGCTTTTTGTGTCAGCTTGATGGTCAGACCGGCCAGCTTCTCGCCTTGAGCCTGAGCTTCAGCCAGCTTGGCTGCAGCGGCTTTTTCGAGCTCGGCGCGGCGAGCTTCGAATTCGGCCTTGTTGGCTTCAGTGGCGCGACGTGCCAGACCTGTTGGGATCAGGAAGTTGCGTGCGTAGCCGTCCTTGACCTTGACGATCTCGCCCAGGTTACCCAGGTTCACAACCTTTTCGAGCAGAATGATTTGCATGGTTGGACTCCTTAGACTTTGTGTTGGTCGCTGTAAGGCAACATGGCCAGGAAGCGGGCACGCTTGATGGCGGTGTTGAGCTGACGCTGGTAAATGGCGCGTGTGCCGGTCAGGCGTGCGGGGATGATCTTGCCGTTTTCGGCGATGAAGTCACGCAGGGTGTCCACATCTTTGTAGTCGATTTCTTCGACACCGGTCACGGTGAAACGGCAGAAACGCTTGCGCTTGAACAGCAGCGACTGGGTGTTGCGCTTGGGGCGCTTGTCTTTGTTGAATTTTTTGAACGTGGCCATGTGGGCCTCCTGAAATTAATCTTGCTGAAACTCTTGAATGTGCAACACGACACTTTTTCCCTGACGGGGGGTGGCCAAAAAGCCTTGGAACTGCCAGACACTGCCCACCGGTTGCTTGATCAGTCGCTCCGCCTGGGAACCCAGGGCCAAAGCACGGATCTTCAATTGCACCTTTCGGTTCTGCCCAACTTCTGATTGCTCAGAAGCATGCTCAAGTATCAGATCAAGAGCGGGTAAGCCAGCAGGTGTGTAACGCAAAGCGGCAAGCTCGGCGATACATGCGGTCAATGTTGTGCGGTTCACTCCCCGTCAAAAAGCATCAAGACGCAAATTCGGCTTGTTGGGCTTTACGGGCTTCTTCGCGCTCGACAGTTTTCATCATCGAGGAAGGAGCGGTGTCGGCCTTTTTCTTTTGCACGGTCAGGTGACGCAGCACAGCGTCGTTGAACTTGAAAGCGTGCTCGAGCTCAGCCATCACAGCCTGGTCGGCTTCGATGTTGACGCACAGGTAGTGGGCCTTGGCCAGCTTGTTGATCTGGTACGCCAGTTGACGGCGACCCCAATCTTCCACACGGTGGATCTTGCCACCGCCGATGGTGATCATACCCTTGTAGCGCTCCAGCATGGCTGGCACTTGTTCGCTTTGATCCGGATGGATCAGCAAAATGATTTCGTAATGACGCATTGAAACTCCTTGTGGATGAACCAAAAGATTGGAAGCTGCCCCCAGCGTCTAAAAAAGGGGTGCAGCAAGGCGAAGCCTGAGATTATAGCCCGGGATTCAGAGTCCAGGGTAGCCAGCTTCGAATGGGCGTGCAGGCAGGCTTGCCGCAGCCTCAGAGGGATCGGGACGCCACCATGACCAGACCAGTATGGTTGCAAACCCGATCGGCACACCAAATACCCCTGCAGACAGCGGCTGAATACCCCACCAAAGACCTGAATCAGGTGCCAGGCCACAGAAGTGCCGTAAAGCCTCCCCATTGACCACCATATAAAAAGTCGTCACTCCTAGCCCGGCCAACATGCCAGCCACAGCGGCCGAACGGCCAACCCGGGAAAACGTCAACCCAAGCACCATGGCTGGGAAAAACGCCGATGCAGCCAGTGAAAAGGACGCCGAGACCAGGGACAGGATCTGTGCCGGTTTGAGCGCAGCCACAAAAGCCGCCAGCATGGCCACCGCCAGCAGGGCAAATTTGGACAAGATGACCCGCCCCTCCGCAGATCGATGGGCATTTTGGCGACCGGACCCCATGTCATGAACCAGGGCGTTGCTGATGGTCAACAACAGCCCATCGGCGGTCGACAAAGCCGCCGCCAAACCTCCTGCGGCAACCAAGCCAGACACCACAAATGGCATGCCTCCGAGCTCGGGCGTGGCCAGCATGATGAGATCGGCACCAAGTTTGAGCTCGCCCCATTGCAAAATCCGGTCGCCATTGACATCGGCGACATCAACCAGGCCGGGGTCAATCCGGGCCCACTGAGCAATCCAGTTGGGCAACTCCTCAAAACTGCTACCCACCAGACTGTTCATCAACTCGAACTTCACCAGCACAGCCAACGCAGGCGCACTGAGGTACAGCAAGGCGATGAAAAACAGGGACCAAGCGACCGAAGTCCGTGTTTCAGCCACCGTGGGCGTGGTGTAGTAGCGGGTCAGCAAGTGTGGCAGCCCAGCGGTTCCGACCGTAAGGCAAAACACCAGCGCCAGAAAATTCAGCTGAGAATCCTCAAAAAGTTGTCGCTCCTGCGCACTCCCGGACGGATCTCCCCGGAACTCGCGCGCATGAGGCACCATGCCGCCCAAAGGCTTGGCCCGCTCCAGGTTGTCGGTCAACGCCTTTTGCCATTGCTCCCTGGCCACTTGTGCATCAGACGGCATGGCCATCAATTCACGGCGCGCCTGGGCAATAGACGCGAAGTCAGCGCCCCGTCCTTTCAGCGTTCGCACGTTTTGCTCCAACTCCACACGCAGCAGGCGCAGTGAAGCATCGACATCCTGCAATCGACTGCGGAAAACCTCGGCCCGCTGCAGATACACCTCACGAACTTCCTGCTCAGCAGGGTCATTCAGAAGTTTGTTCTCAAGGGCTTCAATGCGTGCCAGTTGAGCACCGTAAGCCAGGGGAGCCAAGGGTGTACCCAGTTGCTTGTAAGCCAGCCAGGACACAGGCAGTAGAAAAGCGAACAACAGCACGATGTACTGAGCCACCTGCGTCCAGGTGATCGCGCGCATGCCCCCCAGGAAAGAACACAGCAACACCCCACCCAAGCCCAGCAGAATGCCAATTTCGAACTGAACCCCGGTCAAGCGGGAGGCGATCAGGCCAATGCCATAGATCTGAGCCACCACATAAGTGAATGAGCACACAATGGCCGCCCAAGCGGCCAGCAGGCGCGGCCAGCGCCCACCAAAGCGGATATGGAAAAAGTCCGGCAAGGTGTACAGATTCATACCCCTCAGGGCGGGAGCAATCAGCAGTGCAACCAAACAAAATCCACCTGTCCAGCCCATCACATAGGCCAACCCTCCCGGTTGATTGCCCGTCCCCGAAAACCCCTGCAAATAGAGTGCGCCCGCCAAGCTGATGAAGGTGGCAGCGCTCATCCAGTCAGCGGCCGTGGCCATGCCGTTGTACATGGCTGGAATACGACGTCCAGCCACAAAGTACTCTTCGGCATCTGTGGTGCGCCCTGAAATGCCAATGAGCGCATAAATCATCACCGTGGCGAAGAGAAAAATGGGCCCAATCAGGTTGCGCGAAAGGCCTGATTGCTCGGCCCAGGCCATGGCACCGAGCAAGGCCATGAACAGGGCGACAAAAATCAGCACATTGCGGTGCACGCGCCAACGGTACGACCGAGGCATCCCCGAATCGGTCTGCTGGCCCATGCGCGTCCTGCCTGCCAGGCTTCAGCGACCCAGCGCTGTCCAGGTCTCAACCACAGTGTCGGGGTTGAGTGAGATGGAGCTGATTCCTTGCGCCATCAACCACTGAGCAAAGTCCGGGTGGTCGCTGGGGCCTTGGCCACAGATGCCGACATATTTACCTTGGGCCAGGCAAGCCTGGATGGCCTGTGCGATTAAGGCCGTCACGGCCGGGTCGCGCTCATCAAAGTCGGCCGCCAGCAGTTCCATGCCAGAGTCGCGGTCCAAACCCAGGGTGAGCTGGGTCAGGTCGTTGGAGCCGATCGAGAAGCCGTCAAAGAACTGCAGGAAGCGGTCGGCCAAAATGGCGTTGGTCGGCACCTCGCACATCATGATCAGCTTGAGGTCGTTTTCGCCGCGCACCAGACCGCGACTGGCCAGCAGTTGCGTCACTCGCTCGGCCTGCTTGAGGGTGCGTACAAAGGGCACCATCACCTGCACATTGGTCAGGCCCATCTCGCCGCGCACGCGCTTGAGCGCTTCGCATTCCATCGCAAAGGCTTCGCCAAAGTCTTCGCTGATGTAACGTGTGGCGCCACGGAAACCCAGCATCGGGTTTTCTTCTTCGGGTTCGTAGCGGCTACCGCCGATCAGTTTGCGGTACTCATTGCTCTTGAAGTCCGACAGGCGCACGATCACCGGCTTGGGCCAGAAGGCTGCAGCGATCGAAGCTACGCCTTCTGCCACTTTGTCCACGTAGAAAGCGCGTGGCGAAGCATGACCTCGGGCCACGGACTCGACGGCTTTCTTGAGATCAGCGTCGATGGCCGGATAGTCCAGGATAGCCTTGGGGTGCACGCCAATGTTGTTGTTGATGATGAACTCCAGACGTGCCAGACCCACGCCGGCGTTGGGCAACTGGGCAAAGTCGAAGGCGAGCTGCGGATTGCCCACGTTCATCATGATCTTGGTGGCAATCTCGGGCATGGTGCCGCGCTGCACCTCGGTCACTTCAGTTTCCAGCAGGCCGTCGTAGATGCGGCCGGTGTCGCCCTCGGCGCAGCTCACAGTCACCAACGTCCCGTCCTTGAGTTGCTCGGTGGCGTGGCCGCAGCCCACCACGGCCGGGATACCCAGCTCGCGCGCAATGATGGCCGCGTGGCAGGTGCGCCCGCCACGGTTGGTGACGATGGCGCTGGCGCGCTTCATCACCGGCTCCCAGTTGGGATCGGTCATGTCGGTCACCAGCACGTCGCCAGGCTGAACCTTGTCCATTTCGCTGATGTTGTGCACCAGACGTACCGGGCCAGTGCCAATCTTCTGGCCAATGGCGCGGCCTTCGGCCAGTACGGTGGAATGCCCCTTCAGCTTGTAACGCAGCTCAGCCGTACCCTTGGCCTGGCTCTTCACCGTCTCGGGACGGGCCTGCAGGATGTAGAGCTGGTCGTCGTTGCCGTCCTTGCCCCACTCGATGTCCATCGGGCGGCCGTAGTGTTTTTCAATCACCAGCGCGTAGCGCGCCAATTGCTCGATGTCGGCATCGCTCAGGCTGTAGCGGTTACGCTGCTCGGTGGGCACGTCCACCGTCTTGACCAGCTTGCCTTTCATCGGCCCTTCTGCGGCCTTCTCTTCGGGTGTCGAGAACACCATCTGGATCAGCTTGCTGCCCAGGTTGCGGCGAATCACAGCGCGCTTGCCTGCTGCCAGCATGGGTTTGTGCACATAGAACTCGTCGGGATTGACGGCGCCCTGCACCACCGTTTCGCCCAGACCATAGCTGGAGGTGATGAAGACAACGTCCTCAAAGCCGGACTCGGTGTCGATGGTGAACATGACGCCGGCAGCCCCCAGATCGGAGCGAACCATGCGCTGCACACCAGCCGACAGGGCCACATCGGCATGGGCAAAGCCCTTGTGCACGCGGTAGCTGATGGCGCGGTCGTTGTAGAGCGAGGCGAACACCTCTTTCATTTTGTGCAGCACATCGTCAATGCCCACAACGTTCAGGAAGGTTTCCTGCTGACCGGCAAATGAAGCATCGGGCAAGTCTTCGGCAGTAGCTGAAGAACGCACGGCAAAAGAAGCCTCTGCTTGGCCGCCCTGCAAGGTGACAAAGGCTTCTCGGATGGCATTTTCAAGGTCAGACGGGAAAGGCTGAGCTTCGACCATGGCGCGGATTTCTGCACCTACGGCAGCCAAGGCACGCACGTCTTCGGTATCGAGCGCATCCAGTTTGGCGTTGATGCGGTCCGACAGACCATCGAATTTCAGGAACTCACGGAAAGCATGCGCTGTGGTTGCAAAGCCCGTGGGGACTTTGACCCCTGCAGGCAGCTGGGAAATCATTTCCCCCAGGCTGGCGTTCTTGCCACCGACTGACTCAACGTCGGTCATTCGCAGTTTTTCAAAAGGAACGACCAGGGCGGTCGCTTCAAACAGGTTGGACATGATGGACTCCAAAGTTAAAAACCGGGCTCCAGGCCTGGGACGGCGCTTTGTATTTGCTCGAATAGACCGCGCACAGGGCAGTGGATAATGGCTTCATTGTAGGGGCCACCGGCCCATTCCACTGTTGATATTTTTAACATCCATGGCCCAACGCACCGTGTTTTTCGTCTCCGATGGCACCGGCATCACTGCCGAGACTTTTGGCAATGCCATCCTGGCTCAATTCGACTTCAAAACGCGGCATGTCCGCTTGCCCTTCATCGACAGCATCGACAAAGCTCATCAGGCAGTGCGCCAGATCAATCACACAGTAGAGGTGGAAGGCAGCAAACCGCTGGTATTCACCACACTGGTCAACATGGAGGTGCTGCAAGTCCTCAAGGAGCACTGCCAGGGCATGCTGCTGGACATGTTTGGCACCTTTGTTCACCCGATAGAGCAGGAGCTGGGCATCAAATCACACCACCGGGTTGGGCGTTTTTCAGATGTGAGCAAGAGCAAGGAGTACCACGACCGCATCGAAGCCATCAATTTTTCGCTGGCCCACGATGACGGCCAGTCACACAAAGACCTGGAAGGTTCCGACGTGATTCTGGTGGGCGTGAGCCGCAGCGGCAAAACCCCGACCAGTCTGTACCTGGCCATGCAGCACGGCCTGAAAGCGGCCAACTACCCCTTGATTCCTGAAGACTTCGAACGCCAGCAGCTGCCCCCTGCCCTGGCCCCCTACCGCAAGAAGATCTTTGGCCTCACCATCCAGCCTGAGAGACTGTCCGAAATTCGCTCCGAGCGCCGACCAAACTCTCGTTATGCCAACCTGGAAAACTGCCGCATGGAGGTCTCTGAAGCCGAAGCCATGATGCGGCGCTCCGGCATCCGCTGGCTCTCGACCACCACCAAATCCATCGAGGAAATCGCTACCACCATCCTTCAGGAAATCCGGCCCGAACGCCTGATTTACTGAACGCTCAAACGCTCAGCGTGGCCGCGATCCGCTCTGCCGTGCGGCGGGCAAGCTGGGGGTCACGCGCCTCAACCATCACGCGCACCAAGGGTTCGGTGCCACTGGCCCGGATCAGCACCCGTCCCGAGTCACCTAACTGAGCCTGAGCTTCCTGGGTGGCTTGCTGCAACGGTTCATGCGTCTGCCAGGCAAAACCAGGCTTGAGGCGCACATTAATGAGGGTCTGAGGGAATAGCTCCACACCTTGCAGCAATTGAGCCATGGTCTGTCCACTGCCGACACAGGCCTGCAAAACCTGCAGGGCGCTGACCAGGCCGTCACCGGTGGTGTGCTTGTCGAGCACCAGCAAATGGCCAGAGCCTTCCCCACCCAGCAACCAGCCTTTTTCAGCCAGCACTTCAAGCACATAGCGGTCGCCCACTTTGGCTCGCACGAATTCGACGCCTCGGCGCTTGAGCGCCACCTCGACGGCCATATTGGTCATCAGCGTCCCCACAGCGCCAGGGACCGACTGCTCACGCGCCAGGCGGTCAGCCACCATCAGGTACAGCAGCTCGTCGCCATTGAACAAGCGTCCCGAGGCATCCACCAGTTGCAAGCGGTCAGCATCACCATCCAGTGCAACACCATAGTCCGCCCGGTTGGCCTTGACCGCATCGAGCAGAGCCTGGGGGTGCGTAGCCCCGACATCGCGGTTGATGTTGAGCCCGTCTGGCGAGCAACCCAGCGTGATGACATCGGCACCCAGCTCATGAAAAACCTTGGGGGCAATCTGGTAGGCCGCACCATGAGCGGCATCTACCACGATCTTCAAGCCACGAAGGGAAAGGTCAGTGGCAAAAGTGCTCTTGCAAAACTCGATGTAACGACCGGCCGCGTCTTCAAGTCTGCGGGTTTTGCCCAGCGACGCAGAATCCACCCAGGCCGGCGGCTCCGTCAGGGCAGACTCCACGGCCAGCTCCCAGTCATCCGACAGCTTGGTGCCCTGGGCACTGAAGAATTTGATGCCGTTGTCTTGAAACGGATTGTGGCTGGCGCTGATGACCACGCCCAACGAAGCCCGTTGCGCGCGAGTGAGGTATGCCACGGCCGGTGTAGGCACAGGACCGAGTAGGACCACATCCACACCCGCAGAGTTGAAGCCCGACTCCAGTGCGCTCTCCAGCATATAACCCGAAATGCGGGTGTCCTTGCCAATCAGCACAACAGGATGGGGATGCTCTCGCTTGAGCACCCGCCCAACTGCATGCGCCAGGCGCAACACAAAATCCGGAGTGATCGGAGACTGCCCCACCGTGCCACGAATGCCATCGGTTCCAAAATACTGACGCGCCATCTCGAAATTCCTTGTCAAACTGTCATCGTCATTTTATTCAAAGGACGCTACCCGAAATCAGGCATGCGCTTGAACTGCTTGCCAGACTTGCAGGGCATCCACTGTGGCCTTCACATCGTGCACCCGTACAACATGGGCGCCCCGTTCCACCGCGATCAAGGCGGCGGCCACACTGGCATGAATGCGCTCATCGGGTGCGGGCGCGCCATCGCCTTGGGCCAACACCGCCCCCAGTGTAGATTTGCGCGACCACCCCGCCAACACCGGAAAACCTGGAATCACCCCTTCGGATTGGCGGGCCAGCAAGGTCAAGTTTTGCGCCACCGTCTTGCCAAAGCCGATACCTGGATCAAGCGCGATGCGGGTCGCAGCAACGCCTTGCGCTGTCAGGGCATCAATGCGCACCTGCAAGAAAGTTTTCACCTGCTGCAGCACATCGCCGGTCATGGGTTGATCCTGCATGCGCTGTGGCTCGCGGTGCATGTGCATAAGACACACGCCGCAAGACGGGTGTACGGCGACCACTGCTTCGGCACCCGGCTGCCTGAGCGCCCAGATGTCATTGACGATGTCCACACCCATGTCCAGCACATGCTGCATGACACCAGGCTTGTAGGTATCCACGGAAATCGGCACGTTCCAGCGAACAAGTTCGTGAAGAAACGGCAACAAGCGGGCCAACTCATCCGCCTCAGACACTGGCTGGGCGCCGGGCCGGGTAGATTCAGCCCCCACATCCAAAATAGCTGCCCCCTCACGCAGCAGCTTTTCCGCGTGCCGCAAACCCTGAACCAGTTCGGCGTGTTGCCCACCGTCCGAAAAGGAATCAGGCGTGAGGTTGACGATCCCCATCACACACGGCCGGGTCAGATCAATCTGAAAACGCGTGGTTTGCCACAGCATGCAAAACTCCAAAGAAAACGGGGCTTTGCAGCCCCGCTTGAATTCATGTCAGAACAATCACGCCACTGTGGGCGCTGGATCGGTCTGCACAGTCGGTGCACCACCACCGCCATTACCGCCTGATGGGGTTTTGGGCGTCCAGTCCTTTGGAGGACGGGGATCACGACCTGCCATGATGTCCTCAAGCTGATCACCGTCAATGGTTTCCCAGTCGAGGAGTGCCTTGGCCATGGCATGCATCTTGTCGCTGTGTTCCTCGATCAGGCGACGTGCCAAACCGTACTGATCGTCAATGATGCGACGCACCTCGGCGTCAACCTTTTGCATGGTCTGCTCACTCATGTTGGTGGTCTTCGTGACCGAGCGACCGAGGAAAACTTCACCTTCGTTCTCGGAGTACACCATGGGGCCCAGTGCTTGGGTCATACCGTAGCGCATCACCATGTCACGGGCAATGGAGGTGGCTCGCTCGAAATCATTGGAAGCACCTGTGGTCATCTGCTTCATGAAGACCTCTTCGGCGATGCGGCCACCAAACAACATGCTGATCTGGTTGAGCATGTACTCGCTGTCGTAGCTGTAGCGGTCTTTCTCTGGCAGGCTCATGGTCACGCCCAAAGCGCGGCCACGCGGAATGATGGTGACCTTGTGGACCGGATCGCATTTGGGCAGCAGCTTGCCAATCAGGGCGTGGCCAGCCTCGTGGTATGCCGTGTTGCGGCGCTCATCTTCGGGCATGACCATGCTTTTGCGCTCAGGGCCCATCAAGATCTTGTCCTTGGCCTTTTCAAAGTCCTGCATCTCGACCACGCGTGCATTGCGGCGGGCCGCCATCAGCGCGGCTTCGTTGCACAAATTGGCCAAATCTGCGCCACTCATGCCAGGGGTACCGCGGGCAATGATTTCCGCTTTGACGTCCTGACCGATCGGGATCTTGCGCATGTGCACATTCAGGATCTGCTCGCGACCGCGGATATCGGGAAGCGTGACATAGACCTGACGATCGAAACGCCCCGGGCGCAACAGGGCTGCGTCCAGAATGTCCGGACGGTTGGTCGCTGCCACCACGATCACGCCCATGTTGGTCTCAAAGCCGTCCATCTCGACCAGCATCTGATTGAGGGTCTGCTCGCGCTCGTCATTGCCACCACCCAGACCTGCGCCACGCTGACGGCCTACCGCATCGATCTCGTCAATAAAGATGATGCAAGGTGCGTTTTTCTTCGCGTTCTCGAACATGTCGCGCACACGGGCAGCCCCTACCCCCACAAACATTTCAACAAAATCGGAGCCTGAGATGCTGAAAAACGGGACCTTGGCTTCACCGGCAATCGACTTGGCCAGCAAGGTCTTTCCTGTGCCTGGAGGGCCAACCAGCAACAAGCCACGGGGAATGCGGCCACCGAGCTTTTGGAACTTCTGCGGGTCTTTGAGGAAGTCCACGACTTCCTTGACTTCTTCCTTGGCTTCGTCGCAACCGGCCACATCGGAAAATGTCACCTGGTTGGTGTTTTCGTCAAGCATGCGCGCCTTGGATTTGCCAAAGCTGAACGCACCACCTTTGCCGCCACCCTGCATTTGCCGCATGAAATAAACCCAAACACCAATCAGCAAGAGCATGGGGCCCCAACTGACCAGCAAGGTCATGAGCAAAGAACCTTCTTCACGGGGTTTGACGTCAAACTTCACACCATTGGCGATCAGATCACCGACCAGCCCCCGGTCAAGGTAGGTGGCTGTGGTTTTGATGCGGCGCTCATCGGTGGTCGTAGCAACAATTTCGGTACCGCCTTGACCTTCCTGAATGGTGGCCGTCTTGATGCGATTGCCTCGCACCTCTTCCAGAAAGTCGGAGTAGCCCATGTAGCCAGCGCCAGCTGTGCCGCGGTTGTCAAACTGCTTGAACACAGTAAACAGCACCATGGCAATCACCACCCAAACGGCAATTTTAGAAAACCAGGGGTTATTCAAGCGAAGCTCCAATCGAGAAAATCATTGATTGCATCCATTTTAGGCCTGAGACAGACACACTCCCCCTGTTTGCGCTTGTTTTGTCCCTGAAGCAGCGGGGATTTACGATCCATCCACCCGCCCCAGGGGCAAGTCCTTCAAGCCGATGCCGACCAAAAAAGTCTCCGAAGACCGGTCTCTGGAGGCTTTGGGCTTGATCGGCTTGACCACTTTGAAGGTTTCCTTGAACATTTTCACCAGCTGGCTGTAACCGCTGCCATGGAAGACCTTGACGACCAAAGCCCCTTGAGGCTTGAGGTGCCCCAAGCAAAACTCCACAGCCAGTTCGATCAGAAGTGCCACACGCGCCGAATCGACAGAGTCAATGCCCGACAGGTTGGGAGCCATGTCAGATACCACCACATCGGCCTGACGGCCTGCCACAGCAGACTCCAACAGAGCCAACACCCCGGCCTCGCGAAAATCCCCTTGAATGAACTGCACCCCCTCGATCGGCTCCATGGGCAGAATGTCCAGCGCCACAATGGTGCCATTCAAAGCGCCCACAGCGGCCCCATCCGGCGACAGGCGTCGGCGCAGGTACTGGCTCCACGCTCCCGGGGCAGAACCCAGATCCACCACCAGATGGCCCGGACGAATCAGCCCCAGCATCTCGTCGATTTCCTTGAGTTTGTAGGCTGCGCGGGCGCGATACCCCTCTTTGGTGGCCATCTTGACGTAGGGATCATTGATGTGATCATTGAGCCAAGCTTTGTTGACCTTTTTGCTTTTGGTTTTGACTTTCATTCTTTTCCGTCCAAGCAGGGATAATACCCACATGCCTCAAATACAACTCACTCCCGGTGAACGCAAGGTTCACCGTGCCGAAGCCCATCACCTCTCTCCCGTGGTGATGATCGGCAGCGACGGCCTGACAGCCGCCGTCCTCAAAGAAACCGAAGCCGCACTCAATGCGCACGGCCTGATCAAAATCCGTGTTCTGGGCGACGACCGCCAGGCCCGCGAAGACATGTTCGCGCAGCTGGCAGATCAGCTCAATGCGGCCCCCATTCAGCACATCGGCAAGCTGCTGGTGCTGTGGCGTCCGCAGCCCGAAAAAATCAAGCCTGTGGACGAAGACCGCATGGCAGGCCCACGTGATTTCAAGGTGCTGAAATTCAGCAAACGCGGTGGTCAACGCCCTGAAGTCAAAGTGTTGCGCGTGCTGGGGAACCAGCGACTGACTGCTGGTGGCCAGATCAAACGGGCCAAACCCAAGCAGAAGTCGGTCAAAAAACGTCAGGCAGACTGAACGCAGCCATGACCACCACCAGCCAGGATCAGCGTTATGTGATCTGCATGAAATGGGGCACGAAGTACGGCCCTGAGTACGTCAACCGGCTCCATGCCATGGTCCAACGACACCTCACGCTGGACTTCCAGATGGTGTGCCTGACCGATGACGCCAATGGCATCCATCCCGAGGTGCGTTGCCTGCCAATTCCCCCGCTGGACCTGCCTCCAGGCAGCCCCGAGCGCGGCTGGACCAAGCTGGTGACCTTTGCCAAGGATCTGCATGGCCTCAAGGGCACGGCCCTGTTTCTCGATGTGGATGTGGTCATCGTGGGCAGCATGAACGGCTTTTTTGAGCAGCCTGGCCGCTTCCTGATCATCAAGGACTACGACCGCTTCTGGAACCCTGGACGCATCACCGGCAACTCCTCGGTTTACCGTTTTGAGCTGGGCGCTCACCCCGACGTGCTGGCCAATTTCCGCAAGAACTTTGACAGCATCCGCCAGCGTTTCCGCAACGAGCAGTCTTACCTGTCGGACTACATGAACCGGCAAGGCCTGCTGGCCTACTGGCCCAAGGCCTGGTGCCCCAGCTTCAAGTACAACTGCATCCCAACCTGGCCCACCAATTTCTGGACTGCGCCTTTCATTCCGCAAGATGCCCGAGTAGTCATCTTTCATGGCGAATGCAATCCACCTGATGCATTGGCCGGTCGCCGCAACAGGCGCTTTCGCTTCATCCAACCGGCCACTTGGGTGGCCGAACACTGGCACGAATGAAACATCGCCCGGTCAAGCCGGGCGATGTTGTTTTCACAGGTACGAGACGGCCATGATCTCGTAGCGCCGCACGCCACCTGGCGCCTGCACCTCGGCCACATCGCCCTCTTCCTTGCCAATCAAGGCGCGTGCAATCGGGCTGCTGATGTTGATCAGCCCCAATTTGAGGTCAGCCTCATCTTCGCCGACGATCTGGTACTTGACCCGGTCACCGCTGTCCTCGTCTTCGAGCTCGACGGTGGCGCCAAACACCACACGGCCGCCCGCATCCACAGACGAAGGGTCAATGATCTGAGCGGCCGACAGTTTGCCTTCCACTTCGGCAATGCGGCCTTCGATGAAGCCTTGACGGTCTTTTGCGGCGTCGTATTCGGCGTTTTCGCTGAGATCACCCTGGGCGCGGGCCTCGGCAATCGCCTGGATCACAGCAGGGCGATCCACAGTTTTCAAGCGATGCAGCTCTTCCTTGAGCTTTTCAGCACCGCGCTTGGTGATCGGAATGGTGGACATTGGTCTCTCTCCAAAAACAAACCGCCGAGGCAGCCTCGGCGGTGGTTGGGCCGCATGATAGCGCGGCCCAGGGGTTGCAGCGATCAGGCCTTGATCAGACGTTCGCCAGCTGGGCGTGCATTTCCTGCACGGAAATCACGTCCAGCTTGTCCATGCTCTTCATGCCCTGCACGGCCGCCTCGGCGCCGGCAATGGTCGTGAAGGTCGTCACGCGCGCCAGCAGGGCCGACGTGCGGATGTGGCGCGAATCAGCGATCGCGTTGCGGCGCTCTTCCACCGTGTTGATGACCATGGCCACTTCATTGTTCTTGATCATGTCCACGATGTTGGGGCGGCCTTCGGTCACCTTGTTGACCTGTGCCACAGGCACACCAGCATCAGCAATCGCCACCGCAGTTCCCTTGGTTGCCAACAACTCGAAGCCCAAGGCCACGAGTTCCTTGGCCACCTGCACAGCGCGTGGCTTGTCGCCGTTCTTCACTGTCAGGAAGACCTTGCCCGAACGCGGCAGCTTGGTGCCTGCACCCAGCTGGCTCTTGACGAAGGCTTCACCAAAGGTCTTGCCCACACCCATCACCTCGCCGGTGGACTTCATCTCGGGGCCGAGGATGGTGTCCACGCCCGGGAACTTGACGAAAGGAAACACGGCTTCCTTGACGCTGAAATACGGCGGTGTCACTTCCTTGGTGATGCCCTGTGAAGCCAGGGTCTGGCCAGCCATGCAACGTGCTGCGACCTTGGCCAGCTGGATGCCTGTGGCCTTGGACACATAGGGCACGGTGCGCGAGGCACGCGGATTCACTTCAAGCACATAGATGACATCCTTGCCACCCACATGCTGGATGGCGAACTGCACGTTCATCAGGCCCACCACATTCAGGGCACCGGCCATGGCCGCCGACTGGCGCTTGAGCTCGGTCACTGTCTCTGCGGACAACGAGTACGGCGGCAGCGAACAGGCGGAGTCACCGCTGTGCACACCGGCTTGTTCGATGTGCTCCATCACGCCACCGATGAAGGTCTTGCCTTCGGGGTCACGCAGGCAGTCCACATCGCATTCGATGGCGTCGTTCAGGAAGCGGTCCAGCAGCACGGGTGAGTCATTGGAGACCTTGACGGCCTCGCGCATGTAGCGCTCCAGATCGCGTTGCTCATGCACGATTTCCATGGCACGGCCACCCAGCACATAACTGGGACGCACCACCAGCGGGTAGCCCAGTTCGGCTGCACGCTCCAGCGCTTCGGCCTCGGTGCGGGCCGTGGCGTTGGGCGGCTGGCGCAGACCGAGCTCTTGCAGCAGTTTCTGAAAGCGCTCGCGGTCTTCGGCCGCGTCGATCATGTCGGGACTGGTGCCGATGATCGGCACGCCGGCGGCTTCCAAGCCGAGTGCGAGCTTCAAAGGCGTCTGGCCACCATACTGCACGATCACACCGGTCGGCTTTTCCTTTTCAACGATTTCGAGCACGTCTTCCAGCGTCAGCGGCTCGAAGTACAGGCGGTCCGAAGTATCGTAGTCAGTCGACACGGTCTCGGGGTTGCAGTTGACCATGATGGTCTCGTAACCGTCTTCGCGCATGGCCAGGGCGGCATGCACGCAGCAGTAATCAAATTCGATGCCCTGACCGATGCGGTTCGGGCCACCACCCAGCACCATGATCTTCTTTTTGTCGGTCGGCTCGGCCTCGCACTCCTCGTCGTAGCTGGAGTACATGTAGGCGGTGTCGGTGGCGAACTCGGCGGCGCAGGTGTCCACGCGCTTGTACACAGGGCGGATGTTCAGCGCGTGGCGGCGTGCGCGCACATCGCCTTCGGTGCTCTTGAGCAGCTTGGCCAGGCGGCGGTCCGAGAAGCCTTTTTTCTTGAGCGTGCGCAGCTCGTCAGCGCTCAGATCGTTTAGGCGATGACGCTCCAGCTCCAGTTCAATCTTCACGATCTCTTCGATCTGGATCAGGAACCAGGGGTCGATCTTGGTCAGTGCGAACACTTCATCGACACTCATGCCCTGGGCAAAAGCATCACCTACGTACCAGATGCGCTCGGGGCCGGGCGTGCCCAGCTCTTTTTCGAGCACTTCGCGGTCCTGGGTTTTCTCGTTCATGCCGTCGACACCAACTTCCAGACCGCGCAAGGCTTTCTGGAAGGACTCCTGGAAGGTGCGGCCCATGGCCATCACCTCGCCCACCGATTTCATCTGGGTGGTCAGGCGGTTGTCGGCAGTCGGGAATTTTTCGAAGGCGAAACGCGGGATCTTGGTGACCACGTAGTCAATCGAAGGCTCGAACGACGCGGGCGTGGCACCACCGGTGATCTCGTTGCGCAGCTCGTCGAGCGTGTAGCCCACGGCCAGTTTGGCAGCAACCTTGGCGATCGGAAAGCCCGTGGCCTTCGAGGCCAACGCCGACGAACGCGACACACGGGGGTTCATCTCGATGACGATCATGCGACCGTCTTTGGGGTTGATGGAGAACTGGACGTTGGAGCCGCCCGTGTCCACACCGATCTCGCGCAGCACCGCCAGCGAGGCGTTGCGCATGATCTGGTATTCCTTGTCGGTCAGCGTCTGGGCCGGGGCCACGGTGATGGAGTCACCGGTGTGCACGCCCATCGGGTCCAGGTTTTCGATCGAGCAGATGATGATGCAGTTGTCAGCCTTGTCGCGCACGACTTCCATCTCGTACTCTTTCCAGCCCACAAGCGATTCTTCGATCAACAGCTCGTTGGTCGGTGATGCCTCCAGGCCGCGCTTGCAGATGGTCTCGAACTCTTCCGGGTTGTAGGCGATGCCGCCACCGGTGCCGCCGAGCGTGAAGCTGGGGCGGATGACGGTGGGAAAGCCCACGCGCTTTTGAACGTCCCAGGCCTCGTCCATACTGTGGGCGATGCCCGAGCGCGCAGAACCCAGACCGATCTTAGTCATGGCGTCCTTGAACTTGAGGCGGTCTTCTGCCTTGTCGATGGCTTCGGGCGTCGCGCCAATCAGCTCGACCTTGTACTTGTCGAGCACGCCGTTGTGCCAGAGGTCCAGCGCGCAGTTCAGCGCGGTTTGACCGCCCATGGTTGGCAGGATGGCGTCCGGGCGCTCCTTGGCGATGATCTTCTCGACTGTCTGCCAGGTGATGGGCTCGATGTAGGTAACGTCGGCCGTGGCCGGGTCGGTCATGATCGTGGCGGGGTTGCTGTTGATCAGGATGACTTTGTAGCCCTCTTCACGCAGGGCCTTGCAGGCCTGCACGCCGGAGTAGTCGAACTCGCAGGCCTGGCCGATGATGATCGGGCCAGCGCCGATGATGAGGATGCTTTTGAGGTCGGTGCGCTTTGGCATTATTTTTTCTCCTGGGCCGTGGCCATCAATGCCGTGAAGCGGTCAAACAGGTAAGCGATGTCGTGCGGGCCGGGCGAGGCTTCGGGGTGGCCCTGGAAGCAGAAGGCCGGCTTGTCAGTGCGGGCCAAGCCCTGCAGCGTGCCGTCAAACAGCGACACATGCGTGGCGCGCAGGTTGGCGGGCAGCGATTTCTCGTCCACGGCAAAACCATGGTTCTGACTGGTGATGCTCACACGGCCGTTGTCCATGTCCTTGACCGGGTGGTTGGCACCGTGGTGGCCGAACTTCATCTTGAAGGTCTTGGCGCCCGAAGCCAGGGCCATGATCTGGTGGCCCAGACAGATGCCGAAGGTCGGGATGCCGGTATCGATGAGTTCGCGGGCAGCCGCAATCGCATAGTCGCAAGGCTCAGGATCACCCGGGCCGTTGGACAGGAAGATGCCATCAGGCTGGTGCTTAAGTGCTTCGGCCGCTGGTGTTTTGGCAGGCACCACGGTGACCTTGCAGCCGCGCTCGGCCAGCATGCGCAGGATATTTTTCTTCACGCCAAAGTCATAGGCCACAACATGGAATTGGGGGGCAGTTTGCGTGCCATAGCCGGAGCCGAGTTTCCACTCGGTCTGGGTCCAGTCATAGCCTTGGGCTACAGTGACTTTCTGGGCCAAGTCGAGTCCTGCCATGGACGGTGCGGCCTTGGCGGCGGCAATCGCCTGGTCAATCACGGCCTGCGTGACTTTTTCACCAGCAGCCAGACCGACGATGGCGCCGTTTTGCGCCCCTTTGGTGCGCAGCAGGCGAGTCAGTTTGCGGGTGTCGATGTTGGCAATCGCCACGGTGCCGCTGGCCTTGAGGTAGTCGGACAGGGACTGGCTGGAGCGGAAATTGGAAGCCAGCAGCGGCAGATCCTTGATGATGAGACCTGCAGCATGGACCTTGTCGGCTTCGATGTCCTCGACGTTGACACCGTAGTTGCCGATGTGCGGGTACGTCAGAGTGACGATCTGCTGGCAGTAGCTGGGGTCGGTGAGGATTTCCTGGTAACCGACGATGGAGGTGTTGAACACCACCTCACCAACGGTGGAGCCGGTAGCTCCTATGGAATTGCCAATAAAGACCGTGCCGTCTGCAAGCGCCAGAATGGCGGGCGGGAAGGTTCCCTGAAGAGACAAAAGCACTGGGTTCTCCGGTATGGTTCGGGTACGCCTCAGGACTCAGAACACAAAAGTGTTGTGTTTGGCTGCTTGTTCGAGGGAAAAGGACCTGGTTGGGCTGGGGCGTACGGGGTTGATGCGGGAAAGCCTCTCATTATAGCCCGTCAGGCTGTGTTGGCTGCCGCCATCGCCGTCAAAAACCCACCTTTCAGCCTTGAAAGTACCTCACAAGCCCGCTGTTGCGCTGGCATGCAGGCAAATGGCGGCGGCCGTGGCAACGTTCAAGGATTCTTCACCCCCTGGCTGGGCAATGCGCACTTGCAGGCTAGCGCGAGCCATGAGGCTGTCGCGCACGCCTTGCCCTTCATGACCCATGACCCAGGCACAACGCGAAGGCAGCTGGGCATCACGCAGCAATTCGTGCAAAAACGGCCCCAGGTGTGAACTGGTGGTCACCAGCGGCAGGCTCAAGGCGTCCAGATCACTTTCTTGCAGACCTTCGGCCAAGTGCAGGCCAAAATGCGCGCCCATGCCGGCCCGCAGCACTTTGTGTGACCACAGCGCCGCCGTGCCCTGCAAAGCCAGCACCTGCTTGAAACCAAAGGCGCTGGCGCAGCGCAGGATGGCACCAACGTTACCGGCATCCTGAAGGCGGTCCAAGATCACCGCAGGAGCGTCTGGGTCAAGAGGTAGCGAAGCTTCGTGCGCCATGACAAAACCCATGCGGGCGGGGGACTCCAGACCGCTCAGCCCCGCAAACAGCTCATCGGGCATGGCTGTGACCGGCACATCGAGACCCAGCCACTCGTCAGCAGCTGCACTGTCGGCCAGCGATTGGGCCAGCACCACACGCATAGGCCGAGCACCGCGCTGCAGGGCCGCTCGGCACAGGTGATCACCCTCCAGCCAGAACTGGCCCAATTTACGGTAGGCGTTGGATTCCTGGGCCAGACGGCGCAAGGTCTTGACCAGCGGGTTGTCACGCGAGGTGATCAGATTCATCGGATGCTCCGGGCCACGGGGGCAAAGCTGGTACGGTGCCAGGGGCTCGGCCCGTGTTCGGTCAGCGCCTGCAGGTGATCGGCAGTGCCGTAGCCCTTGTGGCGGTCAAAACCGTATTGGGGATATTGCGCATGCAGCTGGGCGCACAGGCGGTCGCGGTGCACCTTGGCCAGGACGGACGCCGCCGAAATGGCAGGAATCAGAGCGTCACCCTGCACGATGGCCTCGGCGCGCACATCGAGCACCGGCAGGCGGTTGCCATCGACCAGCACCTTCACGGGCTTGAGGCGCAGGCCATCGACCGCCCGGCGCATGGCCAGCATGGTGGCCTGCAAGATGTTGAGGCTGTCGATTTCCTGCACTGTGGCCTCGGCGATTGAGCAGCACAAGGCTTTGGCGAGGATTTCGTCGTAGAGCTTTTCGCGGCGCTTTTCGCTCAGCTTTTTGGAGTCGTTGAGACCGACGATCGGCTGGAGGTCGTCCAGGATGACGGCCGCAGCCACCACGGGACCCGCCAGAGGCCCCCTGCCCGCTTCATCCACCCCGGCCACCAGCCCGACGGTGTCCCAGTCCAGCGCGCGTTGCTCAGGCAGCAAGGATTTTCTGGATCGCATGGGTCGAGAGTGTTGGCATGTCCTGCCGCAATTCATAGTGCAAGGCCGTGAAACGCTGCTGCAGTTGACTCACAGCCGCCGGATCATCCAGCCAGGCCAGCACGGCTTTGGCCAGAGCCTCGGGCTGCACCTGCTCCTGCAAAAACTCAGGCACCAGGCTGTCGTTACACAGGATGTTGGGCAAGCCCACCCAAGGCAGCAGGCGCTTGCCATTGGCCATGCGCCAGGACAGCCACTGCATCTTGTAAGCAATGACCATGGGGCGCTTGAACAAGGCAGTTTCGAGCGTGGCGGTACCACTGGCCACCAGCGCCACATCGCATGCTGCCTGCACCGCATGCGACTGGCCCAGCACCACCTGCACATGGTTGGCCATGCCCGACTCGAGCAAGGCTTTCTCAATGGCTGGCAGCAGCAGCTCATGGGTCGGCAACAAAAACTGCAGATTCGGGCGTTGATCACGCATGCGGCGCGCAGCCTGCAGGAAGGGCTCAACCAGATAACGGATTTCGGCCTCACGGCTGCCAGGCAACAGGGCTACCACTTGCGCTGAAGGGTCCAGCCCCAGCGCACGCCGTGCAGCTTCGCGGTCAGGTTCAAGCGGGATCACATCGGCCACCGGGTGACCGACAAACGTGCCTTCAATGCCATGCTCAGCCAGCAAGGCCGGCTCAAAAGGGTACAGACACAGGATGTGGCGCGCACTCTCGCGGATCTTGTTCACGCGCTCGGGCCGCCAGGCCCAGATGGAGGGGCACACCAGCTGGATGGCCGGAATGCCGCGCTGATTGAGCTGGCGCTCCACGGTCAGGTTGAAGTCCGAGGCATCCACACCGACAAACAGATCGGGCGGTTGTGCAATCAAGCCATCGATGAGTTGCTGGCGGATGCCGGTGATGTGGCGGTAGCGCATCAGCGCCTCCACCAGACCGCGCACCGAGAGCTCGTCGCAGGACCAGCGCGAAGCAAAACCCAGCGCCTGCATTTGCGGACCGCCGATACCGCTGGCCTGCAGATCAGGCCAGGCACGCTGCATGCCGCCCAGCAGCAAAGCGGCCAACTGGTCGCCCGAGCGCTCTGCGACCACCATGGACACACGCATACCGCTCAAGCGCCCTCCGTGATCAGGCCTGCAAGGCCTGACGGATCACGCCGCAGATTTCGTCCACGGCCGTGTCGGACAACTCGGGGTAGATCGGCAGCGACAGGCAGCGCGCAGCAACCGACTCGGTGACGGGAAAGCTCTGACCTGCTGCGATGTCTGCGAACACTTTTTGCTGATGCAGTGGCACCGGGTAGTAGATCGCGCTGGCGATCTGCTGGTCGGCCAATGCCTTCTGGATCACTTCGCGGCGATCGGTCAGCATCGTGTATTGGTGGTACACGTGCAGGCCAATGCCATCCTCGTGCGGCGTCTGGATACCCAGTCCGGCCAGCCCCGCGCTGTAGCGGTGCGCCACACGGCGGCGCTGCTGGTTGTAATGGTCGATGTGCGGCAGCTTGGCGCGCAGCACCACGGCCTGCAGCTCGTCCAGACGGCTGTTGTAGCCAATGATGTCGTGGTAGTAACGCACCTTGCTGCCATGGTTGCGCAGCATGCGCAATGTCTCGGCCATGGCGTCAGACTGGGTGGTGACCATGCCACCATCACCGTAGCAGCCCAGGTTCTTGCTGGGGAAGAAACTGAAGGCGCCGACATCGCCCATAGAGCCAGTCTGATGGCCACCCACATCGGCGCCAAAGGACTGTGCACAGTCCTCGATCAGACGCAGCCTGTGTTGCTTGGCCAAGTCCAGCAAGGGCTGGATGTTGGCGGGTTGCCCGAACAGGTGCACCGGCAGCAAGGCCTTGGTTTTCTGTGTGATGGCCTTGGCCACCTGCGCCACATCGATGTTCAGGGTCTGCGGATCGATGTCCACAAACACCGCCTTCGCGCCCACGTAGGCAATGGCCTCGGCCGTGGCAATGAAGGTGAATGGCGTCGTGATGACCTCGTCCCCGGGGCCAATGTCAGCCGCCAGCAGAGCCAGGTGCAGCGCATCGGTGCCGTTGGCACAAGTAATGGCGTGCTTCACCCCCAGGTACTTGGCCGCTTCGGCCTCAAACGCCTGCACATTGGGCCCCAGGATGTAATGGGCCGCGTCCAGCGTCGCCGCCATCGCGGGCTCGATCTGGGCCTTGAGGTCGCGGTACTGGCCCGCCAGGTCAACCATGGGAATGCGCATGGCAATTCTTTCTAAAAGGGTTCAGGAAATCAGCCGCGTGGCTTCGGTGATGCGCTGCACGGCCTCGAGGGCGCGGCGGCCTGCGCGACCGGTGACTTTGGGTTGGCGCTGCTGGCGGATGCTGTCCACAAAGTCCACGATCTCGCTATAAAGCGGATCAGCCTCGCCAAAAGACTGCTCTTGCCGCTCGATGGCATTGTCAGGTGCCGCCATCGGATCGACAGCGCCACGGTAGGTGGTCAGCGTGCGGGCCTGGAAGTCCAGCGAGTGGCAAGCTTTGCTCTGGAACACGCGCATCTTGCGCTCGCTCTTGCTGCTCACCCGGCTGGCCGTGATGTTGGCCACGCAGCCATTGGCAAAGCGGATCCGGGCATTGGCAATGTCGATGTCATTCGTCAGCACGCGGGCACCCGAGCAGTCCACGCTTTCCACCGCGCTGTCCACCAGCGACAGGATCAGGTCGACGTCGTGGATCATCAAATCCAGCAACACACTCACATCGGTCGCACGCGGCTTGAACGGCGCCAGACGCGAAGAGTCGATGAAACGCGGGTCGTGCAACAGGGGCTCCAACGCCAGTGCCGCCGGGTTGAAGCGCTCCAGATGCCCGACCGCGAGCACCAGCCCTTTTTGGTCGGCCAGGCGGATCAGTTCATCGGCCTGCTCCAGCGTGGTGGTCATGGGCTTTTCAACCAGCACGTGCACACCCGCCTGCAGGAACTCGATGCAGACCGCGTAGTGCGCCTGCGTGGGCACCACGATGCTCACCGCATCGACCTGCCCCAGCAGCTCACGGTAGTCGGTCACGGCACGACAGCCCAGCGGAGCAGCGATGGCTTCGGCCACGTCCTGCCGACTGTCCACCACGGCCACCAGCTCGCAGCCAAGGATCTTGGCGTATTTCTGGGCGTGGAACTTGCCCAGATAACCAACACCGATGACCGCACAACGCAAAGGCTTCATGGTTTTCTCCAGGTCAGGCCGAACGTGCACGGCGGCGCACAATACCTGCCTTGCCCACGCCAGACAGGAAATCCAGCATCATGGTCACATCGGGTTGTGCTTCGGGTGTCTGTTGTGCAATCTGGGCAATGCGCTCTTTGGCCGCTTCCAGCGAGAGGTTTTCGCGATACAAGGCCTTGTGCATGGCCTTGACGGCCGCGATGCGGGCTGCAGAAAAACCGCGGCGACGCAAGCCCTCGGCATTGACCGTGCGGGCGTCGGCAGGCTGCCCTTCGCAGGTCACAAACGGCGGCAGGTCAGCGAACAACAGGCTGCACATGGCGGTGAAGCTGTGCGCACCCAGGCGCAGGAACTGGCGCACCACGGTGAAGCCGCCCAGAATCACCCAATCCTCCACATGCACATGACCGGCCAGCTGGGAATTATTGGCAAAGATTGCGTGACTGCCGATATGGCAATCGTGCGCCAAATGCACATAGGCCATGAACAGGTTGTCATTGCCGACCTGGGTGACACCCCCACCGCTGACGGTTCCGGCATTGAAAGTACAAAACTCTCGAATGGTGTTGCCATCGCCAATCACCAGGCGGGTTGGTTCACCCGCGTATTTTTTATCCTGCGGTGCCGCACCCAGCGATGTATAGCTGTGGATGTGGTTGTTCTGCCCGATGGTGGTGTGACCCTCAATGGTTGTGTGAGAGCCCACAGTCGATCCCGCGCCGATGGTCACATGCGGGCCAATGATGGCGTATGGCCCCACGGTGACCGAAGGATCTAGCCTCGCGGCAGGATCAACCAGAGCGGTGGAATGGATGTTGGCCATGACGACTCCCTCAGGCAATCTTGCGCATGGTGCACATCAGGTCGGCTTCGCAAGCCAGCTCATCACCCACTTTGGCCTGAGCCTTGAACTTGAAAATACCGGCTTTCATGCGTTCGAGCTGGACTTCCAGCGTCAACTGGTCACCTGGCTCCACAGGGCGCTTGAAGCGAGCACCATCAATACCAGCGAAGTAATACACGGTGTTTTCATCGGGTGCGGAATCGAGCGTATCAAACGACAGCAACGCTGCTGCTTGTGCCAGAGCTTCCAGCATCAACACACCCGGCATCACCGGACGATGCGGAAAATGTCCCGTGAAGAAAGGCTCATTGATCGTGACATTCTTGAGGGCCTTGATGCGGACCCCTTTTTCAATTTCGAGCACACGGTCCACCAGCAGAAAGGGGTAACGGTGCGGCAGTTGCTTAAGGATTTTGTGAATGTCCATCATGGTCAGATTTCCTTGTTATTTTGAATCTCGGTTTCGAGCGCCTTGATGCGTTCGCGCAGGCGCGACAACTGCTTGAGGCTGGCAGCGTTCTTTTCCCAGCTGGCATTGCTGTCCAGCGGGAACATGCCCGTGTATTGACCAGGCTGCAAAATTGAACGCGTCACTACGGAGGCTGCAGAAATGTGAACGTGATCCGCCAGCGTCAGATGCCCCAGCACCACAGCCCCTCCACCCACCGTGCAATGCGCACCAATACGTGCACTGCCCGCCACACCCACACACCCGGCCATGGCCGTGTGCGCGCCCACATGGACGTTGTGTCCAATCTGGATCAGGTTGTCGAGCTTGACTCCGTTTTCAATCACGGTGTCTTCTAAAGCTCCGCGATCAATGCAAGTGTTGGCGCCAATTTCCACATCGTCACCGATGCGCACAGCGCCCAATTGTTCGATTTTTATCCATTGCCCCTCATGTGGCGCAAAGCCAAAACCATCGGCGCCAATCACCACCCCCGAATGCACGATGCAACGTGCACCCAATGTGCAGTTTTCACCCACAGTCACCCGCGACTTGAGCACGGTACCTGGGCCCACTACGGCCCCCTGCTCGACCACGCAAAGCGGACCAATGCGGGCATCATCGGCCACCGTCGCATGTGGATCGATCACGGCCGATGGGTGGATTCGAGGCCCACTGACGTCGGCGTGTTGCAGCCTCCACAGCTGCGTCAGTCGGGCAAAGTACAGATAAGGGTCATCGGTCAGGATGGCCGCCGAGCGGGAAAGCACCTGCGCCTCGAAAGCGGGTTGAACGATCACGCATCCCGCAGCGCTTTGAGCCAGCTGAGACTGGTAGCGCGCATGGCTGAGGAAACTGATCTGGTCTGCTGCCGCAGACTGAAGCGGGGCCAACGAACGGATCAGCAGATCCGGATTGCCCAGCAGGCGGCCACCAAGTGCATCAACAATGACTTTCAGACTCAGTGGCACAGCAGGATTACTTGCCTGCGTTCAAGGCCTTGATGACCTTGTCGGTGATGTCGTGCTTGGGATTGATGTACACCGCTTCCTGGAAGATCACGTCGTACTTCTCGGACTCGGCCACCTGTTTGACCGCACGGTTGGCACGCTCGACCACGATTTGCTGCTCTTCGTTCTTACGCGCGTTCAGGTCCTCCTGAAATTCACGGCGCTTGCGCTGGAATTCACGGTCCTGCTCAACCAGTTGCTTTTGACGTGCTGTGCGCTGACTCTCCGACAGGGTCGGCGCTTCGCGTTCAAACTTCTCGGAAGCGCCTTTCAGATTACTGCCGATATCAACCAATTCCTTTTCGCGACGAGCAAACTCCTGCTCCAGCTTGGCCTGAGCCTGTTTGGCTGTTGCTGCTTCACGGAAAATGCGCTCGGTATTCACGAACCCCAGCTTGAATTCCTGCGCATGAACGGCCAAAGAACCACATGTGGCCAAAGTGGCCAGCACAGCCAGCGCGATGTGATGACGAAGCGTTTTCATTAGAAGGAAGTTCCGATCTGGAATTGAAGTTTCTCGATTCTATCGCCAGTCTGAGTACGCACCGGGATGGCGTAGGAAAAACGCAAGGGACCCATAGGCGAGATCCAGCTCAGACCCAAGCCTGCTGAAACCCGCATTTCCTTGAAGTCCACTTTCTCGTTTTCGCCATAGGCACGGCCTGCATCCATGAAGGTAAAGAGCCTGAGGGTCTTGTCAGTGCCTGCACCTGGGAAAGGGGTCATGAACTCCGTATTGAAAACCAGTTTTTTGGAGCCCCCCAAATACACGCCAGCGGTGGTGGACGTCGGGCCGACCGTGGACTGCTGGAAACCACGGACACTCCCCTGCCCGCCCACATAGAAATTCTTGAACAAGGGATATTCGCGCCCCCCAAGCCCTTGCCCCCAGCCGAGATCCGAATTGAACGCCAGAGTGAACTTTTTGGTCAATGGGATGTATTGCTGAAACTGGTAATTGGCGCGGTAATAGCGCACATCACCTGCGACAGAAACATCGGCATTGAAGCGCTGCAGATTGCCACGGGTCGGCACCAAAGCGCTGTCACGTGCATCTCGAGCCCAACCCAGAGTCAACGGAATGGCATTGGTTGTATAACCAAAATTGTTGACAAAATTTTTGTAAGACGATGGCAGACCCGTACCCTCTCGGATCTGCGTCTGCTCCAGATTGGCGCCGACAAAAACCCTGTCCGTTTCTGTCACAGGTACACCAAAACGCAAACCCACACCACTGTTGACCAAGCTGTAAGCATTCAGATCACCCAGATAAGGCCTGGAAGTGCGCTGGAACAGGTCCACTGTGCGTGAGATGCCATTTTCCGTGAAATACGGATCAGTCGTGCTCAAGACATAGTTGCGGTTGAACTTGCTGGTGTTGACTTGCAATGCCAGGTAGTTACCGGAACCAAATGCGTTCTCCTGCTGAATACCAAAACTCAGAGCAAACTTCTCTGCCGAGGAAAAACCAGCACCAAGAGAAATGCTGCCCGTGGGTTTTTCAACCACCGTGAACAACAAATCCACTTGGTCCAATGCGCCCGGCACCTCTTGGTTTTCGATGTTGACTTCGGTGAAATAACCCAGGCGATCGACACGGTCACGTGAGAGCTTGATCTTGTCACCGTCATACCAGGCCGACTCCAGTTGACGGAACTCACGACGGATGACTTCGTCGCGTGTGCGGTTGTTGCCTGTGACCTGGATGCGACGCACATAGGCCCGGCGAGAAGGATCAGCCCGCAGCACCAACTCCACTCGATTGTTGGTCCGGTCTACCTGAGGCACGGCCTCGACCCGGGCAAAAGCAAACCCAAACTTGCCAAAGTAATCGGTAAACGCCTTGGTGGTTTCGGCCACAGTTTCGGCGTTATAGGGTTCGCCAGCAAGGATCTTGACCTGGGCCTTGAACTCGTCTTCCTTGTCCAGATAATTGCCTTCGAGCTTGATGCCCGACACCACAAAGCGCTCGCCCTCGGTGATGTTGATGGTGATGGCCATCTCTTGCTTATCAGGCGACATCGACACCTGGGTCGAATCGATGCGGAACTCCAGGAAGCCACGCGCCAGGTAGTACGAACGCAGGCTCTCCAGATCGGCATTGAGTTTGGTGCGCGAATAACGGTCGGCCTTGGTGTACCAACTCATCCAGCCACCAGTATCCAGATTGAACTGGTCACGCAAGGTGGATTCTGAAAAGACTTTGTTGCCCACAATCTGGATTTGCGCGATCTTGGCCGGACCGCCTTCTGTGATCGTGAATGTCAAATTGACACGATTGCGATCGATGGGCGTGGCTGTTGTCACCACCTGCGCCGCATACAGGCTGCGGCCAATGTACTGGCGCTTGAGTTCCTGCTCGGCCTTGTCGGCCAGCGCCTTGTCAAAGGGGCGACCCTCGGCCAGGCCCACTTCCTTGAGCGCCTTGATCAGCACATCCTTGTCGAACTCCTTGAGTCCCACAAACTCCAGTGCAGCCACCGATGGACGCTCTTCGACCACCACGACCAGAACATCCCCCTGGGTTTCCAGGCGCACATCCTTGAACAGGCCCAGCGCAAACAGTGCACGAATGGCTGCGGCACCTTTGTCGTCCGAAAAAGTATCCCCTACGCGTATGGGCAGAGAGGCAAAGACAGTACCAGGCTCAATGCGTTGCAAACCATCCACGCGGATATCGCGGACCGTGAAGGGCTCGACGGCCCATGCTGCATGTAACGGAGCCAGGGACGCCAACAGCGCCAGGACAGCAGGTCGCAAGCGACGATGGATGGAGTGAAATGCCATGGGTGCGGGTAATCTGCTGTCGATGTTCGTGGTCAATGGTTTGATTGGATCCATTCAAGGCGAAAAGACCCGCCAAACCGCGCCCGAAGATAATACAACAGTTGTCTGGCCGTCAGCCGCTGGCAAGAAGAAGAAACAAGCCCCATCAACGGGTCAGACGCACTGCGGCAGCACGGGCTGCAGCCCGGCCCAGTCGATCAATTTCCAGCAAATCCTGTAAGGTCTGCGGCACAGCTACGCTCAGTTCAGACAAGGCGGTCTCATTGACCGCATGAATCTGGTCAAAGCGGATCCGCCTGTTCAGGAATGCCTCCACAGCCACCTCATTGGCAGCATTCAGGATGGCGCAGCTGCCCGCACTGGCTCGCAAGGTCTGCCAGGCCAGACTCAAGCCGGGAAAACGCTCAGGATGGCCGTGCGCATCCATGGATTCAAACGTCATGGCCGACAAGGCCTTGAAGTCCAAAGGGGTAGCACCAGAAACCATCCTCTCGGGCCAACTCAGTCCATAGGCAATTGGGACACGCATGTCGGGCGTCCCCAGCTGGGCCACCACCGAGTTATCCTTGTACTGCACCATTGAATGAACAATGCTTTGCGGATGGATCACCACATCGAGCCGATCAGGCATGACGCCGAACAAGTAGCGCGCTTCAATGACCTCCAGCGCCTTGTTCATCATGGTGGCCGAGTCCACAGAAATCTTGCGCCCCATCACCCAGTTGGGATGCGCGCAGGCTTGCTCAGGCGTAACCTCTTTGAGACTGCCTGGCTCCCGAGTGCGGAATGGCCCGCCGGATGCCGTGAGGATGATCTTGTCAATGCGCCGATCCCAGCTGGTAGGGTCATCAGGCAAGGACTGGAAAATGGCCGAATGCTCACTATCGATCGGCAGCAAGGTGGCTCCGCCTTGCCTGACGGCCGCCAGGAACACATCGCCCCCGACCACCAGCGCCTCCTTGTTGGCAAGCAACAAACGCTTGCCGGCCCTGGCCGCAGCCAGACAAGGCGACAAGCCGGCGGCCCCCACAATGGCGGCCATGACTGCATCCACTTCGGGCGCTGCAGACACCTCATCAAGTGCGCCCTCCCCCCATCGGACCAGGGTAGGCAAACCTTCGGCACGCACCCTCTCAGCCAAAAGACGACCTGCCGCCTCTTGGGCCATAACGGCCACACGGGGCCGAAATTTCGCGCATTGCATCAGTATCGCATCGACCTGAGTTGACGCCGTCAGGGCATACACCTGAAAACGATCCGGATGCCGTGCCAGCACATCCAGCGTATTGGTTCCTATCGAACCTGTTGAGCCAAGTACCGTGATCTGCTGCACGGGCATCTGGTCTGTCATGTCATCTTCTCCAACCAGGTCACGATCATCATCGCCAAAGGCAAGGTGGGCAGCAGGGCATCGAGCCGATCCAATACCCCGCCATGTCCTGGCAACAGCCCCGAGCTGTCTTTGACGCCAGCGCTGCGTTTGACCAGCGACTCGACAAGATCTCCCACCACACTCATGGCGCACATGAACACCAGCGCCACCAGGGTCAGCAGCCAGCCTTTGGCCAACAGCACAGAATAAAAACTGGGCGCAACCAATCGCCAGCGCTCATCTGCAGCGCTCCAGCACACGGCCACCAGTAAAACACCTGCAATGCCGCCAAACACGCCCTCCCAACTCTTGCCAGGACTGATGGCTGGCGCCAATTTGACCTTAATCCAGCGCCCACCCAGAGTGCGCCCAGCAAAATAAGCAAAGACATCCGCAGCCCAAACCAGCACCAGAACCGACAACAGGAAGTTCACGCCGCGCTGATGTGCCTGCACCATGGCCAACCAAGCCACCGCCAGCAGCATCAACCCCAACAGCCAACGGCCGCTGCGCGGCCAAAGACCCCAACCGCTGACACCGCGACGAATCATCCATGCCCCCAGCAAAACCCAGAGGCCACCAGACATTGCCCAAAAACCACCGTTGATGCTCGCAGTCCAACCCGCATCCAATGCACACACGCACACCAGAAAACAAAGCCCTCCTCCAAACAAGGCACCCATGGAAGTCCAGCCATTGAGTCGACCCCACTCCCATGCGCCAGCACTGATGAGGATCAGCGTCAGCCCCATGAAATACTGACTGTTGCTGGCAAAGAGTGCCGGTAGAAAAACCGCCAACATCAGGAGTGCAGTGATCACACGTTGTTTGAGCATTCTGTTTCCAGTAAAAAAGGCCGCAAAAAGCGGCCCTTGAGATCGTGGCTTGAATGGATCATCCAGCTCAAACAGCCAGAATTTCCTGCTCTTTAGCCGCCACCAGTTGATCAATTTCAGTGATGCGCTTGTCGGTCATCTTTTGGATGTCGGCCTCGGAACGCTTTTGATCATCCTCGGAAGCCAGTTTGTCTTTGACCAACTTCTTCACGGATTCATTGGCATCACGGCGCAAGTTGCGAACGGCGATCTTCGCGCTCTCACCCTCAGAGCGCACCAGTTTGGTCATTTCACGGCGACGCTCTTCACTCATAGGCGGCATCGGCACGCGGATCAATTCGCCCATGGATGCCGGATTGAGGCCCAAATCGCTTTCGCGAATGGCTTTCTCGATCTTGGCACCCATGCCCTTTTCCCAAGGCTGAACACTGATGGTGCGTGCATCCAGCAAGGACACATTGGCCACCTGCGACAAAGGCACGGGTGAGCCGTAATAGTCGACTTGAATGGTGTCAAGCAAGGCCGGATTGGCACGACCCGTGCGAATCTTGGTCAGGTTGTTTTTGAATGCCTGGATGGATTGCTCCATCTTGGTTTCACTGTTTTTCTTGATGTCTGCGATTGTCATGCTGCGCTTTCGGAAAGTGGCAGTTCAAACATGCACCAGCGTGCCTTCATCTTCACCCATGACCACGCGTTTCAAGGCTCCGTTCTTGAAAATCGAGAACACTTTGATCGGCAGTTTCTGGTCACGGCACAAAGCGAATGCGGTCGCATCCATGATGCCCAGGTTTTGGCCCATGGCCTCGTCAAACGAGAGGTGACTGTAGCGCGTGGCTTGCGGGTCTTTTTTCGGGTCAGCGGTGTACACGCCATCGACCTTCGTGGCCTTGAGCACCATCTCCGCACCGACCTCGGCACCGCGCAATGCAGCCGCTGTATCGGTGGTGAAGAATGGATTGCCTGTACCAGCAGCAAAAACAACCACTTTGCCTTCTTCAAGGTATTGCAGGGCTTTGGGACGTACATACGGCTCAACCACCTGATCAATGCCAATGGCCGACATCACACGGGCGGTCAAACCAACCTTGTTCATGGCATCGGCCAGTGCCAGTGAGTTCATCACCGTGGCCAACATCCCCATGTAATCGGCGGTCGCGCGATCCATGCCAACGGCACCACCGGCAACCCCTCGAAAGATGTTGCCACCGCCAATCACCACCGCAACCTGAACACCCATCCGCGTCACTTCGGCAATCTCCTCCACCATGCGGACAATGGTGGCTTGGTTGATACCGAATTGGTCATCACCCATGAGCGCCTCCCCCGACAGCTTGAGCAAAATGCGCTTGTGTGCTGGCTGGGGAACGGTCATGTGAGACTCCTTGATGGGATGGTTTGAAGTGTAATAGGGAAACGACTCAGGAGATCAAGCTGCGGCTTGAGCAGCGGCCACTTGGGCGGCCACTTCAGCTGCAAAGTCATCCACTTTTTTCTCAATGCCTTCACCCACCACAAACAAGGTGAATGCTTTCACGTTGGTGCTGGCGGCCTTGAGCATTTGCTCCACAGTTTGCTTGTCGTTTTTCACGAAAGGCTGATTGAACAGAGACACTTCCTTGAGGTACTTCTGAACGGAGCCCTCGATCATTTTGGCAGCGATGTCGGCAGGCTTGCCAGACTCGGCCGCTTTGGCTGTCGCCACCGAACGCTCTTTTTCGATCAGGTCAGCAGGCACGTCTGCGCTGGTCAAAGCCACGGGCTTCATGGCAGCCACGTGCATGGCGACGTCTTTGGCAGCTTGCTCCTCGCCATCGAACTCGACCAGCACGCCAATGCGTGTGCCATGCAGGTAAGTGGCCAGTTTGGAAGAGCCAGACACGCGCTTGAAGCGGCGGAAGCTCATGTTTTCACCGATCTTGCCGATCAGGCCTTTGCGCACTTCTTCCAAAGTTGGGCCAAAACCGTCCTGACTGTAGGGCAGCTCGCCCAGGGCAGCCACATCGGCAGGGTTGTGCTTAGCCACCAGCTGGGCTGCGGCATTGGCCAGCGCCAGGAAGCTGTCATTCTTGGTCACAAAGTCGGTTTCGCAGTTGACTTCAATCATGGCACCGGTGTCGCCTTCGACAAAGCTGGTCACCACGCCTTCGGCGGTCACGCGGGAAGCGGCCTTGCCAGCCTTGGTGCCCAGCTTGACGCGCAGCAGCTCTTCAGCCTTGGCCATGTCGCCATCGGCCTCAGTCAGCGCTTTTTTGCATTCCATCATGGGGGCGTCGGTTTTGGCGCGCAGTTCAGCGACCATGCTTGCGGTAATAGCAGCCATTTGTTTTCTCCGTATCAGATTCAAAAGCAGGTTAAAAAAAAGGGGCCAAAAAAGCCCCTTTCATCGAGTCTTGGGGGCTCAGGCTTCGACGAATTCGTCAGCGCCTTCAGCTGCCACAGCCTGGACCACGTCATTGACGGCATTGGCACGGCCTTCAAGGATCGCGTCAGCGATGCCACGGGCGTACAGAGCGACCGCCTTGGCAGAGTCGTCGTTGCCGGGGATCACGTAGTCGATGCCTTCGGGCGAGTGATTGGAGTCCACCACACCGATCAGTGGGATGCCCAGCTTCTTGGCTTCCGAAATGGCGATCTTGTGGTAGCCAACGTCGATCACGAAGATCGCATCAGGCAAAGTGGCCATATCCTGGATACCACCGATGTCTTTTTCGAGCTTTTCCATCTCGCGCTTGAACATCAGCTGTTCTTTTTTGCTCAGACTGTCGAGACCGACTTCTTGTTGAGCCTTCATGTCTTTCAGACGCTTGATCGAGGTCTTGACGGTCTTGAAGTTGGTCAGCATGCCGCCCAACCAACGTTGGTCGACGAAAGGCACGCCAGCGCGCTGGGCTTCAGCAGCCACCAGCTCACGGGCCTGGCGCTTGGTGCCCACCATCAGGATGGTGCCGCGGTTGGCCGACAGCTGCTTGGCGAACTTGATCGCATCCTGGAACATCGGCAGCGATTTTTCCAGGTTGATGATGTGAATTTTGTTGCGATGACCAAAGATGAAGGGGGCCATCTTGGGGTTCCAGAAGCGGGTTTGGTGACCGAAGTGGACACCGGCTTCCAGCATTTCGCGCATGGTAACGGACATAAAGTACTCCAAAGGTTGGGTCTAAAATCCCGTCCACCGATCACACCTGAAGGCTTTTCAGGCACAACACCTTGTTGGGACGGGTTTGCGATTTGCCTGCGTGACACCCCGAACACGGGCTGTACTGCGCAAAGCCTTAGGATTATAGCATCTAAGGCCCGCCCCAAAGCCTGTATCAAAAGGACCCGCCATGAAGCCCGATCTGATCGCCACCCGTCAAGCCATTCAGCAAGGCTTGCGCAGCTCCGGCCAAGTGGCCGAGGAATGCCTGGCGATTGCCCAGTCTGCAGCCTGCAAATCGGTCTTCCTGCAATTGACGCCGGACAGCCTGAGGGCCACGGCCCATCTGCCTCATGTGGCCAGCAGCCCCTTGGCCGGACTTGCGGTTTCAGTCAAGGACCTGTTCGATGTCCAGGGTCAAGTCACCGCTGCAGGCTCACAGGTTCTGGCTTCAACACCAGCAGCGACTCAGGATTGTCCGGCTGTAGCGCGCCTACGCCAAGCCGGTGCCGGACTGATGGGGCGCACCAACATGGTCGAATTTGCCTTTTCAGGTGTGGGCATCAATCCGCACCATGGCACCCCCAAAGCCTGGGATGCACTCACCGACCTGCCTGCTGGCAGCGATCCAGAGGGCCATGTGCCTGGCGGCTCCAGCTCTGGTGCGGCAGTTTCAGTGGCCACAGGTGCTGCCTTCATCGGCCTGGGCTCGGACACGGGGGGGTCCATCCGGATTCCCGCGGCACTCAACGGCATTGTGGGATTCAAGAACACCGCCAGGCGCGTCCCCACACAGGGTGCCCTGCCCTTGTCCGCCACTCTGGACACGGTGTGCGCCATGACGCGCAGCGTACGCGACACCGTGCTGGCACATGAAATTCTGTCAGCCCGCAAAGTACCAACCTCCACCCGGCCATTGTCAGGTTATCGGCTCGCCGTGGCACGCGGCCTGATGCAAGACAACATGGACAGCGCCGTTGCACTTGCGTTTGAGCGGACACTGAGCACCCTGCGCGCAGCAGGCGCCCGGATTGACGAACTGCCCCTGACAGAGCTAGGTGAGCTTTCAGCCATGATGGTCACTGGCGGTTTCAGCCCCGCCGAGAGCTATGCCTGGCACCGGCAACTGCTGACAACAGGGGCAGACCAATACGATCCCCGAGTGGCCGCCCGCATCCTCAAGGGTGCCCACATGCCTGCTTACGAATACCTGGATCTGGTGCAAGCCCGAGCCCGATGGATCGCTCGCATGGGACAGACACTGCAACCCTACGATGCTGTGCTGTCTCCGACAACCCCCATCACCGCCCCACTCAGGTCATCGGTTGCGCCCGGAGCAGAGCGCGATGCCGAATTTTTTCGGGTCAATGCCTTGCTGCTGCGCAACACCAGCGCGGTCAACACGCTCGACGGCTGCGCCATCTCGCTGCCCTGCCACCAAGCAGGCGAATTGCCTGTCGGCTTGATGGCCTGGCATGGCCCCATGCACGACGACACCATCCTGCAACTGGCACTGGCGATTGAAAACTGCCTGACCCCACGGCACTGACATGCTGCGCCTGATCCCTTCGCCGCATCAGCCCATTGCGGTCCTGCGCACAGGCAGCATCCGCACTATGGAAACCCGCCAGCACGCACGCAGTGCGCAGCCCCTGATGGCACTCGCGGGCCTGGCCGCAGCGCGGCTCGCACTGGCTGTGGCACCCCATGCCCGGCGCATCTGGATTGCAGCAGGCCCCGGCAACAACGGCGGCGATGGACTGGAAGCGGCCAGCCACCTGCATCGCTGGGGCATTGACGTGCAAGTCAGCCTGATGGGCTCGCCCGAACAACAGCCCCCTGATGCGCATGCTGCCTGGAAAACTGCAGTGGCTTGCGGTGTCACCATCAGCCCAACGCCACCCCAAGCCTGGCTGAGCACCCTGACCACACAGGACTTGTGCATAGACGCCCTGCTGGGCATTGGCGCAAGTCGTGCCCCTTCTGCAGCGATGCAGGCCTGGATTGAAAACCTGAACCGCTCCCCCGCACCCGTGCTGGCGCTCGATATTCCCACCGGACTCGATGCCGACTCGGGTCAAATCTGGGCCGAATCCCCGTCCTCACAGCATGTGGTGAAGGCGGCACACACCCTCACCTTCCTCGCCGCCAAGCCCGGACTGTTCATGGGCCATGGGCGCGATGTGGCAGGCGACATCTGGCTGGACACATTGACCAGCGCTTGCCCGCCGGACACACAGCCACAGACGGTCGACGCCTGGCTGAACCCGCAACCGACTCTTGCATCCAAACCCCATGCCAGCCACAAAGGCAGCCATGGCGATGTGGCGGTCATCGGTGGCGAGCCCATGCATTTGAACGGCATGGGCATGACCGGGGCCGCCGTTTTGGCCGCACAAGCCGCACTTCACGGTGGTGCAGGCCGGGTCATTCTGAGCTTGCTGGGTGACGCACGTGAACACCTTGCAGCGCCCGCAGACCTGATGCAAAGACCCTTTGCCATGCTCGACCTGCCCCGCTTGACGGTGGTCGCAGGCTGCGGTGGAGGCCAGGCCATCGCCCCCTGGCTGGAAGGTATTCTGAAATTCAGCGCCAAACTGGTGCTGGACGCCGACGCCCTCAACGCCGTGGCATCCCACTCAACATTGCGTGCGCTTTTGCGCGCACGTGGCGACACATCAGGTCAGCAACCGACCGTGATCACGCCGCACCCCTTGGAGGCTGCTCGCTTGCTGGGCTGCACCACTTCAGCGGTTCAGCGCGATCGCCTGCAAGCCGCCAAAACCCTGTCCGAAGAACTGCAATGCACCGTGGTTTTGAAGGGCTCCGGCACGGTCATCAGCAGCCCAGGCCAGTCACCCTGCATCAACACCAGCGGCAACGGCTTGCTGGCTGTGGGCGGCACCGGTGATGTGCTGGCGGGCCTGATTGGCGCTCATCTGGCTCAGGGCCACACGGCACACCAGGCCGCCTGCCAAGCCACCTGGCTGCATGGCAGCCAAGCAGACCAGTGGCCCCGCGATCAAGCCTTGACCGCTTCGCGACTGGCCAACAGCCTGCACTGAGCCGTCAACGCCTTGGCTTCTTGGCCGACTTGCCACCTTTTTTGGCGGCCGCCTTTTTCACAGAAGCCTTGAGCGCCTGAATGGGCGAGCGCTGACGCTCGGCAGCGGCCATGCGTTTGTCAGGCCGGGCTTTACCTCCACCTCGAACAGGCGCATCACCCGACACCCCCTTGTCACGCATCGCACGTGGCATCAGGTCCTCGCCAGGGCGCACCAGCCTGAAGTCGATCTTGCGGCCATCCAGGTCCACCCGGCTGACTTGCACCTGCACCCGCGTGCCGATGGCATAACGAATGCCCGTGCGCTCCCCGCGCAACTCCTGGCGAACTTCGTCGAATCGGAAGTACTCGCCACCCAATTCGGTGATGTGCACCAAGCCTTCCACATACAAGCTGTCGAGTGTGACAAACAAGCCAAAGCTGGTGGCTGAAGTGACCACGCCACCGTACTCCTCACCCAGGTGCTCACGCATGTACTTGCACTTGAGCCAGGCCTCTACGTCACGACTGGCCTCGTCGGCACGCCGCTCGTTGGCGCTGCAGTGCAAGCCAGCCGCCTCCCAGGCCTGCTGCTCTGCGAACGACATTTTGACTTTGGGCAGCTTGGACGAACGCCCACCCATCACCGTGGCACCGGCCTTGTTCTTTTGCAGACGTTTGGCCAGCTTGGCGTGCGCCTCGCCGGGTGTCGGCAAAGAAGGCAAGTCGTACTTGCGTCCTTGCAAAATCGACTTGATCACACGGTGCACCAGCAAATCCGGGTAACGACGAATGGGGCTGGTGAAATGGGTGTAGGCCTCATAAGCCAAACCAAAATGCCCACTGTTGAGTGGCGTGTAGATCGCCTGCTGCATGGAGCGCAGCAGCATCGTGTGAATCTGCTGCGCATCAGGGCGGTCTTTGGTGGCCAGTGCGATTTTCTGAAACTCGGATGTGTGCGGATCGTCACTCAAGCCGATGTTCAAACCCAAGGCCTTGAGGTAGTTGCGCAGAATGTCTTTTTTCTCGGCCGTAGGACCTTCATGAACCCGGAATAAGCCAGGATGCTGGCTTTGCTGGATAAAGTCCGCACTGCACACGTTGGCAGCCAGCATGGCCTCCTCAATCAGGCGGTGTGCCTCATTGCGCACGCGTGGCACGATCTTCTCGATGCGACCACTGTCGTCACAAACGATCTGGGTTTCGGTGGTCTCAAAGTCCACCGCACCCCGCACAGCACGCGAAGCCAGTAATGCACGGTACACATCGTGCAGATTCAGCAAATCCTGCACACGCTCCTGGCGACGCAAGGCCTCGGGTCCGCGGGTGTTGCCCAAAATGGCCGCCACCTCGGTGTAGGTAAAACGGGCATGGCTGTGCATCACCGCCGGATAAAACTGGTACGCGTGCACATCGCCCTTGGCCGTGACGAGCATGTCGCACACCATGCACAGGCGGTCAACATCAGGGTTGAGTGAGCACAAGCCGTTGGATAACTTCTCCGGCAACATCGGGATCACCCGGCGCGGAAAATACACGCTCGTGGCACGGTCATAGGCATCAATGTCAATGCCACTGCCTGTCTGCACATAGTGGCTGACGTCAGCAATCGCCACCAGCAATCGCCAACCCTTGCTGCGTCCGACTTTGGCGGGCTCGCAGTACACCGCATCGTCAAAGTCGCGGGCGTCTTCGCCGTCAATCGTGACCAGCGGTACATCACGCAGGTCAATACGCCCCTTGCGGTCCTGTGCACGCACCTTGTCGGGCAAGCCCTTGGCCTGCTCCAGACATTCGGCGGAAAACTCATGCGGCACGCTGTACTTGCGCACAGCGATCTCAATCTCCATGCCTGGGTCGTCGATTTCACCCAACACTTCTTTCACACGCCCCACCGGCTGGCCGTACAAGGCTGGCGGCTCGGTCAGCTCGACCACCACCACTTGCCCAGGCTTGGCATTGCCTGTCGCCCCTTTGGGAATCAGGACATCCTGGCCATAGCGCTTGTCTTCTGGCGCCACCAGCCACAAGCCACCTTCCTGCAAAAGACGACCAATGATCGGTTGCTCAGGACGCTCCAGAATTTCAACCACACGACCTTCTGGCCGCCCCTTGCGATCAAAGCGCACCACACGCACCTTGACCCGATCCTTGTGCAAAACAGCACGCATTTCATTGGGCGGCAGAAAGATGTCCGACTGACCGTCATCGCGAATCAAAAAGCCGTGGCCATCGCGATGGCCTTGCACGCTGCCTTCAATTTCTTCCAGCATCCCGCTGGTTGGAGTCACTTTTTTAATATACAATCCTTGGATTCCTGAGATGCCCAGGTGGCGGAATTGGTAGACGCACTAGTTTCAGGTACTAGCGCTGCGAGGCGTGGAGGTTCGAGTCCTCTCCTGGGCACCAATCTTATCCAAATAAGATGCACAAAAACCGATGAATCGTATTCATCGGTTTTTTTGTTTCTGCAATCGCATTTTTCCAAACACGAACCAAAAATCACACAGACCTTGCTGTACAATTCGAACCTTCCTGAGATGCCCAGATGGCGGAATTGGTAGACGCACTAGTTTCAGGTACTAGCGCTGCGAGGCGTGGAGGTTCGAGTCCTCTTCTGGGCACCAAAAATGACAAAAGCCGATGTTTTCACATCGGCTTTTTTGTTGCCCGCCCACAATGCCAGAGCACCCGAAGGTGCTCGCACTCAAGTGGGCTGCGCCACCAGGTCATGCCCTTCCACGGCCACGATGCGCGCACGGGTGAACTCACCCACCTTCAAGGTCTTGCTGATCTTCTCGGGCGGCAGCAAGCGCACCACCCCATCGATCTCGGGCGCGTCACCATAGCTGCGCCCCACTCCGCCACGTCGGCCCATGGCCGGCGCCGAATCCACCAGCACCTGCATGTCCAAACCGATGCGCTGGTGCAAACGGGCAATCGACACTTCTTCGGCCACCGCCATGAAGCGCGCACGGCGCTCTTCGCGCACAGCATCAGGCAGCATGCCCGGCAGCTCATTGGCCGTTGCACCGTCCACAGGACTGTAGGCAAAGCAACCCGCCCGGTCAATCTGCGCTTCGCGCAAAAAGCCCAGCAGGTGCTCAAACTCCTCTTCGGTCTCACCAGGGAATCCGGCAATGAAGGTACTGCGAATGACCAGCTCAGGGCACAGTTCACGCCAGCGCTGGATGCGCTCCAGATTTTTCTCGCCACTGGCCGGGCGTTTCATGCGCTTGAGCACATCGGGATGGCTGTGCTGGAAAGGCACATCCAGATACGGCAGCACCAAACCTTGCGCCATCAGCGGAATGATGTCGTCCACACTCGGGTACGGATAGACGTAATGCAGACGCACCCACGCGCCGTGGGCCCGGGCCATTTCGCCCAAGGTCTGCACCAGCTCCAGCATGCGCGTCTTGACAGGCTTGCCATCCCAGAAGCCTGTGCGGTATTTGATGTCCACACCGTAGGCCGAGGTGTCCTGGCTGATGACCAACAACTCCTTGACGCCGCCCTCAAACAAGGCCTTGGCTTCCTTGAGCACATCGCCAATCGGGCGTGAGACCAGATCACCGCGCATCGAGGGGATGATGCAAAACGTGCATCGGTGGTTGCAGCCCTCGCTGATCTTCAGGTAAGCGTAGTGGCGCGGCGTGAGCTTGAGGCCTGCTTCACCAAAGCCACCCGGCACCAGATCCAGAAATGGATCGTGCGGCTTGGGCAAATGGGTGTGCACCGCATCCATGACCTCTTGCGTGGCGTGCGGGCCAGTCACAGCCAGCACGCTGGGGTGCATCTCACGGACCATGTTGCCACCGCTCTCGCCCGTCTTGGCGCCCAGGCAACCGGTCACGATCACTTTGCCGTTTTCGTTCAGGGCTTCGGCGATCGTGTCCAGGCTTTCCTTGACCGCATCGTCGATGAAGCCACAGGTGTTGACGATGACCAGATCGGCACCATCAAACGTCTTGGAAGTTTGGTAGCCCTCAGCGCTCAGCTGGGTCAGGATCAGTTCGGAGTCGGTCAGGGCCTTGGGGCAACCCAGGCTGACAAAGCCCACTTTGGGGGCTGAAGTGCTTGCAGAAATTTCGCTCATGCCCCGATTGTCCCAGCAAAAAGCCGCTCAAGTCGGCCCCATCGGCGGCAACACATCAACCATCAGGTCTTCAGGCCCCAGGCACCCAGCATCTGCTCGGTGTTTTTCTGCATTTGCTGCTGCACCTTCTCCTGGATCTGACCCATGACGGAAGTCGAAGGGTTAAGCATGCTGGTCAGCATGTTTTGCAGCATGGGGGACTGCCATTGCATGAATTGGCCCCATTTTTCAGCCGTCAACCCCGGGCTTTGCTCACCCATGCGGGCCTGCCAGTCGGTGAACATCTGCATCTGACCTTCCAGAAAAGTGCCCATATACCCCTGCATGGCATGCCCGTAAAAGCGGATGAGATGGGTCAGCACAGCTTCACTGAACATGGGCACACCAGCCGCCTCTTCCTCCAAAATGATCTGCAGCAGGATGGAGCGGGTCAAGTCCTCGCTGGTCTTGGCATCGCGCACCACCACAGACTCAGAAGCCATCACCAACTGCCGGATCTCGGCCAGCGTGATGTAAGCCGACGTGGTCGTGTCGTACAGGCGCCGGTTGGGGTACTTCTTGATGACCCGCACACCGGCAGGCTCAGCAGCCCGGCCGGAAGAACGACGGGACGTTGAATCACTCTGAATGGACACGAAAAAAAGCTCCTGACACAGGGTCAAACGACCCACTTGCTGCATTGCAGCATGCATTTTAGGCAGCAGCAAGCCCCTGCGAGCCAAAGGAATACCCTAAGAAAAAAGGCAAGCCAAACGGCTTGCCTTTTGCAAGAGCAGTCCAAGAATCAGCGCGAGAAGAACATGGCGTTGCCTTGCCCATAGGCCATGTAGCTGTTGCTGTAACTCAAGGCCGCATCTTTGCCGTAGCGCAAGACCCCGTACAAATCGTTGCTGGTGCCACTGCTGCGCTGCGTCCAACTGACTGTGCTGGCATCGGCACTGAGGTTACCGGTATAGACCGCCCCGGCATTGCCCACCGCAACGAACTGACCTGATGGAGAAATCACACGGTTAAGACGTGGCGCCCCAGTCAACGTTGACAAAGTCCAACTCAAACTGGGACCTGCCGTAGCCACTTTGCCATCGTCACCCACCAGCGCAATGGAATAGCTGATTGAAACAGTTGTGACGGCAGGACTACCCACACCACAATCAAGAGTCGACGTCTGATTTTTCAAAATGGCAATGCCACGCCAAGCACTGCTCACCGACTCCAATCCCGCATTCATGGCCGTCCAGGTGATCCCATCGACACTGGAGTAAACCGCCCCTGCATCACCGGCAGCAACCCAGAATGCCGCAACTGTCACTGCAGAAGGAATCGTCGTGGTCGAACCACTGGAAAAAGCCACGGCGTTGAGGTTTTGCGTGATATTGGTGGACTGAGCCGTCCAGGTGATGCCGTCAGTGGATGTCAGCACAACCCCACCTTGCCCCACGGCCATCAACGAAGAACCACTGAAAGCCAGTGCCGTCAAATTGGTGTTGCTCAAAGAAGTGCTGCTGTTGATGGTCCCTGCCGTCCAGGTCACACCGTCTGCGCTGTAAACGACCGCCCCGCCATTGCCGACGGCAACAAAGCGACCAAAGGCATAAGTGACATCGTTGAACTGTCGCCCGGTGAGCGCGTCTGGCAGCGCTCGGCTGGTCCAGGTTTTTTGGTTATCCAGGCTGGTGAATACAGCCCCACCGTCACCGACCGCGACAAACATGAAAGCCGCATAAGAAGAATTCAAGGGGCTGGGGACACCGCCATAGGTCATGGCCCGAATCGCGCTGGCGCCCGGCACCGAGCCCAGCGTAGACCAAGTTTGACCAGCCAGGCGTGGCGTCACAGTCACTGGGGTGGATCCCAAGCCACCTGGCCCGCCATTGACCCGTGAATTCACGGTAAAGGAATACGTCACATCGTTGCGCAAGCCCGTCACATTGAAGGGTGGCGTCACAGCCTGGCCTGCCAATGAGGTGTCCCCGTTGTAGATGGCAGCACCATCGCGGGCGGTGCTGTAAGCATTGCCACCAACAGTGGCACCCCAGCTCTTGGAGTCGATCGTGGTACCTGGCGCACAAAGCACCCAATACTGCAAACCAGGCCTCGCCGTCCAATTGAGGGTCACCTGCGTGTCGCCATTGCTCTGGACGGTCAAATCCGAAGGTGGATCGGCTGGACTGCCTTTGCCGCCACAGGCAGCGACCAACACACTCAACAACAAAGCGCTATAGCGGATCCATCTCATCATGGCGACATTCTCAGTGCGAAAGTCTGGATTATGAGTCAAGCCTGACCCAATCCAGACCACTTGACAGAGCTTTACGACTTCTGACGGTTTTTTTCTGGGCAAATCCCGAGCCAAGGCACATTCCTGCGAAAATAGCGCCCATGTTCACCGGAATCATCACCGGCGTGGGGCGGATCGTCGCCATCCATGACCTGGGTCGCTCTTTACAACACGGCAAGCGCCTCACCATCGAGGCCCCCGCCGGGTACCTTGACGACGTGGGCCTGGGCGACAGCATCGCCTTGAACGGCGCCTGCATGACCGTCACCACTTTCAGCCCGCAAGACCGCCAGTTCACGATCGACATTTCGGCCGAATCACTGGACAAAACCTCCGGACTCGACCAGCCGGGCCCCATCAATCTCGAAAAAGCCCTGCGCGTCCACGACCGCCTGGGCGGGCACATCGTGTCTGGCCATGTGGACGGCGTCGGCAAAGTGAGCCGTTTCGAGCAAATTGGCGAAAGCTGGGAGCTGTGCGTGCTGGCCCCGCCAACGCTTGCCAAATACCTGGCCTACAAAGGCTCGATCACCATCAACGGGGTGAGCCTCACCGTCAACCGGGTCACCGACCTGGCCGATGGTTGCGAAGTCAGCATCAACCTGATCCCGCACACCGTCGAAAACACCGCTCTCGGCCACCTCAAAGCAGGCAGCCCGGTCAACCTCGAAATCGACACCGTGGCCCGCTACGTTGAGCGCATGCTCAGCGCAGGCCTGATCCAGAAAGACAAAGCATGAACGCCCCAGCGCAACTGACACCCGTGGCGATCTCGCCCGTCGAAGAAATCGTCGCCGAGATGAAGGCCGGTCGCATCGTGATCCTGGTCGACGAAGAAGACCGCGAAAACGAAGGCGATCTGGTGCTGGCCTCTGACCACGTCACCCCCGAAGCCATCAATTTCATGGCCCGTTTTGGCCGTGGCCTGATCTGCCTCACGCTCACCCGCGAGCGCTGCGAATACCTCAAGCTGCCGCCCATGGCCGCCCGCAACGGCACCGTTTACAGCACCGCCTTCACCGTGTCGATCGAAGCGGCCGAAGGCGTGACCACCGGCATTTCGGCGGCTGACCGTGCCAAGACCGTGCAAGTGGCTGTGGCCAAAAACGCGGTCCCGACCGATCTGGTGCAACCCGGCCACATCTTCCCGCTGCAAGCGGTGGACGGCGGCGTGCTCATGCGCGCGGGCCACACCGAAGCCGGCTGTGACCTGGCCGCGATGGCTGGATGCGCCCCTTCGTCCGTGATCTGCGAGATCATGAAAGACGACGGCACCATGGCCCGCCTGCCCGATCTGCAACTCTTTGCCGCCGAACACGGCCTCAAAATCGGCACCATCGCCGACCTGATCCACTACCGCAGCCGCAACGAATCGCTGGTCGAGCGCATTGGCAGCCGCACGCTGCAAACCGCGCACGGCGAATTCACCGCCCACGCCTTCCGCGACCAACCCAGCCAGACCGTCCACTTGGCTCTGGTCAAAGGCCAATGGTCAGCAGATGCCGAAGTGCCTGTACGTGTGCATGAGCCGCTGTCGGTGCTTGACGCCCTCGAAGTCAACCGCTCCATGCACTCCTGGAGCCTGGACACCAGCCTGCATTACATCAACGCCCAAGGCTGCGGCGTGGCCGTGCTGCTCAACTGCGGTGAATCGGCCGACCAGTTGCTGGCCCAGTTTGAAGGCCGTGCCCGCTCGGCCCAGGCGCCCGAGCGCGGCAAGATGGACCTGCGCACCTACGGTGTGGGTGCTCAGATCCTGCGCGAATGCGGCGTACACAAAATGAAGCTCATGGGCCAACCCCGCCGCATGCCCAGCATGACCGGCTACGGCCTTGAGATCACCGGTTACATCCCCAAACAATAAGGAAGAACACCATGCTTGACGCCAACAAAGGTCAAACCCAGGAACTCAACGGCGAGTTCATGCACATCGGCATTGTGCAAGCCCGCTTCAACGAAGACATCACCAACGCACTGGCAAAGGCCTGCATCGAAGAACTCGAAGCCATGGGCGTGTCCAGCATCGACCACGTCATGGTCCCCGGCGCACTGGAAGTGCCCGTGGCCCTGCAAGCCATGGCCGAGCGCGCCGAATACGACGCGCTGATCGCCCTGGGCTGCATCATCCGTGGCGAGACCTACCACTTCGAGCTGGTGGCCAACGAATCGGGTGCAGGCGTCAGCCGCGTGTCGCTTGACTACAACCTGCCCATCGCCAACGCCATCCTGACCACTGAAAACCTCGAACAAGCCATCGTGCGCCAAACCGAAAAAGGCCGCGATGCAGCCCGCGTGGCCGTTGAAATGGCCTGCGTGATGGAAGACCTGTCGGCCGACATGGCCGAACTGGCCGATGAACTGGACGATGGAGAAAACGCGCAATGAGCGACGCCACCCCAGCCGCAGGCACCCGCAAGTCATCGGCCAAGCCCGCCCGTAGCCGCTCGCGCGAGTTTGCACTGCAGGCCCTGTACCAGCACATCGTTGGCCGCAACGAAGCGTCCGACATCGACGTCTTCACCCGCGACCTGTCGGGCTTTCACAAGGCCGACTCGGCCCATTACGACGCCCTGCTCTACGGCTGCACCGAGCAAGCCCAGGCCCTGGACGCAATGATCATGCCCAAGCTCGACCGCACCCTGGCCGAGATCTCGCCGGTTGAACACGCCGTCATGTGGATCGGCGCCTACGAGCTGCAACACTGCCTGGACGTGCCCTGGCGCGTTGTGCTCAACGAATGCATCGAACTGGCCAAGGACTTTGGCGGCACCGACGGTCACAAATACGTGAACGCCGTGCTCAGCGGCCTGGCCCCCCAGCTGCGCCCAGCCGAGGTGGCCGCAGACCGTGCATCCGGCAAAGCCCGCGACTGAGCCGGGCCCACCCCCTATGCGGATCGCCCAACGCGCACAGCGGATCGAACCCTTTTACGTGATGGAGGTGGCCAAGGCCGCCTCGGCCCTGGCACGTGAAGTGGCCCACACCGATCGACCCGTCATCTTCCTGAACATCGGCGAGCCCGACTTCACGGCGCCAGAGCCCGTGCAGACCGCCGCAGCGCAAACCATTGCCCAAGGGACCACGCAATACACCCAGGCATTGGGCACCGACGCCCTGCGCCAGGCCATCAGCGGCTGGTACGCCAGCCGTTTTGGGGAGCAGGTTCCGGCGCGTCGCATCATCGTCACCGCCGGAGCCTCGGCCGCCTTGCACCTGGCCTGCCTGGCCCTGATCGAGCAAGGCGATGAAGTGCTGATGCCCGACCCCAGCTACCCCTGCAACCGCCACTTTGTGAGCGCCGCCGAAGGCACCGCCGTGCTGGTGCCCACCACGGCCGCCGAGCGCTACCAGCTGAGCGCGGCCAAGGTGCAAGCCGCCTGGGGCCCACACACACGCGGCGTGCTGCTGGCCTCGCCCTCCAACCCGACAGGCACGTCGATTGACCCGGCCGAGCTGCGCCGCATCCATGAAGTGGTCAGCGCCCGAGGCGGCGTGACGCTCATCGACGAAATCTATCTGGGACTGAGCCACGACGACGCCTACGGCCAGACGGCCCTGGCGATCAGCGACGACATCATCAGCATCAACAGCTTCAGCAAGTACTTCAACATGACCGGCTGGCGGCTGGGCTGGCTGGTGGTGCCCGACGCCTTGGTGAGCGTGATCGAACGCCTGGCACAAAACCTGTTCATCTGCGCGAGCACCGTGTCCCAGCAAGCGGCGCTGGCCTGCTTTGAACCGCAAAGCCTGGCCACCTACGAAGCCCGCCGGGCCGAGTTCAAGGCCCGACGCGACTACTTCATCCCGGCACTCAACGCGCTGGGCCTCACCGTGCCTGTGCAGCCCGATGGCGCGTTTTACGCCTGGGCCGACTGCAGCGCCGCCTGCGCCAAACTGGGCCTCAAAGACAGTTGGGACTTTGCCCACGCCGCCCTGCACCAGGCCCATGTGGCCGTCACCCCCGGGCGCGACTTCGGCACGGCGCAGACCGCACAGTTTGTCCGCTTCTCCACGGCCAACTCGATGGATGAGCTGAAAACCGCCATCGAACGCCTGAAAGCCTGGCTCCAGCCATGAGCACCGCACCCGTCCCCTTTGGCTTTCCCCTGCGGGTCTATTGGGAAGACACCGATGCCGGTGGCATCGTCTTCTATGCCAACTACCTCAAGTTCATGGAGCGTGGCCGCACCGAATGGCTGCGCGCCCTGGGCTTCAACCAGCAGGTGCTGCGCGAGCAAGTGGGCGGCATGTTTGTCGTCAGCGAAACCGCTGTCAAATACCACCAGCCCGCACGCCTGGACGACGCCCTGTGGGTCACCGCCCACGTGCAAGATGCTGGCCGTGTGAGCCTGACCATTGCCCAACAGGTGCTGCTGCGTCGGCAGGACCAGCCCGACGCCTTGCTGGCCGAAGGCACCATTCGCATCGGCTGGGTAGACAGCCAAACCTTGAAACCGGGCCGCATTCCGGCCCCTGTTCTGGAAGCCCTGAAATGAACGACATGTCCATCGTCTCGCTGTTGCTGCACGCCAGCTTTGTGGTGCAACTGGTGGTGGGGCTTTTGCTCACCATCTCAGTGGCCAGCTGGGCCGCCATCGTGCGCAAGCTCGGCGCCATCAAGCGCATCAAAAACCTGAACGAAGAATTCGAGCGCGAGTTCTGGTCGGGCACCAGCCTCAATGAACTGTTCAACGCCGCCAGCCAGAACGCCAAGCTGGGCGGCCCGATGGAACGCATTTTTGCCAGCGGCATGCGCGAATACCAAAAACTGCGCGAGCGCCGCATCACCGACCCCGGCACCCTGCTCGACGGCGCACGCCGCGCCATGCGCGCCAGCTTCCAGCGCGAAATGGACATGGCCGAATCGCAGCTGGCCTTCCTCGCCTCGGTTGGCTCCATCTCGCCTTATGTCGGCCTGTTTGGCACGGTGTGGGGCATCATGCACGCCTTCACCGGCCTGGCCAGCCTGCAGCAGGTGACACTGGCCACCGTGGCCCCCGGCATTGCCGAAGCGCTGGTGGCCACCGCCATCGGCCTGTTCTCGGCCATTCCCGCCGTGCTGGGCTACAACCGCTTCTCGCACGACGTGGACCGCATCGCCATCAAGCTGGAAACCTTCATCGAAGAGTTCTCCAACATCCTGCAGCGCAGCCTGGGCGCCTCGGGCCCCAGCGGCTCGGCGTCCGGCCACTGAGAGGAGGCGCCATGCCAGCCGTTTCATCCCGGGGCCGCGGCCGCCGCACCATTGCCGAAATCAACATGGTGCCCTTCATCGACGTGATGCTGGTGCTGCTCATCATCTTCATGGTGACCGCCCCCATGATCACACCCAGCATGGTCGACCTGCCCAGCGTGGGCAAAGCCGCCAAGCAGCCCGACAAAGTGGTTCAGGTCGTGATCCAGAAAGACGAGCGACTGGAGCTGGTCAGCGACGGCAAAACCGACAGCGCCAATCTGGACAGCGTCGCAGCCAGTGTCAAAGGGCTGCAGGGCAACAGCGACAACACCGCTGTCGTGATCAGTGCTGACCGCACCGTCAAATACGAAACCGTGGTCAAGGTCATGGACAGCCTGCAGCGCGCAGGCATTGCCCGCGTGGGCCTGTCCGTACAACTGGCGCCCTGACCGCATCAACGCAAAACCCCATGAGCGACAGCACAACGGCCCCCTACCTGGAGTTTGCGCCCCCCGCGCAACCCGGGCTGCAGCGCGCCCTGCTGGTGGCCGCTGTGGCGCACCTCTTGCTGTTTCTGGCATTGGGCCTGGCCACCGCCTGGAAAACCCAGCCGCAAACCGTGCAGGCCGAAGCCGAGCTGTGGTCCGCCACGCCAGAGGCCGCCGCGCCGCGCCTGGTGGAGCCCGAGCCAGCCCCCACACCCGCGCCTGCGCCCGAGCCCACACCCGAGCCGCCCAAACCAGCGCCCCGCCCTGCCCCGGCACCTGCGCCCGAGCCTGACCGCCACGATGCAGACATCGCGCTGAAGAAAAAAGAAGAAAAGAAAAAAGCCGCAGAGAAAGAGAAAGCGGAAAAGGCCGCGAAAGAAAAAGCCGAGAAGGAAAAGGCCGAGAAAAAACGCAAGGAACGCGAAAAGGAAAAGGCTGAGCAAGAAAAAGCCGACAAAAAAGCCAAAGAACAAAAAGCCAAAGAAGACAAGGCCCGCGAAGAAAAAGAGCGCGAGAAGAAAAAACAGGCCGAGGCCGACAAGCGCAAAAAAGACGAAGCCCGCAAGGACGCCGAAGCCAAGGCCGACGCCGCCCGGGCAGACGCCCTGCGCAAGGACAACCTCAAGCGCATGCAAGGCCTGGCCGGTGCATCGGGCGGCGAAAACGCCACCGGCACAGCGCTCAAATCATCTGGCCCCTCGGCCAGCTATGCAGGCCGCTTGGTGGGCCGCATCAAGCCCAACATCTCCTACCCTGGCGATGTGGTGGGCAACCCGCGGGCCGAGGTCGAAGTCAAAGTCAGCCCCGACGGCACCATCCTCAGCCGCCGCATTGTGCAAACAAGCGGCAACAAAGCCTGGGACGACGCCGTGCTGCGGGCGATCGACAAGACCGAAGTCTTCCCCAAAGACACCGACGGGCGCGTGCCATCGGTGATTGTGCTGGGGTTCAGGCCGTTGGACTGAGCGGGCGACAGCTGACCGCAATCCATCTCGCAAAAATTGCCGAATCATTTCCAATAATTTCATTGGAGACAGTCACTTACGCCCAATGACGATCTCGCAGAAATTCCAGCTTTTCGAGCAGATTGAGACACAATGCATCTCAATCAATGGCGCAGGAGGTCATCATGGCGGCGACAACAGCAATGGTTCATGTTCGGGTGGATAAAAAAATCAAAGCGCAAGCCGCTGAAACGCTCAGCGCGATGGGGCTGACTGTTTCGGATGCTGTTCGCGTGCTCCTCACCCGTGTCGTTGCAGACAAAGAGCTGCCGTTCGCGCTCAAAGCACCGAATGAGAGCAGTCGTGCGGCCATTGCTGAGGCCGATCAGATTGTTCAGAGCCGCCACGCTCGCTTTGCAACCGCTGATGCGCTGTTGAATGGTCTCGAAGTAGCCAGCCACAAATAAGCGCGCAAGCCTGCCTCGGGCTGGGGACTACACCAGAGAATTCCTGAAGGACTGGCAGCGGCTATCTCATTCCGGTCGGTACGACATGAATGGGCTGAAAGAAGCCATGCTTCTTCTGGTTGCAAACGACGGACAGCTACCTCCCGAGTGGGTAGACCATGCTTTGACGGGCGACTGGGCGAAGCACCGTGAGTGCCATATAGGTGGCGATTTCCTACTGATCTACAGACTTGATGATTCGGGCAAGACGGGTTTGGTGGTGTTTGTCCGTAGCGGGACCCACTCCGAGCTTTTTTCGTAGTAACCAAGGAAGCATTCAAGGCTGATGGCAAGCCCCCACAAAAAAAGGGCTCCAGTTCATCTGGAGCCCTTTTGGCTGAAACAGACACCGCACCTGTGCGTGCAGTGACGTTCACTTCTTCTTGTTGACCGCTGCCTTGAAGGCCGCGCCTGCAGAAAACCTGGGCACAGTGGCCGCAGCAATCTTCAGTGGCTCACCGGTACGGGGGTTTTTACCCGTGCGTGCTGCGCGCTTGGCGGCCTTGAAGGTGCCAAAGCCAACCAACTGCACATCCTGCTTTTTGGCCACCGTTTTGACAACGGTGTCCAGCAGCGCATTAAGCACGCGAGCCGCACCGGCCTTGGTCAAATCGGTTTCGTTGGCAATCGCTTCGATCAATTCAGCCTTGTTCAAGGTTTAACTCCTTCAATCATGAATAAAAAGGTGGGTTGGCGTTCAACCAGCGCCATCACTTGGACACGCTGCAACCGGCATCGCCAGAGTTGCTGCAAACGACCACCGGGCCACCCTGACGTGTACGAGCTGCCTCCTTGACCTGTGTGAGCACAGTGACCTTCTCTGGCGTCAAAGCCTGCAATTGCGCGGGCGACAGTGCATCAGCCAAATCCGGGGCCAAGGCCTTGATCTGATTCACACTGAGCGCGCCCACTTGCGCTGGCGACAGTGCGTTGATGACCGGCACGCTCAAGCCCCCCACCTGCGCCTCAGACAGACGCGAGACTGCGTCGACTGACAAACTGGCCACCTGCTGCGGCTGCATCACAGCCAGCTGCAAAGGCGTCAGGTTCTGCACCTGGGCAGGGTTCAACTGCGCGATCTGCGCAGGCGACAAACTCGCCGCCTGGCTGGGTGCCAACGCCGTGGCAGGCGACACCGACGCCACCACCGGCCCAGCGCCCGTCACCACAGCAGACACGCCACCTTGCGAAGGTGCTGCTGCCATATTGCCCGCCAGACGCGATGCCGCCGCCGAAGCACTGTTAGGGCCAGGCAACACCAGCTCAACAGCCGCTGTCTGCACGGCATCAAGCGACGCCAATTGTGTCGACGTCAGAGCCAACACCTGTGGCTGTGACATGGCGCCCAAGTTTTGAGGTGCCAGCGCGGTCAGCTGGGTCGGCGTCATGGACATCAATTGCGTCCGGCTCAAACCAGTGATCTGTCCTGAAGTCAGAGCGGCCACCTGGGTCGGTGACAACGCAGCCACCATCGACCCCATTTGCGCTGCGGTCAAACCGCCAATCTGACCCGATGACAACGATTGGACTTGCGCAGAATTCAGCGAACCTGCAATCGACGCCACTTGTGATGAAGTCAAGGACGGAGCAATCGCACTCATTTGCGCTGGTGCCAATGCCACCAATTGTGTCGGTGTCAGTGCAACCAACTGCGTCGAAGACAAGGTCCCCAGCTGCTGAGTGGTCAACGCGGCCAATTGGGAGCTGCTCAGCGCTGACACCTG
>Ga0228703_1000103_pt1 | contig 76057 bp, 76 predicted proteins | sample McNCre217_Aug_MG_3_FD_178020 | JGI IMG/M metagenome (GOLD analysis project Ga0228703, IMG submission 178020) | Freshwater microbial communities from McNutts Creek, Athens, Georgia, United States - 29-17_Aug_MG | ecosystem: Environmental > Aquatic > Freshwater > Creek | place: USA: Georgia...
GCCCAGGGCTGCGCCCTGCTTGGCGTAGTAGCCCAGGGTGAAGATCGCACCGTCGATGTCCACGCCCGAGTCCTTGGCCACGGTGCCGCTGTTGGCGGTGGCGATCTCATAGTACGCGTCACGGTTGGCTTGCAGCACTTCCGTGATTTGGGTGAGCAGCGCAGCGCGCTGGCCGTAGCTCAGGGCACGCAGCGCTGCACCGCCTTGTTCGCGCGCAAAGGCAAAGCCTTCGGCCAGATCGATGCCGGCGCTCGACACGCGGGCCAGCTCGGTGCCCAGCACCGGGTCAAACATCGGCGTGCCAGCACCTGTGCCGGTTTGCCAGCGGCCTGCGAAGAAGTTGGGGAGCAAAGTGGTCATGTGAAAGGCTTTCGGTCGTCTCGGTAAGAGGTGGGTTCAGAGGCTGCCTGCGGGTGGCATGCAACAAAAAACTGTTCTTGGTATCCGGTTGGCGGTATAAACACCGGTTAATGCACTATTGTGCGTGCCTGCAAGTATGCAATAAAGTGCATGTTTTGGGGTTGTTGAAATTTAAGGGTTTTCCCTTGCCTGTGATCCAAGGTCAAACATGACAAGTCAAGAGTCCACATTGATGGAACCGTCCGAGCCCGAGACAAAGCGCAGCCCGTTTCTGGAGGCGCTGGGCGAGCGTGTGCGTACCTTGCGCTCGCGCCAGGGCATAACGCGCCGCGCTGTGGCGGTGGCTGCCAATGTGTCTGAGCGTCATCTGGCCAATTTGGAATACGGCACGGGCAACGTCTCGGTGCTGGTGCTGCTGCAAGTGGCACAAGCCCTGCAGTGTTCGCTGGCCGAATTGCTGGGCGATATGACCACCAGTTCACCCGAATGGCTGTTGATCCGTGAGTTGCTGGGCAAGCGCAGCGAGGCCGATTTGCGGCGTGCCCGGGTGCAGCTGGGCGAGATGTTTGGCGAAGGCGGCAATGCACAAGAGCGCAAGAACCGCATTGCCCTCATCGGCTTGCGTGGGGCGGGCAAAACCTCGCTGGGTCAGCGTCTCGCCAACGACATGGGTTTTCCATTCATCGAACTCAGTCGCGAAATCGAGCAGTTTGCCGGTTGCCAGATCAGCGAGATCCACAATCTGTATGGTGCCAATGCCTACCGCCGTTATGAGCGCCGCGCCCTTGAAGAAGCCATTCAGATTTACCCTGAAGTGGTCATCGCCACACCGGGCGGATTGGTGTCGGATTCGGCCAATTTCAACCTGCTGCTGTCGCACTGCACCACCGTCTGGCTGCAAGCCGATGCGGCCGACCACATGGGTCGCGTGGCGGCGCAAGGGGACATGCGCCCCATGGCGGCCAGCCGTGAGGCCATGGAAGACCTCAAGCGCATTCTGGAAGGCCGCTCCGCGTTTTATTCCAAAGCGGATCTGGCCATAAACACCAGCACACGCACCGAAGACCAGGCTTTTGCCGCCTTGCGTGCATCGGTGCGGCAGCATTTGGCTTTGCCTGTCTAGTTCCTAGGGTAAACACCTATAAAATGCATTAAAGTGCACATTGCGGCGCTCGGGATGATGAAATAAACTTCGTGTCACTTGCACTGAAATGCATTTTTATCCCACCCACCTGATTTGCACCGGAGACGCACCATGACAGAAGCCTTGTTGGTCAACTACCAAACCCACCCTTCCCAGTACAAGCACATCAACCTGGCCTTTGATGGCGAGATCGCGACCTTGTCGATCAACATCAACGAAGACGCCGGTATCCGCCCTGGCTACAAGCTCAAGCTCAACAGCTATGACCTGGGCGTGGACATCGAGTTGCACGACGCGCTGCAGCGCATCCGCTTTGAGCACCCCGAAGTGCGCTCGGTGGTGGTGACCAGCCTGAAGGACCGCGTGTTCTGCTCGGGCGCCAACATCTTCATGTTGGGCGTGTCGACCCACGGCTGGAAAGTGAACTTCTGCAAGTTCACCAACGAAACCCGCAACGGCATCGAAGACTCCAGCAAGCACGACGGCCTGAAATTCGTTGCGGCACTGAACGGCGCTTGCGCTGGTGGCGGCTACGAGCTGGCCCTGGCCTGCGACGACATCGTGTTGGTGGACGACCGTTCTTCTTCGGTGTCTTTGCCTGAAGTGCCATTGCTGGGCGTGTTGCCCGGCACCGGCGGCCTGACCCGCGTGACCGACAAGCGCCACGTGCGCCACGACCTGGCCGACATCTTCTGCACCAGCGTGGAAGGTGTACGCGGTCAAAAAGCCGTGGACTGGCGTCTGGTCGATGCGATTGCCAAGCCCGCCGTGTTCAAGGACGTGGTCAAAGAGCGTGCCACCAAACTGGCCGCAGGCAGCATCCGCCCCGCAGGCGTCAAGGGCATCGAGCTGACCCCGATCAACCGCACCATCGCTGCCGACGCGCTGACTTACACCAACGTCACCGTTGAAATCGACCGCGCCAAACGCATCGCCACCTTCACCGTCAAGGCCCCCGCCACGGCGCAACCCACCGACATCGCAGGCATCGAAGCCGCGGGCATGAACTGGTGGCCCCTGCAGATGGTGCGTGAACTGGACGACGCCATCCTGCACATGCGCACCAACGAGCTGGACATCGGCACCTGGGTGCTGAAGACCTCGGGCGACGCCGCTGCCGTGCTGGCCTCTGACGCCACCCTGCTGGCCCACAAAGACCACTGGTTTGTGCGTGAAACCATCGGCCACCTGCGCCGCACCCTGGCCCGCATGGACGTGACCTCGCGCAGCCTGTTTGCCCTGATCGAAGAAGGCACCTGCTTTGTTGGCACGCTGGCCGAACTGGCTTTCTGCGCCGACCGCGCTTACATGCTGGCCCTGCCGGACGACGAGGCCAAAGCCCCCAAGATCCAGCTGAACGAAATGAACTTTGGGTTCTTCCCCATGGTCAACGACCAGACCCGTCTGCAGCGCCGTTTCTACGAAGAAGTGCCCGCCATGGAAGCCGCTCGCGGCGCGATTGGCAAGGCGCTGGACGCCGATGCCGCTCTGGCCCTGGGTCTGGTGACTGCAGCCCCTGACGACATCGACTGGGCTGACGAAATCCGCCTGGCCCTGGAAGAGCGTGCTTCCATGTCGCCCGATGCCCTGACCGGTCTGGAGGCCAACCTGCGTTTTGCCCAGCAAGAGAACATGCTGACCCGCATCTTCGGTCGCCTGACCGCCTGGCAAAACTGGATCTTCCAGCGCCCCAACGCCGTTGGAGAAAAAGGTGCCCTGAAGGTCTACGGCAAGGGCGAAAAAGTCCAATTCGATCTGAACCGTGTGTAAAGACTTTGGGGACAGATCTTTAGCTCTGTCCCCGACTGATTAAGACAAAACCATTTTTCACCAGGAGAACATCATGTCCGGTATCAACTACAGCGAAAAAATCCCCAACAACGTGAACCTGAGCGAAGACCGCACGCTGCAACGCGCGCTGGAACACTGGCAGCCCAACTACCTGCAGTGGTGGAATGACATGGGCCCCGATGGCTCGCAAAACTTCGACGTGTACCTGCGCACCGCCGTGAGCGTGGACCCGCAAGGCTGGGCCCAGTTTGGCCACGTGAAGATGCCCGACTACCGTTGGGGCATTTTCCTGAACCCCGGCGAGCAAGACCGCAAGATCCACTTCGGTGACCACATCGGCGAAGCCGCCTGGCAAGACGTGCCTGGCGAACACCGCGCCAACCTGCGCCGCATCATCGTGACGCAAGGCGACACCGAGCCTGCATCGGTCGAGCAACAGCGCCACCTGGGCCTGACGGCCCCCAGCCAGTACGACCTGCGCAACCTGTTCCAAGTGAACGTGGAAGAAGGCCGCCACCTGTGGGCTATGGTGTATTTGCTGCACAAGTACTTTGGCAAGGACGGCCGTGAAGAAGCCGAAGGCCTGCTGGAGCGCAACAGCGGCAACGCCGACAACCCCCGCATCTTGCAAGCGTTCAACGAGAAGACACCCGACTGGCTGTCCTTCTTCATGTTCACCTACTTCACCGACCGCGACGGCAAGTTCCAGCTGTGCGCCCTGGCCGAATCCGCATTCGATCCGCTGGCCCGTACCACCAAGTTCATGCTGACCGAAGAAGCGCACCACATGTTCGTTGGCGAGTCCGGCGTGAGCCGCACCATCCAGCGCACGGTCGACGTGATGAACCAGCTGAAAACCGACGACGTGGCCAAGTTGCGCGCTGCCGGTGTGATCGACCTGCCGACCATTCAGCGTTACATCAACTTCCACTTCTCGGTGACCATCGACTTGTTCGGTGCCGACCAGTCGTCCAACGCCGCCACTTTCTACAGCTCGGGTCTGAAGGGCCGTTACGAAGAAGGCAAGCGCACCGATGACCACGTCTTGAAGGGCAACAGCTACAAGATCCTGTCGGTCGAAGACGGCAAGCTGATCGAGAAAGAAGTGCCGATGCTCAACGCTTTGAACGAAGTGCTGCGCGACGACTACATCACCGATTCCAAAGGCGGTATCGACCGTTGGAACCGTGTGATCGAAAAAGCAGGTATCCCCTTCAAGCTGACCGCGCCGCACAAGGCTTTCCACCGCAATATCGGTTCTTTGTCGGGTGCCAAGATCAGCCCCGATGGCCGCGTGGTGTCCGAGGCCGAGTGGAACGCCAAGGTGGGAGAGTGGTTGCCGACCAACGAAGACCGCGCCTATGTGGCCAGCTTGATGGGCCGCGTGGTCGAGCCAGGCAAGTTCGCCAACTGGATCGCGCCACCCGTCATGGGCATCAACCGTCAGCCTGTGGACTTTGATTACGTTCGCTTCAACTGATGTGTTGAGCTTTTGATTCGACTGCCGCCTCTGTTGGGGCGGCAGTCGTCAAAGGCAGGGGCGGGTTCCTCATACTGGGGTACCAGAAATCGTCACCCGCCCCTGCCTTTGACGACTGCATGGTGTGCGCAAAGCACTCCCAATGCCAGTAGACTGCAAGGTCTGCACAGGCGCTGAGCGACGGTATGGCTGGGGGCCGGGCGCCGATTTCTGGTACCCCAGCATGAGGCGCCCGGCCCCCAGCCATACCGTTGCGGGCCTCGCAAATCAAAAATAAATCGCCAAAGACACAACAAGAGAGCCAAGACATGAGCACAGAAGCGACCTTGATCAAACAACACCTGATCGATCCGGAAATCTGCATCCGCTGCAACACCTGCGAAGCGATCTGCCCGGTCGGGGCCATCACCCACGACTCGCTCAACTACGTGGTCAAGGCCGACATCTGCAACCTCTGCATGGACTGCATCTCGCCATGCCCCACAGGTTCCATTGACAACTGGCGCATGATGCCCAAGGCCAAGGCCTACAGCATCGAAGAACAACTCAAATGGGACGAGCTGCCCGCAGAGCTGAGTGCCGAAGAACTGGCCGCTGCAGGTGGTGACGCCGCCTCAGCACAAGAAGAAGCTCAAGCCGCTGTGCAAGCGGCCGCAGCCTCCTCATCATCGGCTGCCAGCACCGCAGCGGCTTCGGGTTTCAACTCGGCCCAGTTCGGCGCGACCATCCCGCCCTGGTCGGCAGCCCACGCCTACACCAACCTGTATGGCCCCAAAGCCGCAGAGAAAACCATCACCGCCACCGTGACCGGCAACCTGCGCGTGACCGAGGTCGGCAAGGACTACGACACCCACCACATCGTGCTGGACTTCGGCAACATGCCTTTTCCGGTGCTCGAAGGCCAGTCGATTGGCATCTTGCCACCCGGTGAAGACGCTAAAGGCAAGCCGCACCATGCTCGCCAGTACTCCATTGCGAGCCCCCGCAACGGCGAGCGCCCAGGCCACAACAATCTGTCGCTGACCATCAAGCGCGTGCTCGAAGACCACGATGGCAAGCCTGTTCGTGGTGTCGGCTCCAACTACATGTGCGACCTCAATGTCGGTGACAAGGTGCAGGTCATCGGCCCGTTTGGCGCCAGCTTCCTGATGCCCAACCACCCCAAGAGCAACATCGTCATGATTTGCACCGGCACGGGCTCGGCCCCGATGCGTGCCATGACCGAGTGGCGCCGCCGCCTGCGTGCCAGCGGCAAGTTCGAGGGCGGCAAGCTCATGCTGTTCTTTGGCGCCCGTACATCTGCCGAGCTGCCGTACTTTGGCCCGCTCAACAACCTGCCCAAGGATTTCATCGACATCGAGTTCGCCTTTTCGCGTGAAACAGGCAAGACCAAGCGCTATGTGCAGGATGCCCTGCGCGACCGTGCTGCCGATGTGGCTGCTTTGCTGAAAGACGGCAACACCTGTTTCTATGTGTGCGGTTTGAAGAGCATGGAAGAGGGCGTGGTCATGGCCTTGCGCGACATTGCGCAAAATGCCGGTCTGGATTGGGAGAGCATTGGTGGTGCGCTCAAAAAAGAAGGCCGCCTGCACCTCGAAACCTATTGAGCCCGCATGGCGAACGCTACCCACATTGGCCTGGATCAGGTTCGCCAGCAGCTGCGCCAGCCTCGCAAACAACTCAAAGGCCGTCAGGCCACGGATGATGCCCGCGCCGAGGTGCGCGCCCTGATCGGTGAGCCGCCTGCGCAAGGCCACCGCCGTGACCTGCTGATTGAGTACCTCCATGTGCTCAACGACCATTACCGTGCTTTGTTTGAGCGCCACATCGTGGCACTGGCGGCCGAGATGCGGCTGTCTGTGGTCGAGGTGTTCGAAGTCGCTTCGTTCTACCACCACTTTGAGATATTGAAAGACGACCAAGCCGCGCCGCGCATCACCGTGCGGGTGTGCGACAGCCTGAGTTGCAGCCTGGCGGGCGGCGACAGCTTGCTGCGTCAATTGCAAAACGATTTGCTGGATGTGAAGGTGGTTCCTGTGCCTTGTCTGGGCCGTTGCGAGCAGGCCCCTGCTGCGCAAGTGGGTCAGCAGGCCGTGGCGCAAGCGACCTTGGACACGGTGGCCCAACGTGTGGCCCGCCACCAGATCGCGCCCAATGCCTTGCCCGATGCGGTTCGCCTGCAAGGCTATCTACAAAGCGGGGGCTACCAGCTGGCGCGGCAAGTGGCCTCAGGCGTGCGCGATGCCGAGTCGGTGATCCAGGTGCTGGAGCATGCGGGTTTGCGTGGCTTGGGCGGTGCAGGCTTTCCTGCCGGGCGCAAGTGGCGCATCGTGCGCAGCCAGCCTGCGCCACGCTTGATGGCCGTGAACATCGACGAAGGCGAGCCGGGCACGTTCAAAGACCGCACTTTGCTTGAAAGCGATCCGCACCGATTTTTGGAAGGCATGCTGATCGCCGCCACTGTCGTGGGTTGTGAAGCGGTCTACATTTACCTGCGCGACGAGTACCAAGAAGCGCGTGTGCTGCTCAAACAGGCACTGGCCGATTTGCAGGCCAACCCGCCTTGCGCGCTGCCCCGTATCGAACTGCGCCGGGGCGCGGGGGCCTACATCTGCGGCGAAGAATCCGCCATGATCGAGAGCATCGAAGGCAAACGGGGTGAGCCGCGCCTGCGCCCGCCTTACATCGCCGAAGTCGGCTTGTTTGGCCGCCCCACGTTGGAGCACAACTTCGAGACGCTGTACTGGATTCGTGAATTGCTGGAACAAGGCGCGGACAGTTTCGCATCGCACGGCCGCCATGGCCGTCAGGGCCTGCGCCGCTTCAGCGTGAGCGGGCGTGTGAAGAACCCGGGCGTCAAGCTGGCGCCTGCTGGCATCACGTTGCGCGAACTGGTCGACGAATACTGCGGCGGCATGATGGAGGGCCACACGCTCTACGCCTACCTGCCCGGTGGTGCCAGCGGCGGTATTTTGCCTGCGCGCCTGGCCGATGTGCCGCTGGACTTTGACACCCTGCAGCCGCACGGCTGCTTCATTGGTTCGGCTGCCGTGATGGTGCTGAGTGAATCGGACAGCGCCCGCGAAGCGGCGCTGAACGTGATGCGTTTTTTTGCACACGAAAGCTGCGGCCAGTGCACGCCCTGCCGCGTGGGCACCGACAAGGCCGCGCAACTCATGGCCGCCCGAGTGTGGGACGCCGACACCCTTCAAGACTTGGCGCAGGTCATGGGCGATGCGTCCATCTGCGGCCTGGGGCAGGCTGCGCCGAACCCGATCCGCTGCGTGCTGCAGTATTTCCCGCATGAAGTGGGGGCAAAGACATGATGTTCTGTAGGAGCGGCGCCCCCGCCGCGATGAGTTTGCTGACGCCTGTGCCATGGATCGCGGCGAGGGCGCCGCTCCCACAGGGGGACCGTGCATGAGCACCGTTCAATTCACCCTCAACGGCCAAAGCGTCGAAGCCCCCGCTGGCAAAAGTATCTTCAACATCGCCAAAGACCTGGGCATCGCCATCCCGCACTTGTGCCACAAGGAAGGCCTGACTCCCGACGGCAACTGCCGCGCCTGCGTGGTCGAAGTGGCCGGTGAGCGCGCCCTGGCCCCCAGCTGCTGCCGCAGCGCCACATCGGGCATGCAGGTGCAAACGAACAGCGAACGCGCCGTCAAAAGCCAAAAGATGGTGCTGGAAATGTTGCTGGCCGACCTGCCCGAGCAAGGCCACAAGTGGCTCGATGACCGCGCAGACGCTCCGCATGGCGAGCTCAGCCAATGGGCCGAGCACCATGGCGTGCAGGTGCGCCCGCAACTGGCCGCGCTCCGGCGCGAGGCCGTGCCCGCTGACCTGTCGCACCCGGCCATGGCCGTGCATCTGGACGCCTGCATCCAGTGCAACCGCTGCGAACGTGCTTGCCGTGACCTGCAGGTCAACGACGTGATTGGCTTGGCGCACCGTGGTGCGCACACCCAGGTGGTGTTTGATCTGGCCGACCCGATGGGGGCCAGCAGCTGCGTGGGCTGCGGCGAATGTGTGCAGGCCTGCCCCACGGGCGCGCTCATGCCCAAGAGCCACATGGGGCCGCAAAAGGTGGACCGCGAGGTCGATTCGGTTTGTCCGTTCTGTGGCGTGGGTTGTCTGGTGACCTACCAGGTGCGTGATGAAAAAATCATCAGCGTCAAAGGCCGCGAAGGCCCGGCCAACGAAGGCCGCTTGTGCGTCAAGGGCCGCTTCGGCATGGACTACATCCACAGCCCCGACCGCATCACCCAACCATTGATCCGCAAGCCAGGCGTGGCCAAGGATCTGAGTCTGATCGACGGCCACACCGACTGGCGCGAGGTTTTCCGAGAAGCCACCTGGGAAGAAGCGCTCGACCTGGCCACCCAGCCGCTCAATACGCTGCGCCAACAACACGGCCCCAAGTCGCTCGCCGGTTTCGGCTCGGCCAAGGGCAGCAACGAAGAAGCCTATCTGTTCCAGAAGCTGGTGCGCACCGGTTTTGGCAGCAACAACGTGGACCACTGCACCCGCCTGTGCCATGCGTCCAGCGTGGCGGCCTTGCTCGAAGGCGTGGGCTCGGGCGCGGTCAGCAACCCGGTGCGCGATGTCGCGCATTCGGACCTTGTCATCGTGATCGGCTCCAACCCCACCAGCAACCACCCGGTGGCCGCCAGCTGGATGAAGAACGCCGCCCAGCGCGGCACCCGCATCGTGTTGGCCGACCCACGCATCACCGACATCGGCCGCCGCCACACCTGGCGCAACCTGCAGTTCAAGGCCGACACCGACGTGGCGCTGCTCAACGCCATGCTCCACGTCATCGTCACTGAGAACCTGTGCGATGAAAAATTTTTGAGCGAACGCGCCGACAACGTGGCCGAACTCAAAGCCCATGTGCGGGACTACACGCCAGAGGCCATGAGTGTGGTGTGCGACATCCCGGCAGAGACCATCCGTGAAGTGGCGCGGGCCTATGCCACCGCCAAAGCTGCGATGATTTTGTGGGGCATGGGCGTGAGCCAGCATGTGCACGGCACCGACAACGTGCGCTGCCTGATCGCGCTGGCCAGCATCACTGGGCAGATTGGCCGCCCCGGCACCGGTCTGCATCCGCTGCGTGGGCAGAACAATGTGCAGGGCGCGAGCGACGCGGGCCTGATCCCGATGATGTACCCCAACTACCAGCGCGTGAGCGACAAGTCCGCGCACGACTGGTTCGAGAAATTCTGGGACACCAAGCTCGATGACCAGCCCGGGTACACCGTGGTTGAAATCATGCACAAGGCATTGGCCCCGGACAGCGACCCGCACAAGGTGCGTGGCATGTACATCATGGGCGAGAACCCGGCCATGAGCGACCCCGACCTGAATCACGCCCGCCACGCGCTGGCCAGCCTGCAGCACCTGGTGGTGCAAGACATCTTTCTGACCGAAACTGCCTGGCTGGCCGATGTGGTGCTGCCCGCCAGCGCCTGGCCCGAGAAAACCGGCACCGTCAGCAACACCGACCGCACGGTGCAGATGGGCCGCCAGGCCGTATTGCCACCGGGCGATGCGAAACCCGACTTGTGGATCGTTCAGCAAATCGCCGCTCGCGTGGGTCTGCATTGGTCCTACATGGGCGAGCACGACGGTGTGGCGGCGGTGTACGAAGAAATGCGCCAGGCCATGGCCCCGGCCATTGGTGGTATCGACTGGGCGCGCCTGAACGCAGGCTCGGTCACCTACCCCTGCGTGAGCGCCGACGACCCGGGCCAGTCCATCGTCTTCCATGACCATTTCCCTACGAAAGATGGGCGCGTTTGGCTGGTGCCTGCGGGCCTGATTCCGGCCGCCGAGCAGCCCGATGCCGACTACCCCATGGTGCTCATCACTGGGCGGCAGCTGGAGCACTGGCACACCGGCAGCATGACGCGCCGTGCTACGGTGCTTGATGCGCTGGAGCCTGCGGCTACCGCGTCCATGCACGCTGCCGACATGGCGCGCCTGGGGGTGCAGGCCGGGCAGCGCATCCGCGTGGCTTCGCGCCGAGGGCATGTAGAACTGGCGGTGCGCGAAGACAACGGCACCCCGCTGGGCACGGTGTTCATCCCGTTTGCCTATGTGGAGGCAGCGGCCAACGAGCTGACCAACGCCGCGCTCGATCCCTTTGGCAAGATTCCAGAGTTCAAGTACTGCGCAGTGCGTGTGGAAAGCGCAGACGCCGCATAATGCGGCGCATGACTGAGCAGACTGTTTCCCTTGGCCGACCATGTGTGCAAGTGGCTGTCCTGATGCGCCGCGAACCGGTGCAAGGGCCCATGGCGAAATGGCAACCCTGGCGCTGGGTTTTGGCGGATGTGGTGCAGCATCAAGCCGGTTTTGGACATGAACCCCGCTGCCTGCGGCAAAGCGACGACGAGCAGCTTTGGCTCTACCCGAACTGGAGGGTGGAGCTGTTCCCTGACGATGCCGAGGGCTACTGGCTCAATGCCACCTCGCCCGCACCGGCTTACTTTGTGATGTGGCGTTTGATGGACGCCGAAGACGGCAGCGAGCCTCGGGCCGTGCCGCAGGCGGTCAGCCTGAGTTACCACGATGCAGGCCGCTGGCTCGATGCACAGGAAACCGTCGAGAACATGGCGGCTCCTGCCGAGGTGGTGACGTGGCTGCACACATTCGCCGTGACGCACTTCGTGCCGGAAGAAAAAAAACGGCAACGTCCTCAAAGTTTCCAGGGGCTCACTGACCGCTTTGGGCAACCGGCCTCGGTCAGTACGCAGTCCAAACGCCGAGGCGCAGGCGGAGGTCAGGCCCATGAATGACAACTTTTTCAGTCGATGGTCGCGCCGCAAGCAGGACGTCACGGCTGGTCGCACAGTGGATGAGTCGGCTTTGCCCGAAGCCGAACCCGTGTCTGAATTGGTGCCGCAAGCCAGCCTGCCGCTAGCGCCTGTGAAGGAACCCAGCACCGAGCCCTTGCCTTCGATGGACGATGTGCAGGCTCTGAGTCCAGCATCGGACTTCCAGCCTTTCATGCGCAGGGGGGTGACCCCGGATGTGCGCAACGCGGCCATGAAAAAGCTCTTTACGGATCCGCACTTCAACGTGATGGACGGTCTGGACATCTACATCGGTGACTACACCCAACCTGACCCCTTGCCTGCGGGCATGCTGGAGCAGATGGTGGGTGCACAGTTCCTGAGTCTGGTACAGCCACCGGCGTCTGCTGTCGTGGAGGCCAGCGCTCGTGACGGGGCAGAGGAAAACCCTGGTCAGAAGCCTGCGGCGCAACAAGGCGTCGCAGTTGTGGCACAGTCGCCGGATTCCGCAGCCCCCATGGCTACGACAAAAACTGACCATGACCACACTGATTTGCAATTGCAACCAGACTCTGCCGCTGCAGACCCTCAAGCTGGGTCAGGCCCTCGGTGAGGACCTGAAAGAACACACCACGCTGTGCCGCCGTGAGGCAAGTGCCTTCCAGCAGGCTGTCAAAGGCCGTGATACCGTGGTGGTCGCCTGCACCCAGGAGCAGCGGCTGTTTGCCGAGCTGTCGGAGCAGACCGAGGGTGCAGTCGCCCCCATCCGTTTTGTGAATATCCGGGAAAGTGCGGGCTGGTCTGCCGAAGGCACGCAGGCTACCCCCAAGATGGCGGCCTTGCTGGCCGCAGCCCGCTTGCCCGAACCTGAGCCGGTGCCCACGGTGACCTTCAAAAGCCAGGGCCGCTTGCTGATTCTGGGTCCATTGGATCGGGCTGAACATGCGGCGGCCTTGTTGTCGGATGTGCTGGACATCACCCTCTGGGCCGAAGGCGCGGGCGATGCCGGGGGCAGCCAGACAAGGCGCTTCCCGGTCATGGCGGGTCAGCTGCAAAGCCTGAACGGCTGGCTGGGGGCTTTCGATGTCACCTGGTTGGCCAACAACCCGATTGATCTGGACCTGTGCACCCGTTGCAACGCCTGCATTGCCGCTTGTCCTGAGCAGGCCATTGGGCTCGACTACCAGATTGACCTGTCACGCTGCACCTCGCACCGCGATTGCGTCAAGGTCTGCAGCGCAGCGGGCGCGATCGATTTTTCGCGTGAGCCCCGTTCGCAAACCGAACGCTTTGATCTGGTGCTGGATCTGCGCGGGCCGCAGGCGGGGGTGACTTTCCGCCAGCATGCCTTGCCGCAAGGCTACTTCCGCTGGGATGGTCGCGAGCTGCAGACCTTGCTCAAGTTGCGCGACATGGTGGGGGAATTCGAGAAGCCCCGCTTTTTTGCCTACAAGCAAAAACTGTGTGCCCACAGCCGCAACGACCAGACCGGCTGTCAAGCCTGCGTGGACATTTGCTCGGCCGAAGCCATCGCTTCCGACAAGTCGCGCCAGCAGATCCAGGTCAACCCCCACCTGTGTGTGGGCTGTGGCGCCTGCACTACGGTGTGTCCCACCGGAGCCCTGAGCTATGCCTACCCCCGCGCCTCGGAGCAAGGCGAGAAGATCCGAACCTTGCTTGGCACCTACCAGGGCGCTGGTGGGCGCGATGCAGCTTTGCTGCTGCACAGCCAGAACCGGGGCCAGGCCCTGGTCGACGAGCTGGGCCGGGGCGCACAGCTCAAGGTCATGCAAGGCATGCCTGCCCGAGTGATGCCGCTGGCACTGTGGCACACAGTCAGTCTGGGCCTGGAGGTGTGGCTCTCGGCCGTCGCCTACGGTGCGCGCCAGATCATGGTGCTGCTCACCGATGAAGAAGCGCCGCAGTACAAAACCGCCATGACCGAACAGATGGCCGTGGCACAAGCTGTGCTGAACGGCCTGGGCTACGACGGCGTGCATTTCCAGTTGATCGAGGCCTCGCACCCGCAGGCGCTGGACGGCGAATTGCAGCGTCTCTCGGGTCGTGCTGCCCATGTCCCGCTGGGACCCGTTGTGCTGGCGCGGCACGCGGTGCAGTCCGACAAGCGCAGCACGCTGGAGCTGGCGCTGGATCACCTGATGGCACATGCTCCGGCGCAGCAGGGTGCGACGTGTCTTGAAGCGCTGGCCTTGCCTGCACCAGGCTCCCCGCTGGGCACCATCGCTGTTGACGCTTCGCGTTGCACGCTGTGCATGAGCTGCGTTGGCGCATGCCCCTCGGGGGCTTTGCAGGACAACCCGCAGCAGCCTGAGCTCAAGTTCATTGAAAAGAACTGTGTGCAGTGCGGCCTATGTGCCAAGACCTGCCCTGAGCAGGCCATCATGCTGCAGCCGCGCCTGCTGCTGACATCTGAGCGCAGCCAGCCTCGCCGCTTGCACCACAGCCCGCCCTACGCCTGCATCCGTTGTGGCAAACCGTTTGGCACGCTCAAAGCCATTGAGGCGATGCTGGGCCGTCTGTCGGGGCACAGCATGTTCCAGGGGGCGGCGCTGGAGCGCCTGAAAATGTGCGGCGATTGCCGCGTGATTGACATGTTCACTGACGAAAACCAGGTGCGCATGGACGTGCCTCCCGCCAACCCCAAGTACTGATTTGCCATGAGTACCGAAATGCCTCCCAGCCACGCCCTCGACGAAGAATTGGCCCGCGCCGAAATGTATGGCCTGCTGGCCCAACTCTTCTACCAGCCTCCGACGCCTGAGTTACTGGCGCAGTTGCAGGTGGCGGTGACCGATGCGCCAGATGCGGGAGGCTTTTTGGAAGAGCCCTGGCGTGAACTGGTGGCTGCCGCCCGCGCCACCGACGCGATGAACATCGGCAACGAGTTCAACAGCCTGTTTGGCGGCGTGGGCAAGCCCGAGGTGTACCTGTTCGGCTCGCATTACCTCAGTGGTTTTTTGAACGAAAAACCGCTGGTTCAATTGCGAAACGATCTGTCTGCGCTGGGATTGGCCCGTCAGGAACAGATGCCAGAAACGGAAGACCATGTGGCTTATCTGTTTGAAGTCATGCGCTACCTGATCGCTGGCGACGATATGGCGGTCTGCAATCTGACCCGTCAGGCCGAGTTCTTTGCACGCCATGTTCAGCCCTGGTTGTCCAGTCTGTGCCAGATGCTGGCGGCGCATCCCCGTGCCCGGTTCTATGGCCATGTGGCCCATCTTGCAGAAGCTTTTGTCAGCATCGAGTCACAGGCCTTTGATTTGCTGGCCTGACCGATTCGAAACTTGAAAAAGAACCTTTTGGCATCTGTTTTGTGTACGGTATTGCCCCTATTGCGCAGACTTCAAGTCGAGGTAACATCGGGGCCTTATGAAACCAAAGACATAGGTCCTTGGTTCTAGAGTCTTGAATTTTGGGAACCACCAGCGAGGCACACCATGGACCAGTCACCCACTGCAAAACATTCACGTCGCAGCCTGTTTGCCGGCGCGGCCACTGTGGGCGCTGTGGCGGCGGCCAGCAGTGTCCTGCCGACCGTGGTCAAAAACAAGCTGCCTGCTGTACCCGCCATGCCCAAGCCCGAGCGCGGTGGCGGCTATAGCCTGAGTGAGCACGTGCAGCGCTATTACAAGACCACCCGCGTCTGACCTCGCCTTTTTCAATTTCCAACTGGAGCCTTCCATGTTGCTGACCAAAAAACACAGTGGTGCTTCGGGCACCCCCTCGTCTTCTTTCGTGCACAGCCTGCGCCGTGGTCTGTCACAGGCCCTGCCCACACTGGACCGCCGCAGCTTTCTGCGCCGCTCGGGCCTGGGCGTCGGTGTGGGTCTGGCGGCCAGCCAGCTGAGCCTGGTGCAAAAAGCGCAGGCCGCTGCTGGGATCGACAACATCGGCAAGGGCAAGGTCGAAGTCAAGCGCACCGTTTGCACCCACTGCTCGGTGGGCTGCGCGGTTGATGCTGTGGTCGAAAACGGCGTCTGGGTGCGCCAGGAAGCCGTGTTTGACTCGCCCATCAACCTGGGTGCGCACTGCGCCAAAGGTGCTGCGCTGCGTGAACACGGCCATGGCGAATACCGCCTGCGCTACCCCATGAAGCTGGTCAACGGCAAATACGAGCGCATCAGCTGGGATGTGGCGCTGCAAGAGATCAGCGCCAAGATGCTGGCGCTGCGCAAGGCCAGCGGCCCTGACAGCGTGTACTTCATCGGTTCGTCCAAGCACAACAACGAACAAGCCTACCTGATGCGCAAGTTCGTGAGCTTCTGGGGCTCCAACAACTGTGATCACCAGGCACGCATCTGTCACTCGACCACGGTGGCCGGTGTGGCCAACACCTGGGGTTATGGCGCCATGACCAACTCGTACAACGACATGCAAAACAGCAAGGTTGCTCTGTACATTGGCTCCAACGCGGCCGAAGCCCATCCGGTGTCGATGCTGCACATGCTGCACGCCAAGGAAAACGGCTGCAAGATGATCGTGGTCGATCCTCGCTTCACCCGCACGGCGGCCAAGGCCGACGAGTATGTGCGCATCCGCTCGGGCACCGACATTCCTTTCCTGTTTGGTCTGGTTTATCACATCTTCAAGAACGGCTGGGAAGACAAGAAGTACATCCACGACCGCGTCTATGGCATGGAGGCCGTGCGCGATGAAGTGTTGGCCAAGTGGACGCCTGACAAGGTCGAAGAGGCCTGCGGCGTCAAGGAAGACCAGATGTTCAAGGTCGCCAAGATGCTGCACGACAACAACCCTGGCACCATTGTCTGGTGCATGGGCCAGACCCAGCACACGATTGGCAACGCCATGGTCCGGGCGTCGTGCATTTTGCAGCTGGCACTGGGCAATGTGGGCAAGAGCGGAGGCGGCACCAACATCTTCCGTGGTCACGACAACGTGCAAGGTGCAACCGATGTTGGTCCCAACCCCGACTCGCTGCCTGGCTACTACGGCCTGGCCGAAGGCTCGTGGAAGCATTTCGCCAAAGCCTGGGGCGTGGACTTCGAGTGGATCAAGAAGCAGTTCCCCAGCCCTGCCATGATGGGCAAGAATGGCATCACGGTCTCGCGCTGGATCGATGGCGTGCTCGAAAAGAACGAGCTCATCGACCAGGACAGCAACCTGCGTGGTGTCTTCTATTGGGGCCATTCACCCAACTCGCAGACCCGGGGTCTGGAGATGAAACGCGCCATGGACAAGCTGGACCTGCTGGTGGTGGTGGACCCGTACCCCAGCGCCACAGCGGCCATGGCCGCGATGCCGGGCAAGGCTGAAGACCTCAACCCTAACCGTGCCGTGTACTTGTTGCCGGCCGCCACGCAGTTCGAGACCAGTGGTTCGTGCACCGCATCCAACCGCTCCATCCAGTGGCGCGAAAAGGTGATTGATCCGCTGTGGGAGAGCCGCTCTGACCACATGATCATGTACCAGCTGGCGCAAAAACTGGGCTTTGGTACAGAGCTGGTCAAGAACTACAAGTTGCAGAAAGTCAAAGGTCTGGACGAGCCTGTGCCCGAAGACATCCTGCGCGAGATCAACAAGTGTGTCTGGACCATCGGCTACACCGGTCAGAGCCCCGAGCGCCTGAAGGCCCACATGAAGAACATGCACGTGTTCGACGTGAAGACCTTGAAGGCCAAAGGCGGCAAGGACAAGGACACCGGCTACGACTTTGCCGGCGATTACTTTGGCCTGCCCTGGCCCTGCTACGGTACGCCTGAACTCAAGCACCCGGGCTCGCCCAATCTCTACGACACCTCCAAACACGTCATGGACGGTGGTGGCAACTTCCGCGCCAACTTCGGCGTGGAACGCGAGGGCAAGACCTTGTTGGCCGAAGACGGATCGCATTCACTGGGGGCCGACATCACCACCGGCTATCCTGAGCTGGACCACATCCTGCTCAAGAAGCTGGGTTGGTGGGACGAGCTGACCGAGGCTGAAAAAACAGCTGCCGAAGGCAAGAACTGGAAGACCGACCCCTCGGGTGGCATGATCCGCGTGTTCATGAAGGAGCACGGCTGCCATCCCTTTGGCAATGCCAAGGCGCGCGCCGTGGTCTGGAACTTTCCCGACCCGATTCCGCAACACCGCGAGCCGCTGTACGGTACCCGTCCGGACCTGGCCGCCAAGTACCCAACCCATGACGACAAAAAGGCTTTCTGGCGTTTGCCCACGCTCTACAAGACGGTGCAGGACAAGAACATCGCCGACAAGGTCTACGAGAAATTCCCGCTGATCTTGACCTCGGGCCGTCTGGTCGAGTACGAAGGCGGTGGCGAGGAAACCCGCTCCAACCCCTGGCTGGCCGAACTGCAGCAAGAAGCCTTTGTCGAGATCAACCCCAAGACGGCGGCCGACCGCGGCATCCGCAACGGCGACCGCGTCTGGCTGATGGGCGCGACCGGTGCCCGCCTGAACGTGCAGGCGCTGGTCACCGAGCGCGTGGACACGGGCACCGTGTGGATGCCTTTCCACTTCTCCGGTCGCTGGCAGGGGGCTGACATGTTGGCTTACTACCCCAAGGGAGCAGCACCCGTGGTGCGCGGCGAAGCGGTCAACACGGCCACCACCTACGGTTATGACAGCGTCACCATGATGCAAGAGACCAAGACCACGGTCTGCAACATCGAGCGCGCATAAAGCAAGGAGTCACAACATGGCACGAATGAAATTCATCTGTGACGCCGAGCGTTGCATCGAGTGCAACGGCTGCGTCACCGCTTGCAAGAACGAACACGAAGTCCCCTGGGGCGTGAACCGTCGCCGTGTGGTCACCCTCAACGACGGTGTGCCCGGCGAGAAATCCATCTCGGTCGCCTGCATGCACTGCTCGGATGCACCCTGCATGGCGGTGTGCCCGGTCAACTGCTTCTACAAAACCGAAGAAGGCGTGGTGCTCCACGACAAGGACGTGTGCATCGGCTGTGGCTACTGCTCGTATGCCTGCCCCTTTGGTGCGCCCCAGTTCCCCAGTCAAGGCACCTTTGGCGTGCGCGGCAAGATGGACAAGTGCACCTTCTGCGCGGGTGGTCCCGAAGAGCACGGTAGCCAGGCCGAGTTCGACAAGTACGGCCGCAACCGCTTGGCCGAAGGCAAGCTGCCGGCCTGTGCCGAGATGTGCTCGACCAAGGCGCTGCTGGCCGGTGACGGCGACGTGGTCTCTGAAATCTTCCGCAGTCGCGTGGTGCAACGCGGCAAGGGCGCAGAAGTCTGGGGTTGGGGTACCGCTTACGGCACTGCGGCCAAGCAAGGAGCCTGATATGCGCAAGATCCTTTTTCTGTTTGCGGTCACAGCGGTTCTGACTTTGAGCGCCTGTGGCGAGAAGCCGCAAGACCATGCCGGTATCCGCAGCGATCAGCCTGCTGCTGCAGGCACGGGGGTGGCGGCTTTCACAGCCGACGGCTGGAAAGCCGGTGACCAGGCCAGTTGGTCCAACCACCTCAAAGCCCGTGCCAACTACGGCATGAATGACCACCTGCGTGCGCCCAAGTGAGTCGCAAGGAGAACGCCATGCGTCGCCTGATCCTCTCCCTGGCCTTGATCTGGTTGGCCCTGGGCGCTGCGGCCCAGACGGCTGCACCGGCCGATGCCGCGACTCGAACAGCAGCGTCTGCGGATGCCGCTGCGGGCGTCAAGAGCGCCAACATCTTCCAGATTGCCCCTGGAGCAGATGCCGATCCCAAATACAAGGACCAGACCAATGCCGAGCGTGGTCAGGTTCAGCCCGGCAACAACGCCCCCATGTGGCGACAGGTTGGGCAGGGCGTAACGGGTTACAGCAGCCTGCCGCTCAGCCAGGCACCGGAGGCGGGCAATCTGATCCAAAAGTTTGTTCAATACCCGGGCTCACGCTTGACCAATGCCGGTCAGGCCTGGCGTGAGGCGCGCAACCAGTTCATCATCCCGTACGGTGGCGCTTTGTTGCTGATCGTACTGGGGGCCCTGGCCCTGTTTTATGTGGGCAAGGGTACGCTGGAGTTGCATGGCCAGGAGACGGGTCACAAGATTGAACGCTTCACTCCGTTGGAGCGCTCAGCCCACTGGGCCAATGCCATCGCTTTTTGTGCGTTGGCGATTTCGGGCATTGTGATGGCGTTTGGCAAGTTTTTCTTGAAGCCTGTCATGGGCAACGCTTTGTTTGGCTGGGTGACGTACCTCCTCAAAAACATCCACAACTTCGCTGGCCCCCTGTTCGCGGTGTCACTGGTGATCGTGATCGTGATTTTTGTGCGCGACAACCTGCCACGCAAGGAAGATATGACCTGGCTGCTCAAAGGTGGTGGCTTGCTGTCCAAGCACGAAGTGCCTTCACATCGCTTCAATGCCGGTGAAAAACTGCTGTTCTGGGGGGGAGTGTTCTTCCTGGGTCTGGTGGTGGTGGCGTCGGGCTTTGTGCTTGACAAGCTGTTGCCAGGCCTCGTTTATGAGCGTGGCACCATGCAGATGGCCAACATGGTGCACGGCGTGGCCACCTGTCTGATGATGGCCATGTTCATGGGGCACATTTACATGGGTACGGTTGGCATGCGCGGTGCCTACAGCGCCATGCGTGACGGCTATGTGGACGAGACTTGGGCCAAGGAGCACCATGAGCTGTGGTATGACGATGTCAAAGCGGGCAAGATCCCTGCGCATCGCTCTGAGCCTGCAGCACCAGCACCTGCAGTCAAGCCCGTCACCACCGCCTGATCTGGAGCATTGTCATGAAAAAATTTCTCTTGCTGATCTCGTTGCTGGCTCTGAATGCTGCAGTGCAGGCCAAGTTGCCAGCACCCAGCGAAGAAGCCAAAGCCAAGGCCGCAGAAGTTGCTGCCAAGACCGCCCATGGCGACAAAGTTGCTGCATACCAGTTGTGCAAGTCACGCGAGAAAGTCGCAACACATTACTACAAAACCAACGGCAAGGGTAAGGCTGCGCCCACGGCGACACCCGCTTGTGTGGATCCCGGCGTCTACAAGCCGTTGGACTCGGCAGTCACAGCATCCCCTGCTGCGGCACCCGCGGCAGTCAAACCGGCTGCAGCCGTAATCGTCAAAAAAGGCTGATCCTTTTTTCATCGCATTGAAAATCCCTCGCCGGGTCCGGCGGGGGATTTTTACGTTAGGCTCAAGCCATGTCAGCCGCCTCACTCTCCTGTTCTCTCAAGCCGCGCATGACCCAGGCGCAGGCGGTCTTGACACGCACAGTGCAGGTCCGCAACGAGCTGGGGCAATCTTCTGAGGCGCAGATCCCGGCTGAGCGCGCTTTGACCGTGTACCTGGACAAACGCGAACTCGTCACACTGATGACTTTAGGTGGGCAGCCCGAGCTGTTGGTGCTGGGTTTTTTGCGTAATCAGCGGCTGGTGGATGCGGTGGATCAGATCGAATCGATCACCGTGGACTGGGTTGTCGGCGAGGGTGAAGTGGGCGAGCCTGGTGTGGCTGCCGTCAGAACCCGCCCCGGTGCGAATGTGGCTGTGCAACGCAGTGCTGAGCGCGTGGTCACCACCGGTTGTGGCCAAGGCAGTGTCTTTGGTGATTTGATGGCCAGCATTGACGAGATTGTCCTGCCCAACGCGCAGATCACCCAGAGTCAGTTGTATGGCTTGGTGAACACCATCCGTGTGCAGGAGAGCACCTACAAGTCGTCGGGTTCTGTGCATGGCTGTGCGCTCTTCCAGGGCGAGCAGATGCTGATGTTTGTCGAAGATGTGGGCCGCCACAATGCAGTCGATACCATTGCAGGCTGGATGTGGATGAACGACATCAGCGGGCATGACAAGATCTTTTACACCACGGGCCGATTGACCAGCGAGATGGTCATCAAATCCGCCCAAATGGGCATCCCGGTCGTGGTGTCGCGCAGTGGCATCACTCAGATGGGTCTGGATGTGGCTCAGCGCGTGGGTTTGTGCGCGATTGGCCGGGCGACCAACAAGCGGTTTTTGTGTTTCAGTGCACCTGAGCGCCTGGTATGGCAGCCCGAGCTGGCGCAGCTGGCCACCACTTGATTCATGTGAAAGGGGCTGACCCTGGCATGCTCGATGGCCTGAATGATTCTGCGTGGTTTGTCCTGATCAGACCCAGGCCATCGGCTCTGCGGTAAGGTGATGACATGAAGCAACAAGGATGGATTCACGGCCTGCGGTTGGGCGCTCGCAACCTTTGGCGCGATGTGCGTGCGGGCGAGTTGCGGCTCTTGATGCTGTCGGTGGCACTGGCCGTGGCAGCGCTCACTGCGGTAGGCTTTTTGGCAGACCGCATGCAGACAGGGTTGTGGCGCGATGCGCGGCAGCTGCTGGGCGGCGACGCGGTGATTGTGAGCGACCAGGCCACACCACCGTTGGTGCTGCAGGAGGCACAGCGCCTTGGCTTGCAGACCAACACCAGTGTGAGCTTTCCGACCATGGCGCGGGCGCTGGCCGAGCAAGGTGGTGCCAGCCGTCTGGTGGCGCTCAAGGCAGTGGCGCCGGGTTACCCTTTGCGTGGGCGACTGGAGTTGCAGGGCGGAGACCACGTCAGCGCCATTCCGGCGCAGGGCGACGTGTGGGTGGATCCCGCATTGCTCGACACCCTGGGCTTGCAGCTGGGCCAGACGCTGGCGCTGGGTGAGCGGACTTTGCGCATCACTGCGCTCATCGAGCGCGAGCCCGATCGCGGGGCAGGTTTCATGAATTTCGCGCCCAGGGTGATGCTCAATGCGGCCGATCTGGCGTCCACCGCGTTGGTGCAGCCGGCCAGCCGGGTCACCTGGCGCATGGCCGTGGCAGGTCCTGAACAGACCGCCAACCGCTTTGCCGCCTGGGCACGCGATCAGGCGCAGCAGGCCCATTGGCGTGGTCTGCAGGTCGAGTCGCTCGACAGCGGCCGCCCTGAAATGCGCCAGACGCTGGAGCGTGCCTCGCAGTTCTTGAATTTGGTGGCCTTGCTGGCGGCCATGCTGTGCGCGGTGGCTGTGGCGCTGGCGGCCCGCAGTTTTGCCGAGCGCCAGCTCGACGCCTGTGCGCTCTTGCGGGTGTTGGGTCAGAGCCAGCGTACCTTGACGCTTGGCTACAGCGTGGAGTTTTTGGGTGCAGGCCTGGTGGCCAGCGTGCTGGGGCTGGTGCTGGGTTATGGCGTGCACCTCGGGTTTGTGCAGTTGTTGGTGGGTTTGGTGGACACGCAGCTGCCTGCGGCCAGTGTGCAGCCTGCGCTCATGGGTTTGGCGATGGGCCTCACGCTCTTGGTGGCCTTTGGCTTGCCGCCTGTGCTGCAGCTGGCACAAGTGCCACCATTGCGCGTGATCCGGCGGGATCTGGGTGGTTTGCAGCTGCGCTCGGGCCTGGTGTTGGGCATGGGACTGGCGGGCTTTGCGCTGACCCTCCTGGTGGTCAGCCGCAGCTGGACGCTGGGGTTCATCACGGTGGGCGGCTTTGGCGTGGCCTTGCTGCTGTTCGCCGGGCTGTCTGCAGCGGCTTTGTGGGCGCTGCGCCGCTTTGTGCCGGGTGAGCAGGCGCCGCGCTGGCTGCGCCTGGCCACACGCCAGGTGGCGGCTCGTCCGGTGTTTGCGGTGGTGCAGGTCAGCGCCTTGTCGGTGGGTTTGCTGGCGCTGGCGCTGCTGGTGCTCCTGCGCACCGACTTGGTGGCGAGCTGGCGGCGGGCCACGCCCGCCAATGCGCCTGACCGTTTTGTCATCAATGTGCAGCCCGATCAGGCGCAGGATTTTCTGGCGCATCTGTCGGCCAGTGGGGTGCGTTCGCCCGACTGGTTCCCGATGATCCGCGGGCGGCTGGTGGCCATCAATGGACGTGAGGTGCAGTCCAGCGACTTTGCCACCGAGCGGGCACGCCGCCTGGTGGATCGCGAATTCAACCTGTCGCACACCGAGACCTTGCCAGCGTACAACCCGCTGGTGGCCGGGCGCTGGGTGCCTGGCGAAGCCGATGGCGTGAGTGTGGAGCAAGGCATTGCCGAGACGCTGGGCCTGCAGATGGGCGATCGCCTGCGCTTTGACATGGGCGGCGTGCAGCACGAGGCGCGCATCACCTCGGTGCGCAAGGTGGACTGGGCCTCGATGCGGGCCAATTTTTTCATGCTGTTCCCGTTGGCGCAGATGCCGGACTTGCCCATCACCTACATGGCGGCTTTTCGCACGCCTGTGGGGGCGCTCAACTTTGAGAATGCGATGGTGCAGAAGTTCCCCAACATCACCAGCGTGGACATGCGCAGCACCCTGAACCAGGTGCAAAAAGTGCTGGACCAGGTGGTCCGAGCGGTGGAGTTTTTGTTTGGCTTCACGCTGGCCGCAGGCCTGATGGTGTTGCTGGCGGCGGTGGGGGCGAGCCGCCAGGCGCGTGAGCATGAATACGCCATCATGCGGGCGCTGGGCGCGAGCCGCCAGCTGCTGGCGCAGGTGCAGCGCACCGAGTTGCTGGGCCTGGGTTGGCTGGCCGGTTTCATGGCCAGTGCCATGGCGCTGGTGGTGGGCTGGGGGCTGACCCGTTTCGTGTTCGAGTTCGCCTGGCAGCCGCCGCTGTGGGCGCCGCTCGCCGGGGGGGCGCTGGGCGCGGCTCTGGCTTGGGCTGCGGGCAGTTTGAGCCTGGCCGGTGTGCTGCGGCAACCCGTGGTGCAGACCTTGCGCCAGGCCGAGCCGTGATGGGCCTTTTGCGGGCACAAGGCATCAGGACGGCACAGTGAAGGCAGAGTGAAGGCACAATTGCCCCATGCAAATTCAAGAAAAACCACCGTTCGAGACGCCCTTTGAATGGATCGGTGGCGAGGCCCGCGTGCGTGCGCTGGTGGACCGGTTTTACGACCTGATGGACCTGGAGCCCGGCTACCGCGTGCTGCGCGCCAGCCACGGCAGCACGCTCGACGCGGCACGCGACAAGCTGTTCTGGTTTTTGTGCGGCTGGTTGGGGGGCCCCGATCACTACCAGGAGCGCTTTGGGCACCCGCGCCTGCGCATGCGCCACATGTCGTTTTCGATTGGCATCGAAGAGCGTGACCAGTGGCTCGCTTGCATGGCTCAGGCCATGACCGAGACGGGTGTGGACCCGGTGCTGCGCGAGCGCTTGCAGCAGAGCTTTTTTCAGACCGCCGACTGGATGCGCAACCGGGGTGGCGCGTGAAACTCAACTCCTTGCAGGACCTGAAGAAAGTCCAGAAAGAACTCCAGGCCGTCCATGAGCGCGCTCAAGCCGAGCTGGCGGCACGGCAAGCGCAAGCCCGTGAGGCTGCAGCGGCGCGCAACCTGTTTGCGCGGGCGGTGGGGGTGGTGCAGCCCTTGCCTGACCGCAAGCAGGCTCGCTTGCCTCAGGTGGCGGTGGCCCCGATGGCCCTGCAGCGCCAAAAGGACGAAGAAGCGGTGTTGCGCGATGCCTTGAGTGATGAGTTCGATGTCAGCACCTTGCTCGACACCGACGAAGCCTTGAGCTTTCGCCGTCCAGGTATTGGGCCGGATGTTACCCACAAGCTGCGCAAGGGCGATTGGTCGATCCAGCGCGAGATCGACTTGCACGGTTTGCGCAGCGATGAGGCGCGGATAGCGTTGGCCGAGTTCATCCGCCTGTCGCACCGCCAGGGCCTGCGCTGTGTGCGTGTGGTGCATGGCAAAGGTCTGGGCTCGCCCGGCAAAACCCCAGTGCTCAAGTCCAAGGTGCACAGCTGGCTGGTGCAAAAAAATCAGGTCATGGCCTTTGTTCAGGCCAAGCCCGCCGAGGGTGGCGCGGGCGCGTTGGTGGTGCTGCTCAAGCCTGCGGATTGAAGACATCTTATGCAGGAGCTGCGCCTTGTGGGAGTCGCACCTTTGTGGGAGCGGCGCCCCCGCCGCGAATGGGCGCCCGCAGTCCACAAGCCTTCGCCCCGTGGAGCTCCCACAAAGCCGCGCCTACAACAGCCCTTGCTCAGCCATCGACAGCGCCTGGCCTTGACCTACGATGATGTGGTCCAGCACCCGCACGTCCACCAGGGCCAGTGAAGCCTTGAGGTTGTGTGTGAGTGCTTCGTCGGCTCGACTGGGCTGGACCGAGCCACTGGGATGGTTGTGCGCCAGCACCACTGCCGCGCTTTGGTGGTGCAGGGCGCGCAAGACCACTTCGCGGGGGTAGACACTGGTCTGGGTCAGGGTGCCGCGAAAGAGTTCTTCCATGGCCAGAAGGCGGTTCTGGCTGTCCATGAACAGCACGGCAAACACCTCGTGGCTTTTATGGGCCAGTTGCAGTTGCAGGTACTGTTTGACCGCCCCGGGTGTCTGGAAGGCTTCGCGCTCCTGTAGCCGCTCGGCGAGTGCCCTGCGCGCCAACTCGAACACCGCCAGCAGCTCGGCTTTTTTGGCAGGGCCCAGGCCCTTGATGCTTTTGAAGGTGGCCGGGCTGGCATTCAAAAGCCCTGAGACGCCACCCAACTGCAAGAGTTCTTGTGCCAGTTGAAAGACGTTTTTTCCCGCCATGCCTGTGCGCAGCAAGATGGCCAGTAGCTCCACATCGCTCAGGGCCTGTGGCCCACGCTGCAGCAGTTTTTCGCGAGGCCGCGCCTCGGCAGGCAAGTCCTTGATGTCCATGAAAGTTCCTCCCTGGAACGGCCTTGACCCCTGATTTCAGATCGGGTGGCCCGGCTTTTTACAATAGAGCCCTGTTTATGCTCCTGTTGCCGCTTTGGCGGCATTCCAGAAAACCCTTATGCCTACAGTCCAACCCGGTTCTTTTTTGACGCTGCATTACCGCCTGGCGGGCCCGCAGGGCGATGTGATCAACACATTTACCGATAAACCGGCTACCTTGTCGCTGGGCTCGGGTGAGATGTCTCCGGCCATGGAGCAGCGCCTGCTGGGCCTGGAAGAGGGCACCCACACGGTGATCGAAATCCCCGCCGGCGAAGGTTTTGGCGAGCGTAATCCTGACATGCTGCAATGGGTGGCGCGCAAGCTGCTCAACGAGCTGGGCGATCCGATGGAAAAGTACACCGCAGGCGATGTGGTGCAGTTTCCCACGCCCGATGGTCTGGGCTCCTACGCCGGGACCGTGCTCGAAGTCGGCCCCGAAGGGGCTGTGCTCTTTGACTTCAACCACCCGCTGGCAGGTCAGCCTGTGACGTTTGAAGTGCATGTGATCGGGGTGCTGTGATGGCTGAAATCAGCAACGCCGGGCCGTCCCAAGTTGTGAAGGCCCCCTCGGGGGGCAGGGAGCCACACGCAGTGGGTGAACGTGGGGGTGATTTTTTCAACGCCGGACCGTCCCAAGTTGCGAAGGCCCCCACGGGGGGCAGCGATGTACACGCAGTGACAAGCGTGGGGGCTGAAATTCTTTTGGCCGAGCCGCGAGGCTTTTGCGCCGGGGTGGACCGCGCCATCGACATCGTCGAGCATGCGCTGGCCAAGTTCGGTCGTCCTATCTATGTGCGTCACGAAATCGTGCACAACACCTACGTGGTCAATGACCTCAAGGAAAAAGGTGCCATCTTCATTGAGGAGTTGTCCGAAGTGCCGCCCGGTGCCACGCTGATTTTCAGCGCTCACGGGGTGAGCCTGGCGGTGCAGCAAGAGGCCGAGCGCCGAGGGTTTCGGATTTTCGACGCCACCTGCCCGCTGGTCAGTAAAGTGCATGTCGAAGTGGCCAAGCTGCACAAAGAGGGCTACGAATTCATCATGATCGGCCACAAGGGGCACCCCGAAGTGGAAGGCACGATGGGGCAGCTCGACAGCGGCATCCATCTGGTCGAAGACGTGGCCGATGTGGCCCGTGTGCAACCTGCGCAGACCGACAAGCTGGCCGTGGTGACGCAAACCACGCTGAGTGTGGACGATGCGGCAGGCATTCTGGCGGCGGTCAAAGTCCGTTTTCCCAGCGTGCGCGAACCCAAACAGCAAGATATTTGCTACGCCACCCAGAACCGCCAGGACGCGGTCAAGCTGCTGAGCCCACAGGTGGACGTGGTGATCGTGGTAGGCAGCCCCACCAGCTCCAACAGCAACCGCTTGCGCGAGCTGGCCGACCGCATGGGTACACCGGGTTACATGGTGGACTCGGTGGCCGATCTGAATCCGGCTTGGATCGACGGCAAGCAGCGGATCGGCTTGACCGCTGGGGCTTCGGCTCCGGATGTGCTGGTGCAAGCCGTTATTACCCGCCTGCGCGAGCTGGGCGCACTGTCGGTGCGCACCCTCGATGGCATTCAGGAAACCATCAAGTTCCCGCTGCCAAAAGGCCTGAAGTCCGACACCTACAATTGAGCCATGCTTGACATCCTCCAACTCCGCAAAGACCTGGACGCCGTGATCGCGCGTCTGCAGACCCGCAAGAATCCGCAAACCTTCCTCGATGTGGACGCTTTCCGCGCCCTCGAAGGCGAGCGCAAGACGCTGCAAACACGCACCGAAGAGTTGCAAAGTCAGCGCAACAGCCTGTCCAAGCAAATTGGCATGCTCAAGGGCAAGGGCCAGCACGCCGAGGCCGATGCCGTCATGGCGCAGGTAGGAGCCATCAAGACCGAACTGGACAATTCGGCCGCCCGTCTGGAGGTGATTCAGTCCGAGTTGCAGAACCTGCTGCTGGCCGTGCCCAACCTGCCGCACGAGAGTGTGCCTGTGGGCGAGGACGAGCATGGCAACGTCGAAGTGCGCCGCTGGGGCACAGTCCGGGCGTTCGATTTCGAGGTCAAGGACCATGTGGACATCGGCGAGAAGCTGGGCCTGGACTTTGACACCGGCATCAAGCTGTCGGGTTCGCGCTTCACCTTCATGCGCGGCCCGATCGCCCAGATGCACCGGGCGCTCGCCCAGTTCATGCTCGACACGCAGACCCGCGAGCATGGCTACACCGAGTGCTACACACCCTACATCGTCAACGGTGACACGCTGCGCGGTACGGGCCAGTTGCCCAAGTTCGAGGCCGATCTGTTTGCTGCCAACAAGGGCGGTCAAGAAGGTGGCGAAGACAACCAAGCGCTGTACCTGATCCCGACTTCCGAAGTCACACTGACCAATGTGGTGCGTGACGAGATCGTGGCCGAGAGCGATTTGCCGATCCAATTGACTGCACATACCCCATGCTTCCGTTCCGAGGCGGGTAGTGCAGGGCGCGACACGCGGGGGCTGATCCGACAGCACCAATTCGACAAGGTCGAGATGGTGCAGATCGTCCATCCTGAGAAAAGCTATGAAGCCCTCGAAGCCATGACAGGCCACGCCGAAGCCATTTTGCAAAAGCTGGGTTTGCCCTACCGCGTCATGAGCCTGTGCACGGGTGACATGGGTTTTGGTGCGACCAAGACGTATGACCTCGAAGTCTGGGTGCCTGCGCAGGGCGTCTACCGCGAGATCAGCTCGGTGTCCAACTGCGAGGCCTTCCAGGCGCGCCGTCTGCAGGCCCGCTTCAAGAATGCCCAAGGCAAGAATGAACTGGTGCACACCTTGAACGGTTCTGGCCTGGCGGTGGGCCGTGCGCTGGTGGCGGTTCTGGAGAATTACCAGAATGCCGACGGCTCTGTCACGGTGCCTGAAGTGCTGCGTCCGTACATGGGCGGCGTGGAGGTCCTGAGAGCCTGATAGAATCACGGCTTCGATGCACGCACCGAATCAGGAGAGGTGGCAGAGTGGTCGAATGTACCTGACTCGAAATCAGGCGTAGTGGCAACACTACCGAGGGTTCGAATCCCTCCCTCTCCGCCACGAAAGCCCCATCTTTGGGGCTTTTTTGTATTCCGGGTGCATTGCAAGGACTGCCTATGAAATACCTCACGCTTTTGATCACCATCGCCTTGCTGCAGGGCTGCACCTTGCTGGCCATCGCCGACGCGGCAGGGTCCGCTGCTGTTTACGCGGTCAAGACCACCGTCAATGTGATCGATGCGGTGACGCCCGACATCGTCAACAAGAAAAAAGACAAGTAAGACGCGGCCAATGCGCCAAAAGAAAAGGGGCCATAAGGCCCCTTTGTCATGGTGTGGCGAAGGGCTTAAATGCCCAGCCAGCCGTTGGTACGGGCAAAGTGCAAGGCTTGGGTGCGGCTGTTCACACCCAAACGGCGGAACAGGCGCCAGAAATGCACTTTCACGGTGTGTTCGCTGATGTCCAGCTTTTCGGCGATGTCACGGTTGGACAGGCCTTGGTCCAACATCAGGATCAGCTGTTTTTGGCGTTTGGACAGTTTGGTGGGCGCGGGTGTTGCTGAACCGGTTTCCTCTTCGGCTGTCATTTCGGGGGTCACCAGCAGCTCGCGCAGACCGGCAATGATTTGAAGCGGATTGTTGGATTTCTCGATGAACACATCTGCGCCCGCTTGCAGGCAACGCTCTTCGTATTCGCTGGCATCGGAGCTGGTCACGACAGCCAGTGACACATCAGGATATTTGGCCTTGACAGTGTGCACACCGGACAAGCCCAGAGTGTCAGGCAGTTGCAAATCCAGACAGAAAAGTTCGGCAGGACCGTTTTTTTCGACGGCTGTTTCCAGCAAGTTCATTTTGGGGACAGACACCACCTTGAGGCCTGGGCGCACACGGTGAATCAGCATGGTAAGCGCATCCCGCATGAGGGGATGGTCGTCGATGACGTATACAGTCATGATTCGATTTCTGTAGGTAAACTGAAAGTATGAGGATACAAGGCCAGCGTCAATTTGGCAATATTAACAATTTTGGAATTGTATTTATTTTTTATTTGTTTCGGAAAAATCAATAATTTTGCCAATTTCATTGGCGGCCATGGCTGTCAACTCTGGTGTTGACGCCTGAAGTACACCGGCCAGAGCATCCAATGCGTTGACCCCCTCGCTTTGCAGGCGACCGATGGCTTGGCCCGCATCCTTGGGGGATTGGAAGCCGGTGCTTTGCAGCAAGATTTGGCCCTGAGGAGACACCAGCTTGAAGTAGAAGAGACCATCTTTTTCTCGGTACTGCTTGAAGCTGGCCAGTGCCACTTTGTTTTGTTTGGCGGTTTGACCGGGTGTACCTGAGGCGAGTGCGCGCAAGCCAACAGCGTGCCGCAATTCACGGATGAAGGGGGTGGCCAGAGCCCGGGCTTTTTCGGCTCCGGCAAGCAGCATCTTGTCGATTTCGGCCGGGTTGTTGATCAGGGCCTCGTATTGCTCGCGCATGGGGGCCACTTCGCTGTCAATGCGTTCAAACAGCATCTGCTTGGCATCGCCCCAGCCAATGCCGTCGGCGTAGGCACGGGCAAACGCGGCGGTTTCTTCGGCGGTGGCGAAAGCCTGGTAGATCTGGAACAAGGCCGAGCCTTCGGTGGCTTTGGGTTCGCCCGGGGCCTTGGAGTCGGTCACGATGCCAGCGATCTGCTTGCGCATCTGCGTCGCCGGGGCAAACAGCGGGATGGTGTTGTCGTAGCTTTTGCTCATCTTGCGGCCGTCCAGACCGGGCAGCAAGGCGACCGATTCTTCGATCACGGCCTCGGGCAGCACGAAGTGCTCGCCGTACAGGTGATTGAAGCTGGAGGCCATGTCGCGCGCCATTTCGATGTGCTGGATCTGATCGCGGCCTACGGGCACCTTGTGTGCCTTGAACATCAAAATATCGGCGCCCATCAGCACCGGGTACATGAACAGGCCGGCTGTCACATCGGCGTCCGTGTCCTTGCCGGCCTCGTGGTTCTTGTCCATGGCCGCCTTGTAGGCGTGAGCACGGTTGAGCAGACCTTTGCCAGTGACGCAGGTCAGCAGCCAGGTCAGTTCGGGAATTTCAGGAATGTCGGACTGGCGGTAAAAGGTGACCTTGTCGGGGTCCAGGCCCGAGGCGATCCAGCTGGCAGCGATCTCCATGGTCGAGCGCTGGATACGGGCGGGCTCATCACATTTGATGAGGGCATGGTAGTCGGCCAGGAAGTAAAAACCCTCGGTGGCTGGGTTGCGGCTGGCCTGCACAGTGGGACGGATGGCCCCCACATAGTTGCCCAGGTGCGGGGTGCCTGTGGTGGTGATGCCGGTGAGGACACGGGTGCGGGCTGCAGAGGTCATAAGTCGATCAGCGAATCAGAAAAGACAGCGGGCTCAGGGCCAGCTTGATGAGGGCAAAGGTGAGGTCCATCAGGGGTTGCATCCACAGCGCACTGACCACGCCGGTGATCACCAGCGCCATGACGATGTAAAAACCCCAGGGCTCGATGCGTGAAAACACGACCGCCTGGCGCCAGGGCAGCAGGCCCACCACAATACGCCCGCCGTCCAGGGGGGGCAGCGGAAACAGGTTGAAGGCGAACATGACCACATTGGTCAACATGCCGGCCTTGCACATTTCAAGGAAAAAGCGTTCGGTAACACCGCTGCCCGCGAGCACATACAAAAGCGCACCCCACAGCAGCGCCTGCAAGAGGTTGGAGGCCGGGCCTGCCAGGGCGACCCAGACCATGTCCCGCTTGGGGTGGCGCAGGCGGTCAAAGCGCACGGGTACAGGCTTGGCGTAGCCAAACAGGAAAGCACCACCCGTGCTGAAGTACAGCAACAAGGGCATCAGGATGGTGCCGATGGGGTCAATGTGCGGGAACGGATTGAGGGTGACGCGACCCATCATGGCCGCTGTCGGGTCGCCCAGGCGCTGCGCAGCATAGCCGTGCGCCGCCTCGTGCAGGGTGATGGCAAAGATCACCGGCAGGGCGTAGATCAGGACGGTTTGAATGAGTTGAGCGTTTTCCACTCCCTGATTGTCTCAGACCGCAGGGGTCGTTGAGGGGGCACTCAAAGACCCAGCCTGGCCGGGTCCCCTTGGCCCTGACGCACGATGGCGAGTTCATCGCCGCTCATATCTACCACCGTGGTGGGTTCGAGCGCACAAGCCCCGGCATCGATCACGGCACCGACCTGGTGCTCCAGGCGTTCACGGATCGTTTCAGGGTCATTGAGGGGATCTTCTTCCCCTGGCAGGATCAGGGTGGCTGCGATCAGTGGTGCCCCGTGCAGGCTCAGCAATTCCTGCAGCACTGTGTGTTCAGGCACGCGCAAACCGATGGTCTTGCGCTGTGGGTGGCTCAGCCGCCTGGGTACTTCCTTGGTCGCTTCCAGGATGAAAGTGAAAGGCCCGGGGGTGGCCTGCTTGATCAGACGGAACTGCCGGTTGTCCACGCGGGCGTAGTTGGCCAGCTCACTCAGGTCGCGGCACAGCAAGGTCAAATGGTGCTTGTCGTCCACGCCTCGGATGCGGCGCAGTTGATCGGCTGCGGCCTTGTCGTCCACATGGCAGACCAGGGCATAGCTGGAGTCGGTGGGGACGGCCAACACTTGGCCCTGATTGAGCAGTTGCACCGCCTGTTTGAGCAGGCGGGCTTGAGGGTTGTCGGGGTGAACGGAAAAGAATTGGGCCATGGTTCAGGATTCTGGCAGCTCAACTTTCACACGGCTTTCGCGCAATGTGAGCCAAGCCCCCAAGGCACCACACAGCGCGACCGTGCCCATGCCCAGCAGGGTCCATTGGTCAGGGACATGCCCGAATACCACCCAGCCGCCCAAGACTGCAAAGCCGATCTGTGCGTACATGTAAGGCGTTAACGTGGCGGCGGGAGCCCGGCCATAAGCCAGGATCAAAAAGAAATGTCCCAATGTCGCCATCAGGCCCATGAGCAGCAGCTGCAACCAGATGGTCCAGTCAGCGGGGGTCTCCCAGACAAAAGGCAGTAGCCCTGTGGCCAGCAGTGTGCCCACCCAGCCGGTCAGCACATGGGTGGTCATGGGGTTCTCCTGCTCGCTGGCCAGTTTGCTGGTCAGCACCTGAAAACTGGCATTGGTGAACACCAGCAGCAAGGGCAGCAACAGGTGCCAGTCAAAGTGCTGGGTGTCGGGTCGGATGATGATCAGCGTGCCCGCAAAACCACCCAGCACCAGCGCCCAGCGTTGGGGGCTGACATGCTCCTTGAGCTTCCAGGCGGCCAGCAAAGTGATGACCAAGGGCGCCATCAGGGCAATCGAGGTGAATTCCCCGACGGGCATGTACTTGAGGCTGAAAAAAGCCAGCAGGCTGCTGCCAAACAGGAGCATGCCGCGGGCCAGTTGAAAGCGAGGATGTCGGGTTGCCAGCAGCTGGAGTCCACGGCCTTTCCAGGCCACAGCGGTGGTGGTCACAGCCTGGAAGGTGTAACGGAACCACAAAGCCACCAGCAAGGGCAGGCTGGTGCTGATGCTTTTGGTGGTGGTGTCCAGTGTGGCAAAGCAGGCCACGGCCAGAAGGGCCAGACCAATGCCCGCAAGAATCTGTTGGCGGCGCTGCTTCACTGGATGCGGTCAGCCAGCAGTTCCCAGACAGGGGTCAACTGGCCCGGCAGCCTGGGCAAGGTGCCCAGGTCAATGCGGCTTTCGGTCGGGCTGTGGAAGTCGCTGCCGCGGGACGCTGCCAGTCCGAACTCCAATGCCGTTTCGGCGTAGCGCACAGCTTCCTGGCTGGAGTGGCTGCCAGTGACGACCTCGACGCCTCGGCCGCCATGGGTCTTGAATTCGCTGAACAGGGCGTATTCTTCGTTGGGTGTGAAGCCGTAACGGGCGGGGTGTGCAATGACGGCCATGCCGCCAGCGTCGGTGATCCATTGCACCGCGTCCTGCAGCCTGGCCCAGCGGTGGGGGACATAGCCAGGCTTGCCTTCGGTGAGGTATTTGCGAAAGACCTCGGCGGTTTCCTGACACACACCACTTTCGACCAGGTAGCGAGCGAAGTGGGTGCGGGAAATCAGTTCGGGATTGCCCACGTATTTGAGGGCGCCTTCGTAAGCGCCGTGGATGCCAACCCGGGCCAGATCGTCGGACATCTCCATGGCACGTTCACGGCGCCCGCCACGGGTGCGCCGCAGGCCTTCGGACAGGGCCGTGTTGCTGGCGTCAAATCCCAGGCCCACGATGTGCACGGTCTGGTTGGCAAATGTCACAGAAATCTCGGTGCCGGTCAGGTAGGGCATGCCTTGGGCGCGCGCAGCCGCCAGAGCGCGGGCCTGGCCATCGATCTCGTCATGGTCGGTCAAGGCCCACAGTTCGACGCCGTTGGCTTTGGCGCGTTCGGCCAGTGCTTCAGGGGTGAGGGTGCCGTCGGAGACGACGGAGTGGCAGTGCAGGTCGGCGTTGGTCAGGGCGTTCACAGGTTCATTCTATGACCGTTTGCAAGCCGCCATGGCCAGGCCCGCATAATCTCCGGATGATCGATATCTGGCTTGTCAGGCACGGGGAGACCGACTGGAACCGCGAATTGCGGTTTCAAGGGCATCTGGACGCACCGCTCAACGCATTGGGTTTGCAGCAGGCCGAGCGGCTGGCGCACCATTGGGCTGGTCATGCCCCTCGGGCGCTGGTGGCCAGCGACTTGTTGCGCACACGCCAGACGGCGCAACCACTGGGTGCGCATTGGCAAAAGGCAGCCGAGCCAGATGCACTGTGGCGGGAACAAAGTTTTGGGGTGATCGAGGGGTTGACTCTGGCACAAGTTCAGGAAAACCACCCTGATGTTGTGTCAGGCTGGCGCTCGCACGATCCGGACTTTGCTCCAGCTGGGGGCGAGTCCCGGCGGCAGTTCCATGCGCGGGTCATGCAGGCCGTCCAGTCCCTGCTGTTGCGCTGCGAAAAAGAAGCTTGGTCCTCCCCTGTGGTGGTCTCGCACGGCGGTGTGCTGGACATGATTTACCGCAGCGCCACAGGCCAGGCGCTGGGTGGTCCACGCGAGTGTGTGATCCCCAATGCCGGGCTCAACCATGTGCGCACCGATGGCGAGTGCTTCGAGATCGTGGCCTGGGCGCAGACCGACCATTTGGTGGGTTTGCCGCCTTCGGCGGTGTATCCGCTGGCAGCCTCAAAAGCCTGAGGGTTGCTGCCTCTCGGGGATAATCCGGCGCATGAACAGCAACGCTTCACCGGGCCGGGAGTTTTGATATGGCATTGATGATCACGGACGAATGCATCAACTGCGATGTGTGTGAGCCCGAATGCCCGAACCAGGCGATCTATCTGGGACCCGAAATTTACGAAATCGACCCGAACAAATGCACAGAGTGTGTGGGTCATTTTGACGAACCCCAGTGTGTGCAGGTCTGCCCAGTGGCCTGCATTCCCGTTCACCCCGGCCATGTGGAGACCCACGAGAGCTTGTGGGCCAAATATCGCAGGTTGCAGGCAGCGTCAGCCGCCTGATCGATGTTCAGGCAGCGGCAGGCGGTGCGATGGGTTTGGGCGGCTTGGGGCGGGGCGGTTTGCTGGTGTGGATTTTGACCATGGCTTTTTCCATGTCACCTGCCAGCAGCAACGGCAAAGCCAATACCGAGCGGTCGATGCTGGTATGAATGGCCTCTCGGTGCTCGGCCATGGGTTTCTTGAGCACCCAGCTCACCACTTCGGCTTTGTTGCCCGGGTGTCCCACACCAATGCGCAGACGCCAGTAATCGGCTGTGCCCAGCTGGGCGTGAATATCGCGCAGCCCATTGTGGCCAGCGTGTGAGCCCCCTTTTTTGAGCTTGGCTTCGCCGGGGACGATGTCCATTTCGTCGTGCGCGACCAGAATCTCATCGGGCTGGATCTTGAAAAAACGGGCGAGTGCCGCCACCGATTTGCCCGACACGTTCATGAATGTCTGCGGCTCCAGCAACCAGACGTTTTGCCCGTTCACGCTGGTGCGTGCCACCAGACCGTGGTAACTGCGTTCGGGAACGAGCGTCACTTTGAGTTCACGGGCTACGGCATCAATGAACCAGAAGCCGGCATTGTGGCGGGTGTCTTCGTATTCCGGGCCGGGGTTGCCCAGGCCGACAAGCAGTTTGATCATGGGGCGATTATCGTTTGGCCATTCGGCCTTGCATCCATGAAAAAGGCCCGCCGGGCTTTCACCGGGCGGGCCTGATTCGGTTGGGGCAGAAGATTACTTCTTGCCTTTGCCTTTGGCGGGTGCTTCAGCAGCAGGCGCAGCAGGAGCCGCTTCCACTTCTTCAACGGGTGCAGTCACCGACACCAGAACCGGGTTGGGTTTGCCGTGGGTGATGGCTTTGACGCCATTGGGCAGTGCGATGTCGTTCAGATGCAGGGACACGCCCTTCTTCAGACTGGACAGGTCCACCTTGATGAACTCAGGCAAGTTGGCCGGGATGCAAGCCACTTCGATCTCGTTGACCACGTGGTTGACCAAGCACTTGTCGGTCTTGACGGCTTCAGAGTCTTGCTCGCCGCTGTAGTGCAGTGGCACTTTCATGTGCAAAGTGGTGTTGGCTTCCACGCGCTGGAAGTCGATGTGCAACACCAGTTGCTTGTAGGGGTGCATCTGGTAGTCACGCAGCAACACTTTGCTGGTTTGACCATTCAGTTCCATGTCCAGAATGCTGGCGTGGAAAGCTTCTTTTTTGAGGGCATGCCACAGTGCGTTATGGTCCAGCTCGATCAGTTTGGCTTCGCCTGTGCCACCGTAGACGATGCCAGGTGTTTTGCCCGAATTGCGCAGACGGCGGCTCGCACCCGTACCCTGCTTGGAACGCTCAAAAGCGACGAATTGCATGTTTTTCTCCTTCTAGGACGCACCGCGACCAGTACCGTCCTGACTGTAAAAAGCCTGCCAACCCTTCAACAGGTGGCAGGCCACTGGGGTGCCTGTGAAGATCAGTTCTGATCTGCAAACAGGCTCATCACCGACTCACCTTTGGCAATGCGCTGGATCGTTTCTGCAATCAGCGGGCCGACGGAGAGTTGGCGAATCTTGGCGCATGCCGACGCGTTGGCCGACAGCGGAATGGTGTTGGTGACCACGACCTCATCGAGGGCTTCGCCTTTGGCGATGCGTTCGATGGCTGGACCAGAAAAGATCGGGTGAGTGCAGTAAGCGTAGACCTTCTTGGCACCACGCGCCTTGAGAACCTCAGCAGCTTTGACCAAAGTACCTGCAGTGTCGATCATGTCGTCCATGATCACGCAGTTGCGGCCTTCGATCTCGCCGATCACGTGCATCACTTCGCTCACATTGGCCTTGGGGCGACGCTTGTCGATGATGGCCAGATCACAGCCGAGTTGTTTGGCCAGTGCACGGGCACGAACCACGCCACCTACATCGGGTGACACAACGATCAGGTCTTCGTAGTTTTTCTGGCGCAGATCGCCCAGTAGAACAGGCGAGGCATAGATGTTGTCGACCGGAATGTCAAAGAACCCTTGAATCTGGTCGGCATGCAAGTCCATGGTCAGCACCCGGTCAACCCCCACGGCTTGCAGCATGTTGGCCACGACCTTGGCGGAGATCGGCACGCGGGTCGAGCGTGGACGACGATCTTGGCGGGCATAGCCAAAATAGGGAATGACGGCTGTGATGCGCTCGGCCGAGGCACGCTTGAGCGCGTCGACCATGATCAGCAGTTCCATCAGGTTTTCGTTGGTCGGGGCGCAGGTGGACTGCACCACAAACACGTCACGTGCACGCACGTTCTGCTTGAGTTCGACAGTGACTTCGCCGTCCGAGAAGCGGCCCACATCGGCAGCGCCCAGCAGGGTGCCCAAGTGGCCAGCAATCTCGGAAGCCAATGCCGGATTGGCATTGCCGGTGAAGATCATGAAATCGGGGGTAGAAGCAGGCTGCATGAGCATTCCAGCGATCAGAAAACAGGACTGAACGGTTAAATGATTTGGCAGGGGAGAAAGGATTCGAACCTTTGCATGCCGGAATCAAAATCCGGTGCCTTAACCAACTTGGCGACTCCCCTACACAGGTTGACAGCTTTGCAGCTGCCCACCGATCAATTGTCGCTGGATGCCCAACCCTGTAAGGGGTGAACCTCCAAATTGCCGCATTCCTTGATCAACCAGTGTTCAGGAACCTGAACCTGTTTTGATTGACCTGGCGTCGGGCAGAGCGCAAAAACCGCACTGCCGGACCCCGTCATTCTTCCGTTCATTCCCGCTTTGGCAAGACAATCGAGCGCTTGCGAAACTTCAGGACACAAAACTTCTGCAACGGGTTGCAGGTCGTTACAACCGAAGTCGTAGGGCTCTGCAGCAAAGACTGAAAGTATAGCAGGTTTTGTAGACCGGTTCAGGCGAGTATCGCGAAAAATTTGTGCTGTTTCGAGTCCGATGGTTGGTTTGAGGATGCAGAACCGGGCCGCGGGCAGCGCAATGGGAGTGATTTGTTCACCGACACCTTCGACCCAGGCGTTATGGCCGCGCAGGAAAAATGGCACATCGGCCCCCAGTTGCAGTCCCAGCTGCTCCAGAGTGTGCAGTGGCAGCTCCAAGTCCCACAGCCGGTTGAGTGCCAAAAGGCTGCTGGCTGCATCCGAGGAGCCTCCACCCATGCCGGCCTGGGCCGGGATGCGTTTCTCGATGGCGATATGGGCGCCCAGTGTGCAGTCTGTGTGCTGTTGCAAGAGTCGGGCGGCTCGGGTGATCAGGTCCTCTTCGGGCAGTTTCACCGTCAGGTCCTGACGCACGATCTGCCCATCATCGCGGAGCTCGAAGTGCAGGGTGTCACACCAATCGACCAGCATGAATGCCGATTGCAGCAAGTGGTAGCCATCATCGCGCCGACCGGTCACATGCAGAAACAGGTTCAATTTGGCCGGGGCTGGAACGTCGTACAGCGCTTTCATGCGTGAATTATCACCCTGCCCGGGCTGGCCTCAGCGGTCAAGCAGCAGCTTGAGCTGCACGGTCGGTGCAGGGCTTTGCCGCTCGGCCTGAATTCTTCCCTGCATCCATTGCGACAGGTCAACCTGCCAGCCCGATGGGGTGGTGGCCTGCCCGCTCAGCCAGTCGAACAGCGCGCTCAGCGGCAAGGGGGTGCCTGCCAGTTGGGTGGTCAGTTCATCGAGGTTGCTGCTGGTCCAATGGCGTCCACCCTGGATCAGCTCGGCGGCTTGAGGTGTCCAGTTCAGTTGAGCCAAGGTGCTGCCTACTGGACTGAGCAGCAGCAGTTCCCCGTGATCGGCAGAGCCCTGCAGTTCAAAAGCTGCGCTCAGGCTTTGAGGGGGCTGTGACTGGATCTGCAGGCCTACGCGCCCCGCCCAGAAGGCGGTGTTGGCTTGTGCTTGGCGGTTCGGGGTGGCGCAGCCTGTCGCCAGCACCACCGTGGCGAGCAAAGCCCAGAGTGTGGTGCGGCGCAAGCCGTTCATGGCTTGAACTGAAAGCGCTGGATGGTGTCCAACAGGGTGTCGTTGTCGGGCTTGAGCAGCAGGCCTTCGCGCCAAAGCGTTCCCGCTTCCTGCTGTTGGCCCAGTGTCCAGAGTACCTCACCCAGATGGGCCGCGATTTCTGCATCGGGCTTGGCTTTGTAGGCGGCTTGCAGAATCTGCAGGGCTTGCTGCAGGTGGCCCAGTCTGAACTCGATCCAGCCCAGGCTGTCCTGGATGTAGGGGTCTTCGGGGGCCAGTTGCACGGCTTGGGCAATCAGCTGGCGCGCCTCTTCCAGCCGGATCTTGCGATCGGCCAGCGAATAACCCAAAGCGTTGTACGCCTGAGGGTCTTGCGGACGGGCCTTGATCAGCTGGCGCAGGACCGACTCCATTTCTTCATGGTGCTTGAGTTTTTCGGCCGTCAATGACAGCTCGGTCAGCAACTCCGGGCTGTCGGGGTGCTGGGTCAGGGCTTCCTTGATCACATCGTAGGCGGCAGCGGTCTCTTTGTGTTCGCGCAGCCACTGCGACAGGACCAGGGCCTTGCGTCGGGATTGTTCTGGTGTGGTGGTTTTGATTTGGCTGAGCACCAGACGGGCTTCGTCCTGGCGGCCCTGTTGGGCCAGCAATTCGGCCTGACGGCTGCCCAGGCGGATGGGGTCCACGCTGGCAGGGATTTGTGCCAACCACTGGTTGGCACGCTCGATCTGTCCCTGCTGCTGGGCGATCTGCGACAAGGCCAGCAAGGCTTCGGCACGGCCGGATTCCTGTTCGGGTTCCTTGTCTTCGCGGCTCAGGTCCAGATAGCGGATCAGGTGCTGCTGCGCCTGCAAGGTGCTGCCCATGTCTTGCTGCATCAGGCCGAGCATCAGCCAGCCCTGGGCCAGCAGGGGATGGCGCTGGGTCAGTTGCTGCAATTGCCGCCAGGCATCGTCATAGGCCCGCTGGCCGATCAGTGCCCGTGCGTAACCGAGTTGCAACTCTCCCGCCACCGGCCCCTGCATGGCGTCGTCGAGCATGGCTTTCAGACTCGGGGTGTTGCTGCCCAGCAGACTCAGCCCCAGGATGATTGGACCTTGGGCCGTGCGGTCTGCCGCATGTCCTTTGAGTGCCGCATCCACCGCCTGCGTCGTCTGGTTGGCATCGCGGCGCATGCGACCGATCGTGGTCCATGCGGTGGCGGCCAGGGCAGGCTGGGTCAGGGATTGGGCCAGTGCCTTTTCGACCACCTGGGCTGCCAGCGCCTTGTCATGCACGCGGGAAAACACCCGAGGAATCGAAATGATGGCACCTGTTTTTTCATCCGCTGGCAACTCGTTCAGCGAGGTGGTCAGCGCCTGACCTGCTTCAGTGATGCGGTTGAGTGCCAGCTGGATCTGCAGGATGTAGCGGTTGGGTTCCTGCGCGCCAGGAATCTCGCGCTTCCAGGTTTGTGCAGCTTGCAGGGCGGCTTCGCCCGAGCGCGATTGCAGGGCGATGTCGATGGCGCGCTGAAACAGGGCGGGGTCACGCGTTTTTCGCGCCGCATCCAGCACCATCGAAAAACCTGTGCCAGGTGAGCCTTCGCGCACATGGATTTCGCCCAGCAGCAGTTGGTAAAACAGCATGCCGTCCAGGGCAGAAGGTGCAGGGGTGTTGTCTTTGGCAGGCTCTGCAGGCTGTGCCCAGCAAGTCAGCACACAAGAGGACAAAACGGCCAAACGGAACCAGAATTTCATGCGACCCATGATAATCGAGCGTCCATCGATGGGCGTGGCGGTTTTGCAAAACCTTGCCTCGCCAGAATTGCCCCATGCCCGAGCTGCCCGAAGTTGAAGTGACCCGCCTGAGCTTTGCCGACCGCATTGCCCATGCCTGCATCCGCGAATTGCGCATGGGAAAGCCCTTGCGTTGGCCGTTGGGCTGTGAACCTCAAAGCCTGACGGGGCAGCGCATTCACGGGGTACGCCGCCGTGGCAAATACCTGCTGCTGGACCTGGATGAGGGTGTGTTGCTGCTGCATCTGGGCATGTCAGGCAGTCTTAACTTCGCACCTACCCAACCGATGGCTGGCCCGCATGATCACATGGATCTGGTGACCAACCAGGGCGTTCTGCGCCTGCATGACCCGCGCCGTTTTGGGGCCGTGGTCTGGGCGCCATCCGAGGCTTCTGCCCAGGCGCAGAAACTGCTTGGGCATCTGGGCGTGGAGCCTTTGCAGGGCGGGTTTGATGCTGGGGCATTCCATGCCGCCCTGCACAAGCGCTCGGCACCGATCAAACAGGTGCTGCTGGCAGGCGACATCGTGGTCGGTGTGGGCAACATTTACGCGTCCGAAGCCTTGTTCATGGCGGGCATCCGCCCGACACTGCGGGCCAACAAGGTCTCACGCCCCCGGGCTGACCGGCTACACGCGGCCATCATCGAGGTGCTGGCCCGGGCGGTGCGCCAAGGGGGCAGCAGTCTGCGTGACTTTGTCAGCGCCGAAGGGAAAACCGGTTACTTCCAGCTCGAAGCGGCTGTGTATGGCCGTGCCGGGCAGCCCTGCCGGGTGTGCGGCACCCCGATTCGATCCATTGTGCAGGGCCAGCGCACCACTTTCTTTTGTCTCCAATGTCAGAAAAACTGAAATTGCCCGCCGGATTTTCCCAGTGCATGGTGGACTGGCAGCGCCAGCACGGCCGCCAAAGCCTGCCCTGGCAAAACACCCGCGATCCTTACCGGGTCTGGCTGTCTGAGATCATGTTGCAGCAGACGCAGGTCAGCACGGTGCTGGATTACTACCCCCGATTCTTGCAACGCTTTCCTGATGTGGCGGCATTGGCCGCTGCGCCACAGGACGATGTGCTGGGTCTGTGGAGTGGTCTGGGCTATTACAACCGCGCCCGCAACCTGCACCGTTGTGCACAGGATGTGATGGCACGTTTTGGCGGTGTGTTTCCGCCCACGGCCGAACAATTGCTCACTTTGCCAGGCATTGGCCGATCCACCGCTGCAGCCATTGCTGCTTTCTGCTTTCATGAGCGCTCGGCCATTCTCGATGGCAATGTCAAGCGCGTCCTCACGCGGGTGCTGGCTTATGGCGAGGATCTGGCGCTGGCCGCCAGTGAGCGCACGCTGTGGACGCTGGCCGAGCAGTTGCTGCCAGATGCGGCGGTCGACATGCCGGCCTACACACAATCCTTGATGGACCTGGGGGCCACCGTCTGCCTGCCGCGCAAGGTGCAGTGCGAGGCCTGTCCGGTAGACAGCCTGTGCCAGGCCAGGCAGGAGGCCAAGCCCCTGGCCTACCCGGTCAAAACCCGCAAGCTCAAACGTTCCAGCGCGACCTTGTGGCTGCTGTGGGCGGTCAATGCCCAGGGGCAGGTCTGGCTGCACAAACGTCCGGCACGTGGCATCTGGGCGGGCTTGTTCAGCCTGCCCGTGTTTGATGATGAGGCCAGCTTGCTGGCGGTCTGCGCCAAAGCGTTTGCGCCGCAGTACATCGCGCCTTGGAAGCATGTGCTGACCCACCGCGATCTGCACTTGCATCCCGTTCGCCTGCAAATGCAGCAAAACCCCACAGGCGACGGTCAGTGGGTGGATGCGCGGGACTGGCCGCAGCTGGGTCTGCCTGCGCCTATTCGCCTGCTGCTGGAAGGGCAAAAGGGCTGACGCCCTGAGAACTTTCAGAGTTCGGTGCGCAGCGTCCAGATTTCCGGAAACAGCACCACATCCAGCATCTTGCGCAGGTAACTCACACCCCCTGTGCCACCTGTGCCGCGCTTGAAACCGATCACGCGCTCCACCGTGGTCAGGTGCCGAAAGCGCCACAGGCGAAACGCATCTTCCAGATCGGTCAGCTCTTCCCCCAGCTGATAGAGATCCCAGTGCTGCTCGGGGTCGCGGTACACGGTGAGCCAGGCCTGCTCGACCACAGGGTCCGGCGCGTAGGGCGCGCGCCAGTCGCGCTGGGTGTGTGAAGCGGGTACCGCCAGACCGCGCCGCGCCAGCAGGCGCAGGCATTCGTCGTACAGCGATGGCGCTTCGTAGGCCGTCTGCACGATGGCCGACAGATCCGGGCGGTGCGCATGGGGCTGCAGCATGGCCGCGTTCTTGTTGCCCATCGAAAACTCGATGCAGCGGTACTGCCAACTCTGAAACCCGCTGGACTGCGCGAGGTAAGGCCGGATGGTGCTGTATTCGGGCGGTGTCATGGTGGCCAGCACATCCCAGGCGTGCACCAGCTGCTCCATGATCTTGCTCACACGGGCGAGTTTTTTGAAGGCGTCGGGCAGCCGGTCGGCGGCGATGCTTTTCACTGCGGCGCGCAGTTCGTGCAGCATCAGCTTCATCCAGAGTTCGCTGGTCTGGTGCTGGACGATGAACAGCATCTCGTTGTGGTCGGGCGAGAGCGGGTTTTGCGCGTTCAGGATGGCGTCGAGCTGCAGGTAGTCGCCGTAGCTCATGCGACCGTCAAAGTCGAGCTGGGCTTTTTCTTCGTGCACGATGCGTTCACCCACGGGGTGGCCAGGGGTGTTGGTGTCGGGGCTGTGGAAAGGGCAGGAACTCATGGCGGGTCTTTCAGGTCACGGCGTGTTTTTGGGCAAAGCGAGGCTCTTGCCATTCGCCGCTGGCCATCACCTGGCACAGCTGTTCAGCCGCGTTCCACACATCGGCGTAACCGATGTAGAGCGGCGTGAAGCCAAAGCGCAGGATGTCCGGGTGCTGGTTCCCGTCGCCAGCGCGGAAGTCGCCGATCACACCGCGGGCGATCAGGGCCTGCACGATGGCGTAGGCACCATCGGCACGGGTCAGGCTGACTTGCGAGCCACGCAGGGCTTCTGTGGTGGGCGTGGCAATGCCAAAAGCCTGACCATGCAGGCGGGTGCGAACCAGTTGCATGAACAAGCCGGTCAGCGCCAATGATTTGGTGCGCAAGGCCGCCATGCCGCCCAGACGGTCAGCCGCCAGCATCGTGTCCAGTCCACAGTCGAGTGCGGTGAGGCTCAAGATGGGCTGTGTGCCGCACTGGTAGCGGGTGATGCCGGGGGCCGGGCGGTAGTCGGGTGTGAATTCAAACGGCGTGGCGTGGCCCCACCAGCCGGCCAGCGGTTGCCAGAAACGATCGGTGTGGCGCGGGTTGACCCACACAAAGGCCGGTGCGCCGGGGCCGCCGTTGAGGTATTTGTAGCCGCAGCCCACCGCAAAGTCGGCTTGGGCTGCGTGCAAATCCACCGGCACCGCGCCCGCGCTGTGGGCCAGGTCCCAAACGGTGAGCGTGCCTTGGGCATGCGCTTGCGCCGTGAGGGCCTGCATGTCGTGCATGGCCCCGGTGCGGTAGTTCACGTGGGTGAGCATGAGCACGGCCACATCGCCTTGCAAAGCAGTTGCGATCTCCTCGGCTTCCACCAGTTTCAGGGTGTAGCCGCGTTCCTTGCACAGGGCTTCGGCAATGTAGAGGTCGGTCGGGAAGTTGCTGCGTTCGCTGACGATGGTTTTTTTGTGTGGCTGGTCGGCGGCGGCGATGTGCAGGGCAGCCGAGAGCACCTTGTAGAGGTTGATCGAGGTGCTGTCGGCGGCCACCACTTCACCGGCTTGTGCGCCAATGACACGGGCAATCTTGTCGCCCACGCGCTGGGGCAGGGTGAACCAGCCTGCGCTGTTCCAGCTTTTGATGAGGTCTTGCCCCCATTCGTGTGTGACGGCCTGGGCCACGCGGGCCGGGGTCGCTTTGGGCAGCACGCCCAGCGAATTGCCGTCCAGGTAGATCACGCCGGGCGGCAAGTCGAATTGATCGCGCAGGACACGCAGCGGGTCTTGCTGGTCCAGCAGTTCGCAGTCCTGCAGGGTCGGGGTGAGGTTCATCATGGGTCGAGGTCTTTCACAGTTCGCGCAAGACCGCACGCACCGGGCTGGCATCGGCGGTCATCAGTTTCAGGGGCAAGGCAATCAATTCGTAATCGCCTTCAGGCACATCGTCCAGCAGCAGGTTTTCCAGCACCCGTAGACCGCGCTGGCGGATCATTAGGTGGCTGGGCAGCTGCTTGCTGTCGGCCGGATCGATGCTGGCGCTGTCGATGCCGATCAGCTGCACGCCGAGGTCGGCCAAGTGCTGCACGGTGTCTGGATGGAAGGCTGTGAGCTGGTGGTCAAAGCCGTCCAATGGCATTTGCCGGTAGGTGCGCACCAGCACGCGTTCGGGCAGGCCCTGCATCGCGTGCTGCAGGTGCGCGGTGGTGATCAGCGGCCCTGCACCGATGGCATGAATCACACGGCAGCGGCCCAGAAATGGCGTCAGGTCGAGCGCGCCCACAGCCGCGCCTTGCGGGTCGTAATGCAGCGGCGCATCGGCGTGCGCGCCCACATGGGGCGAGAGCGTGAGGGCGCTCACGTTCACCGGACAGTCGGCGGAGATGGCAGCGGCCCATTGCTGGCTGTACGGCGTGTCGCCCGGAAAAACCGGGCTGCTGGCGTCGACCGGGGGCGAGATGTCCCAAAGCCGTTTCATGGTTCGATGCGGATGTTGGCTCTGGCCACAATGGCGCGGTAGCGCACCACTTCCTGGTCCATGGTGGCTTTGAGTTCCTGGGGGCCGCTCACCACCGCTTCCATCGACTGCTGCGCCAGCTTGCCTTGAACTTCAGGCTCGTTCATGACCTTGTGCAAGGCCTGCAGCAATCTGTTTTGTGTGCTGGCAGGCAGATGAGCGGGTGCAGCCACAGCGTACCAGGCGTCGAACAGTGCCGAAGACAAACCCAGCTCGCCATAGCCTGGTACTTTGGGCAGCAGACTGGAGCGTTTTTCGCTGATGACGGCCAGGGCGCGCAGTTTGCCAGCCTGGATCTGCGGGGCTGCTGCGGCCAGGGTATCGATACCCAGGGCCACATCGCCCCGGATCAATCCGATGGTCGACTCGGCACTGCCTTTGTAGGGGATGGCCCCGAGCTTGACGCCCTTGGCGTAGGCCAGCATCTCTGCCGCCAGGTGAGGGCCTGAGCCAGCGCCAAAGGTGGCGTAGTTGATCTCGCCGGGTTTTTTGGTGGCTGCCGCGATCAGGGCATCCAGCGTGGAATAGGGGCTTTGTGCACCGGTCAGCAAGACCAGCGGCGCACGGGCCACCATGGCCAGCGGGGTGAATTGCTTGAACGGGTCGTAGGCCAGTTTGGGGCGCACCGCCGGGTTGACCGTGAAGCTGGTGGAGCCGGACAGCAGCAGGGTGTAGCCGTCTGCTTCGGCATTGGCCACGGCCATGGCACCGATGGCGGTGGCAGCACCGGGTTTGTTCTCGATCACCACCGCCTGCCCCAGCTGCAGGGCCAGGCGCTCCGCGATGATGCGGGCGGCAATGTCCGTGCCGCCACCCGGGGGGAACGGAACCACCAGACGGATGGGGCGCGATGGCCAGCTCTGCGAGAAGACCGATGCATGCCCGCCGAGCAGGGTGCTGCTGGCAGTCAGTGTGGCCAGGAATTGACGGCGGTTTTTGGGGTGGTTTTTCTTCATGGTGCGCGAGCGTAGCACCGGAGAAAAAACGGTGGTGTCGGTTATTCCCAACAGCGAAGCAAAAAGACGATCACTGCGCCAGAGGGGGGAGTCCGTGCCGGTGTCGGGCGCGTGTGCAGGCATCGCTGCCTTCTTCAAACTCGCGACAGGGTGAAGGGCGCCATTCGTAAATGCCGCAAGTGGCTTTCTCGCCGATGCGGCCATAGAGCGCCGCGCAGCGGGGTGGGCTGTGGTCGGTGCCGCGCATGCGGCAGGTGTGCTCGGTGAGCGGTTCGGCCAGGCCCGCAGGAACCGAGCCGCCACTTCCCTCGTATTCGAAAACCGAAAACTCCACACGGAAGCTGGCGCAGCAGGCGCCGCAGCTGGTGCAGTGGCTCATGTGCAGGGTCAGGTCGTCACGTGGCCCAGCAGCAGAAACTCCATGAGTGCCTTTTGCACATGCATGCGGTTTTCGGCTTCATCCCAGACCACCGATTGCGGGCCGTCAATGACTTCGGCGCTGACTTCTTCGCCACGGTGGGCGGGCAGGCAGTGCATGAACAGGGCGTCGGGTTTGGCGGCCTGCATCATGGCTTCGTCCACGCACCAGTTGGCAAAGGCTTTTTTGCGTGCCTCGTTTTCGGCTTCGTAGCCCATGCTGGTCCACACATCGGTGGTGACCAAGTCGGCATCTTTGCAGGCTTCTTCCGGGTTGCTGAACAGCTTGAAGTTGGCGTTGCCTTTGAGAGCGGCAATGCTTTGGTTGACTTCGTAGCCGTTGGGGGTGCTCACGTGTACCGTGAAGTCCAGCAGCTCTGCTGCCTGCAGCCAGGTGTTGGCCATGTTGTTGCCGTCGCCCACCCAGGCGACCACCTTGCCCTGGATGGAGCCACGGTGTTCGATGAAGGTGAAGATGTCGGCCAGGATCTGGCAAGGGTGAAATTCGTTGGTCAGGCCGTTGATGACGGGCACACGCGAATGCGCAGCAAAGCGCTCGATCTTGTCCTGGCCGTAGGTGCGGATCATCACCAGATCGGTCATGCGGCTGATCACGCGGGCGCTGTCTTCGATGGGCTCGGAGCGGCCCAGCTGGCTGTCGCCGGTGGTCAGGTGCACCACCGAGCCGCCCAGCTGGTACATGCCCGCTTCGAAGCTCACACGCGTGCGGGTGCTGGCCTTCTCAAAGATCATGGCCAGCGTGCGGTCGGCCAGCGGGTGGTATTTTTCGTAGGCCTTGAACTTGCGTTTGATTTCGGCAGCGCGTGTGAGCACATGCGCGTATTCGTCGGTGCTCAGGTCGGTGAACTGGAGGTAGTGCCGCACGGGCAAGGGGGGCTGAATGCTCATGCTTGCTCTGCCAAAAATGCCTTGATCAGCGGCAACAGGATGGCCAGCACCTGGTCGGCTTCAGCCGTGGTCATGATCAGCGGGGGCAACAGACGCACCACGGTGTCGGCGGTCACGTTGATGATGAGGCCCGCATCGGCTGCCTGTTTGAGCAGGACACCGCAGGGGCGATCGAATTCGATGCCGATCATCAAGCCCTGGCCACGGATTTCCTTGATGCCTTTGAGACCGCCCAATGCCGCAGTCAACTTGTCGTGGAAATGGGCGCCCAGGCGGGCAGCATTGTCCAGCAGGCCCTCTTTTTCCATGATGCGGATGGTTTCCACGCCGGCACGCATGGCCAGCGGGTTGCCGCCAAAGGTGGTGCCGTGGTTGCCGGGCTGGAAGATGTTGGCGGCCTTGGGGCCTGCGACGACCGCGCCAATCGGCACGCCCGAACCCAGGCCCTTGGCCAGTGGCATGACGTCGGGGACGATGCCCGCCCACTGGTGGGCAAACCATTTGCCGGTGCGGCCGATGCCGCACTGCACTTCATCAATCATCAAGAGCCAGTCTTGTTGGTCGCACAGGGTGCGGACTTCACGCAGGTAGTCGGCACGCATCGGGTTGATGCCGCCTTCGCCCTGGATGGTTTCAAAGAACACGGCCACCACATCCGGGTCGTTTGCGGTGGCTTTTTTCAGGGCTTCGATGTCGTTGAGCGGCACGCGGATGAAGCCTTCGAGCATGGGGCCAAAGCCTTGCTGCAATTTCACATTGGCCGTGGCGCTGAGCGTGGCGATGCTGCGGCCATGGAAGGCTTTTTCGTAGACGACGATTTTGGGGTTCGTGATGCCCTTGTCGTGGCCGAACTTGCGGGCCAGTTTGATGGCGGCTTCGTTGGCTTCCAGGCCCGAGTTGCAAAAGAACACATTGCTCATGCCCGACAGCTCGGCCAGCTTGGCCGCCAGCTTTTCGGCGTTGGGCACATGGAAGTAGTTGCAGCTGTGGATGATCTTGCCGATCTGGTCCTGCAGTGCCGGAGCGAATTCGGGGTGGTTGTGCCCCAGCGTGTTCACGGCAATACCGGCCAGTGCATCGAGGTACTCCTTGCCATTGACGTCCCAGACTCGGCAACCCTGACCATGGCTGAGTGCGATCGGCAGTCGGCCATAGGTGTTCATGGTGTGCGGTGAGGCGGCTTCAATGAAAGCAGACATGCGTGAACTCCTGAAATAAAAAGCGGCCCAACGAAGAGGGCCGTTGAAACGAGATTTTAGAGGCAGAAAGCCTCTCTGTTTCGGCGCGCATTGGACAGGCCGGTTTTGTGGGTTACAGGACGGTTTCAGGTCTTATATAAGATAAAATACTCGGGTAAACCAGAGGGCGGTGATCCCGAGCTCTGTGATCTTTCTCTTCATCCCTCTACCCGATGGTCTCCAATACCGCCAAAGAAGTCTTCATCATGGGTGTGACCCACGATGGCAGAACCTTCCGCCCCAGTGATTGGGCGGAACGGCTGGCAGGTGTCATGAGCCAGTTCCGTCCCGGCGGTGTCAGCCCCGGCAGCCATCTGTCCTATTCGCCCTGGTGCATCCCTACGGCCATGGGCAACGTCAAATGTGTCGTGGTGCATCACGATCTGCGTGACCATGAGGTTATGGCCTGGGATTTCGTCATGAATTTTGCCAAGGACAACAACCTGCAGGTGGCCGAAGCGTGCCTCTTGCCTGACCTACCAACTTCCAAATAATTCAGGCACCAACTGCCTTCGGGTGGTTTTCTTTATTTGGCGTCAGAGCTGGGGTGAGGGTGGCGGTGGGCGCCGATTTTATGAGCGAAGCGAATCATGAGGCGTACACCGCCACCCTCACCCCAGCTCACCAGAAGATCAGAAATGAAAAAACCGCCCGAAGGCGGTTTTGTTTCGCTGACAGCGCACCCGTTTCAAACGGCGGCCAGAAGACCCGGCCGGGCTGTTGATCTTTGAAAGCGGATCAGGCTGCAGCCAGGGCCAGGCCCTTGACTTTGGCGCTCAGGCGGCTCTTGTCGCGAGCGGCCTTGTTCTTGTGGAAGATGCCCTTGTCGGCGATCGTGTCCACAACAGCTTGCATCTTGGCAAACAGTTCAGTGGCTTTGGTCTTGTCGCCAGCCAGAACAGCTTTTTCGACGTTTTTGACAGCGGTACGGTATTTGGAACGCAGCGAAGAGTTGGCGGCGTTGATCTTGATGTCTTGGCGGACGCGTTTACGGCCAGATGCAAGACGGGGGTTCTTTTTCTTTGGCTTACCAGATGCCATGATGTTTTTCCTTGAAGGGTTTGAGGATGTTACCAGCGAACCCAGCATTCTAGCAGAACCCGGACTCACAGTGGTCACTGTTCTCTGAGCCCATGCCATCCCGCTTGACCTGCGAACCGCCTGGAGGCGGCCAAGATCGCTACACTTGCCGCCTGTGAGTCTCCTTCGATCTGCCTCCATCGTTTCTGTTTTCACCCTGGCCTCGCGGGTAACGGGGTTGGTGCGGGAGCTTCTGATCGCATCCTTGTTTGGGGCAAGCGCGTTGACCGATGCCTTCAATGTGGCTTTTCGGATTCCCAACCTGTTTCGCCGCCTGTTTGCCGAAGGTGCGTTCAGTCAGGCGTTTGTCCCTGTGCTGGCGACCACGCGGGCCGAGCAGGGCGACGCTGCGACCCGTCAAGCCATCGACCATGTGGCCACGGCCCTGGCCTGGGTGCTTTTGCTGGTGTCCGTGTTGGGTGTGCTGGTGGCCCCCTGGCTGGTCTGGGCGCTGGCCAGCGGCCTGCAGCAAGAGGGCAAGGGTTTTGATGCGGCCGTGCAGATGACACGCTGGATGTTCCCTTACATCGCCTTCATGTCCCTGGTGGCCTTGTCGGCGGGCATTTTGAACACCTGGAAGCGTTTTGCCGTACCTGCCGCCACGCCGGTGCTGCTCAATGTGAGCGTGATTGCTGCGGCATGGGCTTTGGCGCCTTGGCTGCGGCAGCAGGGCGTCGCGCCTATTTATGCACTGCCTGCGGGCGTGATGCTGGGTGGGGCACTGCAGCTGGCTGTTCAGGTCCCGGCGCTGGCGCGTCTGGGCTTGTTGCCCCGTGTGGGCCTGCGCCCTGCAGCTCTGCGGGCGGCATGGGCTGACAGTGCCACCCGCCGTCTTCTGCGGCTGATGGGACCTGCGCTGCTGGGGGTGGGGGTGGCCCAGATTTCACTGCTGATCAATACCCAGATCGCCTCCCATCTGGCCGCTGGCAGCGTCAGCTGGCTCAGCTATGCCGACCGTCTGATGGAGTTCCCGACGGCCATGCTGGGGGTGGCCTTGGGGGTGGTGTTGATGCCTCAGCTCGCGGCGGCCAAAGCATCGGGGGATCTGGACCGTTATGCGGCCATGCTTGACTGGGGCTTGCGCCTGGTGGTGGTGCTGGCGCTGCCTTGCGCAGCGGCCTTGCTGGTGTTTTCCGAGCCGCTGGTGGCTGTGCTCTACCACTATGGGGCGTTCACCGACCGCGATGTTCAGCAGACCACGCTTTCTCTGACCGGCTATGGTGCGGGTTTGCTGGGCCTGGTGGCCATCAAGGTGCTGGCGCCCGGCTATTACGCCAGCCAGGACATCCGCACCCCGGTCCGTATCGCGGTGGTGGTGCTGGTCATCACGCAATTGTTCAATCTGCTCTTTGTACCCTGGCTGGCACACGCAGGTCTGGCCTTGTCCATCGGCCTGGGCGCCATGGTCAATGCCTTGTGGCTGTTGATCGGCTTGTTGCGTCGGGGCAGTTACAAGCCTCAACCCGGCTGGAGCCGCTTTGCGCTGCAGGTGGTGCTGGCCACGGCTGTCTTGACGGTTTTGCTCTGGTTTGCCGCGCACCAATTGCACTGGGTGGCCCTGCGCCCACACCCGTGGTTGCGCATGGGGTGGCTGGCGCTGGTCATGGGTGCGGCTGCATGCCTGTATTTCGGTTGCCTGTGGGCGACAGGGCTGCGTCTGAAGACTTTTCTCAAGCGTTGAAGGTCGGATCATGAATTTGCCATTCGTTCACCCGACCTCACCACTTGAATACTTTGCCAGTCTGGTGCAAAGCGATGACCATTTCCCTTTGCTGGAGGCTGCGGCGACGCTGGCCCAGGATGAGCATCCGATGCTGGATGTGCAGCAGGTGCTGGACGATGTGGCGCGCATCCTGCGGCGCGTCAAGTCCAGGTTGCCACAAGCGGCCGATGACTTGACCCGCTTGGCCATCCTGAATCAGGTTTTCTACAAGGACATGGGTTTTGTCCGCAATGCCAACGATTTCTATGCGCCCGAGAACAGCCATGTGCACGAGGTGATCCGCACGCGCCGTGGTATCCCGGTGTCTTTGGGGGTGGTCTGGCTGGAGCTGGCGCAGGGGCTGGATTTGCAGGCCCACGGCATTGCATTTCCGGGACATTTCCTCGTCAAGGTGGCCTTGAAAGAGGGGTTGGTGGTCCTCAATCCGGTCAGTGGTGAATCGTTGGGTGTGGACCAACTGGCAGAGATGCTGGCCCCCTACAGGGATGCCGCTGACCAACGGGCAGGCGCTGATCTGGACGATGGCGAAACCCCGTTGGGGTTGTACCTGCAGGCCTGCCCACCCCGGGACGTGCTGGCGCGCATGTTGCGCAACCTCAAGGAAATTCACCGTGCCCAGCAGGACTGGCCACGCATGCTGGCGGTGCTGGATCGTCTGGTGATTTTGCTGCCCGATGTGGCCAGCGAGCGCCGTGACCGGGGGCTGGTCCATGCCGAGCTGGGCCAGGCAGGCCAGGCTTTGTCGGATCTGCAGGCCTATCTGGAAGCCGAGCCGCTGGCCCCCGATCAGGGGGCCTTGCGAGAGCGCATGGGTGAACTCTCCAGCAGCTGAGGGCACCCCCGCGCTTCAATTGATCAGGCGACGACGACTTGCTCGCCGCTGCCTTGCGCAGCGATTCGACCAATGGTGTAAACCTGCTCGCCTGCTGCACGCAGGGTGGCCGCACAAGCTTCGGCCTGTGCAGCGTCAATCACCACGACCATGCCGATGCCGTTGTTGAAGGTTCGGTTCATCTCGATGTCATCAATGCCTGCGGTCTTTTGCAGCCAGGCAAACAACTCGGTCTGGGGCCAGCTGCCTTTTTGCAGATGCGCGGCCAGGCCGTCGGGCAGAACGCGGGGGATGTTTTCGAGCAAACCACCGCCTGTGATGTGGGCCAGGGCTTTGATTGGGTGTTTGGCCAGTGCGGCCAGTACATTGAGCACGTACAGGCGAGTGGGCTCCATCAGGGCTTGCTTGAAAGGCTTGCCGTCCAGCGTAGCAGGGGCGTTGCTGCCTGCGCGTTCGATGCACTTGCGCACCAGGGAAAAGCCATTGGAGTGCACGCCACTGGATGCCAGGCCCAGCACCACATCACCAGCCTGAACGTTCTGGCCAGTCAGGATCTTGGATTTTTCGACCGCGCCGACGGCAAAACCGGCCAGATCGTATTCCCCCGCAGGGTACATGCCCGGCATCTCAGCCGTTTCGCCGCCGATCAGGGCGCAGCCCGACAGCTCGCAACCCTTGGCAATGCCGCCCACCACGGCAGCTGCGGTGTCTACGTCGAGCTTGCCGCAGGCAAAGTAGTCAAGGAAGAACAGAGGCTCAGCCCCTTGCACCAACACGTCGTTCACGCTCATGGCCACCAGGTCGATGCCCACCGTGTCGTGCATGTTCCACTCGAAGGCCAGTTTGAGCTTGGTGCCCACGCCGTCAGTGCCGCTCACCAGCACAGGCTCTTTGTAGCGCTTGGGCACTTCAAACAGAGCACCAAAGCCGCCGATACCGGCCAGCACGCCTTCGCGCATGGTTTTCTTGGCCAGGGGCTTGATGCGCTCGACCAGTGCATCGCCCGCAACGATGTCGACGCCAGCGTCTTTGTATGAAAGGGGTGTTTGGCTCATGTTTTTGGCCCGCAACAGGGCATTCAAGGAAGGTAGAGGGGCCCAATAAACGGCGGGCAGACTAAAATCAGACGCAATTTTAAGGGTTCACCCTGACCCTTGGTTTTTACCCCCTTCATTCGAGTCCGATTTGCAAGCCCCAAAGCCCCTTTTGATGACCCGCCTAGCCTCTTGGTCGGGGGTGGCGCTGTTGTGCTGGCTGGTGCTGTGGCTGCTGGCGCCGGTGCTGGCGCCCTTTGTGGCGGCGGCGGTGCTGGCCTATGTGCTTCACCCCTTGGTGCTGCGTCTGGAGGGTTGGGGTCGCGGCCGTTTGCCCCGCACGCTGGCGGTGCTGCTGGTGGAGGCGCTGGCCTTGCTGTCCCTGCTGGGTCTGCTTTTGTTGCTGGTGCCTGTGGTGTGGCGCGAATGGCCTTTGATCAAGCAGCAGCTGCCCTTGGTGCTGGACCGACTGGACGCCTCGCTGCGACCCTGGCTGGCGCAATGGGGCGTGGATGTGTCGCTGGACCTGGGTGAGATCAAGGCCCAGTTCAAGCAATACCTGAGCGCCAACCGTGAGGACTGGTTGGCCCCTTTGTTGTCCTCGCTGAAGCTGGGCGGGAGCGTGGCGCTCGCTGTGGCCGGTTATGCCGTGCTGGTGCCTGTGGCCCTGTTTTTCATGCTGCACGACTGGACGCGCATGGTGCGTTTGTGCGTGGCGCTGGTGCCGCCCAGGCTGCGCAGCCGCTTTGATGGCTTCATGCTCGATTGCGATACCGTGCTGGGCGAGTACCTGCGTGGGCAGCTGTTGGTGATGCTGGCTCTGGCTGTGTTCTATGCGACGGGCCTGGGGCTGTTTGGTCTCGACCTGGCTTTGCCGATTGGGGTGTTCACCGGGCTGGCGGTGTTTGTGCCTTATCTGGGTTTTGGCCTCGGGCTGGTGCTGGCCTTGCTGGCCGGCTTGCTGCAGTTTGCGCCTGGACACGCCTTGCTGATGGTGGCCGTGGTGTATGGCCTGGGCCAGATGGTGGAGAGCTTTGTGCTGACACCACGCCTGGTGGGCGAGCGCATTGGCCTGCACCCGCTGGCGGTCATTCTGGCGCTGATGGCCTTTGGCCAGCTGTTGGGTTTTGTGGGGGTGCTGATCGCGTTGCCGGCCAGCGCTGTGCTGCTGGTGGCTTTGCGCCGCTTGCGTGAGCAGTATTTCCTGAGCCAGCTGTATGGTGCCAGTGACTCTGGTTCGCATCAGCCATGAAGCAACTGGCGCTTGACATCGGCTTGGCCACCTCGCCATCGCTGACCAGTTTTTTTGCAGGCCCCAATGAGTCGGCGCTGAGCCACCTCCGACTCTGGACATCGGGACACACGCGAGCCCCGGTCCCGACCTATTTGTGGGGGGAGGCAGGCTGCGGCAAGACCCACCTGCTGCAAGCGGTTCACCATGCACTGGTTGAACAGGGGCAGGCGGTCGGCTGGCTGGATGCGCACACCATGAATCCACCCGAGTTCGACGACGCCTGGGTGGCGGTGCTGATGGACGATGTGCACCTGTACAACGCCGAGCAGCAGCACACGGCATTCAACTGGTTTGTCAATGCGCTCACGCCCCGCACTGGCGTCCCTCGCTGGGTCTTGGCCGCAGGGGCATTGCCGCCCGCGGACCTGAAGCTGCGCGATGATCTGCGGACGCGTTTGGGTTGGGGGCATGTTTATGGTCTGCAGGTGCTGGATGAGTCGGCCCGGCGTGCGGTGCTGCGTCAGGCGGCCGATGCGCGAGGCCTGTTTCTGAGCGATGAGGTCATGTCCTACATGCTCAACCGTTTCTCGCGTGATTTGGGCAGCTTGATGCAACTGCTCGATCACCTGGACCACTATGCCTTGCAGACGCAGCGCGCCCTGACCATTCCCCTGGTGCGCGCCATGCTGGAAAACGAATGAAACTTGCGCTTTTTGATCTGGACCACACCCTGCTGCCGATCGATTCGGACCACACCTGGGGGGAATTCACCACCGAGCTGGGCTGGAACGATCCTGAACATTTCCGCCAGCGCAACGACGAGTTCTATGCCCACTACCAGGCGGGCACGCTCGATATCCATGACTATGTGCGTTTTGCCACGCGGGCGGCACGCGAGCGTGGGGCCGTACAGGCGGCCCATGCACATGCCCGCTACATGGATGAAGTGATCCGACCGCGCATCACGCCCGAGGCGCTGGCGCTGGTACGATCGCACCAGCATGCGGGTGACACCGTGATGATCGTGACGGCCACCAATGAATTTGTGACCCGACCGATCGCGCAGGCTTTTGGGGTCAGTGAATTGATTGCCGTGGAGCTGGAGCGCGATGGCAGTGGCTGGATCACGGGCGAAATCAAAGGCACGCCGTCTTTTCGCGAAGGCAAAGTCACCCGTGTCGAGCGCTGGTTGGCTGACAAGGGGCTCACTTGGACAGATGTCCAGATGAGCTTTTATTCCGACTCCATGAACGATCTGCCGCTGCTGGAAAAAGCCCAGCACCCGGTTGCCACCAATCCCGACAAACGACTGCGACAATTGGCCATCGAGCGTGGCTGGCGCATCCTGGACCTCTTTCAAGAATGATCAAGAAACTCATCACCAAGCTGCTGGGCAAACCGGCTGGCGGCAAGACCGATTTTGGCCGTCGCACCGAAGTGCCTGCCAGCGTCCACGGCATCGACCCGAATTTGGTGGACGAGCGGGCCATCCATGTCGTGCGCACCCTTCAGCAAGCCGGATTCGAGGCCTACATCGTGGGCGGCGCGGTGCGTGATTTGCTGCTGGGCCTGCGTCCCAAAGACTTTGACGTAGCCACAGACGCTACGCCAGAAGAGGTCAAGAGCCTGTTTCGCCGGGCCTTCATCATCGGCCGTCGCTTTCGCATCGTGCACGTGGTCTACGGCCGGGGGCGCGACCATGAAGTGATCGAGGTGTCCACATTCCGTGCCCACCTCGACAACGCTGCCGCAGAGCAGGTCAAAGGCAACGAGCGCACCAGCAAGCGCCAGCTCGAAGGCATGCAGCATGCCGTGGATTCCAGTGGTCGTGTGCTGCGTGACAACGTCTGGGGTCCGCAGGACGAGGACGCGACACGCCGTGATTTCACCGTCAATGCGATGTACTACGACCCGCAGACACAGATCGTGGTGGACTACCACGGCGGTATCCAGGACGCCAAAAAGCACACCTTGCGCATGATCGGCGACCCGGCTGCGCGTTACCGCGAAGACCCGGTGCGCATCATCCGTGCCGTGCGTTTTGCCGCCAAGCTCAGCCCGCTCGGCTTCAAGCTCGAATCGAAAACTGCCAAACCCCTGGTCGAGGCCAAGGCTTTGCTGGCCGACGTGCCGCAAAGCCGTCTGTTCGATGAAATGCTCAAACTGCTCCAGACCGGCCACGCCCTGGCGTCGATCGCACAACTCAAGGGCTTGGGTCTGGCGCGGGGCATTTACCCGCTGCTGGACGTGGTGGTGGAACGCGCCGACAGCGATTTCGTGAAAGCCGCTCTGGCCGATACTGACCGCCGGGTCGGCGAGGGCAAGCCTGTGGCCCCCAGTTTCTTGCTGGCCTGTGTGTTGTGGGCCGATGTGCGTGAGGGTTGGGCTCAGCGGCTGGCGCGCAAGGCGCATCCTTTCCCTGCCTTGCAGGAAGCCATCGACGAGGTGTTTGATGCCCGCATCGGCGATGTTTCCGGGCGCGGCAAACTGGCCGCCGACATGCGCGAGATCTGGATGATGCAGCCGCGCTTTGAAAAACGCGTGGGCAGCACGCCGTTTGGCATGGTGGAACAAGCCCGTTTCCGTGCAGGTTTCGATTTCCTGCGTTTGCGGGCCGATGTCCAAGAGGTGGATGTGACGCTGGCCGACTGGTGGCAGGAATTCAGTCTGGCCGATGACGCCACACGCGAAGATCTGGTTCAGCAAGCCCGTGCCGAACAGCTGGCCAAGCCCCGCGTGCGCCGCGCACCCAGGCCCTCAGCCGACGAGCCACGTTCGGCCGCTGCGGACTTGGAGGCTTCCACAGACAGCGATGCTGCCGCGCCCAAAAAGCGCCGCCGCCGTCGCCGCAAGCCTGGTGCAGGTTCTGCCAGCGAAGGCTCAGCCGGGTAAACCGTCATGCAGCGTGAGCCCGTGACCGCTTATGTGGCGCTGGGCGCCAATCTGGGCGAGGCCCGCCAGGCGGTGCTGGACGCGGTGCAGGCGCTGGCTGCTTTGCCTGATACCGCATTGGCGGCTTGCTCACGCTTGTACCGTACGGCGCCTCACGAAGCGCAGGGGCCTGACTTCATCAATGCCGTGGCGTGTGTGTCCACCCGCCTGACGGCGCCGCAGCTGTTGGACGCGTTGCAGGCGCTGGAGCAGCAGGCCGGGCGTCAACGCCCGTACGTGAATGCACCGCGCAGCCTTGATCTGGACCTGCTGCTTTATGGTGAGGCTTACATGGACAGTCCCAGGCTCACGATTCCACACCCGCGCATGTGGGGTCGTGCGTTCGTGTTGCATCCTTTGGCCGATCTGACACCTGAGCGCGTGTCCGGCGAGTGTCTGGCCGCTGTTGCCGATCAACCCATCACCGCTTTGACAGAAGCGTCTTCACCATGATCTGGAATGCATGGCCCGTGGGGCTGCAAATGGTGCTGTTGCTCTTGGCCAGCAATGTGTTCATGACTTTTGCCTGGTATGGACATCTGAAAAGCCTGGCCTCCGCACCTTGGTACATCGCCGCCTTGGTGAGCTGGGGCATTGCCCTGTTCGAGTACCTGCTGCAGGTGCCAGCCAACCGCATTGGCTACACCCAATTCAATGTGGGGCAGCTCAAGATCATGCAGGAGGTGATCACTCTGACGGTTTTTGTGCCCTTTGCCATGCTCTACCTCAAAGAGCCTTTCAAGCTGGACTATGTCTGGGCGGCTTTGTGCATGGTGGGGGCGGTCTATTTCATATTCCGCAGCGCCTGAATGGGCTTGAAGGGTCTGCGCTGGACGTCAATTGGGCTGGATTTCGGTCAAAAACCCGTTTGAGGCGGTTAAACTCGCGCCTGTCATTGAATTGTCATTTTTCAAGTTCCCAGGAGTTCCGCATGTTGTTTGGCAAGCTGCTGCCCAAAGAAGGCAATTTTTTCGAACTGTTCAATCAGCATGCCGAACGCATCGTGGATGCTGCTCGTGCGTTCTCCAATCTGGTGGCCAATTACAGCGACACCCATCTGCGGGAAAAATACAACCGCGATGTGGATAACGCCGAACACGCAGCCGATCGCGTGACGCAAGAGGTCAATCGCCTGATTCACACCACGTTCATTACCCCAATTGACCGTGAGCAGATCCACGCACTGATCAATTTGATGGACGATGTGGCCGATCTGATCCAGGACTCTGCAGAGACGATGGCGCTTTACGACGTGCGTCACATGACCGAAGAAATTACCCGTTTGACCGACTTGTCTGTGCGCTGCTGCGAACGTGTGCAGGACGCTGTGAAACTGCTCGCCCGCATTGGCGAACCTGCCGTGGCCGAATCGGCCCTCAAAACCTGCGAAGAGATCGATCGTCTTGAATCCGATGCCGACCGCGTCATGCGCAGCGCCATGAGCAAACTGTTCCGCGACGAACCCGATGTGCGCGAAATCATCAAGCTCAAAGCCATCTATGAGCTTTTGGAAACCATCACCGACAAGTGTGAAGACGTGGCCAACCAGATCGAGGGCATCGTCCTCGAAAACTCCTGATCTGCTCGCGGAGTCCTGACACATGGAAACCGTACAAACCACGCTGTGGGTGGTGATGCTGCTCGTCGCACTGGCCCTGGCTTTCGATTTCATGAACGGGTTTCATGATGCGGCCAATTCGATTGCTACCGTGGTTTCCACGGGCGTTCTCAAACCGACCCAAGCGGTTGTCTTTGCCGCTTTTTTCAATTTCGTAGCCATTTTCATCTTCCACCTGAGTGTGGCAGCCACCATTGGCAAAGGCATCGTGCAACCGGGGGTGGTTGATGTCCATGTGGTCTTTGGTGCCCTGGTGGGCGCCATCAGCTGGAACGTGATCACCTGGTACTACGGCATTCCAAGCAGCTCCTCGCATGCCTTGATTGGCGGCATTGTCGGCGCCGTGATTGCCAAAGCCGGTGCCGGTGCCCTGAACTCGGCGGGTATCCTCAAAACCGTGGCCTTCATTTTTGTGTCGCCTTTGTTGGGCTTCACACTGGGGTCTTTGATGATGGTGATCGTGGCCCAGATCTTTCGCCGCACCCGCCCGTCCAAAGTGGACAAGTGGTTTCGCCGTCTTCAGCTGGTTTCGGCTGGTGCATACAGTCTGGGGCATGGGGGTAACGATGCACAAAAAACCATCGGCATCATCTGGCTCCTGTTGATCGCCACAGGCTATGCCTTGCCTGGTGACAAGTCTCCTCCGACCTGGACTGTCGTTTGTTGCTACATGGCCATCGGCCTGGGGACCATGTTCGGTGGTTGGCGCATCGTCAAAACCATGGGGCAGAAGATCACCAAGCTCAAACCTGTAGGCGGTTTTTGCGCTGAAACGGGTGGTGCCATGACCTTGTTCATCGCCACAGCCATGGGGGTCCCCGTTTCGACCACCCACACCATCACCGGTGCCATTGTGGGGGTGGGTTCAACCCAACGTGCCAGTGCGGTGCGCTGGGGCGTTGCGGGCAACATTGTCTGGGCCTGGGTTTTGACCATTCCCGCCAGCGCTTTTGTGGCTGCGATCTCTTACTGGGTCAGTTTCCAGGTTTTCTGATCGCACCACAGCATCCGTTCAAGGCCCCTTTCCGGGGCCTTTTCATTGGCTGATTTTTTGCGCTTCCTCAATTTGGTATTCAAAATACCGCTGAAAACTGAAAGCCAGGCTGGACATCAGCACGGCCGTACCCACGAGCAATGAAACAGCAATGCCGCCAACCGTCAGCCAACCGGTTTGGCCAGCCGCATCTTGTGCTGGTGCTTCGGGGTTGTGGCGGGCGTTCCATTTTTCGGGTGCCATCAGGCCGTAGACGATGGCGTTCAGACCGCAGGCGGCAATGTTGAAGCCCAACAGCGGGATCAGCCACCAGCTGGTCTGGTCATCCAGACCGAATTGCTGGACGCGTTCAATGCCGTAAATTCCCAAGGCAGTGGGAATGGGCAACAGCCAGCCTGTCATGTCACTCAGGCCGTGAAGATAGAAGCGATGAAGGCCCAGGGGGCCACCCAGAAAGGTCAGCCAGGTGGCCAGAGTTTTGTTTTTCATGCCCCGATTATTGCGGATACAGCGTTGCCAGATGGGCCAGGCGGTTGCTGCTTTCCGGCTCCAGTTATAATGGTGGGCTTTTCAGTGTGTCACTGGCCGGGTGGCCAGTTGCGTGTCTCAAACGCTGAAAGAAAACGGGTGTCTCGGCATTTGTTCCGAAGAGACCCAACCACCCAAGGATAAATCATGGTTGTTATTCGTCTGAACCGCGGCGGCTCTAAAGCACGTCCTTTCTTCAACATCGTCGTCGCCGACAAGCGCGTGCGTCGTGATGGCCGCTTCCTGGAGCGCATCGGTTTCTACAACCCCACTGCCCGTGGTGGCGAAGAAGGTCTGCGCATTGCCCAAGACCGTCTGACCTACTGGAAGAGCGTTGGCGCTCAGGCTTCTCCCACGGTGGAACGTCTGATCCGTCAAGCTGGCAAAGCTGCAGCCTGATTGGTTGACATTGAGCATGCGCCCCCCCTTGGAGACAGCAGCTTTGCCTGCTGATGCCATCGAAGTCGGACGCATCGCCGATGCCTGGGGCATTAAAGGCTGGTTCAAAGTCTTGCCCCACAGCGCCTCGCCTGAGGCGCTTTTTTCTTCCAAGCGCTGGTTTTTGCTGCCGCCTGAGCGGCCTATGAAGCCCAGTCGAGCCACGGAGTTTGTGGCGGCCAAGTCGGGGCAGATGGCCTGGACAGAGCCTTTGGTGCTGCGCATCAAGGAGTCCAAAGACCACTCTGACACTCTGGTGGCTTGCGCTCACGACATCGATGACCGCACTGCGGCAGAAGCTTTGCGCGGCGGGCGCATCTTTGTGCCTCGCTCGAGCTTTCCCACTGCAGCAGATGGCGAGTATTACTGGGTGGACCTGATCGGCCTGCAGGTGGTGAACCGCGAAGGCGTGAGTCTGGGGCTGGTGCGGGACCTGATGTCCACGGGGCCTCAAACGGTGCTCGTGCTCGAAGCCGCGCCGGAGGCGGAAGGCGGCAAGCCAGTGGAGCGCATGATTCCCTTCGTGTCGGCCTTTGTTGACGGCGTGGATCTTGCAGCCAAGCGCATTACTGTCGACTGGCAGCCGGATTACTGACGGGCTGCGGCCGTGGAGGGCCATCCATGCGCTTTGACATCATTACCCTGTTCCCTGAATTGCTGGCGCCACTGCTCACGAGTGGCGTGACGCGCCGGGCCTACGAAACACGTCAGGTGGATGTGCGCTTGTGGAATCCACGCGACCATGCGGACGGCAACTATCGCCGTGTGGACGACCGACCATTTGGCGGGGGGCCGGGCATGGTCATGCTGGCCGAGCCGCTTGAAAAATGCCTGCAAGCCATTCAGGACGACCGGGCTGACGCCGATCCAGTCCCCGTGGTTCTTTTTTCACCCATTGGCAAGCCCCTGAATCATGCTGCTGTGCAGGCCTGGGCGGACAGTCAGGGGGCCATATTGCTGTGTGGTCGCTATGAAGGGCTGGACCAACGCTTCATTGACCGGCATGTTACGCACCAGATCAGCTTGGGGGACTTTGTGCTCTCAGGCGGGGAAATCGCCGCCATGGCCTTGCTGGACGCTGTCGCGCGTTTGCAGCCAGGCGTGCTCAATGATGAGGGCAGCCACCAATTCGACAGTTTCAATCCCGCGCTGGATGGCTTGCTCGACAGTCCTCACTACACGCGGCCCGAGGTCTGGCAAGGGACCTCGGTGCCACCCGCCCTGCTTTCGGGGCACCATGCCCGGATCGCGCGTTGGCGGCGTGAACAAAGCCTGACACTGACCGCCCAGCATCGCCCAGAGCTGATTGAGCAGGCCCGCGTCGCATCTCGGCTGAGTCCGGCCGATGAGGCCTTTTTGCGTGGCTTGCCAGGTCAATATTCATCCAAAAGCTGAAAAGGCTATAATCCAAGGCTTTTCGGTCCTCTACCCGCCGCGGTCCGGCTTGCTGCACTTGTTTGCAGTTGACAGTCTCTTTGAACAAGAGCGCCAGGAACGCCTTTAGTGCAGCGGGCATGAACGGGAGAATTTGGAGTTCAACATGAACCTGATCCAGACCCTCGAGCAAGAAGAAATTGCTCGCCTTGGCAAGACCATCCCCGAGTTCGCCCCTGGCGACACCGTGATCGTGAACGTGAACGTGGTTGAAGGTAACCGCAAGCGCGTTCAGGCTTACGAAGGCGTGGTGATCGCCAAGCGTAACCGTGGCCTCAACAGCGGCTTCACCGTGCGCAAGATCTCCAGTGGCGAAGGCGTGGAACGTACGTTCCAGACCTACAGCCCCCTGATCGCCAGCATCGAAGTCAAGCGTCGTGGTGACGTGCGTCGTGCCAAGCTGTACTACCTGCGTGACCGCAGCGGCAAGTCGGCTCGCATCAAGGAAAAGCTGCCTCAGCGCAAAGTGGCTGCCGCCACTGCTGCATAAGCCTTCCTGGCTCAAAGGAAACCGCCCACGGCGCAAGCCCGGGCGGTTTTTTTACGTCTGTCGGTTCTTGTGTAGTTTGTCCATGAAAAAGCCGCTCAAGACCTGAGGTCGTGAGCGGCTTGGGCCTGACAGACATTGTCAGGCGTGGGCTTGTGCGGTCAGCCGCGTGTGATTTTCAGTACCTTGGTGCCTGGGCTGCGCTTGGCAGGGCCACCGGCATTGTGAGGTTTGAAGCTGTTGGCACCAAACTGCTTGGGGCCACGAGGGGCGAATTTGTCGCCTGCTGCACCGCGAGGCGCAGAGCGCGGTGCGTTGCGGTTGTCGCGCTCTTCCCAGCGACCTGGACCGCGAGCATCCTGGCGCGGAGCGCCACGTCCTTCGTTGCGTTCCCATGGGGCGCCTTGGGGCGCACGTTGTTCAAAGCGATGTTCCTGGCGGCCCTCGAAACGGTCGCCCCGGCCACCGTCTTTGCGCGGGTCAAAGCGTTGTTCAAAACGGGGCTGCTCGTCACGGAAATTGCCACGCGGGCCACGGTTATCGAAGCCGCCGTCCCGACCCCCGAAGTCGCGTCCACCGCCGGAGCGGCCACGGAAGCCACCGCTGGCGTTGGCATAGTTGCGATCACCGCCAAAGCGGTCACCGCCACGGCCCATGGGCTTGCGGGCTTCTGGCATGCGCATTTTCGGCTCCATGCCAGGAATCACTTCGGCCTTGAAAGGCTGGCGTGTGTAGGACTCGATGTCACCGATCTTGCGGCGATCACGCATTTCGGCAAACGTCACAGCGATGCCGTCGCGTCCAGCACGGCCTGTACGGCCAATGCGGTGGGTGTAGTCCTCGGCCTTCATGGGCAGGCCGAAGTTGAAAACGTGGGTGATGGTGGGCACGTCGATGCCGCGTGCGGCCACGTCGGTGGCCACCAGGATCTGGACTTGGCCATTGCGCAGCGCCATCAGGCGGCGGTTGCGCATGCCTTGGCTCAGTGCGCCGTGCAGGGCGACGGCTGAGAAGCCGTCTTGCTGCAAGTCGGTGGCCAGACCGTCACACTCGATTTGGGTGCTGGCAAACACAATGGCTTGGTCAATCGTGGTGTCGCGCAGCCAGTGGTCGAGCAGCTGGCGCTTGTGTTGGGCGTTGTCGGCCCAGAACAGCACCTGCTTGATGTTGTTGTGTTTTTCCTGCGGGCTGTCGATCTGGATTTTTTGGACCGAGGAGCCGCCGTCGTGCATCACGCGCATGGCCAGCTGCTGGATGCGGGGGGCGAACGTGGCGCTGAACATCATGGTCTGACGGCGCTGGCTGGTCATGTCGTTGATGTCGGCCAGGTCGTCCGAGAAGCCCAGGTCGAGCATGCGGTCGGCTTCGTCCACCACCAGGAACTGCACCTGGTCCAGCTTGATTTGCATCGAGCGTTGCAGGTCGAGCAAACGGCCAGGGGTGGCCACCACCAGATTGGCGTTTTGCAGCTTGGCGATCTGCAGTTGGTAAGGAATACCGCCGACCACGTTGGCCACGCGCAAACCGCGCGTGTGCTTGACCAATTCGATCGCGTCATGGGCCACTTGTTGGGCCAGCTCGCGTGTGGGGCACAGGATCAGGGCGCCCGGCACGGCCGCCTTGAAGTTGCGAGGGTTGGTGGGATCTTTGCGTTTGGCGCGCTTGGGGGCGGGCTCGCCTTTGGCTGCGGCGTCGGCACAAGCTTGTTCAAACTCGGCGCGCTCGGCGGCTTCCTGTTCGGCCAATTGCTGGATCAGGGTGTGCAAGACGGGCAGCAAAAAGGCGGCAGTTTTGCCGCTGCCGGTCTGGCTGGAAACCATCAAATCGCTGTAGTTTTTGGTGCCATCGGTTTTGGGCAAAGCCAAAGGAATGGCGCGCATTTGCACGGCGGTGGGCTGGGTATAGCCCAGGTCGGCCACGGCTTGCACCAGTTCGGGGGCCAGGCCCAGCTCGATGAAACCGTTGGGCGTCTCGGCTGCAGCGACCTCTTGTGTGGCGCTCGCCTCAGTGCTCAACTCGGTTGAGGAGGCCAGTTCGCTGGTCATGGAAATGTTTTCGGCAGGCGACAGGTCGTCCTGCACTGTGATCAAAGTGTCAGTCATGTGTATTTGTAAAACTCGCACGGAACAACGGCCGCAAAGATGCATTGGCCGCAGGCACCGCAAGGTTGAAAAAACATCAACCATCAAACGGTGCTCGCGAGAGGCGCTGGGCATGGAGCCTGGCCGCTGTGAGTGACCCTATCGTTGGGTCAAGGCATGAAGGGAGATGCAAGATTCGATGCACTTAGCGTGCAGCGAATCCGCAATTATGACACGACTTCTGGAATAACGCTAGGGTTTTCCCTGAAAATCAAAGCTTGATGAAATGCTCGCGGTAATGCGCCAATTCGGCGATCGACTCGTGCACATCGGCCAGCGCAGTGTGTTTTTGTTGTTTCTTGAAGCTGGAATACACCTCGGGCTTCCAGCGGCGCGAGAGTTCCTTGAGTGTGCTCACATCCAGATTGCGGTAATGGAAATACGCTTCCAGCCTGGGCATGTACTTGACCAAAAAGCGGCGATCCTGGCTGATGGTGTTGCCACACAGCGGCGATTCGCCTTTGGACACGTATTTCTTGAGGAAGTCCAGGATCTGTTGCTCCGCTTGAGCTTCGGTGAGGGTGGACGCCTTGACCTTGTCGATCAGGCCACTCTTGCCATGGGTGCCCTTGTTCCAGGCGTCCATTTTGTTCAGTTGCTCGTCGCTCTGGTGGATCACGAGCACCGGACCTTCGATGGACGGCGTCAGGTGCGGGCCGGTCACGATCACGGCGATTTCCAGCAGACGCTCTTTCTCGGGGTCAAGCCCGGTCATTTCGCAGTCGATCCAGACCAGGTTCTGGTCGGACTTGGCCAGGGTTTCAGGGGCAGGGGAGGCATTCACTTCAGACATGCAGGGATTGTCGCCGATGCTGGGCGGCCTCCTACAATGGGCACCCATGAATCCTTCATTGACTTTGACCTTGCTGTTGGCTGCGGGTTTGCTGGCGCATGTGGCCCTCAAGCTCTGGCTCAATGCGCGGCAAGTGCGCCATGTGGTGGCCCACCGGGGCGCTGTGCCTGCCGACCATGCCCAAACGATCACGCTGGCCGACCACCAGAAGGCAGCCGACTACACCCTGGCCAAGGCCAAACTCTCCCAGATCGACATCGTGCTGGATGCAGTGGTTCTGATGGGCTGGACCTTGCTGGGTGGGCTCGACGCCCTCAACCAGTTCTTGCTGGGGCTCATGGGGCCGGGCCTGGGTCAACAGGTTGCGCTGATCGTCGGCTTCATGCTGGTTGGTGGGTTGTTGAGCCTGCCTTTGTCGCTGGTGCAGACCTTTGGTGTTGAGCAGCGCTTTGGCTTCAACAAGATGACCCCAGCCTTGTGGATCGGCGACCTGCTCAAAGGTTTGCTGCTCGGGGCTGTGTTGGGCTTGCCATTGCTGTGGGTGGTGCTCTGGCTGATGCAGGCTGGGGGCAGCATGTGGTGGTTGTGGACTTGGGCAGCGCTGGTGCTGTGGCAGCTGTTCCTCATGGCCATTGCGCCAAATGTGATCATGCCCTTGTTCAACAAGTTCACACCGCTCGAAGACGAATCGCTCAAGGCCCGAGTGCAGGCGCTCATGCAGCGTGCTGGCTTTCAGGCTAAAGGTTTTTTCGTGATGGATGGCAGCCGCCGCTCGGCCCATTCCAACGCGTTCTTTACTGGCTTTGGCGCGAGCAAGCGGGTGGTGTTTTTTGACACCCTGCTCCAGCAGCTGAGCCCGTCCGAAATGGAAGCCGTGCTGGCGCATGAGTTGGGGCACTTCAAGCACAGGCACATCGTCAAGATGATGGTGGTAGGGTTTGCCACCACCCTGGCGGGCCTGGCCTTGCTGGGCTGGCTGGTGCAGCAGGTCTGGTTCTATACCGGGCTGGGTGTGCTGCCCAGCATGACGGACGGCAACAACGCGCTGGCGCTGGTGCTGTTCATGCTGGTGGTGCCAGTGTTCACCTTTTTCATGGCCCCTTTGAGTTCCTGGCGCTCGCGTCAGCAGGAATTCGAGGCCGACGCCTACGCCGTGTCGCAGACGCCAGGCACGGACCTCGCTTCGGCCTTGCTCAAGCTCTACCAGGACAATGCCTCCACACTCACGCCGGACCCCTGGTTTGTGAAGTTCTACTACTCCCACCCGCCCGCCAGCGAGAGGCTGGCCCGGATGAAGTCCGCATGAGCAAAACCAAAGTGCGCGAGGCGGGCCCCGCCGCGGACCTGCAAACCGGTCTGGTGGTGGCGGCCTTTGGTCGGCACAGTCTGGTGGAAACGCCCGATGGCCGTCGCCTGATCTGCCACCCCCGTGGCAAGAAAAACCAGGCGGTGGTGGGTGACCAGGTGCTCTGGCAGGCCACTGGCGATGAAGGCAGCATCGAGCGTCTGCAGGCTCGGCGCAACCTGTTTTACCGTCAGGACGAGATCCGCACCAAATCGTTTGCGGCCAATCTGGACCGTGTGCTGATCCTGATTGCGGCAGAGCCCGAGTTCTCTGAAAGCCAGCTTTCCCGCGCCCTGGTGGCGGCCGAAGCTGAAAAAATCACCCCCCTCATTGCACTCAACAAGAGCGATCTGGTCGAGCCTTTTGCCCAGGCCTGGAACCGGCTTGCGCCGTACCGGGCCATGGGCTACCAGGTGCTGCCCTTGAGCCTGGACCCGCGCTCGGCGCTGCCCGGTGGCGATGGCGTGGACGCCCTGTGCGAGCAACTGAAGGGGCACACCACACTGGTGCTCGGCCCTTCGGGCAGTGGCAAAAGCACCTTGATCAACCGCCTGCTGCCGCACGCTCAGGTGGAGACCGGGGAAATCTCGCACGCGCTCAATTCCGGCAAACACACCACCACGAATACCCGCTGGTATTGGGTGCCCGAGTTGGACCGGGCAGGGCAGCGAACCGCCCTGATCGATTCACCGGGTTTTCAGGAGTTTGGGCTGAACCACATCGAAGCGACGCAACTGGCCCAATGCATGCCCGATCTGCGCCAGTACCTGGGGCAATGCAAGTTCTACAACTGCACGCATTTGCACGAGCCCGGTTGCGCGGTGCTGGCCGAGGTCAGTACCGATGAAAAAACGGGCACCATCAGTGCCCGCCGCCGCCGCATTTATGCGCAGTTGTTCGAAGAGTTGAGCCAGCAACGCTGGTGAACTCCAGCCCTGCTGTTCAGCCGAGTAAATTGGCCATGGTGAGCAAGGCCACCAGCACCAGCCACATCAACACTGTGCGCCAAACCAAGCCCACCACCTGGGCAAAGTGCGCCACTTCGGCCGGACGACCCGGTGTGCTGCTGCCACCTGAGGCCAGGTGGTCGGACTCGTCTTCGTCATCGCCGCTGGGCGATTTGCTCAGGGAGGCGCCACCCAATTGGATGTTGATGGCCCCCGCTGTGGCCGCCAGAATCACGCCGTCATTGTCTTCCGGAAATTTTTGCGCATGGTTGCGCCAGCCATCCATCGCGTCTTCAAAGCTGCCCACGATGGCAAAGCCCAGAGCTGTGGCGCGGGCCGGTAACCAGTCGATTGCCATCCAGGCCCTCTGAGCGACTTCGCTCAGCACCTCGCTGACACGGCTGCCATCGGCCTGAGGCCGTTGCCAGCGGGCCTGTGCATATTCGGCAATGCGGTACACCACGGCGCCAACAGGGCCCAGACCCACGATGGACATCACGGCGTACCAGAAGAACACCCCAAACACATGCCGGTGTGCGGCAATCATCGAATACTCGATGGCATGGCGCACGATTTCGCTGCGAGGAATGTCGCCCACCTTGACCCGTTGCCACTCGGCCAGCAGTTCGCGGGCTCGGGCTTCATCACCGTCTTCCAGTGCATCACGGATGGCCGTGAAGTGGTGACTGAACTGGCGAAAACCGAGGGTGGCGTACAGCAGGGCCACATGCCACACCACAGCGGCCAGCCAGCCCAAACCCAACGCCAGCACCCAGTGCACCAGCATGACGAGCACAGCCGGGGCCAGCACGGTGATGCACCAGGCCACCCAGGCCTGGTGGCGTATGCCAGCGTCCAGCGTGCGTGCCACCCAGTCGGCCCAGGATGCAATGGCCTTGTAGATGCGGTGGTTGGCTGCCATGGGGTGGGCTTGTTCCAGTACCAGGGCCAGAAGAATGGCGAAAAAACTCATTGCACCTCCACAGCGTGGGTTGTTAGCAAGAAACGGTAGAAATTGCGGAGCATGCCTGCCGTGGCCCCCCAGATGAAGCGTTCCACCACCTCGGTTTGCCCCTGTGCATTGGACCGATGTTCGAGGTAGGGCATGGAAAACCACTCGCGCTGGCGACCTTGCCAGTCCACCGTATGGCGGCGGTGGTGGGCTGGATTCATCAGAAAAGCCAGAGGCACTTCGAACACATCGGCCACCTCACCCGGGTTGGGGGTCAGGGTGAAGCCCGGCTGCACCAGGCCCACCACGGGCGTGACTATGAAGGCCGTGCCCGTGACGTAAACCGGTAATTGGCCAATCACTTGCACCCACTCGGGTAAGAGACCAACCTCTTCATGGGCCTCGCGCAGGGCGGCAGCCTGGACGCTGGCATCTTGTGCATCCACCTTGCCACCCGGAAAGGCGATCTGTCCGGAGTGGGTGGACAGGTGCGCGGTGCGCAGCGTCAGCAAGATGGTGGGGCCGCCTTCGGTTTCGTTTCTGAGCACGATCGGAATCAGAACCGCAGCCTGGGCCGGTGCGCGGTCAGCAAAGCGCGGCTCACGCACCACTTCCGGTGCCCAGTCAGGCGGCGAAGCAAAGCGCTGGCGCAAGGCCTCGGGCCGCAGGTGCGCGTGAGGGACGGGGGGCAGGTCGTGGTCCACGCGGGACACAGGCACCTGGCGGGGGTCAAAGGAGAAGGCTTGGGACACAGCCATGGTTTATACCTGTCTTTGGCTCACGGGCACTTTCAGGTGGCTCATCCGGGTGTCTGCGACTGTTCGCACTGAACCTGCACCAAGGTGTGTTGCTGTCCTGCCGTGTCCAGGGCCAGAGCGCTCAGGCACCCGCCCCAGACGCAGCCCGAGTCCAGAGCCCAGACATCGGTGCGCCCCAGCCAGCCCAGTGTGGACCAGTGGCCAAAGGCCACCACATCATGGGCAGTCTGGCGCAGAGGGACATCAAACCAGGGCATGCAGCCGGCGGGCGCTGCCAGCGCACTGTCCTTGGTTTCGAATTCCATCACGCCATCGGCCGTGCAAAAGCGCAGGCGCGTGAGGGCATTGACGATGACGCGCCAGCGCCCGATGCCGACCAGCTGCTCGCTCCAGGCGGCCGGCTCGTTGCCATACATCTGCTGCAAAAAGTCCTGCCAGTGCGGGCCTTGCAGCACACCTTCGACTTCGGTGGCCAGCTGCAGCGTCTGGGCTGCGGACCATTGCGGCAGCACCCCGGCATGCACCATCAGGATGCCGTGGGCCTGCAGTGCCATGTGCTGGTGGCGCAGCCAGTCCAGCAGCACGCCCCGATCCGGTGCTTGCAGCAGGTCTTGCAGCGTGTCCATGCGGCTGCTGGGGCGCACGCCAGCGGCCACGGCCATTGCATGCAAATCGTGGTTGCCCAGGACGCATTGCACCGAGTTGCCCAAGGCCATCAATCGTCGCAGCACCCCGGTCGAATCGGGGCCGCGATTGACCAGGTCGCCCAGCACATACAGCGCATCCCGGCTGGGAGAGAAATCCACCTTCTGCAGCAAGCGCTCCAGCGGCTTGTCGCAGCCCTGGATGTCGCCGATCAAATACACCGCCATAAACACCTCTTTGAGCCGATTGTCCCAAATTGGCAGCACCTGCCTGCCCGTGCTGTGGCAGCCGGACGGGCGCGTCACACTTCCTTGGCACAATGGGGCAATGGATGTCTTGCTGATTGTCTTTCTGATCCTGCTCAACGGGGTGTTTGCCATGTCCGAAATGGCCCTGGCCTCCAGCCGCAAGGCACGGCTGGCCGCGCTGGACGAGGCGGGTGACAAAGGTGCGGCCGTGGCCATCGCCTTGCTGGAGCAGCCCACACAGTTTCTGTCAACGGTGCAGGTGGGCATCACCTCGATTGGTGTGCTCAACGGCATTGTGGGCGAGGCCGCGTTCAGTGCCGGTCTGGCGCGGTACCTGAGGACGCAGGGCCTGAGCGAAGCCGCCGCAGCCTTGTCGGCCACCGCCGTGGTGGTCACACTGATCACTTTTGCCACCATCATTTTTGGCGAACTGGTGCCCAAGCGCATTGGGCAGCTCTACCCTGAGGCCGTGGCCCGCTGGGTCTCGCAGCCCATGGCTTGGCTGGCGCGTGCGGCAGGGCCTTTCGTGAAATTGCTGGCCCTGTCGACGCAAGGCGTGCTCAAGCTCATGCGCATCAACAGCAAGGGCAGCCAGGAGGTGACCGAAGAGGAAATCACCGCCAGCCTGGCTGAGGGGGTGCACGCAGGGCTGATTGAGGAGCACGAGCACCAAATGGTGCGCAATGTGTTTCATCTCGACGATCGGCCGTTGACGTCGATGATGACGCCCCGCAGCGACATCCAGTGGCTGGATGCAGGCTGGACCTTGCCCGAGGCCATGGCTCGCATCACGGCCATGGGTGAAGCCGCTCACCATTCGTGGTACCCAGTGTGCCGCGAGGGGCTGGAGCATGTGCTCGGGGTCATCAGTGTGGCGCAGCTGCTGGCGCTGCCGCCCGACGAGGCGCGGCCGATTGAACACTTTGCCTTGCCTGCGCACTTCGTGCCCGAGACCCTCAGTGGCATGGAGTTGTTGGAGCACCTGCGTGACCAGTCCAGCCGCATGCTGCTGGTGGTGGACGAATACGGCGATGTGCAGGGCCTGCTCACACCGCTGGATCTGCTGGAAGCCATCACCGGGGAGCTCAAACCCGAAACCCAGACCGAGGCCTGGGCCACCCAACGCGCCGATGGCTCGTGGCTGCTGGATGGCCTGATGCCGATCAACGAACTCAAGGCACGGCTGGACATCCAGGCGCTGCCCGCCGAAGACCGGGGGCGCTACAACACCCTGGCGGGCTTGCTGCTTTTTGTCCTGGGGCAATTGCCAGCCACAGGGGAGTCTGTGGTGCTGGAGGGGTGGCGGTTTGAAATTGTGGATTTGGATGGCCGTCGCATTGACAAGGTGCTGGCATATTCCATGCCATCTGAATGAACTGTTTTCCTTTTTTGTAATATGTAAATAAAGGTGTTTTTTCTGAATTAATGTCTGGTATATTGGCGCATTGTTTCTTTTATTGGAGATTAATTCATGAGCCAGTCATACAAAGAGTTATTGCAACAACGTGAAGCACTGGAAGAAGCCATTGCACAGGCACGTCAGAATGAAATTGCTTCGGCGGTGGCCAAAGTGCGTGAACTGGTGGCCGAGTTTGGCCTGACAGCCCAAGATGTGTTTCCTGCTCGTGGCATCAAGGCCGCAGGCAAGGCCACAGCCAAAGTGGCGCCCAAATACCGAGATCCTTCTACTGGCCAGACCTGGACAGGTCGTGGCAAGGCACCCAAGTGGATCGAGGGCAAAGACCGAAACCAATTTCTGATTGGCTGAATACGGATCAGCGCCAGCTCCTGACCATGATCAACCCCGCTTTGCGGGGTTTTTTATTTCTAAGGATAAAAATAATAAAAACGGTTCAAAATATTCACTTTGCAATCCATGCGGTTTGACTCATTGTGAAATTGAAAGATGCATAGACTGGGCATTTGGTTGTCATGAAATACTTATAAAACATGAAAAAAATAATAAAATAAAAATGCTGGAACCTGGTCGATCCTGTGCAATAGACATGCGCATGGGCTTGATGTTGAGGTACGGCAGCTTTGCCGTCTGAGAAGGACGTTGTGAGAAAGGCGATTTCAGAGGTCAAAGCGCATGCAATGAATCAGTTTTGACCTTCGGTCAAGGTATCGAGCTGGAAGCGTCCGCTTTTGTCCCACAGCCAGACATCGGTCCAGGTCACTTGACCCAGGTGTGCGGGCGCAGGGTAGGGGGCCGCGGCGCGCACCATGCGCTCGATTTCCGCGATCACCTCCGGGGCATGCCGTGGTGCGCGTTTCCAAACCAGCGACCGAATTTGGCCCTGACGGTCAATGTCCACATCTAGCACTCCCACCGCGTAAAGCATGGGCGGCAGACGGCCCTGGAAAATGCGGGCTTTTTGCAAGGCGTACACATGCCCAGCGGCATCCTTGCGGTAGTCTTTGGCGCTGAGGGCTTGAGAATTGCGGCCCGCTGAGCTGGATGCCGGTGCTGAAGCCACTGTGGGTGTGCTGCCAGGCGCGCTGACCGTGCCTGTAGGGGTGCCACAGCCACTCAACCACAGGGCCAGCAGGCTGGCGAGGCCCAGCAGGCCAAGCCGCCAGGATGGCTCCGATGTTGTCCAGCGGACACCGGGAGATGGGCTCATTGTTCGGGCTCCTTGGCATACTCTTGCATGGGCTGCCATTGTGGCACTGCGTCTGCAGCCCTTTGAAAGATTCGAGTGGAAATGGAAAGCAAGCGTGAATTGGATTGATCAGGCCCTGCAAAAACTGACCCAAAACCCTGCGGTCGGTGTCTCGGTGCGTTCGACACGTGGCTCGGTGCCTCGGGATGCAGGTACTTTCATGGTGGTGTTTGCCGATGGTGAGTGCGGCACCATTGGCGGCGGCCATCTGGAATACCAGGCCATCGCCCATGCCCGGCAAATGCTGGCCGGGCATGTCCGCGATGCGGTGCTGCAGCACGTGCTGGGCCCCAGCCTGGGGCAATGCTGCGGGGGCTCGGTTGAGCTGCAGTTTCAGTGGTTGGGTGCGAGCGATGTGTCCAGCTTGCGCACGCAGTGGGTGCTTGAACGGACCCCTCTGGCCCTGTTTGGTGGGGGGCATGTGGGCAAGGCGCTGGTGAAGGTGCTGGCCCCATTGCCTTTTGCGGTGCGCTGGATCGACAGCCGCGATGAAATTTTCCCTCCCGATGTGCCGCCGCAGGTCGTGTGCGAGCATTCCAGCCCGGTGCATATGGCAGTGGATGATCTGGCATCCGGCAGTCGCGTGCTGATCATGAGTTTCAGCCACGCCGAAGACCTGGATGTGGTGATCGCCTGCCTCAAGCGGCTGCGCGAGAAGGGTGATCTGCCTTTTGTGGGCTTGATCGGCAGCAAGACCAAATGGGCCACATTCCGTCACCGGCTGGAAGCCCGAGGCTTTTCCGAAGAGGAAATGGCGCGTATCACCTGCCCGATCGGTGTCTCTGGCATCGGTGGGAAGGAGCCAGAAGTGATTGCTGTCGCTGTGGCTGCGCAGCTCCTGCAGATACCGGCCTGATGGTGTTTTCCCTGTCCACTGGTTTACCCTGAATCCGGGTTCTGGATCTGGATTCAAAAATTGTATACACTCTAGTGCACTGGTCGCAGCGGCGCAAGGGTGATTCGAAATGACCCATGTTCGCGACCGAATGACTGCTCACAGGGCCCGCGGTGGTGAGCAGGTTGGAGAATCCTGATGGAAGCTTATTTGCTGGATTGGGCCAACCTGCTGCTCAGGTGGGTTCATGTGATCACGGCCATCGCCTGGATCGGCTCGTCGTTTTACTTTGTCTTTCTGGACAACAACCTCCTCAAACCCACATCCCCTGACTTGCTCGAAAAAGGTGTGGACGGGGCCATGTGGGCCGTTCATGGCGGTGGTTTCTACAACCCCCAAAAATACATGGTGGCACCCAAGAAGATCCACACCAAGCTGCACTGGTTCTATTGGGAAAGCTATTCCACCTGGCTCAGCGGTTTTGCGCTGTTCACGGTGCTGTACCTCTGGAACGCAGGCACCTTTCTGATTGACAAATCCCTGATGGACTGGGCACCGACCACGGCTGGCGCGGCCGCCCTGGGGTTTCTGGTGGCCTTCTGGCTGGTGTATGACACGGTGTGCCGCATTTTCGGTTTCAGGAAAAACGGCGAGACCATCGTCGCAGGCTTGATGATCGTGGTCATCGCTTTGGCCTCCTGGCTGGCCAACCACCTGTTTGCCGGGCGTGCGGCCTTTTTGCTGGTGGGCGCGAT
>Ga0228703_1000104_pt1 | contig 74787 bp, 73 predicted proteins | sample McNCre217_Aug_MG_3_FD_178020 | JGI IMG/M metagenome (GOLD analysis project Ga0228703, IMG submission 178020) | Freshwater microbial communities from McNutts Creek, Athens, Georgia, United States - 29-17_Aug_MG | ecosystem: Environmental > Aquatic > Freshwater > Creek | place: USA: Georgia...
CCCAAAACAGCAATGCCAGTGTCAGCGAACCAAACAATGTGACGGCCAGCAGGGCGAAACGCCAGCCGACCCAGTCGCTCAGCAAGCCACCCACCGGGGCGCAGGTGCAGGCGATGATGCCCAGGCCCGACAGTGCCTGTGACATGACCTGTGCGCCCTCGTGCGGCTGGAACAGGTCGCGCACGATGGCGCGTGCCGCCATCACGGCGGCTCCCATGGCGATGCCCTGCACCGTGCGTGCCGCGATCAGCCAGCCAATGCCGGGCGCCAGCACGCAGGCCACCGAGGCCAGCACATAGGCGCTCATGCCCACCAGCAGGATGGGGCGGCGTCCAAAGCGGTCGGACAGCGGACCCCAGACCAGTTGAGAGATGCCGAAGGCCAACAGCAGGGCGGTCAGTGTGAGCTGGATCTCGCCCATGCTGGCGCCCAGGTTCTCGCGGATGGCGGGCAGGGCGGGCAGGTACAGATCGGTGGTGACGGCCTGCAGGCCCAGCAGCAGGGCCAGCAGCAGGACCACGAAGTGGCGTGGCATCGCGACGGGGGCGTTGCTCCCACGGGGTGCAGCAGCCGCGCCCTGGCGGCGAGATTCGATGGTGCTCGTCATGCCATTCAACGCCCGCGCAGGAACAAGGCGTCCAGATCGCGCATCGTCATCTGGCGCCAGGTGGGGCGGCCGTGGTTGCACTGGTCTGAGCGCTCGGTTTCTTCCATCTGGCGCAAGAGGGCGTTCATCTCGGTCAGCGTGAGCTGGCGGTTGGCCCGCACCGCGCCGTGGCAGGCCATGGTGGCCAGGATCTCGTTTTGGGCGCGCTGCACCACGGTGCTGGCGTCGTGCTGGGCCAGCTCGGCCAGCACGCTGCGGGCCAGCTCCACCGCGTCACCCTGGGCCAGGCTGGTGGGCACGGCGCGCACGGCCAGGGTCTTGGCCGACAGGGGCGAGATTTCCAGGCCGAGTTGCGACAGTGCATCCAAGCAGCCTTCGGCCGTGGCGACTTCGGTGGGCGTGGCCGCAAAGGTGGCTGGGATCAGCAGGGGCTGGCTGGCAATCCCGCCAGTGAAGCCGTCGTTTTGGGGCCCCAATTGTTGTTTGAGCTTTTCATACACGATGCGTTCGTGCGCGGCGTGCATGTCGACCACCACCAGGCCTTGGGCGTTCTCGGCCAGGATGTAGACACCATGCAGCTGGGCGATGGCGCGACCCAGGGGCCAGTGTGTTGCATTGTTTGTGTGGGAGCCCCGCTCCGGGGCGATGGACGGCGCTGAAGGTTCTTGTGCTGTCCATCGCGGCGAGGTCGCCGCTCCAACAGGGTCTGGCGTCTCGATGCCTGGTGTCGGTGTCCACAGCGCTTTCAGGTCGGCCATGGCCTGTTCGCCGTCCACGCGGGGGCGCTCGAAGCGCGACTCCAGCCCCATGCTGCTTTGGCGCCAGCTGGCCGATTCGGGCAGGGCACGCGGCGCGGGGCTGGCCTGCAGCTTCAGTTCGGGCGCTGGCGTGGACGGTGCGTCGTTCAGGGTTTGCGAACGCGGCGCCGCAATGGCCTGCTCGATCGCGTGGCGGATCGCCTGGTGCACCGCACGGCTGTCGCGAAACCGCACCTCGATCTTGGTCGGGTGCACATTGGCGTCCACCAGGGTCGGGTCGATCTGCACAAACAGGGCATAGGCCGGTTGCTTGTGGCCATGCAGCACGTCTTCGTAGGCGCTGCGGGCGCCGTGCATCAGCACCTTGTCGCGCACAAAACGGCCATTCACATAGGCAAACTGGTGGTCGGGGCGCGAGCGGGCGGCGTCGGGCGTGCCGGCGCGGCCCACCACGTGCAAGGGGCCTGCGTGGTAATCGACGGCGACCGACTGCGCGACAAAGTCGTTGCCCAGCACATCGGCCAGGCGCTGCTCCAGCCCGGTGGGGCCGGGGTGCACGCGCCACTGCTCGACCAGCTTGCCTTCGTGCCAGATGGCAAAACTCACATCGGGGCGGGCCAGCGCGTGGCGGCGCACGGCCTCGATGCAGTGGGCCAGCTCGGTGCTGTCGCTTTTGAGGAACTTGCGGCGGGCTGGGGTCGAGAAGAACAACTCCTTGACTTCCACCGTGGTGCCCACGGCGCGCGGGGCAGGGCGCACCTCGCCGGTCTGCCCGTCCAGCGCCAGAGCGTTGGGTTGGCCGTCCATGCGCGAGAGCAGCGTCAGCTCGGACACCGAATTGATGGCGGCCAACGCTTCACCGCGAAAACCCATGGTCATGACCGATTCGAGGTCATCCAGGTTGCCGATCTTGCTTGTGGCATGGCGCTTGAGCGCCACAGGCAGCTCGTCTGGGGCGATGCCGCCACCATCGTCTTCGACCGAGATCAGGCGGGTGCCGCCGCCGAGCAGGCGCAGGGTGATGTTTTGTGCGCCCGCATCGAGGGCGTTGTCGACCAGTTCGCGCACCACGGACGCGGGGCGTTCCACCACTTCGCCTGCGGCGATCTGGCTGATCAGTTCATCGGGGAGTTCGCGGATCGGGCGGCGCGCGTTCGCCTGGGTGTTTTCGGCAGTCACCAGGGCATTTTAGGGCTTGGGGGCAGGATAATCCGGCCATGGACATCCTCTTGCAACTCATTGATTTCATCCTCCATGTCGACACTTACCTGGAGGTTTTTGTGCAAAACCACGGGGCCTGGGTCTACGCCTTGCTGTTCCTGATCGTGTTTGTGGAAACCGGGCTGGTGGTCATGCCGTTTTTGCCTGGCGATTCGCTGCTGTTCATTGTGGGGGCCATGTGCGGTGCCGACGTGATGAGCTGGCCTTTGGTGGTGGTCATCCTGCTGGTGGCGGCCATCGGGGGGGACCAGACCAACTACACGATTGGGCGCCACTTCGGGCCTCGGGTGTTCCAGTGGGAAAACTCGCGGTTTTTCAACCGCCAGGCCTTCAACCAGGCGCATGATTTTTACGAAAAATACGGTGGCATCACCATTGTGCTGGCCCGCTTCATGCCCTTCATCCGCACCTTTGTGCCCTTTGTGGCCGGGGTGGCCCAGATGACCCGCAGCAAGTTCTCCACCTACAACGTGGTCGGCGGCGTGCTCTGGGTGGTGGGCCTCACGCTGGTGGGCTACCTGTTTGGCAATCTGCCGTTTGTGCAGACGCATCTGTCCAAGATCATCTGGGCGCTGATCCTGGTGCCCGGCCTCATCACCCTGGTGGGAGCCTGGCGGGCCCGGCGTTCTGCCAGTTGAAAGGCGCTCGGGGTTACCGGCAGGTTACGGTGTTTGATAATTCATTCACCCCATTTCTGACCTGCGCGAGCCCCGAAACATGACTGCTGCCACTTTCCCTTCGCCCGTGCGCATCGCCACCGCAGGCGAAGCCCTGATTGACCTGGTCATGCAACCCGATGGCCGCTTTTTGCCTTGTCTGGGCGGGGCGGTCTACAACCTGAGCCGTGCCTTGGCGCGCCAGGGGGGGCGGGTCATGTACATGAACCCGTTTTCGTTTGACCGCTTTGGCCGCCAGCTGGCCTCGGGCCTGGCCGCCGATGGCGCCTTGTTGGCGCATTCCGAGCCGGTGCCCGAAGTGACCTCGCTGGCGGTGGTGGGCGTCAATGCGCAGGGCCACCCGGACTACGCTTTCTATCGCGAGGCTGTGGCCGACCGGGCCATCAGCGCACAAGCGCTCAATGCGGCCTGTGCCGCTGCACCGCAACTCGACATTGTCTGCACCGGCTGCCTGGCACTGGCCCCTGCCGATGCCGACAAATACCTGCCCTGGCTGGCGGCGCAAAAGGCCGCTGGCCGCTGGGTGGTGGTGGACACCAACCTGCGGCCCACCGTGCTGCCCGACCTGACGCCTTACCGCGCCAACATCCACGCAGCGCTGGCCCACGCAGATCTCATCAAGGCCAGCGACGAAGACTTGCAGCACCTGGCCGTGCCGGGCGCAGACGCCTTTGCGCAGGCCGAGCACCTGTTGCGCAGTTGCGATGCCCGCATGATGGCACTGACCCTGGGTGGTGAAGGCGCAGCCTTGCTGCTCAAGACCGATGCAGGCATCCTCACGGTGCGTGGCCGTGAGAGCGTGCCTGTGCTGGTGGTGGACACCGTGGGTGCCGGAGACAGTTTTCTGGCGGGCCTGCTGACGGCCTTGCTGGCACAGGCCGATGCGGCGGGGCAAAAGCCGGGTGCTTGGGTGGCCGCACTCGATGCAAAAAATCTGGGGAGCTTGCTCTCACATGCCCTGGCCACGGCCACAGTCAATGTAATGCGTGCAGGTTGCCAGCCGCCCACACGTGCCGAGGTGCAGGCGCGGCTGGCCAGCCACCCAATCACGCTCAACTGAACCAGCGCCCGGGGCGCTGGTGGCTGGGGTTTATTCCGCTTTCACGCCAGCGGTCGAGATGACCTTGGCCCATTTGACGATTTCATCGTCCAGGAACTTGCCTGCAAATTCGGGCGATGTGTCCCCGGTGATGATGCCCAGCGCCTCAAACTTGGCCTTGATGTCGGGCGAGTTGAGGGCTTTGGCGGTCTCGGCCGACATGCGGCGCACGATGTCTTTGGGCACACCCGCCTGCGTCAGGAACAGCACCCAGGTCGAGCCTTCGATGGCCGGGCCACCGGCTTCGGTGATGGTCGGCACCTCGGCCGCGCCGGGCACCCGTTGGCCAGAGAACACTGTCAGGCCCTTGATCTTGCCGCTGCGCACATGGGGCATGAGCGCGCTGGCCGTGTCGGTCAGGATCTGGATGTTGCCGCCCATCAGGTCGGCCAGTGCGGGCGATGTGCCTTTGTAGGGTACGTGCACCATGTCCACGCCCGCCACCTGCTTGAAGAGTTCCTGTGTCAGGTGGGCGGCGGCGCCCACGCCCGAGGAGCCAAAAGCCACCTTGCCCGGATGGGCCTTGGCATAGTCGATCAGGTCCTTGACGTTTTTGACGGGCAGGTTGTTGTTCACCGTCATCACCAGGGGCGCAATGCCCACCAGCGACACCGGAGCAAAGCTCTTGACCGGGTCGTAAGGCAGGCGTCCGGCGTACAGGGTGGCGTTGGCGGCGTGGGCACCGATCACCGTGACGAAGGTGTGGCCATCGGCTGGGGACTTGGCTGCCAGATCGGCACCCAGAATCGAGTTGGCGCCGGGCTTGTTGTCGACCACGATGGACCAGCCCGTTTGCTCCGTGATTTTTTGAACCACCATGCGGGTGGCGCTGTCGGTGATGCCGCCCGGCGTGTAGGGGATGATCCAGCGAATGGGCTTGCTGGGCCAGGTCTGCGCCTGGGCCGGGGTCAGTGTCAATGCCGCCAGTGCCAGTGCGGTGGTCTTGAGCCAATGAGTCATGCGCATGTTGTCTCCTGTGGTGGGCAGATCGACACGAAGGCGGCCTGCCGATGCGCAGATTAGGTGGGGTGCCAGCACCGGTCAATGGGGAAAAGCCCCCTGGGTGACGCCCTTGCGACGGGTGTGGATCGGCTCAGAGTGGGGAGCGGTTGCGTGCCAGTGGCGGATTGCGGGCGAAATAGGCCACGATGCCACGCAGCAGCGCCTCGGTCAGGCGTTCCTGGTAGGCTTCGCTGCGCAGTTTCTCTTCTTCTTCGGGGTTGCTGATGAAGGCAGTTTCGACCAGCACGCTGGGGATGTCTGGCGCCTTGAGCACCGCAAACCCGGCTTGCTCGACCCGGGGTTTGTGCAGGCGGCCCACGCCACCGATCTCGCGCAGCAAGGCGCCGCCCAGGTGCAGGCTGTCCTTGATCTGGGCGGCGGTGCTCATTTCCAGCAGGGCGCGTTGCACCTGGGCGTCCTTGACACCCAGGTTGATGCCGCCGATCAGGTCGGCCTTGTTTTCTTTTTGAGCCATCCAGCGCGCTGCGCTGCTGGACGCCGCACCTTCGCTCAGGGCAAACACGCTGGCGCCCCGTGCTTCGGGGGTGAAGAAGGCGTCGGCATGGATGCTCACAAACAGGTCGGCCTGCACGCGTTGGGCCTTTTGCACCCGCACATGCAGGGGCACGAAGAAGTCGGCATCGCGGGTCAGAAAGGCCCGCATCGGGTTGCCACCCACGCTGGTGGCATCGATGCGTTCGCGCAGGCGCTGCGCGATGCGCAGCACCACGTCTTTTTCCCGGGTGCCGCCAGGCCCCACGGCACCGGGGTCTTCGCCGCCGTGTCCGGCGTCCAGCGCCACCACGATCAGCCGCTCGGTTTTGTTGGCCGGGCGAGGGGGGTGGTCAGGCCGCTCCAGCACCGCCTCGGGCGGCGGCTCAAAATCCTGCCTGCGGGTGGACAGTACGGGCAAGGGCGGAACCGGCAGGGACGCCCCCTGGGTCCGACGTGCGATCAGCTCGCCCAGCGGGTCGATGCCGTTGCCCGGACGCGTCAGCTCGGGCACTTTGACCGGGCTGGTCGTTTTTTCCTGGATCAGTTGCTCCAGCGGGTCTGTGGCCTGCGTTGGGTACAGGTCGAACACCAGCCTGTGCTGGTAGGCCGCCACCGGAGCCAAGGTGAACACCTGGGGTGCAATGGGGCGTTTGAGGTCGATCACCAAGCGCACCACATTGGCGCTGAACTGGCCCACCCGGATGCCCGCGATGTTGGGGTCACTGGCCTGCACCTTGCCCACCAGCTCGCGCAGCGCCGGGTTCAGTTGCAGGCCTTCGATGTCGACTGCCAGCCGGGGCGGGGAGGGCACAAAGCTCGATTGCGTCTTGAGCGGTACGTCCGATTCGAGCGTCACCCGGCTGTAGTCGGCCGCAGGCCAGATGCGCACGGCCATCAGGCTGGCGCCGCGCACCAGGTCGCTGCGGCCCAGGGTCAGCGCCAGCAGACTGGCGCGCAGCACATGTCGCCGATCAACGCGCACCCGTGTTCTCCGGTGGGCGCTGCCAGTCTTGCAGCCACTGCTGGCCGCGCTTGGTTTGCGCGGTGATGCGCACTTCCCGCTGCACATCGTCGAGCACGTTCAAGGTCATCACCCAGTCGGCGGCAGGCAATTGTCCGGCCACCTTGTCAGGCCATTCCATGAGCTTGAGGCCCGGCCCGGCAAAGATGTCGCGAAAGCCCGCGTCTTCCCATTCACGCGGGTCACTGAATCGGTAAAAGTCGAAATGCCAGATGGGCCAGGCCGCGTCCCCGCTGCCCGCCTGGTGCGGCTCGACCACGGCGTAAGTCGGGCTTTTGATGCGGCCTTGCACCCCGGCGGCGCGCAGCAGGTGGCGCACAAAGGTGGTCTTGCCCGCGCCCAGATCGCCGCGCAGCTCGATGCTCGCGTCGCGCCCCCCTGGCCAGCTCTGCAGGCGCTGCGCCAGCTGCGTGGCAAAGGCCTGCGTGGCTTCTTCGTCAGGCCAGAGGGCGGTCCAGACCTGCGCTGAGGCCGGGCTTCCTACAATGGGCGGGTGACTGTGCAGCATCTCCAAATCGATCCTTCTGGCTTGTGGTCCCAAATCGAAGTTTGGGCGCGTGAGCTTGGATTGTCCCAAATTGGCGTGACAGGCATCGATTTGTCGTCGGCTGAGCCGGGCTTGCAGTCCTGGCTGGCGGCGGGCTTTCACGGCAGCATGGGCTACATGGCCTCGCATGGCATGAAGCGAGCCCGTCCGGCCGAGCTGGTCGAGGGCACGGTCAGCGTCATCACCGCCCGCATGGATTACCTGCCGCGAGGCACGCCCGCCGACTGGCCTGAGCGTGAGCGTGAACGCTGGCTGCAGCCCGGCGAAGCCATCGTGTCGCTTTACGCCCGAGGGCGGGACTACCACAAGGTCCTGCGCAGCCGCTTGCAAAAACTGCAGGAGCGCATCGCCGAGGCCATTGGCCCGTTTGGCCACCGCGTTTTCACCGATTCGGCCCCTGTGCTGGAGGCCGAGCTGGCCACCCGCAGTGGCCTGGGCTGGCGCGGCAAGCACACCCTGGTGCTGTCGCGGGAGGCCGGCTCGATGTTCTTTCTGGGCGAGCTGTTTGTGGATGTCGCTTTGCCTGCTACCTCAGCGGTCAGCGCACACTGCGGGCAATGCACGTCCTGTATCGACCTGTGTCCGACGCAGGCCATCGTGGGGCCGTACCGACTCGACGCCCGGCGCTGTATTTCCTACCTGACCATCGAACATGCAGGGCCGATTCCGACCGAGTTGCGGCCCTTGATCGGCAACCGCGTTTACGGCTGTGACGACTGCCAGCTCGCTTGCCCCTGGAATAAGTTTGCACAAGTGAGCGAGGTGCCCGACTGGCAGGCTCGTCCTGGGTTGGCAGGCAGTGGCATCGCCGATCTGCTGGTCTGGAGTGAGTCCGAGTTTTTACGCTGGACCGAAGGCTCGGCCATCCGCCGCATTGGCCACGCTCGCTGGCTGCGCAATCTGGCGCTGGCGGCAGGCAATGCGCTGGCCAGCAAAGACTTGCCGGGCTTTGAGCGGGAACGCCTGATTCAGGCTTTGCAGGCACACGCTGTGCACCCGGATGCGGTGGTTCGAGAGCAGGTGGCCTGGTCGTTGGCGCAGGCCTGAGGCCGTCAGCGCAACACGCCCAAGGCAAACGGCAGGCTGAGCATGCCCGACAGGGTGGACAACGTGACCAGGGCGCCTACGTAAGGCCCGTTGTAGCCCATGCGGGTGGCCAACACATAGCAAGTCGATGCGGTCGGCAAGGCTGAAAATGCCAGCAGAACGGTCGTCTGTGTGGGGTCGAGTGACATCACGCGGGACCAACCCCAGGCCATGAGCGGCAGCATCAGGTGTTTGCACAACAAGATGGCCATCGCCAGCACCTTGCCTTGACGCAAGCTGGTCAGCTGCATGCCAGCACCTGCGGCCATCAAGCCCAGTGCCAGCGATGCCGCACCGATGCGCTGCACACTCGGCTCCATCCAGACGGGCAAGCGAAAGCCCAGCAGGTTGACGATCAGGCCCGAGGCGGTGGCGATGATCAGCGGGTTGCGCAGCAGCTGCCTGCCGAAATGGGTGTTGCCATGCCGGGCCATGGGCCAGACCGCGCCCGTGTTGAACAAGGGCACGCAAAAACCGATCAGGCAGGAAATCAGCAGCAGACCCTGTGGCCCGGCGATGCGCTCGGACAGGGCCAGGGCAATGAAGGAGTTGAAGCGAAAGCCCACCTGGGCGCTGGCCGCGTGGTCCCGCTTGTCCAGATAACGGCCCAGCACGGGCCAATAGGGCAGGCTGTAGGCCAGGGCAATGGCACTCACGCCCAGACACAGGCCAGCGGCAATCAGGCTGGACGTGGCCGCCAGATCCAGCGGGCTTTTGATGATGGAGTGGAACAGCAGCACCGGAAACAGAAAGTAATACACCAGGCTGTCGACCTGGTGCCACACGTCGCGGTTGAGCGCCGTGAAACGGCACACCAGGTAGCCGCACAAGATGAGGGAAAAGTCCGGAAACAGGAGTTGGGCGTAATTCACAGCGGTAGGATAGCCGCATGGCGGGCCTGAGCCTGTCACATGGGGTTGCACAGGCGACTGTCTGTGGGTTATTCCGGTGCAGTTTGGCGCTGCTTATTGCCTATGATCGGGCCTATGAAACCAGGAGTTGTTCAGATGAAACGTCGTCATGCCATTTCCGCCACCGCTTTGCTCGTGATGTCGGGCGCGCTTTGGGCGCAGACTTACCCCAACCGCGTGATCCGGCTGCAGGTGCCGTTTGCCCCAGGAGGCACCACCGACATCGTGGCCCGCGTCATCTCCGAGCCTTTGGGCAAGGCCCTGGGGCAGTCCGTCATTGTGGAAAACAAGGCTGGCGGCGGCGGTGTGGTGGGGGCCAACGAGACGGCCAAGGCCATACCCGATGGTTACTCTCTGGGCATGGCCACGGTGTCGACCACTGCCGCCAACCCGGCCATCAACCCCAAAATCCCCTACAACCCTGCGACCGACTTCACGCCGATCATCAACGTGGCGGCCACCCCCAATGTGATTGCGGTGCATCCGAGCTTTCCGGGTCACGACTACAAAAGCTTCATCGCCGAGCTGAAGAAGAACCCAGGCCGTTACTCTTATTCCTCGTCCGGCACGGGTGGCATTGGCCACCTGCAGACCGAGTTGTGGAAAGGCCTGGCGGGCGTGTTCATCACCCACATTCCTTACCGCGGCGCGGGCCCAGCCCTGAACGACACGGTGGCCGGCCAGGTGCCGATCATCTTTGACAACATGCCCTCGGCCATGCCCTTCATCCAGACCGGCAAGCTGATTCCCATTGTGGTGGCCGCGCCGCAGCGCTTGCCTCAGCTGCCCAATGTGCCTACCTTCAAGGAAGTGGGTCTGGAGCAAGTCAACCGCATGGCCTATTACGGTATCTATGGCCCCAAGAACTTGCCCAAGGAAGTGGTAGAAAAGGTCAGCGCCGGCGTTAAAAAGGCCCTGCAAGACCCGGTGGTGGTCAAGCGGATCGAAGACACCGGTTCATTGATCGTGGCCAATACGCCTGAGCAGTTTGCGGCCCAGATCAAGGCCGAGTACGACGTGTACAAAAAAGTCGTGGACCAGCAAAAGCTCAAGCTCGACTGATGCACCCGGCCAGCCAGTCGGCCATCGACCGCTTTGCCGATGCCCTCTGGCTGGAAGATGGCCTGGCTGCCAACAGCCTGGCGGCCTACAAGCGCGATCTGGGCTTGTTCGCCAGCTGGTTGAATCTGACCCACGCACTGGCGCTGGACCAGACGCAGGAGCACCACCTGCAGGCCTACTTTGCCGAGCGCCACGCCCAGAGCAAGGCCACCTCGGCCAATCGGCGTTTGACCGTGTTCAAACGCTACTTTCGCTGGGCCTTGCGCGAGCGGCTCATCCACACCGATCCGACCCTTAAGCTGCTGGCCGCCAAGCAGGCGCTGCGCGTGCCCAAAACCCTGAGCGAGGCGCAGGTGGACGGTTTGCTGCGTGCCCCCGACGACGCCACCGACCTGGGCCAGCGTGACCGCGCCATGCTGGAGCTGATGTACGCCAGTGGCCTGCGGGTGAGCGAGCTGGTGCAGCTCAAGACCCTGCATGTGTCGCTCAATGAAGGCGTGCTACGCATCATGGGCAAGGGCAGCAAGGAGCGGCTGGTGCCCTTTGGGCAGGAGGCGCGCGAATGGCTGGAGCGCTACCTGCAGCAGGCCCGGCCCGCCTTGCTGGGACCGCGCCAGACCGATGCCCTGTTTGTGACCAGCAGCGGCCCCAAGCCGGGCACCGCCATGTCGCGGGTGATGTTCTGGAGCCTGGTCAAGCGTTACGCGCTGCAGGCGGGCATCACCACGCCGCTGTCACCGCACACACTGCGCCACGCCTTTGCCACGCATTTGCTTAACCACGGGGTCGATTTGAGGGCGGTGCAGATGCTGCTCGGGCATGCCGACATTTCCACCACCACCATCTACACCCATGTGGCGCGGGAGCGGCTCAAAAGCCTGCATGCCCAGCACCACCCACGCGGTTAGCCCAGAGCGGCGAGTTCGGCGTCTTCAAAACCGGCCAGACGCCTTGCGGCCATGTTGAAGGGCGGACGCAGTTTGGGAGCGTCGTATTGGTCGATCAGCTCGGCGTAAGTGCTGACTGGATCGAGCTGGCGCTGTGCGCACAGGTAGCGAAACCAGCGGTTACCAGCCGCCACATGGCCGATTTCTTCTTCGAGAATGATGTCCAAAATCTCGCCAGCACGGTGATCTCCGGTGCTCACCAGCTTGTTTTTGACAGCCGGTGAGGCGTCCAGGCCCCGGGCCTCCATGGTGCGCGGCACGATGCCGATGCGGGCCAGCAAGTCGCCCTGGGTGCGTTCGGCCATGTCCCACAGGGCGTTGTGCGCCGGAAAGTCGCCATAGTCAAAGCCCATGCCAACCAGATGGTTGCGCAGCAGCAAGAAGTGTTTGGCTTCTTCCTGGGCGATGCGGACCCAGTCGGTGTAGAAGGCTTCGGGCATGCCCGCAAAGCGCCAGACCACATCCAGCGCCAGATCAATCGCGTTGAGCTCGATGTGGGTGATGCTGTGCACCAGGATGGCGCGCCCTTCAGGGGTGGCCAGTGACTTGCTTTTGAGCGCTGTGTGTGCCACCAGCAGTGGGCGAGCGCTGCGCCCGGGCCCTGCCTGTGGCGCGCTCAGCAGGTCTTGCGGCCGAATGGGTAAAGACAGGTCCAGTGCCAGGGTGGCATGGGCTTTGGCCACCGGGTCGGTTTCGGACCAGGGGACCAGGACGGCTTGGCGCAAGGACATGGCAAGGGCGGGGTGGGGCGGGGTTATAGAAGCGTCTGGCACGCCAGGGGTGGCGAGCCTGCCTACAATTGTAGGATTGCCGATACCGCATTTTGACGATCACAGGAGAGACTTCATGGCCATTTACCAACTCGACTCGCGCACCCCCGAAGTGGCCGAAAGCGCCTGGGTGGCCGATACCGCCCAGGTCATCGGGTCGGTGAAGCTCGCGGCCGATGCCAGTGTCTGGTTTGGCGTCACCATCCGTGGTGACAACGAGCCGATTGAAATTGGTGAAGGCACCAACATCCAGGACGGCAGCGTGCTGCACAGCGATTACGACAAACCCATGGTGGTGGGCAAGCATGTGACGGTGGGGCACATGGTGATCCTGCACGGTTGCACCATCGGTGATGAATCGCTGATCGGCATGGGTGCTGTGGTGCTCAACGGGGCCAAGATCGGCAAAAACTGCCTGGTCGGGGCCGGCGCATTGGTGACCGAAGGCAAGGAGTTCCCGGACGGTTCCATGATCGTGGGCTCGCCTGCCAAGGTGGTGCGTGAACTCACTCCTGAACAGATCGAAGGCCTGCGCCAGAGTGCCCGCAGCTACATGCAAAACGCCCGCCGTTTCAAGGCTGGGCTGAAGAAAATCGGCTGATCTGCCCACCGTCCGGTGGCTTGTTTAACTTCTGAGGGCCCGCCGATGCAGGCGGGTGATTGAACTGTGTCCGAACTCCATAAATTCATTTTTGACGGCATGCCGGTGCGCGGCATGCTGGTGCGCCTGACCGATGCCTGGCAGGACATTCTGGCCCGCCGTGCAGCCAACACCGCCACGGGGGCTTATCCCGCTCCGGTGCGCCAACTGCTGGGTGAGATGGCTGCTGCGGGCGTGCTCATGCAAGGCAACATCAAGTTCAATGGGGCCCTGATCCTGCAGATCTTTGGCGATGGCCCGGTCAAGGTGGGGGTGGTGGAGGTGCAACCCGATCTGAGCCTGCGCGCCACCTGCTCTCAAGTGGGCGAGGTGGCCGCTGACGCCACGCTCAGCCAGATGGTCAATGTCCACAACCAGGGGCGCTGCGCCATCACGCTCGACCCCAAGGACCGCTTGCCCGGGCAGCAGCCTTACCAGGGTGTGGTGCCACTGTTTGGTGACCAGGGTGAAAAGCTGGAAAACATCAGCGAAGTGTTGGAGCACTACATGCTGCAGTCCGAGCAGCTGGACACCGTGATGGTGCTGGCCGCAGACGACCAGGTGGCCACAGGGCTGCTGATCCAGCGTTTGCCCATCGAGGGCGAAGGCAATCTGGCGGGTCAAATTGACTCGGTAGAGCGTGAAGCCTTGCTCGGTCGCAGCGAGGATTTCAGCCGCATTGCCATCCTGGCCAAAAGCCTCAAGCGCGAAGAAATGCTCACGCTCGATGCTGAGACCATCCTGCACCGCCTGTTCTGGGAAGAACCCATCGCCCGCTTCGAGCCCCTGGTGGGCGAGACCGGTCCGCGCTTTGCCTGCTCCTGCAGCCACGAGCGCGTAGGCAACATGATCCGCAGCCTGGGCGTGGCCGAGGCCGAGAGCATCATTGCCGAGCAAGGGCAGATCGAGGTGGGGTGTGACTTTTGTGGTGCGCAGTACCGCTTTGATCCGGTCGATGCCGCAACGTTGTTCACCTCGCCTGTGGCGGTGCCCGGCGAGCCGTCGGTGCACTGAGGCGTTTCAGCTGCCGCGTTGCAGCAATCCGGTGAACAGCCGGTGCTCACAGTCGGGGTCGCTGCACTTCTCGCACAGCCAGGGGGTGCGGCCTTCATTGAGTGCAAACTGTGCGTTCAGCCGGGTTTGCCAGGCCGCTTCGTCTTCGCCCGGGTAGCCCAATGCCAGCAAGGCATTGTTCAGGCGTGCCAGGCCCTGGCCATAGATCACCCGGAAGTCACAGCCGCTGCGGCTCAGCGCATCGCGCACCAGGGCATCGATCGGCAACCGGGCTTGGGCGCTGTCGCGCAGCCAGTGGGCTTGCCAGGCGATGTCCAGACCCGTGACCAGCGTCAGGTCGTAAAGGCGCTGGTGATCCAGCGCCATGGGGTACAGGCTTTGATCACCAAACAGCTGGTGGCTGTAGACCGCTGTCACGAGTGGCGTGGTGTCCGAAATCACCAGGCCTTGCCCAATGGCGAGCACGGCATCGGCCTGGGCCTGGGCAATGCCCTGCTGCTCGTGCGGCTCGGGCGTGCGGCCCTCGCGCTCACACCAGTCGCGCAGGACTTCGGGCACCCATTGCACGGTCAGGCCACGCAGCGTCAGCACCTCGGTCAGGGTTTGGGCCAACCAGGACTTGCCCGTGCTCTCGGCCCCGACGATGGCAATGCGACGCACCGGGCTCATGGTGCTGGCAGGCGTTTGCGCCATTCGCGCCAGCCCACCACGCTCATGACGATGAACAGCACATACAGCAGGCAGGTCAGCCACAGGCCTTTGTAGGCAAACAAGCCCACGCTGAAGACATTGACCACGATCCAGGTGAGCCAGTTCTCGATGTATTTGCGCCCCAGCATGGCCTGGCCGATCAGGCTGAGCGCCGTGGGCAGGGCGTCCCACCAGGCGACATCGCTGTCGGTGTAGTGCATCAGCAGCCAGGCCAGGGCAGGCCACAGCACGGCCAGAGCAGCGGCTGCCAGCCACCAGCCGCTTCGGGGAAGGCGCTGGATGACCCAGAGCGGGGCGTCGTCAGCGCCCTTGCGCAGCCATTGCCACCAACCCCAAAGGGCCAGGGCTGCAAACACCAGTTGCAGTCCCGCCTCGGCGTACAGCAGGCTGTCCTTGAACACAAAAAAGTAGAGCAGGGAGCTCAAAATGGCCAGTGGCCAGCTCCAGTGCAGCTCGCGGATGCTGCACCACACCATGACCAGGGCCAGTGCAAAGCCCAGGGCCTCAGTCCAGCTGATCATTTGACGATCTGGACGTAAATCTCGTTGGACTTGACCATGCCCAACTCATGGCGGGCACGTTCTTCCACCATGTTCAGACCTTCCTTGAGGTCGTTGACCTCGGCGCTGAGCTGTTCGTTCGTGCGCCGGGCGTCCTCATTGGCCTGTTTTTCCTGCTGGAGTTGATGTTCCTGCTCGGCCACATTGCGCAAACTGCCCCGCCCGAACCACAGCTGGGCTTGCACGATCACCAGCAGGGTGACCAGCACGATCGGGACGAGGCGGTTGCCCATGGTGGATCAGCGCAGGTTGTAGAAAGCGCTGCGGCCAGGGTACACGGCCACGTCGCCCAGGTCTTCTTCGATGCGCAGCAGCTGGTTGTACTTGGCCATGCGGTCCGAGCGGCTCATGGAGCCGGTTTTGATCTGGCCGGCGTTCAGGCCCACAGCGATGTCGGCGATGGTGCTGTCTTCGGTCTCACCCGAGCGGTGGCTGATGACGGCGGTGTAACCGGCGCGCTTGGCCATTTCGATGGCTTCAAAGGTCTCGGTCAGGGTGCCGATCTGGTTGATCTTGATCAGGATCGAGTTGGCGATGCCTTTGTCGATGCCTTCCTTGAAGATCTTGGTGTTGGTCACGAACAGGTCGTCGCCCACGATCTGCACGTTCTTGGCCAGGCGGTCGGTCAGCACCTTCCAGCCAGCCCAGTCGCCTTCGGCCATGCCGTCTTCGATGCTGATGATGGGGTACTTGTCGCACCAGGTCGCCAGCATGTCGGTCCACTGCTCAGACGTCAGGCTGATGCCGCCTTCACCGGCCAGCACGTACTTGCCGTCCTTGTAGAACTCGCTGGCGGCGCAATCGAGGCCAATGGCGATCTGCTCGCCAGCGGTGTAACCGGCAGCTGCGATCGCGTCGAGCACCATCTGAATGGCCGCTTCGTGGCTGTCCACGTTGGGGGCAAAACCGCCTTCGTCGCCCACAGCAATGCTCATGCCTTTGTCGTGGATGATTTTCTTGAGGGCGTGGAACACTTCGGCACCCCAGCGCACGGCTTCGCGGAAGCTTGGTGCGCCCACGGGGATGATCATGAACTCTTGCAAGTCCAGGTTGTTGTTGGCGTGTGCGCCGCCGTTGATGACGTTCATCATGGGCACAGGCAGCTGGTTGCCGTTCATGCCACCAAAGTAGCGGTACAGCGGCAGGCCAGACTCTTCGGCAGCAGCACGGGCCACGGCCATGGACACGGCCAGCATGGCGTTGGCGCCCAGGCGGCTCTTGTTGTCGGTGCCGTCCAGGTCGATCAGGGTCTTGTCCAGAAAGGCCTGTTCGGAGGCATCGAGGCCCAGCACGGCTTCGGAGATTTCAGTGTTGATGTGCTCAACGGCCTTGAGCACGCCCTTGCCCAGGTAACGGCTCTTGTCACCATCACGCAGCTCGATGGCTTCGCGGCTGCCGGTGGACGCGCCCGACGGCACTGCGGCGCGGCCCATCACGCCGGATTCGAGCAAGACGTCGCATTCGACGGTGGGGTTGCCACGGCTGTCCAGAATTTCGCGGCCGACGATATCAACGATTGCACTCATGTTCAGACTCTCTCAAAAATAAAAATAAAACCGGGGTGGGCCAAAGGCTCAAACACCTTCGACAACGACCATGCGCATGACGGCGGCACCTGCACGCGCCTCACGGGCTTTGAGGTACTCGGGCACTTCATAAAAGGCCTTGGCCGCTTCATAGGTCGGGAATTTCAAAATCACGATGCGCTCGGGCGACCAGTCGCCCTCCAGCACTTCGAGTTTGCCGCCACGCACACAGACTTCGGCACCTGTGGCCTGCATGGCCGCAGTGGACCACTTTTTGTACTCTTCGTACTGGGTCGGGTTGGTCACCTGGACGTTGGCGATGATATAGCCGCTCATGCGAAGTTGTCCTCTAAAAAGGGGTTCTTTTTGGTGACGGAATCGAGCTGCACCAGGGTCTCCAGCAGCGCCTTCATTTGGCCCAGCGGCACGGCGTTGGGGCCATCCGACCAGGCCTCGGCGGGCTTGGGGTGGGTTTCCATGAACAGGCCTGCCACGCCCACGGCCACGCCTGCGCGGGCCAGCACGGGCACCATCTCGCGGGCGCCGCCGCTGCTGGTGCCTTGGCCGCCCGGCTTTTGCACCGAGTGGGTCACGTCAAACACCACGGGTGCGCCGGTCTTGCGCATCTCGGCCAGACTGGTCATGTCGGCCACCAGGTTGTTGTAGCCAAAGCTCACGCCGCGCTCGCAGGCCAAAAAGTTGTCTTCGGGTAGGCCAGCTTCGCGTGCAGCGGTACGGGCCTTGTCGATGACGTTCTTCATGTCCCAGGGGGCCAGGAACTGGCCTTTTTTGATGTTCACTGGCTTGCCCGATTGGGCCACGGCGCGGATGAAATCGGTCTGGCGGCACAGAAAGGCCGGGGTTTGCAACACATCGACCACGCTGGCCACGGTTTTGACCTGCGACTCATCGTGCACATCGGTCAAGATCGGGACACCGATCTGGCGGCGTACTTCGTCCAGAATTTTCAAACCCGCATCGATGCCTACACCCCGCTGGGTGCTGCCCGACGAGCGGTTGGCTTTGTCGAACGAACCTTTGTAGATCAGCGGTATGCCCAGCGCGGTGCAGGCCTCTTTCAGGCGGCCTGCCACTTCGAGGGACATCTCCAGGCCTTCGATGGAGCAGGTGCCCGCAATCAGGAAGAAGGGCTGGTTCAGACCAACATCAAATCCGCAAAGTTTCATGGCAGTGTCCTGTGCTGTGATTTTGATGGGTCAGGCTTTGGCCTTTTGCGTGATCGCGGCCTTGACGAAGGCATTGAACAGCGGGTGCCCATCCCAGGGGGTGGACTTGAACTCGGGGTGGAACTGCACGCCCACATACCAAGGGTGAACGTCCTGTGGGAGTTCAACGATTTCAGTCAGCTGCTCGCGTTGGGTCAGCGCCGAAATCACCAGGCCCGCTTTGCGCAGGTCATCGAGGTAATTCACGTTGGCCTCATACCGGTGGCGGTGGCGCTCAGTGACCACGTCGCCGTAAATCTGGTGCGCCAGCGTGCCCTTGGCCACATCGGAACTTTGCGCGCCCAGGCGCATGGTGCCGCCCAGGTCGGAGTTGGCATCGCGCTTCTGGATAGAGCCATCGGCGTCTTTCCACTCGTTGATCAGGGCGATCACGGGGAAGGGTGTCTCTGGCTCAAACTCGGTGGAGTTGGCGTCCTTCATGCCGGCCACATGGCGGGCGTATTCGATGGTCGCCACCTGCATGCCCAGGCAAATGCCGAGGTAAGGCACTTTCTTTGTACGAGCGAATTGCGCAGTTTCGATCTTGCCTTCCACGCCACGCTTGCCAAAGCCGCCGGGCACCAACACGCCGTCAAAGTTGGCCAGGCTGGCCACGGTGTCGGGGGTGATGGTTTCGGAGTCGATGTGCTCGATCTTCACGCGCACATGGTTGCGCATGCCTGCATGGCGCAGCGCTTCGTTGACCGATTTGTAGCTGTCGGTCAGCTCCACGTACTTGCCCACCATGGCGATGGTGACTTCCCCTTTGGGGTTGGCCGTTTCGTAGACCAGATCGTCCCAACGCTTGAGGTTGGCGGGCTGGGTGTTCAGACGCAGCTTGTCGCAGATCAGACCGTCCAGGCCTTGCTCGTGCAGCACGCGGGGCACTTTGTAGATGGTGTCCACATCGGGCATGGAAATCACGCCCCAGCCTTGCACGTTGGTGAAGAGTGAAATTTTTTCACGCTCATCGTCGGGGATGTAGCGGTCCGCACGGCACAGCAACGCGTCGGGCTGGATGCCGATTTCGCGCAGCTTCTGAACGGTGTGCTGGGTCGGCTTGGTCTTGAGCTCACCTGCCGTGGCGATCCAGGGCAGGTAAGTCAGGTGCACAAAAGCGGTGTTGTTGGGGCCCAGGCGCAAGCTGAGCTGGCGCACGGCTTCCAGGAAGGGCAGGGACTCGATGTCGCCCACGGTGCCGCCGATTTCGACGATGGCCACATCCACCGCTTCGGGTGTGCCGTAGCCTGCGCCGCGCTTGACGAAGTCCTGGATTTCGTTGGTGACGTGGGGAATGACCTGCACGGTCTTGCCCAGGTAGTCGCCGCGGCGCTCTTTTTCGAGCACGCTTTTGTAGATCTGGCCGGTGGTGAAGTTGTTGGCCTTCTTCATCCGGGTGTTGATGAAGCGTTCGTAGTGGCCCAGATCGAGGTCGGTTTCAGCGCCGTCGTCGGTCACAAACACCTCGCCGTGCTGGATCGGCGACATCGTGCCGGGGTCAACGTTGAGGTAGGGGTCAAGCTTGATGAGGGTGACAGACAGGCCGCGCGATTCAAGCAAGGCGGCCAAAGAAGCGGAGGCGATTCCCTTGCCCAGGGAAGACACCACACCGCCGGTGACGAAGACAAATTTGGTCATGTCCAAGACGGGAGCCGACAGCTCCCGGTAGGTGGAAATCGTGATTATAGACAGTCGTCTCTGCTACATTCCCCGCCATGAGCACATTGGCTGGAAAACACATCGTTCTGGGCTTGTCGGGCGGCGTTGCTGCGTACAAGTCGGCCGAACTCTGCCGCGCTTTGGTCAAGGCAGGCGTCACCGTGCAGGTGGTGATGACCGAAGCGGCCGAGCAATTCATGACGGCCGTCACCATGCAGGCCCTCTCGGGGCGGCTGGTGTACACCTCGCAGTGGGACCCGCGTGAGGCCAACAACATGGCCCACATCAACCTCAGTCGTGAGGCCGATGCCATCGTGGTGGCCCCGGCCAGTGCCGATTTCATGTCCAAACTGCTGCATGGCGGGGCTGACGAGTTGCTGAGCCTCATGTGCCTGGCCCGCCCGCTGGACAAGGTGCCGCTGATCCTGGCCCCGGCCATGAACCGCGAGATGTGGTCCAACCCGGCCACCCAGCGCAATGTGGCGCAGCTCAAGGCCGACGGCATTCATGTGCTCGACGTGGGTCAGGGCGAGCAGGCCTGCGGCGAAACGGGTGACGGCCGCATGCTCGAAGCCGAAGAGATTCTGGAAGACCTGGAAGCGTTTTTCACGCCCAAGGCGCTGGCGGGCAAGGCGGTGCTGGTCACAGCCGGTCCGACTTATGAAGCAATTGATCCGGTGCGCGGCATCACCAATTTGTCGAGCGGCAAGATGGGTTTTGCCATCGCCCGTGCAGCCCGCCTGGCTGGGGCCCATGTGACCCTGGTGGCCGGGCCGGTCAGCCTGACCACCCCCCGTGGTGTGAAGCGCGTGAACGTGCGCTCTGCCCGTGACATGCTGCAGGCGGTGCAAGCGCATGTGCCCAGCCAGGGCGTATTCGTCGCCACCGCTGCGGTGGCCGACTGGCGTCCGGCCAGCTCGGCCGACCAGAAAATAAAGAAAGACGGCTCGGGCCAGACCCCCGAGCTGGGTTTTGTCGAGAACCCCGACATCCTGGCGACCGTGGCCCAGTCGGCGGCGGCGCAACAAGGCGCATTGTTTTGCGTGGGCTTTGCCGCCGAGAGCCACGACCTGCTGGCACACGCCACCGCCAAACGTGCCCGCAAGCAGGTGCCGCTGCTGGTGGGCAACATTGGCCCGGCCACCTTCGGGCAAGACGACAACGCCTTGCTGCTGGTGGACGCCCAAGGCGCCCGCGAACTGCCGCATGCCAGCAAGCAGGTGCTGGCGACTCAACTGATTGAAGACATTGCCCGGCGACTGGGCGGAGCACAAACATGACCATGGACATCGACGTCAAGATCCTCGACGCGCGCATCGCTGCGCAAATGCCGACCTACGCGACCCCCGGCAGTGCGGGCCTGGACCTGCGCGCCTGCCTGGACGCGCCGTTGACCCTGGCCCCCAACGCCTGGCAGCTGGTGCCCACGGGCATGGCGATCCACCTCAAGGACCCTGGTTACGCGGCCATGCTGCTGCCGCGCTCGGGTCTGGGCCACAAGCACGGCATCGTGCTGGGCAATCTGGTGGGCTTGATTGACAGCGATTACCAGGGCCAGCTCATGGTCAGTTGCTGGAACCGCAGCGATGTGGCCTTCACCATTGAACCCATGGAGCGCATCGCCCAGATGGTGATCGTGCCTGTGGTGCAGGCATGCTTTCATGTGGTGAGCGAGTTCGATGGAACCACCGAGCGCGGCGAGGGCGGCTACGGCTCGACCGGCAAAAAATGAAAGCATGAAAAAAACCGCCTGTGTCCTGGACGCAGGCGGTTTTTTCTTTCCTCAAGCTCAGTGCAGCGTACGACCATCGGACGGTTCGAGCTCGCCCACTTCGATGCGGAAAAAGCCCGTGCCGCAAGAGCCTCGGCCGATTTCTTCTTCGCTGGCCTCGCGCACACCTTCCACCTTCATGTGCAGGCGGATCGCGATGCCTGACAGGGGGTGGTTGCCGTCCAGCACGACGTGTTCGGGGTAGATCTCGGTGACGGTGTAGAGCACATTGCGCGGCGCGTCCGGGTTGGTTCCGGCGGGCAGGGCGCTGCCTTCGAGGGTCATGCCTTCTTCCAGGTCTTTGGGGAACAGGCTGCGGGCTTCCAGAAAGATCAATTGATCGTCAAAGTCGCCAAAGGCGTCTTCGGGTTCGATGTGCAGATCCACCTGGGCCCCTTTGGCATGGCCTTGCAGGGCTTCTTCGATCTTGGGCAGCAGGTCTTTACCACCGACCAGAAATTCCACGGGTTCATCCAGGGTGTCGAGTGTTTCACCCAGTGTGTCTTTGAGCGTCCAGGTCAGAGCGACCACGCAAGCGTTGTTGATTTCCATAGGACAATTGTCGCAGTTTGGCCGAACCGACTCGCCGCGCTGGCGCACAAAACATTCAGATTTCCATGCAAATTGACCAACCCTTGACCCTTTTGGGGGGCTTGACCCCTGCCCAGTTCATGAAGCGCCACTGGCACAAGAAGCCGCTGCTGGTGCGCCAGGCCATCCCGGGCTTCAAGCCTTTGCTGGACCGTTCCGAGCTGGTAGCGCTGGCTGGGCAAGAAGGCGTCGAGTCGCGGCTGATTGTCAGCTCGGACAAGGGCTGGAAAATGAAGCATGGCCCTTTGACCAAGCGCAGCTTGCCGCCTTTCGGTCAGAAAAACTGGACTTTTCTGGTGCAAGGCGTAGACCTTCATCACGACGGGGTGCATGCCTTGATGCAGCAATTCCGTTTCGTGCCGGATGCCCGGCTGGATGACTTGATGATCAGCTACGCCACCGATGGCGGTGGGGTGGGGCCGCACTTTGACAGTTATGACGTGTTTTTGTTGCAGGCCCATGGTCAGCGCCGTTGGCGCATCGGCCGTCAGAAGGATCTGACGCTGCAAGAGGGCGTGCCGCTCAAAATTTTGCAAAACTTTGTGCCCGAGGAAGAGTTCGTGCTCAACCCAGGCGACATGCTTTACCTTCCGCCCAAATACGCACACGATGGCATAGCCGAAGGCGAATGCATGACCTGGTCGATCGGGTTTCGTTCGCCGCAGCAAGGTGAGCTGGCACGTGAACTCCTGCTTGGTCTGGCCGATGAGGCGCCGGACAGTGTGGGTGAGGCGGTGTACCGTGATCCGGCCCAGCCTGCCGTGACGCAGCCAGGGGCCATTCCGGCCGAGTTGGCTGCTTTTGCTCGCGAGTCCTTGCAAAAAGCCTTGAAAGACCCGCATCTGCTCGACAGCCTGTTGGGGGAGTACCTGACCGAGCCCAAAGCCAATGTGTGGTTCGATGCAGCCGACAGTGTGGGTGATCTGTCGGCAGGTGTGGTGCTGGATCGGCGCACGCGCATGATGTATGACCAACGGCACATTTTTATCAACGGTCAGAGCTTTCGTGCGGGTGGACGCGATGCGCAACTTTTGAAGAGCCTGGCAGACACGCGAACATTGTCTGCGCAGCAGATCGATGCGCTCAGTGAAGCTGCCCGTGATGTGATGCAGGAATGGCAGGAGGATGGTTGGCTGAAAACCCTCTGAGGATGAACCCTGACATGCTTCTTTTTTGAAGGTTTCGTGTCAGCTTTCCTCTGTTTAAGGGAAAACGCTATAATTCAAGGCTGAGCAAAAGAGCTCGAGTGCTTTTGTCTCGGTCAGAACAACCTCCCGAGGTTGTTTCGACAATTTCCGGAAATTGTTTTTAAAACCCTAACAAGGAAAATCACCATGAACAAGTCAATCGTTTTGGCCGCCCTGATCGCTGCTGCTGCCCTGGCCGCTTGCGGTAAAAAAGAAGAAGCTGCTGCTCCTGCCGCTCCTGCTCCTGCTGTGGAAGCTTCTGCTCCTGCTGCTGACGCATCTGCCGCTGCTCCTGCTGCTGACGCTTCTGCTGCCAAGTAATTCTGGTTGCACTTCCCCCGCTTTTGAGCTGGGGATGAGCACAAAAAAACCCGCCTCGGCGGGTTTTTTCATGGGCGGTCGAAAGCGCTTCAGCGCAATTCGCCTGCCAGCAGTTTTAGAATCTTCTGCGCATTTTCCGAATTTTCGGGTTTGCCATCGTTGCTTTGCACATGAACCACGGTTGCACCATCCTTGGCTTGCAGATTCACGCGGTAGCGTGTCAGCTCGGGACCTGCAGTCTTGCTGCCGAAGAGTTTGGCAAAGAAACCGGGCTCCTCTGTGCTTGAGCCTGGTGGCACATAGCGTACGAAATACACCCCCTTGGTGCGGTCACGGTCTTCCACAGTGAAGCCGGTGCGGTCCAGTGCCACGCCCGTCTTGCGCCAAGCGCGTTCGAGGTCCTCGTTCAGCTTGAGGCTGGGGCGCCCGTCGATCACGGTTACGGCCAGAGCGGACACAACCGAGGCGTTGCCAGCCGTGGCCACTTTGGCCTGCTCGGGTGAGGCGCCGAGTTTGACCATCATGCGACGCAGGAACTCGATTTCGAGTTCAGGGTCCGTTGCACGCGGTTGCCAGGCTGTGCTGGTTTTGTCGTTGCTGGTGAAGCTTTCCACCATGCCGCGGTGGGTCACGTAAATGTCCACGCCGCCCTGGGCATTGCGCTCGACACGGGTACGGAACTTGTCGCGTTCACCGGTGGAGTACAGCGAGTCCAGCACACGGCCAATGGTGCGGCGAATGATATCTTGTGGGATCTTGGCGCGGTTCTCAGCCCATTCGGTCTCCATGATGCCGACATCTGGAGCGTCCATGGACAGGTTGAAGCCGTTGGCGGTCCAGAACTCGCGCAGCGGCTCCCAGACTTTGTCGGCCGGGCGGGACACCACCAGCCAGCGTTGTGCGCCCGAGCGTTCCATGCGCACGTCGCCCATGGCTGTGGCAGCAGTGCCCGCATCCGTGACTTTTTTGGCTGCACCGGCAAAGCCAGAGGCTGTGGCTGAATTGCTTTCGAGCGCGTAACGCGAGTCCTTGCGCAGCTGGGTCAGGTCGGGCGGCACGTCCAGGCTGCCCGTGGCTTTGGCGGCACTCTTGTAATTGATCTTGTCTTCTTCAAGGGCGGCACAGCCGGACAACAGCGCGGCAATGGCCACTGCGGTCATGGCATGGGTCGAAACGGAACGCTTCACAGGGTTTTCCTTGTCAAAGGTGAATCAGAGCAGGCCGCTGGCCTTCAGGGCCGCTTCCACCGCAGGGCGCTGGCCTTCAGACAGTTCGGTCATGGGCAGGCGCAGGGCTGGGCCGCACAGGCCCATGCGGTTCATGGCCCACTTGACCGGAATCGGGTTGGCTTCCACAAACAGGTTCTTGTGCACAGGCATCAGCTGGAACTGGATCTTCATGGCGGTGGCGATGTCGCCTTTCATGGCGGCCATGCACAGCTCGTGCATCAGGCGGGGGGCCACGTTGGCTGTCACGCTGATGTTGCCTGCGCCGCCCAGCAGCATCAGCGCCACGGCGGTGGGGTCATCACCCGAGAACACGGCAAATGATTTGGGCAAATCGCGGATCAGCCATTGGGCGCGTTCGATGTTGCCGGTGGCTTCCTTGATGCCGATGATGCCAGGCACTTGGGCCAGGCGCAGCACGGTGTCGTGTTGCAGATCTGCCACGGTGCGGCCCGGCACGTTGTACAGGATCACGGGCAGCTTGGGCGTGGCTTCGGCAATGGCCTTGAAATGCTGGAACAGGCCTTCTTGTGTGGGCTTGTTGTAGTAAGGCACAACCTGCAGCTGGGCGTCGGCGCCAATGGATTCGGCGAACTTGGCCAGCTCGATGGCCTCGGCTGTGGAGTTGGCGCCGCAGCCGGCAATGATGGGAATGCGCTTGGCCGCCTGCTCGACCGACACACGCAGGATTTCCTGGTGTTCTTCGACGTTGACGGTGGGCGACTCGCCCGAAGTGCCCACGATCACCAGCGCATCGGTGCCCTCGGCCACATGCCAGTCGATCAGTTTTCGCAAGGTGGGGTAATCCACGTTGCCGTTGTCGAGCATGGGGGTGATCAGGGCGGGAATGCTGCCTTGAATGGGGCGTGATGCGGTGGTCATGTCAGGTCTTTGAGACGGAAAAGAACATTCTAACGAGGGAAGCCGGACTTGCTGACCCGGCTGCCCCAGAAATTACCCTTGCTGGCTGATGCGTTCAACGCTCAAGCCAGTGGCCAGCGAACCGGGGCGGCGTTGGGCACCGGCCGCACTGCCGCCACCCGCTGCACAAAACGGTCTGGCGAGGGCAGGAAACCGTCTTCGTAGGCCACCACCCGCAAGCCGGCATCGGCGCAGACGGCCAGCAACTCAGCGGGGCGCAGCAAGAAATCCGGACGCGATGGCTTGCCGACGGTTTCGTTGCCCTGGGCAAAGGTCTCGTACAGCAGTACGCCACCCTCCGCCACGCTGGCGGTGATCTGCGGCCACAAGGGTCGCCACAGGTAATTCGTCACCACCACCGCGCCAAAGGTTTGCCCTGCCAAGGGCCAGGGCCCGTTTTCGATGTCGACTTCCAGGGTTTGGCCAAATGACCGGGCCAGTGACAGGGCTTCGGCTGAGCGGTCCACGCCCAGCACCTTGTGGCCTTGGGTCGACAGCCACTGCATGTGCCTTCCGCCACCACAGGCGATGTCCAGTGCTGTGCAGCCTGGGGCCAGCAAATGGCTCCAGTACTGAATCCAGAGGGAGGGGGCTTCGGTTCCGTGCATCTTCAGTCTGTAGGGGTTTGGTCGCCCAGACTGTAACCAATCGGGCCATGCCCAAGGGGCGCAATGCCAGTGGTATCTGGAAAGTACTGGTTATTCATCCAGTTTTTGATTGTGAATCCCACTACAATCGCGGGCCATGGCTACCCAATCAACTGTCAAAACCTCCAGTGAATACTCCGAAGGCTCGATCCGGGTCCTCAAAGGTCTGGAGCCGGTCAAGCAACGGCCGGGCATGTACACCCGCACCGACAACCCCCTGCACATCATCCAGGAAGTGCTGGACAACGCCGCCGACGAGGCGTTGGCCGGACACGGTAAAAAGATCAAAGTCACTTTGCACGCCGATGGCTCGGTGGGTGTCGAGGACGATGGACGCGGCATCCCCTTTGGCCTGCACCCCGAAGAAAAAGCGCCGGTGATCGAGCTGGTTTTCACCCGTTTGCACGCGGGCGGCAAGTTCGACAAGGGCAAGGGCGGGGCTTACAGCTTCTCAGGCGGTTTGCACGGCGTGGGCGTGTCCGTGACCAACGCGCTGGCCAAACGGCTGGAAGCCACCAGCCACCGCGAAGGGCAGGTGGCCACGCTGGTGTTCTCGGCTGGCGATGTGATCGAGCCGCTGGTTTCGCGTGCGCAGGAGTCGGGTGACCGCAAGCAAGGCACCTCGGTGCGCGTGTGGCCCGACGCCAAATATTTCGACTCTGCCGCATTGCCCATGGGCGAGTTGACCCACCTGCTGCGCAGCAAGGCCGTGCTCATGCCCGGCGTGAGCGTGAGCCTGGTGAACGAAAAAACCAAGGAAACCCAGACCTGGCAATACAAGGGCGGCCTGGGCGACTACCTGACCCAGACGTTGACGGCCGACCCGGTGATTCCGCTGTTTGCGGGTGAGGGCTATGCCGATGGCAACAACGACAGCTTCGCCGAAGGCGAGGGCGCAGCCTGGGCCGTGGCCTTCACCGAAGACGGCTCGCCCGTGCGCGAGAGCTATGTCAACTTGATCCCCACCAGCGCTGGCGGCACGCACGACAGCGGCTTGCGCGATGGCTTGTTCAATGCCGTCAAGAGCTTCATCGAGCTGCATGCCTTGCTGCCGAAGGGCGTCAAGCTCATGCCCGAAGACGTGTTTGCCCGCGCCAGCTATGTGCTGAGTGCCAAGGTGCTGGACCCGCAGTTCCAGGGGCAGGTCAAGGAGAGGCTCAACTCGCGTGATGCGGTGCGTCTGGTCTCCAGCTTTGTGCGCCCGGCTCTCGAACTCTGGCTTAACGAGCATGTGGACTACGGTAAGAAGCTGGCCGAGTTGGCCATCAAGGCCGCCCAGTCGCGCCAGCGTGCGGGCCAGAAAGTCGAAAAACGCAAGAGCTCGGGTGTGGCGGTGCTGCCCGGCAAGCTGACCGATTGCGAGAGCAAGGACACGGCCGACAACGAGGTCTTTCTGGTGGAGGGCGACTCGGCCGGTGGCAGCGCCAAAATGGGCCGCAACAAGGAAAACCAGGCCATCCTGCCTTTGCGCGGCAAGGTGCTCAACACCTGGGAGGTCGAGCGTGACCGCCTGTTCGCCAACAACGAAATCCACGACATCTCGGTGGCCATCGGTGTGGACCCGCACGGGCCCAATGACTCTCCTGATTTGTCTGGTCTGCGCTACGGCAAGATTTGCATCTTGTCTGACGCCGACGTGGACGGCTCGCACATCCAGGTGCTGCTGCTGACCTTGTTCTTCCGCCATTTCCCCAAGCTGATCGAGACGGGCCATGTGTTTGTGGCGCGTCCCCCCCTGTTCCGGGTGGATGCGCCTGCCCGTGGCAAAAAGCCTGCGGCCAAGGTCTATGCCCTGGACGAAGGCGAACTCACCGCCATCCTCGACAAGCTGCGCAAGGACGGCGTGCCGGAGGGCAAGTGGAGCATCAGCCGCTTCAAGGGCCTGGGCGAGATGAGTGCCGAGCAGCTGTGGGACACCACGCTCAACCCCGACACCCGCCGCCTGATGCCGGTCGAGCTCGGTCCGCTGGACCTGGCCGCCACCGAGGCGCTGATGACCCAGCTCATGGGCAAAGGCGAAGCCGCCGCCCGCCGCGAGCTGATGGAACTGCACGGTGACTCGATTGAAATTGACGTGTGATGGTGTGTGCAAGCACGAACAAGCCATTGCAAAGCCATGACCTCATCTCAACCCATTCAACTGTTTGAGTCCACCCGCGTGCGCTCGCACTGGGATGTGGCGCAGGAGAAGTGGTATTTCTCTGTGGTGGATGTGGTGCAGGTGCTGACCGACAGCATCAACCCCACCGACTACTTGAAAAAACTACGCAAGCGCGATGCCGAGTTGGGCAGCTACCTGGGGACAAATTGTCCCCAGGTAGCTATGCCCAGTGAGTCAGGGGTCATGCGCAAAACCCTGGCCGCCGATGTACCCACACTCTTGCGCCTGATCCAGTCCATCCCCTCACCCAAGGCGGAGCCGTTCAAGCGTTGGCTGGCCAAGGTGGGCCACGAGCGCATGCAAGAGATGGCGGACCCTGCACAAAGCCTCGACCGCGCCCGCGAGAACTGGCAAAAGCTGGGGCGCAGCGACAAGTGGATTCAGCAGCGCATGACGGGGCAAGAAACCCGCAACAAGTTGACCGATTACTGGAAAGAAAGCGGTGTTGAAAAGGCGGATGAATTCGCCTTGTTGACGAACATCATTCACCAAGAGTGGACGGGTTTGAGCGTGCAGGCGCACAAGTCGCTCAAATCTTTGAAAACACAGAACCTGCGTGACCACATGAGCGAGGCCGAGCTCATCTTCACCGCATTGGCTGAGTTGTCCACCCGCCAGATTGCCGAGACCGAAGAAGCCACAGGCCTGCAGCAAAACGCCAAAGCGGGCAAAGAAGGTGGCCGAGTGGCCAAACGCGCCAAAGACGATCTGGAAAAACGAACGGGGCAAAAAGTGGTGACGGGCAGCAACTTTTTGCCTCCGGGTCAAGCCACACCCGCTCAACTCTCATCAGCACCCCAACGCAAAACCAAGAATTCGCAGAAAAAATGACCGATTTGCTGACCCCTGAAAATTCAGTGCAACCTGCCGCCCCCGAAGGCGACCACCTGGGCGCTTACGCCCAGCGTGCTTACCTGGAATACGCCTTGAGCGTGGTCAAAGGCCGCGCCTTGCCCGATGTGTGCGATGGCCAAAAGCCCGTGCAGCGCCGCATCTTGTACTCGATGGACCGCATGGGCCTGGGTTACAGCGGCCCGAACAATGCGACTGCCGCCAAGCCCGTCAAGAGCGCCCGCGTGGTGGGCGATGTGCTGGGCCGCTACCACCCGCACGGCGACACGGCGGCTTATGACGCGCTGGTGCGCATGGCGCAGGACTTTTCGCAGCGTTATCCGCTGATCGACGGGCAGGGCAACTTTGGCTCGCGCGACGGCGATGGCGCGGCTGCCATGCGTTACACCGAGGCGCGCCTGTCGCGCATCACCAGCTTGCTGCTCGATGAGATCGACATGGGCACGGTGGACTTCATCCCCAACTACGATGGCTCGACCGAAGAGCCCAGCCAGCTGCCTGCTCGCCTGCCGTTCACGCTGCTCAATGGCGCCAGCGGCATTGCCGTGGGCCTGGCCACCGAGATCCCCAGCCACAACCTGCGTGAAGTGGCCGACGCCTGCGTGGCCCTGATCAAGAACGACAAACTCAGCGATGCCGAGCTGGTGTCCATCATTCCCGGGCCTGACTACCCCGGGGGGGGCCAGATCATCAGCCCCGCCAGCGACATCGCCGACGCTTACCGCACAGGGCGCAGCAGCCTCAAGGTGCGCGCCCGTTGGAAGATCGAAGACTTGGCCCGTGGCCAGTGGCAACTGGTCGTGACCGAACTGCCCCCCGGCGTGAGTTCGCAAAAGGTGCTCGAAGAAATCGAGGAGCTGACCAACCCCAAGGTCAAGACCGGCAAGAAGACCCTGACGCAAGACCAGCAGCTGCTCAAGGCCAGCATGCTGGCTGTGCTGGACGTGGTGCGCGACGAGTCGAGCAAGGACGCCCCGGTGCGCCTGGTGTTCGAACCCAAGACCAGTCGCATTGAACAGCAGGAACTGATCACCGCGCTGCTGGCCCACACCAGCCTGGAGACCTCGGCCCCGATCAACATGACCATGGTCGGCATCGACGGCAAGCCAGTGCAAAAGTCGCTGCGTCATATCCTGACCGAATGGATCAGCTTCCGCCAGACCACCATCACCCGCCGCAGCCAGCACCGCCTGAACAAGGTGCTGGATCGAATTCACATTCTCGAAGGCCGTCAGCTGGTGCTGCTCAACATCGACGAGGTGATCCGCATCATCCGCCACAGCGATGAGCCCAAGCCTGCGCTGATCGAAGCCTTCCGCTTAAGTGACCGCCAGGCCGAAGACATCCTGGAAATCCGTCTGCGCCAACTGGCCCGACTCGAAGCCATCAAGATTGAGCAAGAGTTGTCCGAGCTGCGTGGCGAGCAGGGCAAGCTCGAAGAGATTCTGGGCAGCCCCGCCGCGCTGCGTCGTCTGATGGTCAAAGAGATCGAAGCCGATGCCAAAACCTTTGCCGACCCGCGCCGCACCCTGATCCAAGAAGAGAAAAAAGCCATCGCCGAAGTCAAGGTGGTGGACGAACCCGTGACGGTGGTTGTGTCCGAAAAAGGCTGGGTGCGCGCCCGCACCGGCCACGGCCACGATGCCACCAGCTTCGCTTTCAAGGCCGGTGACGGCCTGTACGGCACCTTTGAATGCCGCACGGTGGACACGCTGTTGATCTTCGGCAGCAACGGCCGCATCTACAGCGTGCCTGTGGCTACCTTGCCAGGTGCACGCGGCGACGGTCAGCCCGTGACCACGCTCATCGAGCTGGAGCCCACCACGCAAATTGCCCACTACTTTGCAGGTCCGGCCAACGCCACGCTGCTGCTCAGTGGCTCGGGTGGGTACGGCTTCATGGCTTCGGTGGAGAACATGATTTCGCGCAACAAGGCCGGCAAGGCCTTCATCAGCATCGCCGATGGCGAAACCGTCTGTGCCCCCAGCCATGTCAGTGGCAGCAGCGCCACGGTGCTTGCCGACAAGCTGCCCATGCCTGCGGCCACCAGCGTGTGCTGCGCGAGCACCGGTGGCCGTGTGCTGACGTTTGAGATCAGCGAACTCAAGACCATGGAAAAGGGCGGCCGAGGCCTGATGCTCATCGACCTCGAAGCCAAAGACACCTTGGCGGGCGCTGTGGCCTACACCCGCAGCGTCAAGATCGAAGGCATTGGTCGCGGCGGCAAGGAGCGCGAAGAAACGCTGGAAATCCGCAGCCTGAACAACGCCAAAGCGAGCCGCGCCAAAAAAGGCCGTGTGGCGGATCTGGGTTTCAAGCCAAACCGGGTGACGCGGGTGGAATGAGCGAACAAGAACGGCCCTTGATTCCAAGGGCCGTTTTTTCACCTCGGGTTTGAAAATCAGTGCCTCAAATCAGTGACTGGTATTTCGATTGAAATGTGAATTCCTGCGGTGAGCGTTGAGCCACCCAATGCCTGTTGCCTGCTTTTTGAGCACGCCCAGCCAGCCCATGCCGGGCGTGGGTTTGGCAGCTTGTTCATGCACTTGTCCACAAGTTTGACCACGCTGTTTGGGGACAGTTTGCGCTGCATCAGTCCAGTTGAGAATGATTCTCGATAAAATGGCCTTTTGTCTTTGCCATCCGCCACATGAACCTCGATCAAGCCCCTTTGTCTGCCGTTTGGCGCGTGGCGCGGGTGCGTGTGCCTCAAGGGCGTGAAGATCAGGCCCGTCAGCTGGAAGAGATCGGTTTTTTGCCTGGCGAGCCCGTTTGTGTGATGTCGCGGGGCTTGTGGGGCGGTGATCCTTTGGCCGTGCGGGTGGGTTTGTCCACTTTTGCCTTGCGCCGTGATGAAGCCCGCTGCATCGAGTTGGAGCCTGTTGATGCGTGAACAGCGCATGCACCTGGTGCCACGTGGCACGATGGTCGCGCTGGTGGGCAACCCCAATTGCGGTAAGACAGCCTTGTTCAACCGCCTGACCGGCAGCCACCAGAAGGTGGCCAACTACGCCGGTGCCACCGTCGAAAAGAAAGAGGGCCGTCTGGCCATGCCCGATGGCACCGCACTGCGGGTGCTGGATCTGCCGGGTGTTTACAGCCTGTATCCCCGGTCTGACGACGAGCGCGTGGCCTGCGATGTGCTTTTGGGCCGGGCCTCGGGAGAAAAGCGCCCCGATGCCTTGGTCTGCGTGGTGGATGCCACCAATTTGCGCCGTGGCTTGCGGCTGGTGCTGGCGGTCAGGCGCTTGGGCTTGCCGTGCCTGGTGGTGCTCAACATGGCCGATCTGGCCGAAAGCCGTGGCTTGAAGATCGACCCTGCAGCTTTGTCGCAGGCCTTGGGCTTGCCGGTGGTGACCAGCGTGGCGGTGCAGGCCGGTGGCGATGCCGCGGTGCGTGCGTGGCTGGCCACGCAGCCCTGGACCCAGTGGCAACCCGTTGTCGAGCTCGGTGATGCAAGCCATGGCCTGCATGAGCAGGCCGATACCGAGGGCGACCATGTGCAGGTGCAAGGCCTCTTGCGCCGTTTGCAACTGGACGCACTGGTGCCCGATGTGCTGAGCGACCGCATCGACCGCGTGGTGCTGCACCCATGGGCGGGGCCGATGATCTTGCTGGCGGTGCTGTTTCTGGTGTTTCAGGCGGTCTTTGCCTGGGCCACAGGGCCTATGGAGCTGATCAAGTCCGCCACCGATGCCTTGTCGGCTGCGGCCATGCAGGCCTTGCCGCAGGTCTGGTGGCGTGATTTGCTGGTGCAAGGGGTGCTGGCAGGCATGGGCGGCGTGTTGGTGTTCCTGCCGCAAATTCTGATTTTGTTTTTCTTCATCTTGCTGCTGGAAGAGTCGGGCTACCTGCCACGAGCGGCATTTTTGCTGGACCGCATCATGGGCGGGGTGGGGTTGTCAGGGCGTTCGTTCATTCCGCTCTTGTCGAGCTTTGCCTGCGCGGTGCCGGGCATCATGGCCACGCGCACGATTGCCAATCGGCGTGATCGGCTGGTGACGATCCTGATTGCGCCTTTGATGACTTGTTCGGCCCGCTTGCCGATCTACACCTTGCTGATTGCGGCCTTCATTCCGGCCAGCACCTGGGGCGGCATGCATTTGCAGGGCTTGGTGCTGTTGGGCTTGTATCTGGCAGGCATTGCGGGTGGCATGGCGGTCGCCTGGGTGCTCAAGCAGATCACACGCTCGGGCAGGCAGTCGCGGCCACTGATGATGGAGTTGCCTTCGTACCACTGGCCCACGCTGCGCAATCTGGCGCTGGGTTTGTGGCAGCGGGCCTGGATTTTCCTGCGCCGCGTGGGCACGGTGATCTTGCTGCTCACGGTGGCTTTGTGGACGCTGGCCAGCTACCCGCTTGCACCGGCAGGCTCGGCGGGGCCAGCCATCGAGTACAGCTACGCTGGGCAGATCGGTCATGTGCTGGTGCACCTGTTTGAGCCGTTGGGCTTCAACTGGCAAATCAGCGTGGCCTTGCTCACCGGCATGGCCGCCCGCGAAGTGGCCATCGGTGCCCTGGCCACGGTCTATGCTGTGGTGGCTGCAGGCGGCGGTGCGGCCACCGCCACGGCACTGGCGCCTGTGCTGGCCGGGCAATGGAGCCTGGCCACCGGCATGGCGCTGCTGGCCTGGTACATCTTCGCGCCCCAGTGCTTGTCCACACTGGTGGCCATTCACCGCGAAAGCGGCGGCTGGAAGCTGCCCGCCATCACCTTGCTGTACCAGTTGGCGCTGGCTTATGCTGCGGCGTTCGCCACCTTCCGGGTGGTGTCACATTGGATGTGATGCACTTTGGCATGGCGGCTAAACTGAGCAAAGAGTCAAGCCCATGCCCATTCACTATTCGCGCAAACTGACCGGTCGCAAACGCAGTCCCAACGCCAATCGGCAGCTCGGACTTGTGTTGGCATTTGTGGCCGGCGCGGCCAATGCGGGGGGCTTTCTGGCAGTGTCGCAGTACACCTCGCACATGACCGGCATTGTTTCTGCCATGGCCGATCATTTGGCATTGGGGGAGTTTCGGGCCTACCTCACTGGTTTTGGGGCGCTTTTGTCGTTCATCGGTGGAGCGGCTTGTTCAGCCTTCCTGGTCAATTTTGGCAGGCAGCATCGCTTGCACAGCGAGTTCGCTTTGCCCTTGATGCTGGAGGCCGGTTTGCTGCTGTGTTTTGGCTTTCTGGGTGAGCAGTTGTCGCGCATCGCGGGCTTGTTTGTGCCGATGACCGTCATGCTGCTGAGCTTCATCATGGGGTTGCAAAATGCACTGGTCACCAAAATTTCCCGGTCTGAAATTCGAACCACCCATGTCACCGGTCTGGTGACGGACATTGGCATCGAAGTGGGCAAAGCCGTCTACGGATGGACGGCACAAGCGCCGCATGGCTTGCCTGTGCAGGCCAATGGCGCACGCCTTCAGATCTTGCTGGGGTTGGCGATGGGTTTTTTTCTGGGCGGCGTGTTGGGGGCTTGGGGCTTCAAGTACCTGGGTTATGTGGCCACAGTCCCTTTGGCGCTGGTGTTGATTTTGTTGGCCAGTGTGCCCGCCATCGACGACATGAGCCACTGGTTTCGTCGGGCAAACCTTTGAGTCGCGTGCACCAAGATGACAGACAGATCTTGAGCTTGACGGTACCTTGCACACATGCTGAATTTACCTTCCCTACCAGGAGACCTCAACACCATGCGTTCCATTTCATTGCACCGTTGTCTTCAGGGTCTGAGCGTTTTATCAGCCATCGGCGTGCTGGCTGCTTGCGGCACTTTGCAAAGCACATCGCCAGCGCCTTTGAAAGCGGCCACAGGCGCCACTTTGCCCAACTGCGAGGCCTTGGCCTCCAAGCTGCAGTTGCCCAACACGCGCATTGAATCGGCCACATCGGTGGCGGCAGGTGCGGTCATGCAAGGCGACAAGGCGGTGCCCGCGCACTGCCTTGTGAAAGGCCGCATGCACGAGCGCAAGGGCAGCGATGGGCGCGATTACGCCATTGGTTTTGAAATGCGCTTGCCCGTGGCCTGGAATGGCCGCTTTTATTACCAGGGCAACGGCGGGCTCGATGGTGCGGTGTTGCCCGCGCTGGGGGCCTTGGGCGGTGGGCCGCTCACCGGGGCGCTCATGCAGGGCTTTGCCGTGATCAGCTCGGACGCCGGGCACAGCGGGCCGCAAACGGCGGTGTTCGGGCTGGAGCCCCAGGCTCGGCTGGACTACGGCTACCAGGCGGTGGAAAAACTCACGCCCATGGCCAAGCAACTGATTGCCGGGGCCTACGGCAAAGGGCCGGACCGTTCCTACATCGGCGGCTGCTCCAACGGCGGACGTCATGCCATGGTGGCTGCTGCCCGTGTGGGCGACCAATACGACGGTTATCTGGTCGGTGCACCCGGCTACCGACTGCCGTACGCCGCACTGGCCCAAATCTGGGGGGCGCAGCAATGGGCGCCGCTGTCCACGCCCGGGGCCACGGTGAAAAACCCGCTCAACCCCAATGGCACCTTGCCCGATCTGGCCAGCGCCTTCACACCGCAAGAGCGCCAGACCGTGGCCAAAGCCATTGCTGAAAAATGCGATGCGCTTGACGGCGCGAAAGACGGTATGGTGCAGGCCACACAGGCTTGCCAGGCCGCCTTCAATGTCAAAACCGATGTGGCCACCTGCACCGGTGATCGCAACGGCGCTTGCCTGACAAGCGCACAAAAAGACGTGGTGGCCCGCGTGTTTGGCGGTGCGCACACGGCAGATGGTCAGCGCATTTACGCCAGCTTCCCTTACGACACAGGCGTGGCCGGGGCCAACTGGGGCACCTGGAAGTTTGTCGATTCGCTGATCCGCGATCCGCTGGCCATTGGCACCATCTTCAGCGTGCCACCTGCGCCGCTCAAGCCGCTCGAAGAAAACGTGAGCCAGCGCTTGGCCATGTATGCCGCCACCAACGACGCTTACCGCGAATCGGGCTGGTCGCTCATGACCCCGCCCGGTGAGGCCAACCCTATCAACATGGCCGCTTTGCGCGCCCGGGGTGCCAAAGTGGTCATGTACCACGGCGTGAGCGATGCGATCTTTTCTGCCGAAGACACCCGCCAGTGGGTAGAGCGCCTGAACCGCGTGAATGCCAATCCGGGTTCGGACTTTGCGCGCTATTTCCCTGTGCCGGGCATGAACCACTGCAGCATGGGCCCGGCGGCCGACCAGTTTGATTTGCTCGGCCCGCTGGTGCAGTGGGTGGAGCAGGGCGTACCGCCGCAGGCCGTGGTGGCCAGCGTGCGCGGCGCGGGCAATGCCGGTGGCGTGAACACCGAACTGCCTGCCGACTGGTCGCCCAAGCGCACGCGCCCCTTGTGTGCGTACCCCACGGTGGCCACTTACAAGGGCAGTGGCTCGCTGGAAGACGCCAGCAATTTCTCGTGCAAATAAAGATGTGTCAATGAAGATGAAAGATGCAGCCATGCCACAGATGAAGCACCTGGCCACCGCCGTGGCCGCCTTGTTGACCGCCAGCGGCGCGGCCTGGGCACAAACCTCGGATTGCGCCACTTTCGCGGCCACGGCCTTGCCGGGCATGAGCCTCAAAACCGAGGCCGTGGCAGGCGACAGCACGCGCCCACCCGGCGCGACCACCGGCCCCATGCTGGTAGCGCACTGCAAGGTCAACGGCAAGATGGCCGAGCGCATGGGCCAGGACGGCAAGCCGTACCACATTGGCTTTGAGTTGCGCTTGCCCACCGCCTGGAATGGCCGCTTCTTGTACCAAGGCGGTGGCGGCAACGATGGCGTGGTGCGCCCTGCCGTTGGGCCGCAGGCCGCACCGGGTTATGCGCTCAACCGCGGCTTTGCCGTGGTGACGACCGATGCCGGGCACCAAACCCCCACGGCCGACTTCGGCTTTGACCCCATCGCCCGCACCGACAATGCCTACAACGCGCACGACAAGGTGGCCGTGACGGCCAAAGAGCTGATCCGCCGCTACTACAGCAAGCCCGCCGACAAGTCCTACTTCATCGGCTGCTCGGGCGGTGGGCGCCAGGCCATGATGTTCACCCAACGCTTTCCCAGTTACTTTGACGGCGTGATTGCCATGGCCCCGGCCATGCGTGTGTCCAAAGGCGCGACCATTGCGGCGGCCTGGGACACGCAGGCGCTGCAAGCCATTGCGCCCAAAGGGGCCGACGGCCAGCCGGTGCTCAGCCAGGCGCTGTCGGACGGCGATCTGGCTTTGGTGCGCAAGGGCGTACTGGACGCATGTGACGCACAGGATGGCGTGGCCGATGGCCTGGTGTCCAACCCGGCAGCCTGCAAGTTCGATGTGGCGGCCTTGCAGTGCAAGGGCAGCAAAGACGACAGCTGCCTGGCTCCTGCGCAAGTTGGGGCTTTGAAAAAGATGTTCACGGGTGCCAAGAATTCGGCGGGTCAGCCGCTGTACTTCTCGTGGCCCCTGGACCCCGGCATTGGTCACCCTCAAAACGACTGGCGCATGTGGAAGCTGGGCAACTCGCCCACGGCCAAGGCCAATTCACGCCATGTGTTCCTGATGGAAGATGCCTTGCAAGGCTACTTTGTCACGCCACCCGACCGCAGCCTGAGCATCTACAAATTCGACTTTGACCGCGACCCGCAGCGCATGGATGCTCATTCGTGGATCTTCAACACGGCCGACGATGTGAAGCTGGCGGGCTACCAAGCGCGTGGTGGCAAGTTGATGTTCATCCACGGCATGGCCGATCCGATCTTCTCGGCCGACGAGATGGTGGACTACTACCAGCGCTTGACGGCTCAGAACGGCCCCAAGACGAACGAGTTTGCGCGCTTGTTTCTGGTGCCCGGCATGGGCCACTGCGCAGGCGGCGCGGCCACCGACAGCATCGATGGCCTGGGCCGTCTGGTGGACTGGGTCGAGAAAGGCCAAATCCCCCAAAGCGTGCCCGCCAGCGGCACTGCGGTGTACCCAGGCCGCACACGCCCGCTGTGTGCTTACCCGCAATACGCCCATTACAAGGGCTCTGGTGATTCTGAAGATGCGAGCAACTTCAGTTGCCGGTGATGCCGTCTCTCGGCAGCATTTCTTGGCGATCCATGTTCAGGTTTTTTGAGATGTAGCCAAGTTCACTGCAGGTCATGGACCTGCCCCAATGCGGTTGACGGGGGGCTGTGGTTTTGAGGGTTTTCACTGAATTCAATAATTGCCGGATTGTCCGACAATTATTTCAATGAACACCGCCACCACCGATCGCCCCAGCACTGCAGCACGGCCCCAAGGCACTTTGAACCTGCCCGCCCTGGTGGCCTGGCTGGCCCCGCGTGTGCCGGGCGTGGACGCACAGCTGCGTGCCGAGCGCATGGACGGCGGGCAATCCAATCCTTCGTGGTTGTTGCGTGGGGCAGGGCAGTCCTGGGTGCTGCGGGCCAAACCCGCGCCTGCGGCCGAGTTGTTGCCCTCGGCCCACGCCATTGAGCGCGAATACCGCATCCTGCAGGCGCTGGCCGAAACCGATGTGCCGGTGCCGCGTGTGCGGGCCCTGTGTGAAGACGAATCGGTCATCGGTGTGGCCTTTTACGTGATGGACTTTGTGCCGGGCCGCATCTTCCGCGACGCCACTTTGCCCGAAGTGCCCACAGCTGAACGCGCCGCTTATTTCATGGAAGCCAATCGCGTGCTGGCAGCGCTGCACCAGGTCGACTGGCGCCAGTTGGGTCTACAGGACTTTGGCCGACACGAGGGCTACTACACCCGCTTGATCCGCCGCTGGACGCAGCAGTACCAGGCCAGCTGCCACGCGCCTGTGCCCGCCATGGAGCAGCTGATCGCCTGGTTGCCGCAGCACATCCCGGCCGGGGCCGATGGCGCAGCGTCCACCTGCATCACGCACGGTGACTACCGCATGGAAAACCTGATGTTCCACCCCACGCGCCCCGAGGTGGTGGCGGTGCTGGACTGGGAGCTGTGCACACTGGGGCACCCCTTGAGCGACCTGTCCTACAGCGCTTTGGCTTGGCACATGCCTGCAGGCATTTTGCGTGGCTATGGCGACCAGGACCTGCCAGCACTGGGACTGCCTGCAGAGCAGGACCATGTGACCCGTTATGCCGAGCGCATGGGCCTGGACGCGCAGGCGGTGTTGAAAGATTGGCCGTTTCACCTGGCCTTCAACCTGTTTCGCTTGAGCGCTATTTTGCTGGGCATTGGTCAGCGTGAGCGTGAGGGCAAAGCGTCGAACGCGACCGCCAAAGAAATTGCGGCCATGGCCGAGCCGGTCGCCCAGTGGGGCTGGGCCATCGCCCAAGGCGAAACGCCATTCCAGCGCTCGCAGGCCCGCTCAATGGCTTGATTTTTTTTCTTCCCCAAAACCCATTCCAACCCAACAGGAGACAAGCATGACATCCATCCAACGCCGCATCACCCTCGGCACCTTGCTGGTCAGCCTGCTGGGCATGGCCATCGCCATGCCCGCCAGCGCACAGGACGGCCCACCCGCCAAAATCATCGTGGGCTTTCCGGCCGGAGGCTCGTTTGACGCGATTGCCCGCCTGATCGCCGAGAAAGCCAAGACCGAGCTGAACCGCCCGATCGTGGTGGACAACAAGGCCGGTGCCGGTGGCCGCATCGCGGTGGATGCCCTCAAGGCCTCGCCTGCGGACGGCAGCGTGGTCATGCTGGGCCCGGACGCCCTGACGGCGCTGTACCCCTTCACCTTCAAGAAGCTGAACTACGACCCCAAGAAGGACCTCGTGCCGATTGGCACGGCCGCTGAATTTGCCTTCAGCTTTGCCGTGGGCACAGCACCCAAGGTCAACACCTGGGCGGAATATGTGGCCTGGGCCCGCAAGAACCCCAACGATGCCAACTTCGGTATCCCGGCCCTGGGCGCGCCGCACCACTTCTTTGGCATCTTGCTGGGCAACGCCATCAACGTGCCCATGCAGCATGTGCCTTTCCAGGGCAGCGCCCCGATCAACCTGGCGTTGATGGGCGGACAGATCAGCTCGTCCATCGACGTGGCCAGCAGCCAGGTGGAAAACCACAAGGCCGGCAAGATCAAGATGCTGGCCGTGTCCACTGAGCAGCGCATCCCGCAGGCCCCCGATGTGCCCACCTTCACCGAGCTGGGCTTCCCGGCCATCAGCGGTGCTGGTTTCAACGCCCTGTACGCCCCCGCAGGCACACCCGCGAATGCGGTGGATGCCTGGAACAAGGCCTTGGCCAAGGTCATGGCCCAGCCTGATGTGAAGGACAAACTGGTCGGCATGGGTTACCTGCCCGTGGGCAAGTCCGTGCAGGAACTGGTGGACCGCCAGAACGCGGCCATCAAGAAGTGGGAGCCGGTCATCAAGGCTTCGGGCTTCACCGCCGACTGAGTGCGCCACGCCCTGCAAACCATCGCCAGCAGGGCTGGCTCCTACAATCCACGCATGCTGTTTTTTGCACCGACCCGATGATGGATATCCCCAAGCTGCAAATGACCCCGGCCTACCGCGTGGTGTCGGACGATTTGCGTCAGCGCATCGTGCGTGGGGAGGTTCAGGCGGGGCAGGCTTTCCCGACCGAGACCGATCTGGCTACGCGTTTCGGGGTGCACCGGTCCACCATCCGCGAGGCCTTGCGGCAGCTCGAACAGGACGGCTTGCTCCAGCGCGTGGGCAAGCGCCTGGTGGTGACGATTCCCCGCCATGAAGACCTGGCGCAGGCCGCCGAGCGGGCTTTGCGCATGCAGCAGGTGACTTACCGCGACGTGTGGGAAGTGGCCTCCACACTGGAGCCCATGTGTGCCAGCCTGGCCGCCGAACGCATCAACGAAGTCGAGCTGGCACAGCTGGAGCGCAATTTGTTGCACACCGCCGAGCTGGTGCAAAACGGGCAGTCGCCCATCACGGCCACCATCGAGTTCCAGTCACTGATCGCCGAGGCCACCCACAACCAGGCTTTGTTGCTGGCGCGTGCACCGGTCAGTTTGCTGATGCGCTCGGGTTACGCCACCATCGCGCCCGCATTGCCCCAGTCAGGCGCCCGCTTGCTGCAAGCGCACCGCCATGTGTACGAGGCGCTCAAGCGGCGCGACGCCGAATCGGCAGTGGCCTGGACGCGCAAGCACCTGATGGACCACAAGCGGGGTTTTGAATTCGCCGGGCTGGACTTCGACTCGCCGATCCCCGAGTCCCAGGGGTGATCCGCACCCGGCAGGATTTTCAGCCCTGTGCGCCCATCAAATAATCGACCTTGCCCACCTCCACGCCGTTGTGGCGCAGGATGGCGTAGGCGGTGGTGATGTGGAAATACATATTGGGCAGCATCCAGTTGCACAGGTACGCCTGGCCCGTCATGGTGCGGGTCTTGCCCGGGCCGGCCGGAAAGGTGATCTCCTTGTCCTCTGTGCCGTCCAACGCCGAGGCGGGCACGGTGGCGATGAAGGCCAGGGTTTTCTGGATGCGTTCTTGCAGTTGGGCGAACGTGGTTTCGGTGTCGTCAAACTTGGGTGCTTCCACGCCTGAAATGCGGGCCACGCCGTTCTTCACCGCATCGCAGGCGATCAGCACTTGGCGCGTGAAGGGGAACATGTCGGGGGCCAGGCGATCGGTGGTCAGCGCCGTGGGGTCAATCTTTTTGGCTTCGACAAATTGCTCGGCCTTGGTGAGGATGTGGCTCAGGTTGCTGAGCATGCGGGTGCACACAGGCAGGCTGGCGCTGGACATGGAAAGGGTCATGAATGTCTCCGGTTGAAATTCAGGCGTTGGCCACGGGCAGCGCGTTCACAGGCTCGCCAATGGCATAAAAGTGGCCGCCCGCCACATGGTGCAGGCTGCGCAGTTCGGGCGGGGCGTCTTCAAAGTGCCAGTGGCCCTGGCTGAAGACGCGCTCATCGGCCCAGGCGGCGATCACCTCGGCCAGGATCAAATCGTGCGGTCCGACCACATGGGCGGTGGCGGGCAGCACGCGGCATTCGAGTTGCGCGGTGCAGCCTTGCACCAAGGGCACGCCGGTGTGCGGTGCAGGCGTGCTGCTGACGTGGCAGCGGCTCAGTTTGTCGGGGTGGTTTTTGCCGCTCATGCCGCCAACAGCCATGACCAGATCGCGCTGCGCCACGCAAGGCACATTCAGGCTCAGCACGCCCGAGGCGTCGATCAGCTCGCGGGTGAGTGTGGCCTTGTCGATGACGACCGCGATCTTGGGCGTGTCAAAGTCCAGCGGCATGGCCCAGGCAGCGGCCATCACATTGGCGCGGCCTGCATGCAGGCTGCCCACCAGCACCGTGGGGCCGTGGTTGAGCAGGCGGTAAGCGTGTTTCAGGTCAACGGTTTGCATGGGCGTTCAAGGTGTTTGGGGGGAGAGCACCGAGCGCTCTTTTTGGTATCGGTCGTAAGGCGGCAGCGGGCCGGCAGGGGCCGCGCCGCTGCCCACGGCCTTGGCCCTTTCCTGGGCTCGGATTTCTTCGTACACGGCCTGTGTGGACGTCAGGCCGCAGCCCGTCAAGCCGATCAGCAAGGTCAGGGCCATGCAGGTCTTGTGCATCACTTGCGCTTGTTGAATTTTGACCAGTACTGGAATTCGTCCTCGCGGACTTCGTATTCCAGGTCCTCCACGCGGGTGAGCATGCGTTCCTTGGCATCGCTCACGGCGCGGTTGTAGATGCTGGGGCCGATTTCTTCGAGCACAAAGCCGAGCAAGGCGCCGGCAGAAATGTTGCCGATTTTTTGCTCGAAGTTGGCCTCAAAGTAGCGCTCGATGCTGGCAATCGCCTGAGCGCGGTCTTCTTTGCTCAGCTCAATGGACATGGCCGAAGATCAGGCGATTTCGGCGATCAGCTCGATCTCGACACAGGCGCCCAGTGGAATCTGCGCCACGCCAAAGGCGCTGCGGGCGTGCGCACCGGCAGCGCCAAAGACCTGGTCCAGCAATTCGCTGCAGCCGTTGGTCACCAGGTGCTGCTCGGTGAAGTCACCGGTCGAGTTGACCAGGCTCATCACTTTGACAATGCGCTTGACCTTGTTCAAGTCGCCCACGGCGGCGTGCAGCGTGCCCATCAGGTCAATCGCCACGGCGCGGGCGGCTTGCTGGCCTTCGGCCGTCGTGATGTCTTTGCCCAGCTGGCCCGCCCAGACCTTGCCGTCTTTTTTGGCGATGTGGCCTGACAGGAAAACCAGATTGCCGCTTTGCACAAAAGGCACATAGGCTGCAGCGGGTGCGGCGACCGGAGGCAGTTCGATGTTCAGGGATTGGAGTGTGTTGTAAATGCTCATAAGGGCTCCACTGTAACGCCAACTTCCAGCGTCTGGCGGGTGTCTCCCTGCAACGTGCCACGCAGGGGCGATACGTCGGAGAAGTCTCGGCCAACCGCCAGCTGCACATGGTCTTCGCCGGGGCTGCCCCAGCCGTGGCGGTGGTTCGTTGGGTCCAGGTGCAGCCAGCCCTCGCTGGCGTGTGACTGCAGCTCGGGCACCCACAGGCGGACCCAGGCGTGTGAAGCATCGGCCCCGATCAGCCGTGACTGGCCCGGAGGCGGTTCGGTCAGCAGGTAGCCGCTGACGTAGCCCGCAGGCAGGCCCAGACTGCGCAAGGCGGCGATTAAAAGATGCGCGAAGTCCTGGCACACCCCTTGCCGGGTGTTCAGCACATGGTAGATGGAGGTATCGATGTTGGTGCTTTGCGGCATGTAGGCCCACTCGCGGTGGATTTGTGCGCACAGGTCCTGGGCGCACTGATCGAGTGGCTTGCCAGGCACAAAGTGGGGACGGGCCAGATCGGCAAAGACCGAATCCGACGGCGCGTGTGGCGAGGCTTCGCACCAGTGCAGCATGGCGGGTGGCGGCGCGGCCTGCTGTGTCCAGCAGGGCACCGATGGCGGCGCAGGCAGGGTACGGGTCAGCACCTCGGTGCGTGACAGGACATCCAGATGGTCGTGTGGCAGCGGCAGTTGCCAGTGCAAGCTGGCGTTGCCCCAGGCATCGGTCTGCCGCTGGGCATCCACAGGCATGGGGTCGATTGACAAATGGTGTTGCAACACCTGCTGGCTGGGGGTGTGGCCCGGCTCCAGATGCGCCCAATGCTCCGAGGCCTGGACAGCCGGGGCATAACGGTAGCGGGTCAGGTGCGATACGAGCAGGCGCATGTCCCCATTATCGGCAAGCGGGCTGTGCAATACTGGCTGGCGTGTACGCAGACAGATAAAAAAACAGGGAGGTGTGCATGATCATGCCGCTGGCGCACCTGGGCGGCTTCCTGCTGGCCTGGCTGCTTGGCGCTGCCTTGCAGTTGCAGCAGGCGGTGTTGTGGCCGGTGTGGGGGTATGCCGCATTGGGCCTCGCATCGGTGCTGGCCATTGCCAGGCTGTGCAAGCGGCGCTCGGTTGGCACACTTTGGCTGGTGAGGTGCCTGCTGTCAGCACTGGCTTTCAGTGGGTGTGGTTTGCTGGCCTGGACCCGGATGCACCCCCTGCCTGCTGTGCTGGAAGGACGCGATCTGGATGTGCAGGGTGTGGTCGAGGCCATGCCGCAGCGCCAGGATGTGGGCTGGCGTTTCCGGTTCCGCATCGAGCAGGCCCACTGGCATGGGCAGGCGGTGTCTGTGCCGCCACATGTGTACCTGGGCTGGTACGGTGCTTCCAGCCGTGAGGGCGAGGTCGTTGCAGACCCCGAACCCGTGCAGGCGGGTGAGCGCTGGCGCTTGCGGGTCCGGCTCAAGGCGGCGCACGGGCACATCAATCCCCGGGGTTTTGATTACGAGCTGTGGTTGTGGGAGCAAGGCATCCGCGCTACCGGCTATGTGCGGCAAGGCCGTGAAGACCCTGCACCGCAGCGGCTGACCCAGACCTGGGCGCACCCCGTGGAATGGGCGCGCCAGCAGGTGCGTGACCGCATGCTCGAACGCTTGCGCCCGCCTGCACAAGGCCTTCATGTGGGCGGCATTCTGGCGGCGCTGGTCACCGGAGACCAGGCGGCCATTGACCGCAGCGACTGGGATGTGTTTCGCGCCACGGGCGTGTCGCACCTGATGAGCATCTCGGGGGTGCATTTGACCATGCTGGCGTGGCTGGCCGCTGCTGTGGTTTCGGCCCTGTGGCGACGCAGCGCCTTGTGGGGCCGCAGCTGGGCCTTGCTCTGGCCCGCGCCGTCCGTGGGCGCGGTGGCGGGGGTGTTGGTGGCGGCACTTTATGCCTTGTTCAGCGGCTGGGGTGTGCCTGCGCAGCGCACGGTCTGGATGCTGGCGGTGGTGGCTTTGCTGCGTCTGTCTGCACGTGACTGGCACTGGCGGCTGGTGTGGGGGCTGGCGGCGGCGGTGGTGGTCACGCTGGACCCTTGGGCTTTGTTGCAGCCCGGCTTTTGGCTGAGCTTTGTGGCGGTGGGGGTGCTGTTGGCGACCGGGCAGCCGCAGGGCACTTGGGGGCCTGAACGCACTGTTGTGGACAGTGCGTGCACCGATCGGGTGCTGGCATGGCGCGCCGCCTGGACAGGCCTGTGGGCCAGGGTGTGGGGTTTGCTGTGCGAGCAGGCGGTGGTGACCCTGGCGCTGACACCGCTGACGGTGCTGTTTTTCGGGCAGGTGTCGCTGGTGGGCCTGCTGGCCAATCTGGTGGCCATTCCCTGGATCACGCTGCTGGTCACGCCCCTGGCCTTGCTCGGGGTGCTGCTGCCCTGGGCCTGGGACGCGGCGCAGATGGTGCTGCAGCCTTTGGCGGCGCTGCTGGGCTGGTTGGCCAGCTGGCCCGGTGCGAGTTGGCAAATGCCCACGCCGCCCTGGCCGTTGGCCGTGTTGGCTTTGCTTGGTGCCACGGCTTTGCTTTTGCGTTTGCCCTGGTCATGGCGTTTGTGGGGTTTGCCCTTGCTGTGGCCCGCCCTGGTCTGGACCGCGCCGCGACCAGCCGAAGGGGCGTTCGAGCTGCTGGCGGCCGATGTGGGGCAGGGCAATGCGGTGCTGGTGCGCACCGCCCGCCACACCTTGCTCTACGACGCAGGCCCACGGTATTCGCCTGAAAGCGATGCGGGGCACCGGGTCTTGGTGCCGCTCTTGGCGCAATCAGGTGAAACAATCGATGTGCTGATGCTCAGCCACCGCGACAGCGACCACACGGGCGGCGCAGCTGCTGTGCTCTCCATGCAGCCTCAGGCGCCGTTGTGGTCGTCGCTGGAGCCCACGCACCCGCTGCTGCAGGGGCGAGTGGGCCACCGCTGCGAGGCGGGCCAGCACTGGGAATGGGACGGCGTGCGGTTCGAGGTGCAGCACCCGCTGGCACGCGACCATGAGGCCTCTCGCAAAAGCAATGCACTCAGTTGTGTGCTGCGCATCCAGGGCCGGGACGGGGCGGCCTTGCTGGCGGGTGACATCGAAGCCGCACAGGAGCGTGAGTGGCTGGCACGCGGGGTGTCGCCGGTGGACTTCTGGCTGGTGCCGCACCACGGCAGCAAGACCTCGTCCACGCCCGAGTTGTTGCAGGCCTTGCAGCCAGCGGTGGCGCTGGCGCAGGCGGGCTACCGCAACCGTTTTGGGCACCCGGCCCCGGCGGTGGTGCAGCGCTACCGCGAGGCCGGGATCGCCTGGATCGACTCCAGCCACTGCGGTGCGGCGCTCTGGCACAGCGATGCTCCTCGGACCTGGCGGTGTGAACGCGCGCAAAACCAACGGTATTGGCACCACATTTCGCCGCCTTGATGCGGGTCAACCTTGCTCGGGTATGCAACTTGCTAAGCTGTAGGCAGGAGAGTTTGTATGCGCCAATTTGATGAGATGTATGCCCGTTTGCCTGAAGGCACCGATGTGGGGCAAGTGCGCCCCCATTACGAGGCCTATGCCCGCTGGTTGGCTGCGCAGGACCCGCAAGTCATGCAGGCCCGTCGTGAAGAGGCCGAGGTCATCTTCCGCCGCGTGGGCATCACCTTTGCTGTGTACGGCGAGAAGGACGATGGATCAGGCACCGAGCGCCTGATCCCGTTTGACCTGATCCCGCGCATCATCCCGGCGCACGAATGGACCCGCATGGAAGCCGGGCTGGTGCAGCGCGTCAACGCGCTCAACCGCTTCATCCACGACATTTACCACAAGCAGGAGATCCTCAAGGCGGGCGTGATTCCGCGTGAGCAGATCGAGCGCAATGCCCAGTTCCGGCCCGAGATGGTGGGGGTGGACGTGCCCAACCAGATCTACTCGCACATCAGTGGCATCGACATCGTGCGTGCACCGGATGCTGACGGCCATGGCGAGTACTACGTGCTCGAAGACAACCTGCGTGTGCCCAGCGGTGTGAGCTACATGCTCGAAGACCGCAAGATGATGATGCGCTTGTTTCCCGACCTGTTCAGCCAGCACCGTGTGGCCCCGGTGGCGCATTACCCCGACTTGCTGCTGGAGACACTGCGCGCCAGCAGCCCCGCCACCACGGCCGAGCCCACGGTGGTGGTGCTCACGCCCGGCATGCACAACAGCGCCTATTTCGAGCACGCCTTTCTGGCGCAGCAAATGGGCGTGGAGCTGGTCGAAGGGCAAGACCTGTTTGTCAAAGACCAGTTCGTCTACATGCGCACCACGCGCGGCCCCAAGCGGGTGGACGTGATCTACCGCCGCGTGGACGACGATTTTCTGGACCCCATGGTCTTCCGTTCCACCTCCACGCTGGGCTGTGCCGGGCTCATGGCGGCCTACAAAGCCGGCCATGTGGCGATCTGCAATGCGGTGGGTACAGGCGTGGCCGACGACAAGTCGATTTACCCCTATGTGCCCGACATGATCGAGTTCTACCTGGGCGAAAAGCCGATTCTCAAAAACGTCCCGACTTACCAGTGCCGCAAATCCGAAGACCTGCAATACACCTTGGCCCACCTGAAAGACCTGGTCGTCAAGGAAGTGCATGGCGCCGGGGGCTACGGCATGCTGGTGGGGCCAGCGGCCACAAAGGCCGAGATCGAGCAATTCCGCGCCGCACTGCTGGCCAACCCGGAGGGCTACATTGCCCAGCCCACGCTGAGCCTGTCGAGCTGCCCGACCTTTGTGGACAGCGGTGTGGCGCCGCGCCACATCGACCTGCGGCCCTTTGTGCTGAGTGGTCGCACCGTGCAAATGGTGCCCGGTGGGTTGACACGTGTGGCTTTGAAAGAGGGATCTTTGGTGGTGAACTCGTCGCAAGGCGGCGGCACCAAGGACACCTGGATTTTGCAGAACTGAGCGCGAGGGAGAAGAAACATGCTGTCAAGAACCGCTGACCACCTGTTCTGGATGTCGCGCTACATCGAGCGCGCAGAGAACACCGCCCGCATGCTCAATGTGAGCTACGAAACCTCGCTGCTGCCGCAGTCGGCCACCGCCGCACAGGCGGGCTGGGAGGGCATCCTGTCCATCAGCGAGCTGCTGCCGTCTTATCTGGCGCTTTACAAGAATATCAATGCGCGGGATGTGATGGCCTTCATGGTCAGTGACGCCGACAACCCGTCTTCCATCGTCTCTTGCCTGAGTGCTGCCCGTGAAAACGCCCGCGCCGTGCGCGGCACGCTGACCACCGAAGTGTGGGAAACCCAGAACCAGACCTGGCTGGAGGTCAACCGCATGCTGCGCAGTGGTGAATTCGAGCGCGATCCGGGCCAGTTTTTTGAATGGGTCAAATTCCGCTCTCACCTCTCGCGTGGCGTGACGCTGGGTACCATGCTGATGGACGAGGCGCAACATTTCATGCGTCTGGGCACCTTTCTGGAGCGGGCCGACAACACGGCACGCCTGCTGGATGTGAAGTTCCATGCCATGAACAACGATTACTTTGGCTCGCCCATGGAGGGCGAAGCGGGCGAGGCCGAGTACGACTTCTACCACTGGAGCGCGATCCTGCGCAGCGTGAGCGGCCTGGAGGTTTACCGCAAGGTGTACCGCAACGTCATCAAGCCCGAGCGTGTGGCCGAGCTGCTGATCTTGCGCCCGGACATGCCACGTTCATTGCATGCCAGCCTCAACGAGGTCATGGCCAATTTGACGCTGGTGTCACCTGAGGCTGGGAGCAATACCCTGCGCCATGCGGGCAAACTGCGCGCCGAATTGGCGTATGGCCGCATCGACGAGATCCTGGCGACGGGCCTGCATGCTTACCTGACCCAGTTCCTCGATCAGGTCAACGCGCTGGGCGGTCACATCAGCCGCGAGTTCCTGCTGCCCCAGGTGGCCTGATCTGTGTGGGAGCGGCGCCCCCGCCGCGAAAGAGTCGCCCAACTTCGGGCGTTCGCCACGCGGGCGCGACGCCTACACATTCAGCGTGAGCACCACCGGCGCATGGTCGCTGGGGCGTTCGTTTTTGCGCGGGGCCTTGTCCACGGCACACGCGCTGGCCTCGGCTTTCAGTGCATCGCTGATCAGGATGTGGTCGATCCGCAGGCCCCGGTTGCGGCGGAAGGCGAACTCGCGGTAATCCCACCAGCTGTAGTTTTTCTCCGGCTGCTCAAACAGGCGCATGCTGTCGGTCAGGCCCAAGTCGATCAGGGCCTGCAGCTTGTCCCGTTCTTCGCGGGTGCAGTGGATCGTGTCTTTGAGTGCCACCGGGTCCCAGACATCGAGGTCGTCGAACGTGATGTTGTAGTCACCCAGCAGCACCAGCTTCGGGTGTTGTTGCATTTCGCTGGCCACCCAGTCGCGCAGGGCGTCGAGCCAGCGCATCTTGTAGGCGAACTTGTCGCTGTCTGGTGCCTGTCCGTTGGGAAAGTACGCGCCGATCACCCGCAAATCGCCGTAGGTGCCCGCGATCACGCGGGACATGTCATCTTCAAAACCGGGGATGTTTTTCACCACATCGGCGGCGGCAGTTGGGGAGATCAACGCCACGCCGTTGTAAGTCTTCTGTCCGAACCATTGGGCCTGGTAACCCGCCTCGGCAAAAGCAGCGGCAGGAAATTTGTCGTCAGTGAGCTTGAGCTCCTGCAGGGCCAGCACATCGGTGGGGTTGGCGGCCAGCCAGTCCAGCACCTGGGGCAGGCGCACCGACAGCGAGTTGACGTTCCAGGTGGCGATTTTCATGCGCGTATTTTTTGAATGAGAGAAGGGGGTGAGGCTGCAGACTGTAGCCTCAAATCACGGGCCGGATCATCTGGGCCGCTTCAACAATCAGGGGCAACAATTTTTCCACGATCAAAGTCTCGCTCCAGATGGAGGCCTGCAGGGTCATGCTCAAGGCGGCCTTGCATTCTCCGTGGCGGTCCCGCAGCGGCACAGCCACGCCAGTCAGCCCCTGATCCAGATTGCCTGCGGTGATGCAGAAGTTGCGCTCCCGGGTTTGCGACACCAGCTTGCGAAAGCCCTTGGATGTCATGGCCGTGTTGCTGTTGAAGGTGGAGAACTCGTGCTCGGCAACCCACTTGTCGACATGGGCATCATCCAGTGTTGACAGGATGGCGGGACCCGTGCTCACCACATGCGCTGGCACGCGGGCACCGGCATAAAAACCGATCGACACCACCCGTGGACTGTTGCTGCGCGCCACATAAACAATTTCGTGACCGTCCAATACGGAGACATTGGCCGTTTCACCGCAGGCCAGCGTCAGTCGCTGGATGAAAGGTTGAACCAGTCTGGGCAAGCGTGCACTGTCCAGATAACCCTGCCCGAGTCGCAGCACACGGGGGCTGAGCCAATAAAACTTGCCATCCGTGTCGGCGTAGCCGAAATGGCACAGGTTGAGCAGGTAGCGCCTGGCGGCCGTGCGCGGAATGCCAGTTCTCTCGGCCACCTGCGTGACGGTCATGCGGCCGTATTCGTCGTTGAAGGCTTCGATCACCGACAGTGCCCGGCCGACGCCCGCGATCAGATCGGCTTGTTCGATCGGAAACACGTTGGCAGAAGGGGGGGCTGAGGCTGGGGATTGGCTAGGGGAAACCATGATTTCGTCCGAATAACGGTGAATATTGTCCGTTATTCGGTCAAAACACGTCAAGGCCGGATTGTGAAGCCGCGCCGTCATGCCTACAGTCCACTTCCGTGAGCACCGAGCGGAAACGCCAAGCGTTGGCCTGTTTCCCCGGAACTTCAACCTCAACCGGAAAACACCATGCAAAACATCCGTCGCCTCTTTTCGCTGTCGCTCCTGACGGCCGCCGTGCTGGCCTCAGGTCTGGCCCAAGCCGAGGACTTTCCTGCACGCACTGTGAAATTCCCTTCGGCCAGCAACAAGGGTCATCCACAGGTGCAGGGCGTTGAGAAATTCGCCGAACTGATGGCCAAGAAAACCAATGGCAAATTCAAGGTGCAGGCTTTCCCGGGCGGCGCTTTGGGGCCTGACCTGCAGACGGTCTCGGCCATGCAGGGCGGTACTGTGGAGATGACGGTCATGAACGCCAGCCTGTTGGCCGGTGTTTCCAAAGAGATGGCCATCTTCGACTTTCCCTTCATGTTCAACAACACCCGCGAAGCCGACGCCGTGTCGGACGGCCCGGTGGGTCAGAAGCTGCTGGACAAGCTGCAGGAAAAAGGCCTGGTGGGTCTGGCTTACTGGGATCTGGGTTTCCGTCAGGTGCACACCGGCAAGAAACCGATCGCCAAAGCCGATGATTTCAAGGGCATGAAGATGCGCGTGATCCCCACGCCGATCTACGTGGACTTCATGAAGTCGCTGGGTGCATCGCCCGTGCCTCTGCCTTTCACCGAGACCTACACCGCCATGGAGCAGGGCGCGATCGACGGCATGACCAACCCGCTGCTCAACATCCCCGATGGCAAGTACGAAGAAGTCTCTAAATACCTGACCATCACCAACCACATGTACACCCCGCAGGCGGTGGTGGTGAGCAAGAAGTTCTGGGACAAGCTCACACCTGCCGAGCAAAAGCTGATGCGCGAAACCGCACAGGAAACCGCCATCTACCAGCGCAAGGTGGCCCGCGATGCAGCAGCCGTTGTGCTGACCGAGATCAAGAAAAAAGGCATGACCGTGTTCGAGCTGCCACCCGAAGAGATCGCCAAGCTGCGAGAGCGCTCCAAGCCTGTGGTCGACAAATACACCAACGACCTGGGTCCTATCGTGGGCGAAATGTACGCAGCGGTGGACAAGGCCCGCAAGGCCAAGTGAGCCAGTCGTCCTGAGGGCTCAGCGCATGTGCAGACGGGCTCCCGTCTGTGTCATCGCGGCCTTCAGGATGTGGCCGTGGGTGGAGTCTGTGCAGAACAGGGTGCGCCGGTCGGTACCGCCAAACGCCAGGTTGGTGACCGATGCACCGGGCGGCCCGGTCAGCACTTCTTCGGGCTCGGCACGCTGGCCCAGCACCCACACATATGCCAGCCCCGGGTTGGCCACCAGCAGGCGACCGCGCTCGTCCATGGCCAGGCCATCCGGGCCGCTGGGGCCGTAGGACGTGAAAAACTGTCCCGCCTTGGAGACGCTGCCGTCGGCCAGGAGCGGCATGCGCCAGACGCAGTTGCCGCGTGTGGCGGCCACGAACAAAAAGCGCTCGTCGTTCGACAACACGATGCCGTTGGGGCTGGGAACGTTGGACAGCAGCATGTCCAGCCGCCCCTCGGGGGCAAGGCGGTAAACGCGGCCCGTGGGGTCATGCAGGCCGGTCTGGCCCTGATCGGTGAAATACAGGTTGCCCTTGGAATCGAACACCAGGTCGTTCACGCCCTTGAAGCGTTCGCTGTTGCGCCGCTCCAGGAAGGGGCGCACCTGGCCGCTTTGCACATCCAGCACGACCAGACCGTTCTTGTAGTCGGTGACCAGCAACTGCCCGGCGCTCAGGAACTTCATGCCGTTGGGCTCGCCGTCCCACTGCGCCACCAAGTCCCATGCGCCTTGCGGGTCGATGCGGAACACGCGGCCAAACGGGATGTCGGTCACGTACAGGTTGCCCGCTTCGTCAAATACCGGCCCTTCCAGAAACGAATCCGCCAGCCGCCCGCCCTGGTTCACGTCGGCCCAATGGCTGCGCACGCCGATGTTGCGGTATTTTTCGGGCATGGAACTGAACAGTTCCAGGGGGCGAACGGTGGGTGAATTCAGAAGGAACATGGTGGGCTTATTCTGCCTTGAGGTGGAGATCGCGGGCGAGTTGGGTGTAGGCCTTGGCGTCGCGGTCCATGTCGCCACCAAAAGCCTCGCGACAGCTGAGCTGCGGCTCCATGCCCAGGCCTTGCAACTTGCTCACGGTGCTGGCTTGCTCAGTGAACTGCTTGGCCACTTTCTCCAGCGACTGCAGCACGGCCACCGGTGTGCCCGCCGGGGCCAGCAGGCCATACCAGGCGTCGGCCGAATAGCCTTTGACACCCGCCTCGGCAAAGGTGGGCACACCCGGCAGCAGGGCCGAGCGGCGCGGTGACGCTACCGCCAGCGCTGTCAGCTTGCCCGCCTGCACCTGCGGCAACACCGAGCCCAGCGTGGCAAACGAGCTGTCGAGCTGGCCGCCCATCACATCGGTCACCACCTGGGCGGCACCTTTGTAGGGAATGTGGTTCATGCTCAGGCCGGTCATGCGCAGGAATTGCTCGGTGGCAAAGTGGCCCGAGCTGCCAGTGCCTGGCGTGCCGTAGCTGCGTTGACCCGGCGCTTCGCGCACCTGCTGCATGAAGGCGCTCAGGGTTTTGGCCGTCATGGCCGGGCCGGTCACCAGCACGGTGGGGCTCACAGCCAGGGTGCAGATGGGCGCAAAGGAGCGCACGGCATCGAATTTGACGCGGGCGCTGTAGAGCGCCGGGATCATGGTGTGGTTGGTGGCCGCCAGCAGCAAGGTGTAGCCGTCTGCCGGCGCAGAAGCCACGGCCTCGGCCGCCAGGATGGTGTTGGCACCGGGCTTGTTGTCCACGATGACGGGCTGGCCCAATGCACGCGCAGCGTGCTCGGCAAAGGCGCGGGCCACCACATCGGTGGGGCCGCCAGCCGAGAAGCCGACGACGATGCGCACCGGCTTGCCAGGCCAGGCCTGCGCCCAGGCGCTGGCCGCAGCCAGGCTCAGCAGCGCCGTGGCGGCCAGGCGAAGTTGAAATCGCAGTTGCATGCGGGGCCTTTATTCTTTCTTGATGCCTGCAGCCTTGACCGTGGCGGCCCAGCGGCCGGATTCGGCCGTCAGGTACTTGCGGAAGTCTTCGGGCGAAGAGGCCACGATGCGCGAACCCAGGCTGTCGAATTTGGCTTTGATCTCGGGCGTGGCCAACACCTCACGCAGGGCGGTGTTAAGGCGTTTGACAATGTCTGCCGGTGTGCCGTGCGGCAGGAAGACGCCGTTCCACTCGTAGGACTCGTAGGGCTTGCCGATCACTTCGGCCACGGTGGGCACGTCAGGGAACAGTGGGTTGCGCTGGGCCGAGGAGATGGCCAAAGCCCTGACCAGCCCGCTCTTCACATGGCCGCTGATGGCGGGCAGGTTGAAAAAGCCCATGTCGACTTCGGCCGCGATGGTGCCGGTGATCGCCAGGCCACCGCTCTTGTACGGGATGTGGAGCATGCTCACCCCGGCGGACTGGTTCATCAGCTCAGGGGCCATGTACTGCACCGTGCCCTGACCGCCCGAGGCGAAGGTCAACTTGCCGGGTGCAGCCTTGCCCGCCTTGATCAGCTCTGCCGCCGTGGCGTAGGGCGATGCCTTGGGCACGGTCATCAGCATGGGGGTCACACCCACCTGGGTCACCGGGATCAGGTCCTTGTCGGCGTCGAAAGGCAGTTTTTGCAGGTGCGGGTTGATCGAAAACGGGGTGGCGTCGTACAGGACAGTGAAGCCGTCGGGCGTGGCCTGGGCCACGGCCTGTGCGCCAATGACGCCGCTGGCCCCGGCCTTGTTGACCACCACCACCGAGGTGCCCAGCTTGGGGCCCAGGTGCTGGCCGATCAGGCGCGCCAGCGCGTCGGCCGTACCACCGGGGGCATAGGGCACGACGATGCTGATGGTTTTGCCCTCAGGCCAGGCGGCGTAAGCGGCAGGTGCCGCTACGGACAAAGCCAGGCTGACGGCGGTCAGCAGTGTGTTGAAGGTTCTGCGTTGCATGGTGTCTTCCTCTTGAACAGGGTGTGTATTTAAACGGTCGCGATAGGGGTCACAGGCGATCCGGCAGCACCGGGCAGGCGCAGCGGCGGGGCCGTCAGCAAGAAGCGCGAGCGACCAGCGGCGCGCAGCCAGTGCGCCAGTGGCGTGAGCCACCAGAGCTCGCCCAGGTGGATGCCGTTCTTGAACAGGCAGTGCTCGTGCAGCGGCAGGCGTGGCCCGCGCAATGGCGTGCTTTGCGTGAGCGATGGGCCAGGCACCAGCTCGACAGCCGGGTTGTCGGCCACCAGGCAGGCCAGGCGCGTGTCGGTGATCCAGTTCAGCAGGCGTGCGTCCGTGCCGTCCAGGCCGCTGCCGGTCGCGTGCAGGTGTTTCACGTCGGGCTGCTTGCGCATGGCCAGCAGGGTGTCGGCAAAGCCGGTGTGCAGGCAGACCATGTCGCCTTCTTCCACCGCGATCCGGTCGGCGTCGAGGATGCGCATCAGCTGCTCATAGCCCACGGCCACACGCTGGCGGCCAATGTGCTTGTCCAGGTCGATCAGCACGCCTCGGCCTTGTGCGCCGTGCACGGCCAGATTGGCCACGCCCAAAGCGCCCGCGTCCGGGTCGGGGTAGCGCGCCCAGTCTTGCGGGGCTTGCGCATCGGTGTGGCCGGGGTGCAGGTCGGTGCCCGCGCGAAAACCGTTGTAGAACACGGCTTCTGCTTCGCCGTCACCGTTCGCATCGAAGCGGCTGCCGATGTGCGCCAGGCTGTCCCACTGCGTGGAGTACTGGGTGTTCATCAGCATGACTTCGTCGCAGACGACATCGGTCAGATTCGGGTCTTCGCTGGCATACGACCAGCAAAAACCTTGTACGCCTTGGCTCGCGCCATCGCGCAGCGTGCCGTAAAGCCGGGGCGGCAAGCGGCGACCATTGAGCGCCATGCCACCGGGCACATCCAGTGGCAGCGAGAGGCAAAACGTCAGCCCTTCGCGCACCTCGCCCATGCCCTGGCGCACCTTGGCAGGTGTGACCAGGTTCATGCGGCCCAAGCGGTCATCAGGCCCGAACTCGCCCCAGTGGCTGCCGGGGGGTGAATGCTTCCAGCGCGGCGTCATGGCTTGGCCCTGTCAGGCCGCAGCGGGCTGGGCCAGAACGTCCAGCACATTGCGCGCTGCGCCCACACCCATGTTGATGTAGGCATCGCCCGTCACGCCGCCGATGTGCGGGCTCAGGAGGATATTCGGTGCGTTGTGGAAGATGTGCTTTGCGGTCATGGGCTCGACCGCAAAGCTGTCCAGCCCTGCCGCGAACACCTGGCGCGACTGCACGGCGGCCAGCAGGTCCGCCTCATTGACCAGTCCACCCCGGGCGGTGTTGACCACAATCACGCCTTTTTTGCATTGCGCCAGCGTTTGCGCGTTGACCATGCCACGGTTCTCGGGCGTGAGCGGGCAGTGCAGCGAAATCGCATCGGATTCGCGCCAGAGGGTATCCAAGTCCACCGCCTGGATGTAATCCGGCAGGTTCTTCGCAAAGGGGTCAAAGCCCAGCACCTTCATGCCCATGGCGTCGCACATGCGCGCAAAGCGCTGGCCGATCGCGCCCAGGCCCACCAGACCAATGGTGCGGCCATGCAGCTCGATGCTCTTGTGCGTGGCCTTGTCCCAGTGGCCCGCGTGCATGCGGCTGTTGAGTGGCACCACCGATTTGGCGCAGGCCAGCAGCAAGGCCAGGGCCTGCTCGGCCACGGCGGCGGCGTTGGCCCCGATGGCGGCGCGCACTTCAATGCCGCGCGCCTGGGCGGCTTCTTTGTCGATGGTGTCGGTGCCGCTGCCGTGTTTGGAGATCACGCGCAGCGAGGGCGCGGCGTCCATGACCTTGGCACCTACCGCGCCGTAGCGCACGATGATGGCCACCGGGTCATGCTGTTGGCACAGGGCCACCATGTCGTCCTCGGTCGGGGTTTTGCCTGCGTAGACGATCTCGAAGTCGGTCAGCAGGTCCAGCGCTTGCTGCGCCAGATCGGCGCCAGTCACGATGAGGGCGGGACGGCTCACAGTGTTTCTCCGTCCTTGAGCACGCCTGCAGCGCGCAGCGAGGGCACCAGCCAGGAGGCGGCGGTTTTGCCTTCCTTGATCTGGGCAATGCGCTTGGCTTCGTCTTCGACCTTTTTATGCGCAGCGGGGATCAGGCTGGCGAGCTTGTCTTTCTCGACCACCACGATGCCGTCGGCATCGGCCAGCACAAAGTCACCGGCCTGCACGCTCACGCCACCGCAGCTGATGGGGTGACCGATGCGGCCGCCGATGTTCTTGGTCGGGCCGTTGGGGTTGGTGCCCACCGAGAAGACAGGGAAGTCCATCTCGTCGATTTCCAGGCTGTCGCGCACCGCGCCGTCCACGATCACACCGGCAATGCCCAGCTGGCGGCAGGCGGTCATCATGATGGTGCCCATCAGCGCCGAGGTCTGGTCGCCCTTGCCGTCGATCACCAGCACATCGCCGGGTTTGGCCATGGCCATGGCGGCGTGGATCATCAGGTTGTCGCCGGGACGCACTTCGACCGTCAGGGCGGGGCCTGCGACCTTCATGCGCGGGCGCAGGGCCTGGATGCGGCCATGCATGGCACCGCGGCGACCGGCCACGTCGGCCAGGATGGCGGCCTGAAACTCTTCGGCCTGCTGGACCAGTTCGGGGGAAACGCGCTCGAAGTCGCGGAGGATGTCTTGGCTCATGGTGTTGTCCTTGTGTGAAATGAAAATGGAATTCAGTCGGCCTGGATGCCGCCGGTGCGGATGACCTGGGCCCAGGTGGCCGAGTCCTTGGTCTGGGTGTCGCTCAGCGTTTTGGGCGCACCGCCCACCAGGGTGATGCCGAGCTTGTCCGCCAATTCGGTGATGCTGCTCTCGCGCAGGGCTTTGTTGATTTCTGCGTTCAGGCGTTGCACCACGGGGGCCGGGGTTCGGGCGGGCAGGTAGATGCCTTGCCACTGCTCGACCACAAAGTCTTTCTGACCAGCCTCGGCCATGGTGGGCACATCGGGCAGCACCTTCAGGCGGGTGGCCGAAGTGGCTGCCAGGGCGCGCAGCTTGCCCGCCTTGACATGCGGCAGCGCGGCGGTCACCGGGGCGAACATGAACTGCACCTGGCCACCCAGGGTGTCCTGCAGCGCAGGGGTGTCGCCTTTGTAAGGCACGTGGATGAAGCGCACGCCGTTGCGCTGGCCCAGCAGCTCGGCCTGCATCTGCAAGATGGTGCCGTTGCCGCCGGAGGCAAAGGCGATCTCACCGGGTTTGGCTTTGGCGGCCTGCAGCAAGGCGCTCACAGACGCATAAGGTTGCGAGGCCGCGACCACCAGCAGGTGAGGGATGGTGCCCACCAGCGCCACAGGCTCCAGATCGTGCAAGGGGTCGTAGGGCAGCTTGGCCATCAGGTGCGGTGCGATGGCCTGGGCACCGATGGTGGTGTGCAGCATGGTGTGGCCATCGGCTGGGGCCTTGGCCACAAATGCCCCGCCAATCGTGCCTGTGGCACCGGGCTTGTTGTCCACCACCACAGTGGCGTTCAGCGAGGTCGCCATGCGCTGGGCCAGGGCCCGGCCCAGCACATCGGTGCTGCCTGCGGCGGGGTAGGGGATGACCCAGGAAACAGGTCGTGCAGCGGGCCAGTCGCTTTGGGCCTGGGCGACAGGGCTCAGAGTGGATGCCAGGCTGGCAGCCAGCAGGGCGCAGAGGGTTTGACGGCGAATCAGGTTCATGGTCGGGTTCATGTTTTCAGTCGACTTTGGCACCGGACGCCTTGACCACGCCCCCCCATTTGACGATGTCGCTGCGGATCAGCTTGCCGAACTGGTCTGCGGATGCGGGGCTCACATCCAGGCCCTGGTCTTCCAGTTTCTTGCGCAAGTCAGGAGCGCTGAGGGCCTTGTTCAGCTCGGTGTTGACCGATGTCACCACCGAGGCGGGCAGGTTGGCCGGGCCCAGCAGGCCGAACCAGGTCACGGCCTCGAAGCCCTTGTAGCCGGACTCGGCCACCGTGGGCACCTGCGGCAGGTCGTCGGTGCGCTTGGAGGCGGTCACGGCCAGGGCACGCAGTTTGCCGCTCTTGATGTGGCCCAGCAAGGTGGGCACCGAAGAAACATAGATGTGCACCAAGCCGCCGATGACATCGGTCAGGCCCTGCGATGCCCCCTTGTAAGGGACATGGGTGAGTTTGACGCCCGTTTCACGCTGGAACATCTCGGTGGCCAGGTGGGCCACCGTGCCGTTGCCCGACGTGGCGTAGTTCAGACCACCGGGCTGGGTCTTGGCTGCGGCCACGGCGTCTGCCAGGGTTTTGTAGGGCGAGTTGGCGGCCACGACCAGGGCCAGCGGTGCGCTGCCGATCAGGCCCACAGGGGTCAGGTCCTTGAGTGGGTCATAGGGCAGCTTGCTGTACAGGGTGGGGTTGATGGCCAGGTTGCTGGTCTGGCCAATGACCAGGTTGTAGCCATCGGCCGGAGCCTTGGCCACCGTGTCGATGCCCAGGTTGCCGCCAGAGCCGGGCTTGTTGTCCACGATGAAGGTCCATTTGGTGGTGGCAGTGAGTTTGTTGCTCACGTCACGGGCCACGATGTCGGTGCCACCACCCGCCGGGAAAGGCACCACCAGACGGATGGGCTTGGCAGGCCAGGTGTCGGCCAGGCTGCTGAACGAGGTCAGTGTCGTCAACAAAGCGAGTGTGAGCGTACGGCGCTGCATTCGGATGGTCATGCTTGTCTCTCAGGTATCGAATTGGCTTGGCCGCGACTTTAGGTGCGTATTTCATTCAATACAATCATGTTTCGTAGAATGAAAGATGTTTCATGCCGCAACATAAAAAAACCTCTGCCAATGACTTGCCTGCCAAACCGATCGATGGTGGCGTCATTGCCGTGGCTCGAGCTCTGCAGGTGATGGAGGCTTTTCGCATTGGCGAGCGGCAATTGCCGCTGGCCGAACTCAGCCGCCGCACTGCGCTGCACAACACCACCGTGCTGCGTCTGGCCAGAACGCTGGCCCAGTCAGGTTTCATGGTGCAAAGCGAGGACGGGCAGTGGCGGCTCGGTCCGGCGGCGGGCTGGCTGGGGGCGCGTTACCAGGCCGGCTTTGACATCAACAACGTGGTCGAACCCACGCTGCGCGATTTGTCGCTGGCCACGCACGAGAGCGCATCGTTTTATGTGCGCGAGGGCCAGGAGCGTGCCTGCATCTCGCGTGTGGAGGGGCCGCAGTCGGTGCGCCACCATGTGCGCATCGGCATGCGCCTGCCTTTGAGTCTGGGCGCGCCCGGGCGAGTGATCCTGGCTTTTTCGGGGGAAGCAGGCGAGGTATACGAAGAAATCCGCCGCCGTGGCTACCATGTCTCGATGGGGGAACGGGAACCGCAGGTGTCGAGCGTGGCGGCGCCCGTGTTTGGCCTCAATTGGCGTTTGCTGGGCTCCATGTGCATTTCTGGGCCCACTTCACGGCTGAACCAGGCCCAGTTGGAGGCGTTCGCGCAGACCGTGATGGATGCGGCCAACCGTTTGTCTTATGCACTGGCCGGGGCGCGCTCGGCGGAGACTCCCAAGGTGATTTCCACCTGGCATCCCTGAAAAAACAAAGCCTGCGGGCGCAGGCTTTTCAGGGTCAGATGTGCAGCGCGGCCAGTGCGCCGATCACCACACCAATGGCACCGGCGCCGTACATCACGTATTCCAGCCATTTGCGGCGTGACAGCAGGGCAATGGCCGCCATGGCGATGGCCACCTGCAGCACCGTGGTGGCCTGGGCCCAGCGGTGGTGCTGGTGCATCTGCTCGTCAGACAGCTCGTCCCAATGCTTGGACTCGGCTTCCAGCTTTTCTGCCGCGGCCTTGATGTCGGATTTTTCACCCTTGTAGCGCTTGATTTCGTCCTGATAGAACTCTTTCTTGCCGGGGGCCAGCTCCATGGCCAGCTCGCTCAGGTTTTGCTTGCTGCTTTTGGCCTGGTAGTAGTTCCACTGGTTGGAGGCTTCGGTCTTCTTGATGGCCGCGTTGTTTTTGTACAGGCCTGCATTGGCCTGGGTGGCACCGCCCATGTAGCCAAAAATCGCGCCCACAGTGGCGATGATGGCGGTGAACATGGCGATCGAGCTGGTGTGGCCGTCGCCATGGCCCTGAGCGGCATGCTCCAGTTCGTGGTCGTGGGGGCCGTGAACGTGAAAACCGTGTCCTGACATGGGTGTCTCCTCAAATGGCGTGTTGAAAGCTCACAAAACTGTAGGGCAGGCCGTTGGCTGCCACGTGCGATTCGCGCTGGATTTGAGTCCAGCCGGTGCCCAGCTCGGGAGCGAAGGCGTCGCCTTCAAAATCCGCGTCGATTTCGGTGACCACCGCCGTGCTGGCCAGCGGTTCGGCCTGGCGGTAGATTTCGGCCCCACCCATGATCCAGGCGTCAGGCACGTCGCCGCACAGGCGCATGGCTTCGTTGATCGAGCTGGCGCGCAGTGCGCCCTCAGCCTGCCAGTCGCTCTGGCGGGTGACGACGATGTTCAGACGCCCAGGCAGAGGGCGAAATCGTGCGGGCAGCGAGTCCCAGGTTTTGCGGCCCATGATGACCGGCTGGCCCAGCGTGACGCGTTTGAAGTGCGCCAGGTCTTCGGGCAGGTGCCAGGGCATCTGCCCATCTTTGCCAATGGTGCCGTTGCGGGCGCGGGCGTAAATCAGATGCAGCTTCATCAGACAGCGACCGGGGCCTTGATGGCCGGATGGCATTCGTAACCCAGCACCTCGAAGTCTTCGTATTCGTAATCGAAGATCGACGCGGGTTTGCGTTTGATGTTCAGCGTCGGGTAGGCCATGGGCGTACGGCTCAGCTGCAGCGCCACTTGCTCGTGGTGGTTGCTGTAGATGTGGCAATCGCCACCCGTCCAGATGAAGTCGCCCACGTCCATGTCGCACTGCTGCGCGACCATGTGCGTCAACAGCGCATAACTGGCGATGTTGAAGGGAACGCCCAGAAAGATGTCGGCGCTGCGCTGGTAGAGCTGGCAGCTCAGTTGGGGCTTGTCGCCTGCTTTTTGCGGTGGCGCCACATAGAACTGGAAGAAAGCATGGCAAGGCATCAGCGCCATCTGGTCCAACTCGGCCACGTTCCAGGCGCTCACGATGATGCGGCGGCTGTCGGGGTTGGCTTTGAGCGTGTCCATGACTTGCTGGATCTGGTCGATGTGGCCACCGTTCGGTGTGGGCCAGTTGCGCCATTGCACGCCGTACACCGGACCGAGATCGCCGTCTTCACGGGCCCATTCGTCCCAGATGGTGCAGCCGCGCTCCTGCAGCCATTTGACGTTGCTGTCACCACGCAAAAACCACAGCAGCTCGACGATGATGGCTTTGAGGAACACCTTCTTGGTCGTGACCAGTGGAAAGCCCTCGCTCAGGTCAAAACGCATCTGGTGGCCAAACACACTGCGCGTACCGGTGCCGGTGCGGTCACCCTTTTGCACCCCTGTCGTGTAGACGTGGCGCATGAAGTCTTCGTACTGGCTGCGGATGGGGCGTACAGGGATGTTCATGGCTTGGAAGTGTAAGGTGATTTCAGCCCAGCACCCGTCCTGGGTTGAGCAGGTTTTGCGGGTCCAGCGCCTGCTTGACGGCGCGCATCATGGCCAGGGCCGTGGGGTCCTTGTAGAGCGGCAGTTTGTCCACTTTCAGTTCGCCCACGCCGTGCTCGGCGCTGATCGAGCCGTGGTGGCGCATCACCTGGTCAAACACCAAAGTGTTGACGCGTTCTTCCCAGTCGCGCAGAAAGGCCTGGCCATCGGCCCCTTCCGGGGCTTGCACGTTGTAATGCAGGTTACCGTCGCCCAGGTGGCCAAAGTCCACCATGCGCACACCGGGAATCTCGCGGGCCAGCAGGGCATCGGTTTCGGCCACAAAAGCCGGGATGCGTGAGACCGGAATGCTGATGTCGTGCTTGATGTTCAGGCCTTCTTCGGCCTGCGCCATGGTGATGCTTTCGCGGATGTGCCACAGGCCATGCGCCTGGCTCAGGTTTTCGGCGACCACCGCGTCACTCACGCAGCCCTGTTCCAGGGCGGTCTCCAGCAGGGTTTCAAACTGTGCGCGGGCATGCGCCTCGTTTTCGCTGTCGGAGTTTTCCAGCAGCACACACCACGGGGTTTCCTTGAACAGTGGCACGCGCAGCTGGGGGTAGTGCTTGTCGACCAGGCTGAGGGCAAACTGGCCCATGACCTCGAAGCCGGTCAGGCCAGGGCCGAGCGCCTGGTGCGCCAGGCCCAGCAATTGCACAGCGGCTTCCATGCTGGGCACGGCGGCCCAGGCGGTCAGCTGCGCGGCAGGCTGAGGGTAGAGCTTCATGGTGGCGGCGGTGATGATGCCCAGCGTGCCTTCGCTGCCGATCATGAGGTTGCGCAGGTCGTAGCCGGTGTTGTCTTTGCGTAAACCGGTCAGGCCGTTCCAGACCTCGCCTTGGGCGTTGACTACTTCCAGGCCCAGGCACAGCTCGCGGGTGTTGCCGTAGCGCACCACCTGCGTGCCTCCGGCGTTGGTGCCCAGGTTGCCGCCAATCGTGCAGCTGCCTTCGGCGCCCAGGCTCAGGGGGAACAGGAAGCCCGCGTTGTCGGCGGCGGCCTGCAGGTTTTGCAGCACACAACCGGCTTCTACGGTGATGGTCAGGTTGGCCGGGTCGATGGCGCGCACCGCGTTCATGCGGGTCATGCTGAGCACCACCTGGGTGCCCGTGTCGTCAGGTACGCCACCCACCACCAGGCCAGTGTTGCCGCCCTGCGGCACGATGGCCGTGCCGCAGGCGGCGCAGGCCTTGACCACCGCAGCCACTTCAGACGTGCTGCCGGGTCGCACCACGGCCAGGGCGCGGCCTTTGACGCGTTTGCGCCAGTCCTGTTCCCAAGCCGACAGATCGACTCCTGGGTCGTCGTGGGTGAGGACGTTGGCATCGCCGCAGAGGCTTTTGAGGGTGGTGATCAGGGTGTTCATGGGGTCTCCGGGGTCGACTCGGCTGCCAGACGCACCGCCTGGAAGCGCCAGCGCACATGCAGCGTGCAGGCCGTGAACAGGACAATGCACAGCAGTCCTTCCAGCATGGCCAGCCCGGCAGACGGCCAGCGGTCACTCCAGCCACGCACGGCGGCTTCAGTGAAATACAGCCAGATCAGCAGGCTGACCCAGCGGTAGGTGTACATGCGGTTCTTGAGCAGGCCGGCCAGGGGGATGCACAGGGGCAGCACCTTGATGGCCCACCAGGAGCCGCCTGGACGCAAAGGTGCAAGCCACAGCTCCCAGGCCAGACCCAGCAGGATCAGGCCCAGCAGACTGCCTGTGGCCAGCCAGCGGGTCAGCTCAACACGGCGGCGAAGGTTTTCGGGGTTTGGGTTCATGGCGGTGGCATCATACCGGCCATGGCAATTTCCTCTTTGAAGACTTCCTGGCGCGAACAGGCCCTGAACTGGTGGCAGGAGCTGGCCGCGGTGCCCTGGCGGCAGATGGCCGGTATCTTGTCCGGTCGCTTTCGTGACGCCCGGCTCGGGGTCAGTGCCAGTTCGCTCACCTTCACCACCGTGCTGGCCCTGGTGCCCCTGTTCACGGTGGGTCTGGCGGTGTTCAGTGCGTTTCCGGTGTTTGGCCAGTTCCAGGACACGATCCAGCGCTGGCTGATCGAAAGCCTGGTGCCTGAGAGCATTGCCCGGCAGGTACTGGGCTACCTGACACAGTTTTCCCGCAAGGCCAGCCGCCTGGGCTCGATGGGTTTTGTGGCCGTGCTGGTGTCTGCGCTGGCCTTGATGGTGACGATCGAGCGCACGCTGGGCCAGATCTGGCGCGTCAACCGCCAGCGTCCGCTGGCGCAGCGGGTACTGCTGTACTGGTCAGCCATCACGCTGGGGCCCTTGTTGCTGGGGGCCAGTCTGGTCATCACGTCCTACCTGCTGAGCGCGTCGCGTGACGTGGTGGACACCTTGCCCGCGTTCCTGCGCTGGTTCCTCGACAGTTTTGAGTTCGTGCTGTTGGCGCTGTGCCTCAGCGGGGTTTATTTTTATGTGCCCTACACCGCGGTGCGCTGGCGCCACGCGCTGACAGCGGGCCTCATGGGCACCTTGGGCATCGAACTGGCCAAAAAACTGCTGGCGCTTTACTTGGCGCAGATTCCGACCTATTCGGCCATTTATGGTGCCTTTGCCGCAGTGCCGATTTTGCTGGTCTGGATTTATGTGGCCTGGGTGGTGGTTTTGTTGGGTGCCGTGGTGGCGGCCAGCTTGCCCGAGCTGGGGCGGCAGCGTTTGCGCATGCCCGAGGGGCCCGATTGGCACTTTCGCCTGGCCCTGCAGGTGCTGGCCCATTTGCAGGCCTTGAAAAATGAGCCCGCCAAAGGTGCAAGTGCGAATGACATGACCCAGGCCTTGCAGGTGTCTCCGGCCGACATGGCCCAGGTGCTGGAGGCGCTGCAGGCGCTGGACTGGATCGGTGTCCTGCGTGACGGGCAGGGTGCTTTGCATTCGCGTCATGTGTTGCTGGTGGACAGCCAGTCGACCCTGGTCGAGCCCTTGCTGGAGCGCCTGGTGCTGAGCCGATCCTCGCCCGAGGACCCGGTGTGGACGCAGACCGGTTTGGCGCAATTGCGCCTGTCACAGCTCTTGTGAGCGCATCATCCGGTCACGCCGGGCCAGGCTGGGGAACCAGCGGGCCCACAAGAGCGCCACGGCGATGGTGCCCAGCCCTCCGCTGACCACCGACACCTCGGGACCCCAAAGCGCAGCAACCGATCCGGATTCGAACTCGCCCAGTTGATTGGAAGCGCCAATGAAGATGGTGTTGACAGCGGCTGTGCGGCCCCGCATGTCGTCGGGTGTTTCCAGCTGCATCAGCGTCAGGCGGGTGACCACGCTGATGTTGTCGGCGGCGCCGGTCACTGCCAGGGCCAGCACCGACAGCCACAGGTGGTGGGACAGCCCAAACACCACCGTGGCCAAGCCGAACACGGCCACCGCGATCAGCAAGCGCTGCCCAATACGCCGCTGCAGGGGCCAGCGGGCCAGCACCAGCGACGTGAGCAACGCACCGCCTGCCGGGGCGGCACGCAGCAGGCCCAGGCCCTCAGGCCCGACATGAAGGATGTCCCGCGCATAGATGGGCAGCAAGGCGGTGGCACCGCCCAGCAGCACCGCAAACAGATCGAGCGAAGTCGCGCCGAGCAGGATTTTGTGCTGCCAGACGAACACCACCCCGGCCAGCAGGGTGCGCAGCGATGCGGCCTGCGTTGACGGTTTGTGCGGGTACTGCACCGTGAGGGTGAGCCCGCCTGCCAGCAACAGAAGTGCTGTGCAGCAGGCGTACACCGTGTCGGCCCCCGAGGCATAGAACACACCGCCCAGCGCAGGCCCCAGAATGACCGCGGCCTGCACGCCGCTGGAGCTCAGGGCAATGGCCCTGGGCAGCAAGCGCGGCGGCACCAGCAAAGGGGTCAGAGCCTGCTGTGCAGGCATCTGGAACGCCCGGGCCACGCCCAGCAGGGCTGAAATCCAGAAGATCAGTTCTCGTGAGGCAAAGCCGCCCCGGTGAGCCGTCAGCAGGCACAGCGCCACCACGGCCTGCAGCAGCATGCAGGTTGCAAAAATCCGGCCCCGGTGGACCTTGTCGGCCACATGTCCGGCAGGCAAGGTCATCAGCAAGGCGGGCACGAACTGGATCAGGCCGACTATGCCCAGGTCCCAGGCGCTGGAGGTGAGGTCGTACATATGCCAGGCCACGGCCACCATCAGCATCTGGTTGGCGGTGATGCCCGACAGCCGGGCCATCAGGAAACGAATGAAGGGGCGTGATGCCCACAGCTGGGCGAGTTCGGATGTCAAGTCAGGTTCCAGGCGGAGCGCGCCGCTTCAAAAGGGGATTTTGCGGGTCCAGATGTCCTTGTACATGGCCCAGTCGCCCATGAAGCTGTAGAACGGGCGCTTGAAGCTGGCGGGTTTGTTTTTTTCGAAGCCAAAGTGCCCCACCCAGGCGCAGCCGTAGCCGCACAGCAGGCCGTACAGAAGGTACTGCGGCTTGCCCGTGACGGCCAGCATGACCAGGCAGATCAGCGAGAGGGTACTGCCCACAAAGTGCAGGCGGCGGCAGGTGCGGTCGCTGTGCTCGCTCAGGTAGAAGGGGTAGAACTCGGCAAAGCTGGCGTGCACGGGGGGGGTGTCGGTCTGTGCCATCTGTTGTTTCCTCGGTTTTTCAGTTCAGTGCAAAGGGCGCGTTCAGGAAGCCCCTGAAACGTGCCCGGCCGCCACGCAGTGGGGCCTGGCTGAGCCGGTAGTCGGGAAAGCGCTGAATAAAGCGGCCAATCGCGATGCGGCCTTCCAGCCGTGCCAGGCTCAGCCCTGCGCACTGGTGCGGACCAAAGCCAAAGGCCAGGTGCTTGTTGCCTTCACGACGCAGGTTCAGCACCTCGGGGTCACTGTATTGGGCCGGGTCGCGGTTGGCCGCGCCAATGCACAGGGTGATCAGCGTGCCTTCGGGAAAATCCAAGCCGCCAATGGTGCAGGCCTTGAGTGCACGGCGGTTGCCCAGCTGATTGGACGATTCAAAACGCAGGAACTCGTCCACCGCCAGCGCAAGGATTTGCTCGCGGGCTTCTTCAGTGGCGGCGGCTTTCAGATCGGCCTGGAGCTGCTTGCGCTGCACGGGCCACTCTTGCAAGGTGATGAGCGCGTTGCCGATCAGGTTGGTGGTGGTTTCGTGCCCGGCGTTGAGCAGGAACACGCAGTTCTGAAGCAGCTCCACCTCGCTCAGGGCTTCGCCACCGTCCTCGCCCTGGATCAGGCGGGTCAGCACATCCTGCTCGGGGTTGCCAGGGTTTCGACGCCGCTCGGCCACCAGGCCGCGCAGATAGTCCAGAAAGTCGATCACGCTTTGGTTGCCCAGCGTCTCCTGTTCGGATGTCAGGGCGGGTTCGAGCGCACCCAGAATGGCCAGAGACCAGCGACGCAGCGGTTCGCGCTCAGCGTGCGGGACGCCCAGCAGGTTGCCGATGATCTCCACTGGAATGGCCGAGGCAAAGTCTTCGATCAGGTCGCCACCGCCACGTGCCTCCATGCGGTCCAGCAGGCTGTCCACCAGCGTGATCAGGCCCGGGGCCATGCCGTCAATGGCACGGCGGGTGAGTGCACCCATGATGATGCGGCGCACGCGGGTGTGCAGCGGCGGGTCGTTGAACACCAGACTGTGGGTGTGGTGTTCGTACAGGGGTGCCACACCGCCGGCAGCGGTGTAGGGGGGCGCATTGAAAGGGGCGTGGTTGTACTTGGGCCCAAATTCCACCTGCTTGTCCGAGCTGAAGGTGTGCGCGTCGCGGTAGACCGCCACCAGGTCCGCATGGCGCGTGAGGAAGACCGAGCCGTCGGGCATGCGGTGCATAGGGGCATGTTCGCGCAGTGCCGCGTACACCGGGTAGGGGTTGGCCAGAAAGTCTGTGGGCAGCTGGCGCAGGTCCAGTGTGGCGGCAATTTCAGCTGCCCGCTCGGGCGTCATGGATGGCGTGATGGCGTTCATTTTTTAGGGGCCGCGACCTTGCGGCGATCAAGGCTGGTGTGCCTGTTGCGTCAATGTCTAGACCTTTAAGAAATCCTTGAGGGCCTGCAGCACGCCGTCGGGCGCTTCGGTCATGAGCGAGTGTCCGGCGGGCAGCTTGACGACTTGGGCAAGCCTGGCTTTTGCCACCAGGCCTTGCGCGGCCTTGGGCGGCGTCATCTGGTCCTGGCTGCCCAGCACGAACAGGGTCGGGCATTGCACGCGTTCCATCGCGGCTTCGCCACCCGCATAGCTGTCGCAGGCCTTGAAGCCGGTGAAAAACACATTGACCTTGCGGTTGCTGGCCAGTACGCGGCGCATCAGGGCGCGGCTGCCGCCGTACAACCAGGTGCCGGGGCCAAGCGCCGAGGGCGGCGGTGCCAGTGTGGAATGCGAGAAGGTGTTGACCATGTCGATGGCCTGGTTGGGCGCCGAGACCGACGATTCGAGCAAGGCGGGCGACACACGCATCGGGAAAGCGGTGCCCACCAGCACCAGATGGCTCACGCGCTCAGGGGCGCGGGCAGCGGTTTCCAGGGCGATCAGCGAGCCGAAGCTGTGGCCGACCAGTGCCGCTTTTTGCACACCTGCCGCGTCCAGCAGGGCCAGGATGGCGGCGCTGGCCTCTTCGACACTGGTCGGCGGCTCGCCGCCACTCTTGCAGTGACCGGGCAGGTCGATGGCCAGCACGTTCCAGCCGTGGTGGGCCAGGTAGCGGCTTTGCAGAATCCAGACGCTGTGGTCGTTGAGCACGCCGTGGATGAAGACCACAGTGGGCTGGTCGGGGTTGAAGTCTTTGCCGCCGGTGTAGGCGTAAATGTGGCCGAGCTTCATGCTGCCTTCTCCGCCGCCTTCAAGGCTTTCTTGAGGTCGTCGATCAGGTCGGCCGGGTCTTCCAGACCGATGGACAGGCGGATCGTGCCGGGGCCGATGCCTGCTTGCGCCAGTGCCTCGTCGCTCATGCGGAAATGCGTGGTGCTGGCCGGGTGGATCACCAGGCTCTTGGCGTCGCCCACATTGGCCAGGTGGCTGAAGACCTTGAGTGCTTCGATGAAGGCCTTGCCCTGGGCACGATTGCCTGCGATGTCGAAGCTGAAGACCGAACCTGCGCCACGCGGCAGCAGCTTTTGCGCCAGCGCGTGGCTGGGGTGGCTCTCCAGCAGTGGGTGGCCGACGCGGCTGACCAGCGGGTGTGCCGCCAGGAATTCGACCACCTTGGCGGTGTTCTCCATGTGGCGTGCCATGCGCAGCGGCAGGGTCTCGATGCCTTGCAGGATCAGCCAGGCGCTGTGCGGGCTCAGGCAGGCGCCAAAGTCGCGCAGGCCTTCGCGGCGGGCGCGCAGCAAAAAGGCCCCCACCGTGCTTTCCTCGCTGAACACCATGTTGTGAAAGCCTTCATAGGCCTGCGTCAGCTCGGTGAACTTGCCCGACTTCTCCCAGTCAAAGCTGCCGCCGTCCACCAGCACACCGCCGATCACGGTGCCGTGGCCCGACAGGAATTTGGTGGCCGAGTGGTAAACAAGGTCTGCGCCATGGTCGAAAGGCTTGATCAGCCAGGGCGAGGTGAGGGTGGAATCCACCAGCAGCGGCACGCCCGCCTCGTGGGCGATCTGACTCACGGCGGGGATGTCCAGCACATCCAGCCCCGGGTTGCCCACGGTCTCACCAAAAAACAGCTTGGTGTTGGGGCGCACAGCAGCGCGCCAGGCGTCGATGTCGCCCGGCTTCACAAAGGTGGTCTCGATGCCAAAGCGCCGCAGCGTGTAGTGCAGCAGGTTCTGCGAGCCGCCGTACAAAGCGGTCGATGCAACGATGTGGCTGCCAGCGCCCATCAGGGTGGCCACGGCCAGGTGCAGCGCCGCCTGGCCGCTGGCCGTCGCAATCGCGCCGATGCCGCCTTCGAGTGCCGCCACACGTTGCTCCAGCACTGCGGTGGTGGGGTTGCTGATGCGGCTGTAGACGTGGCCAGCGCGTTCCAGGTTGAACAGGGCGGCGGCCTGGTCACTCGACTCGAAAACAAAGGAGGTGCTCAGGTGGATGGGCACGGCGCGTGCCCCGGTGCTGGGGTCGGGCGCAGCCCCGGCGTGCAGCGCCAGGGTGTCAAAGCCGGGATCGGCGTATCCGGACATGGAATGTTTCTCCAACGCAGAAGGTTTGGGGCAAGCGCCATGCGCTGTTCTTGCAGGAGATTGTGGGCTATATTCAAGTCCAGGTCCTTCAGGATCGACCCTCAGGAGACACCCCCATGAAAGTCAGCGACATCCTCCGTGTCAAGGGCAACACCTTGTACACCGCTCAACCAGACCAACCCTTGGCCGATGCGGTCGGCTTCATGGCCGAGAAAGACCTGGGCTCCCTGGTCGTGATGGCCAAGGGCGGCGTCACAGGCATGCTGACTTTCCGTGAGGTGATCCAGAAAATCGTGGCCAATGGAGGCCAAGTCGGGGCTGCTTCGGTCGGTGAGGCCATGGATGCGCAGCCTCTGACCTGCACGCCCGAGACCGAAATTGACGACGTGCGCCGGATGATGCTGGAAAGCCACTGCCGCTACATGCCCGTGATCGACGGCAGCATGCTCATGGGCGTTATCAGCTTCTATGACGTGGCCAAGGCGGTGGTCGATGCGCAGAATTTCGAAAACAAGATGCTCAAGGCCTACATCCGCGACTGGCCGGAAGGCGAAACGCCTGCGGCTGAAGACGTCAAACTTTGACATGGCCAGCCCGCAGGGGCGTGCCCGCTCTGGGATAATCCCTGCCCATGAGCGGCAATACCTTTGGACAACTCTTCGCTGTCACCAACTTCGGTGAATCCCACGGCCCGGCCATTGGCTGCGTGATCGACGGCTGCCCGCCGGGCATGGCACTGTCCGAGGCCGATATCCAGCCCGATCTGGACCGCCGCCGTCCGGGCACCAGCAAATTCGTGACCCAGCGCAACGAGCCCGATCAGGTGCAGATCCTGTCGGGCGTCTACCTGGGCAAAACCACGGGCACGCCGATTTGTCTGCTGATCCAGAACACCGACCAGCGCAGCAAGGACTACGGTGACATCCTGCAGACCTTCCGCCCCGGCCACGCTGACTACAGCTATTGGCGCAAGTACGGCATCCGCGATCCGCGTGGTGGTGGCCGTTCTTCGGCCCGCCTGACGGCGCCCACGGTGGCCGCGGGCGCGGTGGCCAAGAAGTGGCTCAAGGAAAAGTTTGGCACCACTTTTGTGGGCTGCATGACGCAGATCGGCGAGATGCCGATCGGCTTCGAGAGCTGGGAGCATGTGCCGAACAACCCGTTTTTTGCCCCGGTAGCCGATGTGTCGGCGCTCGAAGACTACATGAACGCGCTGCGCAAGTCGGGCGATTCTTGCGGTGCACGGTTGCGCGTGGTGGCGCGTGGCGTGCCGGTGGGGCTGGGCCAGCCGCTGTACGACAAGCTCGACGCAACAATAGCCTACGCCATGATGGGCATCAACGCCGTCAAGGGGGTGGAGATTGGTGCCGGCTTTGGCTGCATCACACAAAAGGGCAGCACCGCCGGAGATTCGCTCACGGTGGATGGTTTTGTCGGCAACAACGCGGGTGGCATCCTGGGCGGCATCAGTTCGGGCCAGGACATCGAGGTGTCGATGGCCGTCAAGCCGACCAGCTCGATTTTGATCCCACGCGAGACCATCGACTCCGAAGGCCAGCCGACCGAAGTCATCACCAAGGGCCGTCACGATCCTTGCGTGGGCATCCGCGCCACGCCGATTGCCGAAGCCATGCTGGCGCTGGTGCTGATGGACCACGCGCTGCTCAACCGCGCCCAGTGCGGTGATGTGCAGCACGAGCTGGCCCCGATTCCTGCCAGCCGGGCCTGATGCCGCAGCAACGCCGGGCCTTGCTCCCATTCGCGGCCCTGTCGGCCAGCTATTTCGCGCACATCGGATTTTTCAATCCCTACCTGCCGCTGTGGCTCAAGGACATGGGGCTGGGCTTGGTGGCCATCAGTTTGCTCACCTCCGTGCAGGCCAGCACGCGCCTGTTTGCGCCTTACATCTGGGGCTGGCTGAGCGACCACACGGGTGAACGCGTCAAGCTGCTGCGCATTGGCGCTGCGGTGGCACTGGCCTCGGCGTGCTTTTTGTGGTTGCAGCTGTCGCCTTTGTGGTTGGGCGTGGTGCTGTTTGTCATGTTCACCCACACCAGCGCGATGATGCCCATGAGCGAAGCGGCCATGGCGCACCTGGTCAGCCAGGGCGGTGCGTTCGATGCCAAGCGCTATGGCCGTGTGCGCCTGTGGGGCTCGATCGGCTTTCTGATCACGGTGTTTGTGGCCGGGGCCTGGTTCGAGGCCTTTGGCATGCACCAGTTCCCGACCATGACCGTGCTGGGCCTGCTGGCGGTGCTGCTCAGTGCGTTCTGGCTGCCTGACCTCAAGGAGGCAGCGCACACCGAGCAAGCCCGGCCGGCTGTTTTGCCGGTGCTGCGCCGGCCTGCGGTGCGCTGGTTTTTTGCCAGTGCGTTTTTCCATGTGCTCTCGCACACCGGCATCTATGTGTTTTTCTCGCTCTACCTGGACTCTCTGGGCTACAGCAAGACCCTGATCGGTCTGATGTGGGCCGTGTCGGTGGTGGTCGAGATCGCCTGGTTCTTCTGGCAGTCGCGCTGGCTGCACCTGTTGCCGCTCACGGGCTGGATGGTGCTGTGTTCCGCCACCATGGCGCTGCGCATGGTGCTGACGGCCGCCTGGGGCGATGTGCTGCTGGTGCTGGTGCTGGCGCAAGCCATGCATGCCTTGACGTTTGCAGCCCACCACACGGCCTGCATTGCGTTGGTGTCGCACCATTTTCCGGGGCGTTTGCGTGGGCGTGGTCAGGCGCTCTATGCGGTGCTGGCCTATGGCTTTTCAGGGGTTCTGGGGGGCTTGCTGGGCGGAGTGCTCAGTGACCATTGGGGACTGGCTTCGGTGTTCTGGGCTTCGGTGCTGACCAGCACGGTGGCCGTGGCCGCCACCTGGAAAGTCTGGCGCTACCACCATCCTGCTGCTCAGGTGAATTCATGAACTCTTTCCCCATTGTGTTGCCCGATTTTCTGCCGCGTGAGCTGGCCCATGCGCTGGCTGACGGCCAGCGCCGCGTGACGCAGCACGACGGTGTGCGGCTGGTCTGGCACACCTGGGGTGCGCCGGAGCGTCCTGCGCTGGTGCTGCTGCATGGCGGCAGTGGCAGCTGGACGCACTGGGTGCGCAACATCGCCCCTTTGCGCGATGCCGGTTGGCGCGTGCTGGTGCCCGACTTGCCCGGTTTTGGTGACTCTGATTTGCCGCCTGGCTGCAGCGATGTGCCGCAACTGCCGGTGCATCTGCATGCGGGTTTGCAGCAGCTCAAGCCGCAAGGCCCGGTGCAGATCGTGGGCTTTTCGTTTGGCGGCATGACGGGCGCTTTGTGGCTGGCCGAATACCCGCAGGACGCGCAGGCCCTGGTGCTGGTGGGCGCACCCGGACTGGGGCTGACGGTGCCCGAGCGCATTGCACTCAAAGGCTGGCGGCACTTGCCCACGCCCGAGCAGCAAAACGAGGTGCATCGTCACAATCTGATGGCCCTGATGTTTGAGCGCCCCGAGAGCCTGGACGGTCTGGCGCTGGCGCTGCATGCGGCCAATGTGCAGCGCGACCGGATGCCGCGCCGAAGGCTGTCGTCCACCCCCATCGTGGCCGAGGCTTTGCCGCGTGTGCAGGCCCGGGTGAGCGCTATCTATGGCGAGCACGATGCCCTGTACCGCCAGCGTCTGGCCGAAGTGCGCGAAGCCCTGCCGCGCTGGGCCCCCCATTGGGGCCAGTGGCACACCGTGCCGGGGGCAGGGCATTGGGTGATCTATGAGGCTGCCGAGGTGTTCAATGCGGCGCTCTTGAAGGTGCTGTCTTTGTAGGAGCCGCGCCCCCGCCGCGATAGAACTCTCGCAGTCCACTGCCATTCGCCCCGGGGGCGGGGCAACCACATGTGAGCAGATCAGCCTTTGACTGCGCTCACTGCGGCCCGCAGGCCCAGCAAGTAGCTGTCCACCCCGAAACCGGCGATCTGACCTTTGGCGATCGGCCCGATCACCGAATGGTGGCGAAACTCCTCGCGGG